>Ga0209460_1001683_pt1 | contig 11812 bp, 11 predicted proteins | sample EBPBio132013_DNA_FD_185868 | JGI IMG/M metagenome (GOLD analysis project Ga0209460, IMG submission 185868) | Wastewater treatment Type I Accumulibacter community from EBPR Bioreactor in Madison, WI, USA - Reactor 2_5/13/2013_ DNA (SPAdes)... | ecosystem: Engineered > Bioreactor > EBPR >...
ATTCAGGAATATCTCTGACAGCGACTTTGAGCATGTAATCAGATTGCCCGCTGATGTGATAACATTCAAGTACATCTTCAATTTCATCAACGGCTTTGGCGAATCCTTCAATTATATCAGCATGATGGGCTTCCAGAGTGACGAAAACAAAGGCGTGAACTGACTTGTGAATTTTTTCCGGGCTGACGATTGCAACATATTTTTCAATATAACCGGCATCCTCAAGACGTCTTACCCGTTCAGACGTGGCTGAAGGACTTAACCCGACACTTTGTGCCAGATTTGCATTGGTAATCCGTCCATTTTCCTGAAGCACATTCAGGATTTTTATATCCAGTTCATCCATAATTTCTCCTGGTTTTAGAGTAAACAAACTTACAAGTCTTCTTCGTATTTTTCAATAGTTTAACATATTTTATTCACACTTATTGGGTAAATTCAAAAACAAATTCTGATAAATCACGTTTTTTCAGGATAAACATTGAAATTCCATTTTTGATATAAAAAAAAACCCCGGGAATTACCGGGGTTTTTTAATGACCATTTTCAGGAAACTCAGGATATTGCCTGCGTGACCTTCTGTGCCGCATCTTTTAGTCCTTCTGCCGGAATCAGGTTTAACCCTGAAGCAGCCAGAATTTCCCTTGCTTCGACTGCATTTGTTCCTGCAAGGCGCACAATGATAGGCACTTTAATATCCATTGACTTTGCAGCCTCAATGACACCATTTGCCACACGATCACATCGGACGATTCCACCAAAAATATTAATCAGAATGGCTTTCACATTAGGGTCGGACAAGATAATGCGGAAACCATTTTTAACAGTTTCAACATTTGCTCCACCTCCAACATCAAGAAAATTAGCCGGTTCACCGCCTGCCAGCTTGATGATATCCATGGTTGCCATTGCCAAACCGGCACCATTTACCATACAACCCACATTGCCATCAAGTTTGACATAGTTCAAATTGCTTTTGCTGGCTTCAACTTCAAGCGGATCTTCTTCAGCTACATCACGCATGGAAAAAACATCAGGATGCCGGTAGAGGGCATTATCATCGAAATTAAGTTTGGCATCAAGAGCTAGAACCCGGTTGTCATCAGTAACGACAAGCGGATTAATTTCGGCTATTGAGCAATCCATTTCTTTATAGGCTTTGTAAAGCGCCATGAAAAACTTTACGCCATTTTTAAAAGCTTCACCTTCAAGACCGAGCGCATACGACAATTTTCTTGCCTGAAAACCTTGCAGTCCGACTCTTGGATCAACATGTTCTTTGACAATTTTTTCTGGCTGATGGGCAGCAACTTCTTCAATATCCATTCCGCCTTCAGTAGAAATCATGATGAGGTCTTTACTTGCAGCCCTATCCATTGTCACAGCTACATAAAGTTCACGAACGATTTTCATTCCTTCTTCGACGAGCAGAGTACTTACTTTTTTGCCCTCTTCACCGGTTTGAATAGTGACCAGAATATTACCCAGTAATTTCTCTGCAACTTCGCGTGCCTGCTCAGGTTTTACGACTTTAACGCCACCCTGAATAGCAACTTCTTTCCGGTTCGAAGCAAAATAAACAGTTCCCTTTCCACGGCCGCCGGCGTGAATCTGTGATTTTACCACCACAACCGGTGTCCCTAATTTTACTGCTGCTTCAGCAGCTTCTTCAGGTGTTCTGGCGACAAAACCAGACGGAACTGCAACCCCGTACCTTCTGAAAATTTCTTTACCCTGATACTCATGAATATTCATGTTCTTCCCTCTTGATTATAATTTGGTTGCTACTGATTTCGCCTGAAGGAACAGTAAAAGGTAATCCTTTCCTCCCGCCTTTGAATCAGTTCCTGACATGTTAAATCCGCCAAACGGATGAGAACCTACCATTGCACCTGTGCATTTCCTGTTAAGGTACAAGTTTCCGACAAAATATTCATTTCTTGCCCGTTCCAGAATTTCTGGATTTTTTGAATAAACAGCGCCGGTAAGTCCGTATTTGGTACCATTTGCAATTTCAAGTGCATGATCAAAACTATCGGCTTTAATCACTGCCAGAACCGGACCGAAAATCTCTTCCTGTTCAATAACAGCACCGGGTTTAATATCAGCAATAACTGTTGGGGCAATAAAATAGCCGGTTTCAGACGTTCTTACACCACCGGTCATTAAACGACCTTCAGTTTTTCCGATTTCAATATAGTTCAAAATTGCCTTCATTGCACGTTCTGATGAAACGGGTCCCATATTTGGGTTTTCTGCAGAGTTACCAATAGTCAATTTATTGGTAAGTTCAACAACTCTTGCAAGAACAGTATCATAGATATCTTTGTGGAGAATGGCACGTGAGCAGGCAGAACATTTTTGGCCCTGAAAACCGAATGCAGAAGCTACAATTCCCTGAGCAGCAGCTTCAAGGTCAGCATCATGATTCACGATTATCGCATCTTTTCCGCCCAGTTCAGCAATCAGACGTTTCAGCCAAATTTGTCCGGGATGAACTTTGGCAGCCATTTCGTTGATTCTGAGTCCAATATCCAACGAACCGGTAAAAGCAATCATTCTTGTTTTTGGATGAGAAACCAACGTATCCCCAATAGTACCGCCGGAACCAGCAAGAAAGTTAAGAACGCCGTGCGGGAAACCAGCTTCATACAATAATTCTGCAACCATATAACCAATTGCAGGTGTGTCAGAGGCTGGTTTAAGAACCACAGTATTTCCGGTTACCAAGGCAGCAACCGTCATACCAGCGAGGATCGCACAGGGGAAATTCCATGGCGGAATGACAATGACAACGCCAATCGGAATATAAAACATTTCATCTTTTTCACCCGGCATTTGATAAAGATTTGAAGGCTCAGCATACCGAAGCACTTCACGGGCATAAAATTCCATAAAATCAATAGCTTCAGCAGTATCAGCTTCAGCTTCAGCAAAATTCTTACCGGCTTCAAGAACCATCATGGCAGAAAATTCATGCCGGCGGGCTTTCATCAGACTTGCAGCCTTTAGCAGAATTCCGGCACGGTGTTCCGGTGTTGTTTTTGACCAGGATTGAAAAGCTTTCGAGGCACTTTCAACAGCCTCATTGGCCTGGTCTATTGTACCCAGCGGAAAACTACCAATAACTTCGGATGTTTTACTAGGATTCAGCGAATTAAAATATTTATCGGAATGAGCCGGCTTTCCGTCAATCCAATTTGAGTATTTGGTATTGAAGGTTGATCTGATTTTTGCAATGGCGGTCTCCATTGCCGTTTTATTTTCCAGTTTGGTGAAATCGTGATACGATTCCGGTGCATAAGCCGGAAGCTGGTCCTGAAGTTTCATATTTCTCCTTTTAAGGCATCATGGTCTTTGGTCAGTGGTCAAATTCATACGTTAAAAATAAATATCAAAATGTAAAAAGTAATGGCAGTCAGGGCCATAGCAAAAGGAATAGTAATGAACCAGGAAGCAAGTATATCACGGATAATCTTGCCGTTGATATTGGCCATTCCTCTTGCAAAACCAACACCAATCACTGCACCAACCAAAGTATGCGTGGTAGAAATTGGTAAACCCATCAATGAGCAAACAAGAACTGTGGTCGCGGTTCCAAATTCTGCACTGAACCCGCGGGTCGGCGTAAGTTCGGTAATTTTTTTTCCGATGGTATCAATTACTTTATAGCCATAAGTTGCAAGGCCCAGAACAATACCTGCACCTCCCAAAATCAATGCCCACATGGGAACAGTTGATTTTGCGGAAATAACACCGGTTTCGATGACTGAAATAATACCAGCCAGAGGTCCGACTGCATTGGCAACATCATTTGCCCCGTGAGCAAAAGCCACATAACAGGCAGTTAAAATCTGAAGGTACTTAAAAACGGTTTCGATTTGTTCAAATTGAGTTTTAATATTGAGGTTATTGCCTGCTTTGGAGATATAGCGGTCTACCAGCATTTTGGCAATCCATGCTGCGAGGAGTCCAAATCCTACAGAGATCAGCAGGACAACAGGAAATGAAATTTCCATTTTAACATTTTTCAGCCCCTTGTAAACGACAGAAAGTGCCAGAATCAAAACAACACTGAAAACCAGGTAAGGCGTATATTTTCTTAGATTTTCAGATGGAGTGTTGCTTTGGTAAAATGTTTTCTGGACCAAAAGGAAAACGAAGTAAGCCAAAAAAGCACCAGCTAGCGGAGAAACTATCCAGGACATTACAATAGGGATAAGCTGACCCCAGGATACCATTTGAAGACCATTACCACCAATCCAGAACCCAGCAACGATACCCGCACCTACAACAGAACCCACAATCGCATGTGTAGTAGAAACCGGCCAGCCAAAATAGGTTGCCAGGTTTAGCCAAAGAGCAGCCCCAACGAGTGCCGAAATCATTCCCCACATAAAAAGATGTTCATGCCCATCAAACATGTGAATGTCAATGATTCCCTTACTAATGGTTTCAGTAACCCGTCCGCCGACCAAAACTGCCCCGGCGAATTCAAAAACGGCAGCGATTAAAACCGCCACGGTAATTGTTATTGCTTTGGATCCGACTGAAGTACCAAATGCATTGGCAACATCATTTGCCCCAATGTTCCAGGCCATGTAAAGAGAAACGACGATGGCGATATAAAAAGCAATAGTCATAGTATCCATAAACAAAATCCAGATTGGTTATAGGAAAGATTTGAAAAGCAGAGTTTTCTCATGCTATTTCAGGTAGGAATAAGGAAAACACGGGTTCGTTTTGCCATCATTTCAGCAGAATCAGCAAGTTCACCCATATTTTTGAAAAGCTGGAACCACATAAAAATATCAACTGGGTTCATTTCTTTTTCATGGAGAAACATTTTTTGTCCGAGTTTATACTGCAATTTATCAGCTTCAAATTCAAGTTCTCCGGTACGATCACACAGTTCAAGAACCTTACGGGCTTCAAGTCCGCCAAAACTGGATTCAACCATTTCATCCAGTTCATCTACAATTTTTGAGGCCGTATTCGTTGCTTCAAGACACTTATCGAGGTAAGTGAAAATTTCATCTTTCAGAAAATCAGGAACGGTGGTATGCCGGATGGTGGTAAGTACTGCAACGTCTTCAGCGGCATCAGCAATATCATCCTGTGCACTTAACTGCCTGAGTAAATCTTTTTTATCAACCGGAAGAAACATGGAGTCGTGAATGCTGGTTCTTATTTTGTCTTTGATCAGGTCTGCTTCATGCTCAGCAAACATAATCTGCTTTGCAATGGCCTTCACTTCATCATGTTTACCCTCAGCCAGGGCATTAAACATCGGACGAATTAAGCCTGTACATTTGTCGACTTCAGCCATGTGAGCCTGAAGCTGATTAAACGGAGACTGAGTGAACAAACCAGACAAAATATTTTTCATGAAACCCTCCGGTAAAAGACTATAAAAGTAGCTTGAAACCCTATCAGAATCAAATTTCACAATTAACTGAAAATGATTTAAAGCCTATCTGATTAATCAGAGCACCTTCACAGCTAAATTAATTTAAAACCATATCAGAATGAGGGTCATCCGGGTTTGAAAATTCAATTTTTCTTGCTTATCTAAGTGATGTTAATTGAAAAGGGATAAAAATGAAATGGATCTGGATCCTGATAAGTTCTTTACCCGGGTTCCTTTTGGGAATTCTCTCAGCCTATGGTGTGACTGGCGAAAATGAGTTTTGGTATTGGGTCGCCCTGGCATTCCTGATTGCCTTTATTTTTAGTCATTACACTGAGGATTTCTGGTTCCGGAACGGATTTTCAGCCGCATTCCTTACCGGGATATGGAACAGTGTTACCCTGACCGTTCTCATGACGACTTACTTTGAATCAAACCCGGATACGGCTCAAATGTGGCTCGAAACAGCCGGTGATCTTGAACCTGACGGATTCATTTTTTTCAGCGGATTTCCGATTGGTGCCGCATACGGTTTAGCCGTAGGAATTCTTACCCTTCTCATGGCTAAATTTGTATTTGGAAAGAAACTCACAATTTCTACAAAATGAAAACTTCAAACAAAGACGGGCAAATCTTTAATGACCGTCTTTCAGGAAAAGGATGAGTTAAATTTTTGATTAACATGGCAGTAAAATCGTACAATACTATCATTCTGACTATACTTTCCAGTTACTTTTTAGCCTCATGTGCCTCACCTTTTTCTGTCCTGTTACCCCGTTCGATCCCAACCTCACTTACCGGAACATGGAGAACTGTGTCGCCCGATTCATCACGGTTTGAAACGTGGTATGTAAATTCTGACAGTTCATTTTCAGGCGTTGGCGGTTTGCTTGCAGGGAACGACACGCTTGTAACAGAATCCCTCCTTCTTATAAGACAATCTGGTAAATGGGTTTATTTTGCAACTGTTCATGGTCAGAATAACGGAAAACCCGTTGCGTTCAGACAAACCAGGCAAACAGAAACTTCTATTGAGTTTTCGAACCCGGACCATGATTTCCCCAAACGTTTGGTTTATTCCCTTTCTTCGGCTGATACGCTTCAGGTTGACATTTCTGGCGGTTCTGACTTTTTCTCTCTCAGATTTGTAAGACAACCGGTAAAACCCTGAGTTAAAAGCTAAACTCAGTATTTGACAATATCATTTAAAATAAATACTTTTACCGAATGACCATTCATTCACAATCAGATAAAAAACAAGCTATTCTTTCGGCGATGCTGAAACTCATCACCGAAAACGGCTTTCATGCAACACCAATGTCACTCGTTGCAACAGAAGCAGGTGTTGCTGCAGGTACAATTTACCATTATTTCGCAAACAAAGACCAACTCATCAGTGAACTTTATTCTCACCTCAAGCAAAAAATGGGAATTGCACTGCTCCAGGATGAAAATCTATCTCTCGCCTACCCTTACCGGTTTTCACTTTTCTGGAAGAATCTCTTCACATTTTTCATTGAAAATCCGGTCGAGTTCAAATTTTTGGAACAATATTCCAATTCACCGTTTATCAGTACAGAAACCCGGGATGACAACCAGGTATTCTACAAACCTGTTATTGATTTCCTGGCTGATGGGATCGCAGAAGGGCATCTCAGACCACTTCCTCTCGAATTTTTGGTTGAAAGCCTATTCGGACATGTTGTAACAGCAGCCAAATTTCATCTTGCCGGCACACAGGAAATCACAGGTGACCTGCTTGACTCTGTCGTAAAATCAAGTTGGGACAGTGTCAGGACTGAAGAATTTTCAGGTTACTTTTAATAAAAAATAAAAATTTTGCAAAATACCGAATGAATATTCATTTTATTAAATCAGAAAAAAGGAACATTATGAAAAAAACAGTATTAATAACCGGATCATCTACCGGAATTGGCCGGGCATCGGCCTTCTATTTTCAGAAAATGGGGTGGAATGTTGCCGCAACCATGAGAACACCTGAGAAAGAAACTGAACTTATCCACCTGGAAAATGTAAAAGTTTACAAACTTGATGTTTTGGATGAAACGGGAATTACCAACACCATTAAAAAGGTAATGGCAGATTTTGGAAATCTGGATGTTGTTGTGAATAATGCAGGATATGGTGCAGTTGGAGCCTTTGAAGCTGCATCTGAGGTTCAGATTAAACGTCAGTTTGATACAAATGTTTTTGGTGTGATGAATGTTACACGGTCAGTACTTCCCTACTTCCGTGAGAAAAAATCAGGCACAATTATAAATGTAACCTCTATGGGTGGACTGATAACCTTTCCGCTGTACAGCCTTTATCACGGTACAAAATGGGCAGTTGAAGGTTTTTCTGAATCGTTGCAATTTGAATTGAATCCGTTCAACATCAGAGTTAAACTGGTTGAACCGGGTGCCATCAAAACCGACTTCTACGACCGGTCAATGGATCTATTTAAAAAAGATGGACTCACTGCTTATGATTCATACACAGCATTGACGATGCCAAATATGCAGGCAGCGGGGGCAAACGGACCCGGACCGGAAGTTGTAGCAAAGACAATTTTTAAGGCTGCATCAGACGGAAAGAAAAAAATGAGGTATCCGGTTGGAAGTAATGCCCCTTTACTTTTAATGCTCAGACGGATTTTACCCAATTTCGTATTTTTCGGGATTGTAAAACTTGTTATTGAACGGAAATCAAAAAGTTAAGTGCCCCAATTTTTCAAGAATGATCCGGGCGTTTAAATCCGGGTCATTCTCAGCATCCAGCCAGTTAATCACAATGCCCTCCTTCTCCATTTTCCTGAACCAGGTCAACTGCCGTTTCGCAAACTTATGAATCGCCCGGGCAAGTTCGGTCTCAAGCACTTCACGGGAAATGATTCCAAGAATAAAATCAGTTATGAATCGGTACTCAAGTCCGTAAAATCTAAGTTGATCAGAAGTCAATCCTGAATCTAGCAGGGACTTAACTTCTTCAATTAATCCGTCATCCAGTCTCATTTTCAACCGCCGGTCAATCCGGTTGTAAAGTATCTCTCTTTTACAGTCAAGACCAAAGATGAGTGGGTCAAGTAAGGTTTCCGGCTTTCCACTTTTAATCGTTTTGTCACCTTCAGCAATTTCAATTGCCCTTATCAACCGGTTTCGGTCAGTCAGATCAGTTTTATTGTGAAGATGTTTTTTCCCGGTCAGAATCTGAATGAGTTCAGAATCAGAAAGTGGTTCCATTTTAGCTCTTAGAGTGGGGTTTACAGGAACTTCAGAAAACCGGTAATTTTGCAGAAGCGAACTCAAATAAAGCCCTGTACCCCCGCAAATAACCGGAAAACGGGATTGACTGCTGCAGGATTCAATTGCTTTCAGGGCTTCATTTCTAAACTCAAAAACATTGAATTCATAACCGGGATCACGGATATCAATCAGGTGGAAGGGAATTTTCCCGGAAGGTGTATTAAAATCATCGAGGTCTTTACCGGTACCGATGGTCATTCTACGGTAAACCTGTCGTGAATCTGCAGAAATGATTTCCCCGTTCAGCCGGGCGGCAACGTTTACTGCGAGTTTTGTTTTACCAATTGCGGTTGGGCCAAGAATGACAAGAACGGGAATGGGGTTCATGCATCTGGTGCTGAAACATCAACGACAGGGTCAACCGGAAGTTCACTGTTAGAAACATCACGCCCACGGGCAGGAAGCCCAAGTGTACGTTTTTCCATAGCTTTGATCAGGCCGGTAAACATTGCTGCCGTTTCTTCAATCTGAGGGTATAAGGGGTTTGTTTTTTTGGTATAACCGAGCTGGTCAGCAATCTTAAGCAGGTATTTCAATTCATCAAGTGCTTCGCTGGCCTTGAGATAATAATCGAGTTTTTCACGAAAATTGCGGCGTTTGAATCCTCTTTCAATCAGAACAGGAACATCAATTGCAATATTTTTTGTACGTTGAGCCAATCCACTCCATTCACTGATGGGATAGGCTTTAACAGATTTCAGGACATCCATGGTGATGATATGGACTTTTTGCCAGATATCAAGATCTTCAACATTTTCGAGTTTTTTATTCTGCTTCGGTTCACTATTTCCGGTAACCATTCAAACTCCTGGATCATCCCTGATTAACTGACTTCAATCGACATTTTCAGACAGTTTGGATACTGAAAATGACTAAGTTTCATTTTGCTTTAGTTAAAGTTAGAAATCCAGCAGACAAAAAGCCATCGGTATTCAGGTAATGTGAACCGGGTGATCTATTTTTTGGATTAAAAAGATGGCCTAATTTCAATTTTTTTCACTATTTGGAAAAAAAACATTCACATTTTTATCTGAATTTTATATCTTGACGAATTAGCAATCAAAAACAGAGCACATGCGCAAGTATTACCACGTTAATAGCTTTACAAGCCAACCTTTAAAAGGAAATCCGGCAGGCGTTGTTTTCAACACCGAAAATCTGACTGATGAAGATATGCAGGGAATTGCACGGGATCTGAACCTTCCGGAAACCGTCTTCATTTTGCCGGGAATTTCAGAAAAATCAATTTGTACACTCCGCTGGTTTACACCTTCTTTTGAAATTTCTCTGAGCGGACATTCGACACTTGCAGCACTTTTTGTTCTGATCAAAGAACGTGTTCTTCATGTGGTTGACGGGTTTGTAAGCCATCACCATCTTGATTACCAGAAGGGTATACTGCCCATCAGTATCGAACCTGGAACCAGTTCAAATCCGGTGATCTGGGTTGGACTTCCTGTTCCAGTATTTAAACCTTATGGTGGACCTCAGGAAGATATTTTCAGGTTTCTTGGCATTACAGACAATGACATTGATTCACGTCTGCCCATTTATATTACCGATTCCAGAATTTTTATGATCCCGGTTTTGGGTTTGCTTACCTTAAAGAAAATACTGCCAAATTTTGGACTGCTGCGAAAGATACTGATTGATGAAAATATTTCGGGAGTCTGTACTTTTTCAAGAGAAACCATAAAACCCTCCTCGAGTTTTCATTCCAGATATTTTTCACCCAATCTGGGAATCAATGAGGATCCCGTGACTGGTACAACCAATGCAGCACTTGCTGCATACTGGCTAAAATTTGTTTTTCCGGGGCTCGAAAACCGATCCTATCAGTTTACGGGTGAGCAGGGTTCTGCCATTAACCGTGAGGGAGAAGTCAAAATAAAAGCTGATGTTAAAGATCATCAGGTTTCCCGTCTTGAAATCAGTGGATCTGCAAGAATTTTCATGCAGGGTTATCTGGAAATTTAATTCCGGTCACTGTTATGCCTTCTGGACTGATTAGTTCAGATCAATAAAATAAATCAGAATCTTTATATCCGGAGTTTTTTATGGAGTGGATGCACGGTCTGGCATTTATTCTTGTTCTCGCTTCTGCGTTAACATTTTTTACCGTCAGTTGCCGGCGGTTATTGGTTGGACTTAGAATGGGCAAACCAGAAGACCGGTTTGGGAACGTTGGAACCCGACTTGGCAACATGTTAAAAATTGCTCTGGGTCAATCAAAAATCATGCGTGAGCCTGTTGCAGGATTGCTTCATGTTATGATTTTCTGGGGATTTCTGGTTCTGGGTTTCGGGCTGATTGAAGAAATTCTGAAAGGTGTTTTCAGGGGTTTATTTGAAGTCTCCTTTTCATTTTTAGGTCCGGTTTATACAGTTATTTCTTTTTCGCAGGATGTTTTTGCCTCGTTGGTAGCCCTGGCCGTCATTTCGTTACTGATCAGAAGATGGATTATCCGCCCGGCACGGTTATGGACCAGCGAAATGACGATTAAAGCCCAACTTGATGCAACATCAATTCTGCTTTTAATTTTGGGTGTTGTTGTTACTTATTTCCTCCAATATGCTTTCCATTCAGAATCGGTAAACTGGGAATACCGCCCAATCTCTGCCTTAATCGGAACAATCACGAATCAGTCTGAAACCGGATATTATGTGGCCTGGTGGCTGCACATGGTTATCATTTTCACCTTCCTGAATTACCTTCCCTATTCAAAACACCTTCATGTGTTAACCTCAGTTTTCAATGTCTATTTCAGTAATCTGGAACCTTCCGGAAAACTGAAGCCGATGCATATCATGGAAACCATGGCTAAAATGGAAGAAAATCCGGATATGGAAATGCCTTCGTTTGGGGCAAAGGATATTGAAGATCTGACCTGGAAACAGCTTTTTGACAGTTACACCTGTACAGAATGCGGAAGATGTACCTCAGTTTGTCCGGCTAATCTGACCGGGAAACCTCTTTCACCGAGAAAAATAATTGTCGACACCCGGCACCGACTCGCCGAAAGAATGGATGTGGCACAGGGAAAAATTGAAGCAGAATCTGAAGCTGGAAAAGGCATCCTCCAAAAACTTCTGGTTGG
>Ga0209460_1001684_pt1 | contig 11788 bp, 11 predicted proteins | sample EBPBio132013_DNA_FD_185868 | JGI IMG/M metagenome (GOLD analysis project Ga0209460, IMG submission 185868) | Wastewater treatment Type I Accumulibacter community from EBPR Bioreactor in Madison, WI, USA - Reactor 2_5/13/2013_ DNA (SPAdes)... | ecosystem: Engineered > Bioreactor > EBPR >...
TTTGTTTACTTAATTCTACAGCGTGTAATTTAAATTCCAAGCTGTAATGGCTGTTTACTCTTTTCATCTTCTAAAGTTAGCGCAGATAATCTTAACTTTTGTGTCCACCTAAAGGTAGTAACTCCAATCTTGCCGTTATTGTTTTCATCGTGTAAAATGTTTACCGCATATTTTCCCTTAGGTAGATTTTTGAAAGTGATTTTACTCTTACCATTTGCAATTTGGGCTGTTTCTATTTTGAAATAGTTTTTGTAGTTCTCATCAGGTATTGAGCCATCTTTGTTATATAAAGCTACTTGTAAAACGCCTTTTGAATTGCGTAAATTCTCAACTTCAATTGTCAAATTGTATTCTTCTTTTGTATTTGAAAATGAAGAAAGAAATAGGAATGAAAACACCGAAAATAGGACAAGTATTTGTTTCATATTAAATTGATTTTTTGTTACTGAATTTTTCTTTCATTCTATCTACTCCGTAATACACCATTGGCACTAAGAATACAGTTAATACTAATGAAGAAAGTAAGCCTCCGATAATTACCCAAGCCAAACCGTTTTTCCATTCGGCAGATGTTCCTGTGGCTAATGCAATGGGCAACATTCCGATTGCCATTGATAAAGTCGTCATTAAAATTGGTCTCATTCTGCCTTTGCTTGCTTCGATGATGGCTTGACGATAAGGTTTTCCTTCGGCTTTTAATTGATTGGTAAAATCTACAATTAATATCGAATTTTTGGTTACTAATCCCATTAGCATAATCAAACCTAATAAGGCAAATAAACTTAAATGACTTAGCGACAAATTCAAGGCTAAAAATGCACCAATAGCTGCAACTGGGATAGCAAATAAAGCTACAAACGGATAGATATAACTATCATACAAAGCAACCATAATGAGGTAAATTAAAATGAATGAAATAATCAATACAGAACCCAATGCACCGAAACTGTCGTTTTGCCTTTTGATATCGCTTCCCCAAGTCATTTCAATGCCATTTGGTAAAGGATTGTTTTTTACATAAGATACCACTTCATCGGCTACTGTTCCCGAAGGACGACCCAAAGCATCTGCCGTAAGTGTAACAGCTGGCTGTCGGTCTTTTCGCTCTAATAAAGAAGGTGAATTATCTTTTTCGATAGAAGCAAACTGCGAAACTTCAATGGGTACTCCCATAGGATTGACAATGTTTAAGTTATTTATATCATCATAATTTTGACGGCTGAATTTATCTAACCAAATTCGTACAGGATATTCTGTTCCGTTTTCAGTTAGCGAAGCATCATCATTTCCAGAAAAAGCAGTACGCAAATTCATTCCAACATAAGCTGTGTTCAGTCCTAATCGTTGCATTTTATCTCTGTCAGGCATTACTTTTAACTCAGGACTTCCTGCTTCAACGGATAAACGGACATTATCTGCTCCAGGTATTTTTTCAATCACCGTTTTTAAATTTTGTGCCGTTTGCATTACCTGATTTAACTCTGAACCACTCAATGTAATTTCAATTGGTGCTGTTTTAGGAATTAAACCTAATCCACTTATTGAATAGTTAATACCAGAGAATTTCGTTTGCAAATCATTTCGCAAATCGGTCATAAATTTCTCAGTAGAAAGATTATTGATTTCCTTTTTTGGTTTTAATTGAATGGTAAACTCCGATTTATTTGCAGAGCCAACACCCAAACTTCCAATACCAGTACTTGGTCCGCCAACATTACTAAACAAAGTGGCTACTTCGGGTTGTTGCAATATGTAGGCTTCGATTTTTTCTGAAATCAAATTGTTTTGTTGAATGGAGGTGTTTTTATCAAATTCTAATCCTAAGCGAAATTTCCCTTGGTCGCCAGTTGCAATCAGTTCTTTGCCGATAATTCCTTGTTTCATCATTACTGCTGTTCCAATAAAAAGAAAAATCACAAAACCTGTAAATAGAAGTTTATGTCTTAAAACCCAATCTAATTTACCGCCATACCAAGTAATAAATTTATCTAACTGATGCTCAAACCAAAGTAAAAAACGGTTAAAGAAATTGGTAGGTTGAAGATTTTCCTTTTCTCCAATTCGTGAAGCCAACCAAGGTGTAAGTGTAAACCCAACTAACAAACTTGTCAATACGGTTACAATAATTACAACCGAAAACTGCTTCAACATATCTGCTACAAAGACTTGTAGGAATAAAATAGGAACAAAAACAACGACATCAACCAAGGTAATAGAAACCGCAGAATAGCCAATCTCCATACGTCCATCCATTGCTGCCTTTCGCTTGTCTTTTCCCATATCCAAATGGCGTTGAATATTCTCTAAAACCACTGTGGCATCATCTACCAAAACACCAATTACCAAAGACATTGCAAGAAGTGTCATCAAATTAAGCGTATAACCCAATAACCACATTGTTCCAAAAGCAGTGATGAGCGAAGTGGGAATTGCAACAGCAACAATTAATGAATTTCGATAGCTTCTTAAAAATAAAAGCATTACGATAGAAACCAAAAGAACCGCAAGAATTAAATCGAATACAACCGAATTTACAGCTGCAATCGTATTATCTGTACTGTCGTCTGTAACTACAAACTTCACATTATTGGAAGCATTGTGCTTTTCAATAGTTTGAAATTGCTCTTTGATTAATTTAGAAACATCAACGGCATTACCGTCACTTTGTTTTTTGATTAAAAGTCCAATACCATTTTTTCCGTTGTATCTACTGATAGAACTTGTTTCTTTAATGCCGTCCACCACTTCTGCAATGTCTTTCACATAAACAGGACTGCCAGGCATTGGCATTGCAACTTGCACATTTTGAATGCTACTAAGGTCATTGAATTTCCCCACCAAACGCACTGAACTATTTTCTTGGTCGGTCTGAACTTTTCCAGCAGGTAAATCTATTCCCGAACGGTTAATGGCTTCTACCACTTGATACAAAGAAATTTTATAGAGTTTCAATTTATCTTTGTCCACCTTTACCTGAATTTCTCGTTCTTCTCCACCAAGGATTGTAATTTCTGCTACTCCTTTTAGTTTTTGAATTTGAGGAAGATAATCGTCCTTCATTTTTTGATAAAACTCAGTCGAACTTAAATCGCTTGTAACACTTACCGACATAATTGGCAAATCGTTTGGCGAAACCTTACTCATTACAGGATTTTGAATGTCCTTTGGCAAATCCTTTTTGATATTGTCAATGTAGCGTTGTGCATCCTGCATTGTTTTGTCCAAATCTGTTCCATATTTTAAGTTGGCAATAATGATGGAAGCATTCGGTAAAGACTTCGTTACTAAATAATCTACTCCTTCCAAATTAGAAAGAGCATCTTCAATTTTTCGAGAAACAGAAGTTTCTACTTCGTTGGGTTCGGCACCGGGATAAACTGTTTTTATGACCACTACTGGTTGATTAAAATCGGGCATTAATTCATAACTCAAATTTTTAAAACCGATAATTCCCAATAGGGTAAACACGCTGAAAAGGACGATAATCAGCGAAGGACGTTTAATTGATATTTCTGTAATATTCATTCTTCGTTGATTTTATTTAATTAAAATATTCGCATTTTCAAACAGATTTATAAATCCATTTGTAACGATGATGTCGTTCTCCTTCAAACCACTTGAAATAAGTGTTTTATTTCCAATGTTTTTGGAAGTAGTAATCGTTTGCAAAACAGCTTTTCCATTTTTTACGATATATACTTTTGTAATTCCATTTTCTTCAATAATGGCAGATGACGGAATTAGTATGCCTTGTTCTTGTGAAGTAGAAGAAAGGTTTACTTTACCAAACATTCCCGATTTTATAGATAAATGCTTCGTGTTTTCAACTTGAAATTGAACTGGAAAACTATTGCCCATATTCGCTTTGCTTCCTGTCATTATTATTTTTCCAGAAAGTGGAATTTCAGGATAAACATCTGAATTGATGTTGTAAGTTTTGTTGGTTTGAAACTGTACCAAATCTTTTTCAGGAACATTTACTGTAAAACGCAAGGTGTTGATGTCTGTAATTTGCAGTAACGGAATTCCCGGTGCAGCAAAACCACCTTCTTCGTTGAGCTTAGCCGTTACAATACCGTTGAAAGGTGCTTTAATGCTAGTTTTGCTAATTTGCTCTAATAAAGTAGCTCGTTGAACTTTGGCAGATTTTAAACCTAATTTCGCTTTTTCCAATTGTACACCTTGAACAGCATCGGCTTGCGTTAAAATGGTGTATCGTTTTACATCATCTTCCAATCCTTCAATTTGTACTTCAACAGTTTGTAATTGTAGTTTTAACAACGAATTATCTAACTGTATAAGCGTTTGACCTTTAGAAACAGTGCTTCCAATATCTACCAAAACGGCATTGATTTTCCCCTGAATATCCGCACTAATTTTTGTTTCCTTATTCGGCTCAAAAGTTCCTGTATAGTTGCCCGCATCAACAATATTTTGTAGTCGAATGGTATCAACACTTACAGAAATTGGTTTTTCTTTATCGTATTGATACACTCTATTTTCAGTTGTTTTTTTGTTGCTTAAAAGTTTGAACATCATCAAACCAATCACTGCAACACCTGCTATTATCCAAATTATCTTTTTCATTATATCCTTGATTTTTAATTTTTAACTGTCAATTGACCACTAACTTTTTTAAGTTCTAAATCAGCTTTCAAATAATCTATCACTGCTGATAAATAATTTTGCTGTGCTTCACGCAGTGCGTTGTCTGCCAATAAAACATCGGTTAGGCTTGCTGTTCCTTGTTTCTGCTGTTTGATAGTTTGCTCATAAATGGTTTGAGCTAAAGTGATTTGCTTTTCTGTGTTCAATACCGTTTGTTGAGCTACATTTTTTTGCCTTGTACTGTTTTCAATTTCCATTTTATTTTTATCGTTCATCAGTTGAACTTGCAATTCATTATTGCTGATTTCCAATTTCTTTTGGTTGATTTTTCGTAGCGTAACTGTTCCATTAAAAAGGGGATAGGAAAGTTGCACTCCTGCAAAACCGATTGGATAGAATTTCAAGAAATCATTAGGTTTTTTATCATAGCCAAAACCGGTTGTTCCGTAGGAGGCAATCAAATTTAATGAGGGCAAAAAACGAGATTTATTCAGTGTACTTAATTCAGTGTTTAAAAATCTATTTTGAGTTTGAATGAGTTGAATATCCAATGTTGTTTTTGAAGTGTATTCCAATGTTGTTTGAAAAGAAATGGTACTTTCAACGATAATTTCTCTTTCTAAGGCAATACCCATATTTAGTTTCAGTGCATTCAGAATAGATATGTATTTGTTATTCACATTTTCTTTTTGAGTAGCTAATTGTTCGGCTTGTAATTGCACTTTATTTACATCTGTTCCCTTAGCCAAAAGTTGTTCTTTTAGCAATTGCATATTCTTCAATAACTTGTTGGTATTTTCCAAATTGGTTTTTAAAAAATCCAATTGATGTTTCAGGATTTGAGCATTGTAATAAAGTGTTGTAATGTCATACAAAACCTGTTCTTCCGATTTTTGATACTGCAATTGAGTGAGTTCATTTGCGATTTTTGTATTTTGAATTGCTCCGTAAACCTGCGGATTGTAGAGAGGCATTGCTAATTGAATATTTGCATTGATGTTATGAGGAACGCCAAATTGCAAATCTCTAAACTGTCCTTCGGGTGCTTGCGGATTGAGTGCATTCATCGGCATTAATTGCGTAGGCAATTCCATAAAATATTTATAATCGGCATTGGCTGTGATTTTTGGAATAAGGTTAGCTTGTGCTTCTTTTTTCCTCTGCTCACTAATGGAAATGTTGTTGCGATTGATTTGCAATGTTTTGTTATGCATTTCTGCTGTGTCAATACATTGTTTCAGTGTCCAAACTTCTTGAGCTTGAACTGTATTCCACCCAATAATCACTATCGAAAAGAAAATAAGTTTGCGAGTGTTCACTAACATATTAAGGTAAATTTTTTTAGTTTGTTATTCTTTTAATTTTTGTTATAATATAAAGGTTAATATAAACACCATTAAGGCTGTAATAGCTGTATAAAATAAACCAAAAATTGTTGCATAACCGAGCTTTTTATGAATGCTAGAAAAAGTACCTGGTAATTTGGATGATTTATGTTTTTTATTGCTTGCAAATACTAAAATTCCCCAAAGTATATAAGTAATTACTGCACCTATAATATGTGCAAATAAAATAACTTTAAAAAAAGATGTATTCACATAATTGCTTTGAGCCACCAAACTTCCGGAACCTCCTGAAAACCGTATCAACCCTTCAAGTGTAATAAGTGCAATAATACAAGCAATGAAAAGTCTTTTTTGTATAGTTATGTGTTTTTTGTAATCTCCTTTTTTAATAAAAGATACTGCGTAAATCGCCAAAAATGGAGAGATTAAGGTTAATAACAATACACCAATGTTTATTAATAATACCATATTCATATTTTTTAATTACAAAAATTAAATTCAATTAAGTACTAAATGTTAGTTAGTATTCACTCGCAAAGGTAAAACAAGTTTTTTAATTAGCAAAACTCTTTTGAAAAAAATCACAATCTCTCTTTTTTCCTATTCATCCATTTATACCCTTCAAACCATAAAACTGAAACAGAAGCAATCAAAGTTGTTATTCCTAAATCCCTTATATTTAGAGAACATAGATGGAAGAAATTCGCAAAAATGGGGATGTATAATATGGCAAAAAGCAAGATTAATGTAGCACCGATGATAAGAGGAAAAAGTTTGTTTTTGTTCTTTATGCTTTCTAATATACTGTATTTGAAAGAGCGGTTTACTAAACTCAAAAAGATGTTGGAGAAAATTAAAGTAGTAAATACCATTGCTCTTGTATGCTCTTCATTTCCACCAGCTTGAACAGAAAATTGGTAAACAAATAAAACGCCTAATGTGATGATTATTCCTTGAATAATACTCATGTTCAATTCTTTCCAACTCAAAAATGTTTCTGTCATTTTACGAGGCTTTTGCAACATTGCATTTTTTTCTATGGGCTCATTTTCATAAACGATAGAACAGGTTGGTCCCATAATTAATTCCAGAAAGATAACATGTACAGGAGTAAAAATAGTTGGATAAACCCAACCTAAAAATAAGGGTAGAGAAACCGTTAATATGATTGGAATATGAATGGAAATGATATACTGTACCGCTTTTTTAATATTGGTATAAATTCTTCGACCTGCTTCAATTCCAATAATTAATTTGTCCAAATCATCATTCACAATCACTAAAGCAGCAGCAGCTTTGGCTATTTCAGTTCCTTTGTTTCCCATTGCCACGCCAATGTGTGCTGCCTTTAGTGCAGGTGCATCGTTCACGCCATCACCTAACATAGCAACCACTTCACCATCTTTTTTAAAGGCATTCACCATTGCTAATTTTGCTTCTGGAAACATTCTTGTAAATAAGGTAGTCTCTTTGGATAGAGCAATCAGTTCTCCCTCATTATGATTCATAATTTCGATTCCGTTTACCGCAGGTTTAGTGTTTAATATTCCTGCTTGTTGTGCAATTGCTTTGGTTGTATCAGCATTGTCGCCAGTAATCACTTTGACTTTTATTCCGGCATCGTAAATTTTTTGAAATACGTTCTCGATTCCTTTTTTGGGAGGGTCGTAGAAAACAGTAAATCCCAAAAATTCAAAACTAAAATCCTGTTGCTTTTCTGGGAAATTAGTTCCAACAAAGTTAGATTTTGCCACCCCTAAAACACGATAACCTTGTTTTCCAAAATCTTGAATATGCTGACGCAGTTTTTCTTTTTCATTTTCAGAAAGATTGGAAACAGCAAGAATAGCTTCCGGTGCACCTTTGGTAGCAATAATTCGTTCGCCAACTTTATTTTCAAAAATATGCGTCATCATGGGAGGCTTTCCTTCCAAAGGATATTCGTGTATCATTTTAAAATTACTCCGCTGGTCATTTGTTTGAGTTTGTTCATAAACTTTGTGAATTGTTTTTTCCATTGGATCAAAGGGTACGGGTTCACTGCTCCACATGGCAAACTGTATCAATTCGGAAAGTTCATGCGTATTAAAATGTTGTTCATCAAAAATTTGGTTGGATTTGTAATTGAAAAGTGTATGCAACTGCATTGAGTTTTCGGTAATCGTTCCTGTTTTATCTGTGCAAATAACCGTAGTGCTACCGAGTGTTTCTACTACGCTACTTCTTTTGATAATAACGCCTTGCTGCATCAATTTCCACGCACCAAATGCCATAAAAGTAGTAAAGGCAACGGGTATTTCTTCGGGTAAAATAGACATAGCTAAAGTGAGAGCCGTCAATAAACTTTCAATGCTATTCTTACTTTGTAAATAGCTAAAAATCCATACCAATAAAAAAACAACAATGCCAATAATCGCCATCCACTTCACGAAATTGGCAATCTGAATTTGAAGTGGCGAACGTTCTTCTTTTATTTCCAAAACGGATTGACCAATCTTACCCAGTTTAGTCTGCGAACCTATTTGTTTCACTTTAAAAACTGCTAAACCCGACACTACCAAAGTGCCACTAAATACTTTTCTGTCCTCGTTATCTACACTTTTAAAAACCGAAAGACTTTCTCCTGTAAGTGAGGCTTCATTCACAGAAAAATCATTGCTATGCACAATTTCCCCATCAGCATTAATCATTTTCCCTTCTTCGATAATACATAAATCGCCAACAGCAATTTCGTGTGTAGGGATTTGTATCACCTTTGAATTTCGGATTACAGTACTCAAAGGTTCATTTAACTTCTCAATGGCTTCCAATGCTTTTTTGCTTCGGTTATCCTGATAAAAAGAAATCCCAGAAACGGCAATGATTGCCCCCAACATAAACAGTGCTTCTGAATAATTGCCCACGATGACATAAATAACGGTTACCGCTATCAACAATAATAGCATAGGTTCTTTCAGAATATCAAGCAGCATTATATACCATCTGCTTTTTTTGGCATTGATATTTTGATTGTACCCATACTCACTACGAGCTTTTTTGAGTTCTTCATCAGTTAACCCAATTAGGTTTTTAGGGATGTTATAAGCCATTTTTTTCTATTAAATTATTCTTCAAGTTTAATCTCCTCCAATCATTTTGGAAGTAATGCCTTTTTTGCTTGAAAATTCAATCAATACAATTCCTACTAAATGCAGTAAAATGAAAATAGGGAACCAATAAATTCCCCACTTATGTACGGCTTCAATTTGTTCGTGGTAAGTAGAGAATAACTCTTTTTCAATACAAACGCCTGTGAATGCAGATATGAAAACAAAAAGATAAAAATAAACATAAGTAAAACCCTGTAAGCGTTCTTTCAATGGTTGATTACTCTTGAAAGGGTTGGGAAAACGAATGCCTTTTACAAGCATATAAATAATTCGTGCTAAAAAAGCAAAAATCATTATATGAGCAAATAATTCGTGCCATTGCCACATAGGTTCTCTAATTGTCTTGGCAATGTCGGCCATTTGTTCCTTTGGAATTGCCGATGTCTTACTTTCAATAACAGCAACAATGTTATTTTTATTCATCCAATACATTCTCAAAAAACCTGTAATGAATAAAATAGGCATTGCAATTGCCATTATCCAATGTAATAGCCTGTGAAATAAGGTAAATTTCTTTTGTGTGTTCATATATTTATTTTTCAATCATTTTTAAAATTCCGTCTAAGACCGTTTTTCCGTCTTTAACAAGGTTTGATTTATGTCCTGATAATTTCCATTTTAATACAGTCATTCTCATTCCGCCTATTACGATGGTGGTAAGTGTAGAACTTCCAATTAATTTATTGTATTGACCTTTTTCTTGACCTTTTGAAATGTTTGCCTTCACATAATCCTGCATCATATCCATAATTTCAGCTACTTTATTGCTCAAACTTTCATCAAAATGGAAAATGCTTTCCGCAAAGATGACACTCACAATTGCAGGTTTGATTGTAAAAGTTTGTAGTTGAGAATTAAAAATCGCTCTTAATTCGTCTGCGGTAGTGTCGGTAGGTTTATAAGAAATAGACTGAATACGAGTTTTCATTTCTGTTTTAAAATACTCTAATAAACTCAATAGTATTTCATTCTTTCCTTTGAAATGTCGGTACAATGCAGGTTCTGATAAACCAATGTCCTCAGCTAAAGTTTTGATTGTCAAATTCTGAATACCATATTTTGAAATACGGTTGGTAGCCGCTTCCATTATTTCTATTTGTCTGTCTGTAAATTGTTGCATACTTTCTTTTTAATGTTAGTTAGTATTCACTCACAAAGGTAAACATACTTTTTTAATTGACAAATAAATTTCAAAAAAAGTTTTGATTTGTTGTTTCTTCTTTCTGTGCGTAGGCAAAAAAGTGGCTCTTTTGGTTTTGCGAAGCGTTGGCACAGTGATTTCTGAAATAAGATTTAAAGTTTCTCCCTCGAATTCTCTTTTAGGGTGAAGTAATAAATTAACTTTAATATTTAAATACATTAATTTTTGCGCTGAGACAGCCTTATGTCAGGGGTCTGAAAAAATTAGTGATACCTGTCAAAATACTCTTGCAGGGTCATTCCGTGCGGTTCAAATTTGTCGGTAAGGACTTCCAATTTTTTAATTCTGTCCAAACGGAAAAAACGAAATTCTTTTCGCAAACAACAATAAGCAACTAACAGCCAATTTTCTGTGCTTAATAACGCAAACGGCTCAATATGTCAGCTCCATTTTTACCAACCAAGGCGACTGTCGAGCCTAAAGGCTTTTTAGTAAGATTAATCTCCTTTAGATTAACCGTTTTGGTTTCTCCCAAGGGTACTTTTATTTTCGAAATTCTCATTTTCCTATTGTTCAGTTCTTAATAGTCTGTATTCTTAAAATTGCCGCTAACGGTTTTCGTATTGGCGATGGGCGGGATTTTTAGCACTAATGTTCAATTGAAGCACAAAAGCTGAATTTTGCACTTCTATTGATACGAAGCCGTTCAGCCTGCCTATTGCCAATACGATGTTAGTGGCAGCCCTGCTGTCTACCTGAAGCTTTTCCTTTCTATATTTGCTCAAATAGTTATAGTTACATTTATTCATTTATCCTTGTATTGAAAGTTTTCAAACCGTGAATTATCAACCTCATACGTTTGCTTCTTTGTGTTGTAATTGTACTTGATAAAACAGTCAAATTGATGAGCTAATCCGTTTGAAAATGTTACAAAAATGAATTCTGCATTGTCAGAGTTTACCCAACCAATTAGATTGATGTAAAAAGACGACTTGAATACAGTCTGTATTTTCGTACCTTGCTCTGGACTTATAAGTTTAATGCTCGTATTTTCAATTATAGCTGGCAATTCTATGTCTGGAAAGTCGTCAGCTTGTCCAAACTTATACTTGCCAAAAAATAAAGTGTCAAAAGTGAGATTATATTCTTTATTCACAAATCTTATGTAGTCGCCAATTGCTTGTGAATAGACTTTTGCCAAGTCAGGTTTTGGATTAACGGTGTCTATTGTCAGTTGAGTAGTTGATGATGAACTGTCCGAAGAAACTTTCTCTGAATTAGAACTGGATGTTGTCCAACTTGAACATCCTAACAAAGTCAATGAAATTGTCAAACTGAGAACGATAATTGCCAAAAAATATGTTGTTGTTTTGTTCCTATTCATTTCTTACTGTCAATTTCGTCTTAGGGTTGCCACTAACGGTTTCGGGCTTGGCGGTCGACGGAAACCAAATGTTGCTACCGAAGCCAAATGTAAATATATGAATTCTGTTTATTAGTTGCAAGTCCGCCGCTGCCGCCAAACCCGTGTTATGCGCTGAGTT
>Ga0209460_1001685_pt1 | contig 11767 bp, 10 predicted proteins | sample EBPBio132013_DNA_FD_185868 | JGI IMG/M metagenome (GOLD analysis project Ga0209460, IMG submission 185868) | Wastewater treatment Type I Accumulibacter community from EBPR Bioreactor in Madison, WI, USA - Reactor 2_5/13/2013_ DNA (SPAdes)... | ecosystem: Engineered > Bioreactor > EBPR >...
GCCGGTCGGTGCGGAATACGTCACGCGCCCATCGGCCACCGCCGCAACCGGCATCCCCAAGCTGCCGCCGCGCCCACCGTAATAATCCTCGCCGGTATGGTAGCGCCCCTGATGCCGCGCACTGGGTACGCCGAAATCCTGCACCAGTTGGAACACGGATCGGTCAACCGGATAGCTGATGCCCGTGACCACGCCGCAGTCGGCCTGCGCCTGCACCTTGCTAAAGATCGAGAACACCACCCACAGGGCGAGGAATACGGTGTTGAACTGCGAGGCGGAAAGTGTCAAGAAACGGGATTTCATAGGCCATCATCATTGGTTAGCACATCCCCACGATGATAGCACAATAAAATAGGGTATGGCTATTTTGGAACCACACCCTACTCAAGGAGGGAGCAGACCCGTCGCAATAACACCACGGGCTGCGGGGCAAGCACTTATGCTGTGACGGTCGCGGTTCGGCTTTCAGACCGCGCGGTAACTTCGACCCGCTTCTTGATTTCGCGCATCATTTTGCGCTCCATCACGAAAGCAATTGGTTCGGTGAAGGCACGCCAGAGCAGCCAATTTTTCCAACCATTGGGTTCATAATCCAACCAACCGCGCACCAGTAAACGTGTTGCGTGTGGGCTAATCGGCTGGAGGTAGAATACCCAGTTCGCCAGCGTGTATTCTTGCGGGAGCGGGTCGGGCAAGCGCAATCCATCCGCTTCGGGGATTACATCCGCCGCAGCGAGAATAAGTGCCTCATTGGGTTGCACACCTAAAACCGTGTAGAAGGGGTAGCCGGTTGGGCCGAGCTTCACACGGTCGCCAATCTTGATCTGCTGAAACTGTGGCAGAATACGGTCTGCGTTATGAATGTCACAGCCGACAAGGTTTTCCAGTTCTTCATAGCTGTACAAACCGCCGCGATCTTGCCCGATTTGCGCCAACCACGGCCAAATCGTATCCGGCGTATTCTGGATAGTAATGCCGCGTGTATATCTGACGCGGGGGTGTGGGACCATTTCATCACCGGGTAAATGACGCGCCCGTTCCGACTCGGTTGCGCCCCAGTTCAGATACCAGAAGCGCAGCAGCGGCCTGAATACCACCAGCAGCGCAATCGAGACGGCGGCAGCCACAGACTCCCATACCCGACTCCAACGTGATTCTGTTTTGACCATAACCATCCTCCCTGCAAACTGCTGAACGACCATTGTCATGTCTTTATTGTCGGGGAAATAGTGGTTTTTAAGCAGTGAGTAAGGTCACGTGTGGGGGGTTATGAACGTCGGGGAATGGGGAGTAGCGTGTTGAGATGAGGGGCGCATGGCGATGCATAGGCATTAAGCTAAGGAATTTTCAGGGATAAAATCAATAGAGACGGATGTTCGCAGTCGAATTTTGGAGCGCCTTGAGTGCGCTTGTCCGACTGGCAGCATGATGGCTTTAGCCTCATGCGGCGCAAACAATCAACGATTTACCCGAAGATTCCGAGCCAAGATGGCTTAACTGAATGCCTATAATGGCGCAGCGCCCGCCGACCAATCGCGTTATAACTATTTCGCCGGACGGTAGCGCTGCCAGACGACACCGGTTGGCAGGGTCTCGGACTCGACAAGCGTCAGGTTCACCCGCTTGCCTTCCGGGAACAGCTTTTTACCGCCGCCCAGCGAGAGGGGGTAAACGTGCAGCGCGTATTCGTCCACCAAGTCGTTCTCGATCAGGGTATGCGCCAGCACGCTGCTGCCGTCGAGCAGGATATTCTTGCCCTCCTGCGCCTTGAGCTTACGCACTTCCTCAACCACGTTGCTGCTGATGAGCGTCGAGTTGCGCCACGCATCGGCGGATTTGAGGGTGGTCGAGACGACATACTTCTTGATGCCGTTCATTACGCCGCCGAACGGATCGTCGTCGGGCATCGGCTCAAACGCGCCGCCGTGAATTTGCCACGTTTTGCGACCGAGCAGGATCGCGTCGGCATTCTGCATCGCCTGAAAAAAGTGCTGACCGATGGAGTCATGCCAGTAGGGGAACGTCCAACCGCCGTGGGTGAAGCCGCCATCCGTGTCCTCGTCCGCGCCACCGGGGGCTTGGATAACACCGTCCAAAGTGATGAATTGAGCAATAATCAGTTCTCGCATCTCGTATCCTTCCTTTTCGCCAGATTGATACTCAAGACAGGCGCGGCGACAACACTCGCGCTGCCGCATAACATCTTATCATGTTTGGGGTCGGGCTGCTTTCGGTAAGAGGATCAACCCCACCCTAGCCCTCCCCGTGGTAACAGGGAGGGAAATAAGGCGGCGTTTTGAAGATTTAGATCAATGCCAGCAAGCGGGCGGGGCCACCGGAACCGGCTTCCCAGCGGGGTACACCGACGAAGATGGTGGCGGGAACGTGGTCTTTGATCGCGGCAAGGTTGGCGACCCCTTCGATGCCGAACTTACCCGCGCTGAGGATGCTCACATGCACGTCGAAGGTGGTGGACGCGCCGATGTCGAGGCTGAGGGTATCGACCCCAATGCCGCGAATGTCACGGTTTTCGAGCAGGAAGGTGGCGGCTTCGGCGCTGAAGCCGGGGTAATGCTGTACGCCGTCCGCGTCGGCGTTGCGGAAGGCTTCGGCATCGTCCCACTTGGCATCCCAAGCGGAGTAGAGGAACACAATCGCCCCTGCCGGAATTTCGCCGTTGGCGGCTTCCCATGCTTCGATGTCGGCGACTTCCAGCGCCGCGTCGGCGTTTTCAGCCGCTTTGGCCGAAATGTCGATGACGATGCCGGGGCCGATCAGCAGTTCCGCCGGATAGTTATCGACCGTCTCGCCGTCGGCAACGAAGTGCGCGGGAATATCGACGTGGGTACCGGCATGTTCGGTGTACGTCCAGCGCTGGATGTAGAAGCCGTCGTTCTCGACCGTCACATAGGTTTCGCGCTTGGGCTTTTCGTCCAGCAGGTAGGTGGGGATGTCCGTGCCGAACACATGCGACAGGTCAACCACTTGGCCTTCGGTACTCTGCGCCAGCGCGGGAGCCGCCACGCCGAACACGGACGCGACCGCACCACTGGCCGCTGCCGTCCCGCCGAGCTTCAAGAAATTCCGGCGGCTGAGGTTCGGCACCCCTTCCTTGTGAATGCGTTCCCGTACAACTTTAGCAACTTCTGGTGAGCACATCGTCAATCCCCTTTGCATTTATAAATGATGGTTCATCAGGCACAATCCGGCGGCTGCCGGAAATAAAATACCCCGGTCTGTGCCGGGGTATCGTATTCACAAACTTGATGCGCTTCTCAGGCAGCCAAACCCCGACCCATCTATTGATATAGGGTACGCATACAACAGGTTTGGGAGGCCGTGGCAAACATGCATATCTCCTGTAGCCGAGATTGCGGGGAAAGATAACCTGTAATGTTCAAGCTGTCAAGCAATGTTTTATCAAATCGTTTTCACCCATGTGGGACTGCTTCATATACTAACAAACTGGCTGATGAGTACTAGCTGTACAATATCCGCGTCGTTTCCTGATACTTAGCAACTAAGCGGCTGTGGTGTTCCGTGCCTTCCAACGCGGCGAGGCGGCTCATGTTGTGCGCCACGTCAGCCTTCTTCACCGCCAGCGCCAGCGCGTTCGCCTTCACACGCTGGAGGTAAGCCTCTCGCGCTTCATCCTCGCGGTGGGTGATGGCATCCACCGCCGCCACAATCTCCGCCGGGAAATACTTTTCGAGGTCGCCCAGCGTGACCGATGTGTCCTCCACGATGTCGTGCAGCGCCGCCACGATCTTTTGTGGGAGCGTTTCGCAGCTATTGACGACCGCGATCACATGCAGGATGTACGGTCGCCCCAGCTTATCGACCTGCCCGAAGTGCGCTTCCGCTGCCAGCATCAGCGCCTGTTCGATGCTGTTATCCATGTTCGCGGTCATAAGACACGCCCCCTAAGAAGAAGCCGTTTGAAAAGGAGGTTTGGGGTTCATCGGACGCGATGTATCGCGTCCCTACACACAACCAGAAATTTGTAGGGACAGCACACATGCTGTCCGGTATTTCAGAACTCCCCTTTCCAAATCTTTACTCAGCAAATTGGAGGGGTCAGGTTTCGTTTGCTCCCTAATTATTCGCCGCTTGCAGGGCGGCCTTCAACTTGGCGGCATCCCCCGCGCTGCAATACGACCCGTTCATATGAACCTGATGGGCGACCCGCAGTTCGGTCGCCTCGTCGTCACTCATCTCAGGGCGGAACTCGTCGCTGATCTGCCACTGGAACTGTTCACCCTGCGGATACTGTGCCGCGTAACGTTTCAACCCCAGCGGAACCAGCCGCAGCCGTTGGTCAATCCATGTGCGATCCCACGGCCCATCCTCGACGATTTCTTCCGCCGCACGGAATTCGTAGTAGATCGTCCGGCGCAGGCGCTTGCCCTCGGTCTGCGGTGAGCCGTGCAGCACCATCACGTCATGCAGCAGCACATCCCCCGGCTGCATCTCAATCTCAATCGCCCCCGGCGCGTTCCAGCCGTGTACCGCCGACAAACGGCAAACATCGTGTGACTGGAGGTGCGAACCGGGGATCACCCACAGCGCCCCCGCGCCCGAAAGCGACTCGTCCAAGTACAGGTCGTAGTTGAAAATACGGTGCGTACGCGGATGCACCGCGTCTTGGTGCCACTCCACCGCCGCGCCGTTGCCTTCCTGCTTAAACACGATGGCCTCATACGTCGGCACGAAGTTCACGCCGCACATGCTCTGCGCCACCTCGGTGACTACTGGACTACCGAGCAGTTCCAACGAGGCCGGTAGCCCTTTGTTATGCAGGTAATCCACCCGCCACATCGTCCTGCCGTGATCGTTATTCACGAAGCGGTAATCTGGCCCATGTTGGGGGTCATCCTCACCCGCCGCCATGCCATCGGCGATCCATGTATCACCCGCCGCTTGTAAGCGTTCGAGCATCGGTTGGGGTATCCAGTTCCGCAGCAGTAAATAACCATTCGCGTCATAAAAAGCCAGTTGTTCGGGGGTTAAAGCATACGTACTCATTATTTTTGACCTCACAAAAATGCAGTGTATTAAAGTCTTTCATTCACAATCTTAACCGAATCATCCATGTCGCGCTTTGAAAATCATTGTTAAAGCATTCAACTAGTTAAGACCGCGGGCCTAAAAACCGATCACCATTGAAATGTATCAGGTGTTCAGGTGCTTCTGCTATCCAAACTTCCGTTTCCCACGCGATCTGCCTCATATGTTTACGAAACTCCGCAAAGGAGGGAAATGCGGTCACGAAAATTTTCCCAACAGTAGAGTTAGCTAACATCGCGTTCAATTCGACAAGGCGCTTGGGTGTCATTGGCCCATGTGAAGTGACTACTTCAATTAAATAAAGCCAATTTTGTGACGGCAAATACAAGATAATATCCGGCATTTTGTCGTGTTCTGTAATCGGGATACCCAAACGAACAAGTTGATCTGTTGCTAAAAACAAATTCTTGTCTGCTGTATCGCCCAGATAAAGCAAAACCGCACCTGACGCAAACTGTGGCACAAATTGTTGAATAACATCGACCTGCAATTGATTGTGTTCGCCGGGAGAAAGCGAAATTGAACTTCCATCGGGAAGTGTCAGCGCAATACCAATAGTTTCCCGTGCTGCTTGATAGCGCTTCATTAAACTTTCATAAGTGCTAAGAAAGCTCTCAAGAGCGGCATTCCAAGCATGAGTACCGTAGCTTTGGATAACCACGAGCGCAGCCTCGTTAATCGCATAATGCGCTTTGGGGCTATTCGTCGGTAAGGATGGGTTATCAGGGTTGTAATCAGCAATTCGCCCCTGAACAAATTGGTGAAGAACTTGTCGCCGGAATGTTTCACGGGTATTAGGTGCATATGGCTTATCGTATTCATCACGAATAAATGCCATAACCCCTTTGGAAATGGTTACACTATTGCGCCTTGCCAATGTCCAGCTATCTTCCGGCTTTAAACTACATAATGCAAATAGAGTTAGAGCTGCCATCTCATTCTGCTGGGCCGGTGGCATTCCCAAAGCAGCAAGTATTTTTTGAGCATCAATGATTTCAGGCATAAATCCCTAAGACTTCAGTGATAAGTGTATCAACACTCGTATTAGAACTTGTTACTGATCGACCAAGTTCAATAATTGCATCTAATGGCGGCAATGGCAAATTGCGTAGTTCAGTGGCGTTCACCTGTGTATTACCACTGAATATACGGAAATAAGCATCCATTAAACTGCTATTCAGCAAAACTGCTAATCCGACCGTTTCATCATCCGATAACTCTCCATCAGGGCGATAAATATAGTTCAGATGATTTTCCAACCCAATCGTCGGCGAATGAATGTCTGCCAAATAGGCGGCGGCAGTAATTCGTTGATGTTCTTCCTTTGAGCTAAAACGCCGCAGCAGCACATAATTCCGATTTGGAAGAAGTAATCGATTCGCACCTCGTAATGCAATGTATTGCGCCTTATGGCGTACGGGCCACTCGCATCGCATAGGCTTCACATTCTGCATCCATAGCAAAGGGGCGTGTGTACTCGGAACATCTCCTATTAGACTGATAAGTTGAGCAGCACGGAAAGGCACGACCGGTCCAGTTGAAATTTCCATTTGATAATCATGCAGATTACCTGTCCATGATCGCACAATCGCTGCTATTCTATCGTCCTGTTCCGACAGAGGGAGATGCAGGACGACATCCCTACTCATAACATCGTCAATAGATTTTTGTCGTTGAAAAATTTCCGAAAAATCTAAGTTAGTGCTAGATGACACAATAATCGGCTTATCCTGTTTTGAGCGTTCTGCCAGCATTATTAAGCTCTCTTGCAAAACATCAGCAAAAACATCACGACGAGACTCGAACAAATGCAACGCGCGAGGCCGCATTATGCTAAAAAAATATTCCCTAAAACGGCTGAAATACTGACCTGCGGCGTAACTGCGCGGTGTAATAAATACGGCATATCCCTCTGTGTGTAAAAGCGCAGCACTAATCCCCATAAATAGAGCATATATATTAGGTTGACCATACACAATCGGGGTTGCTATCTGTGCGCGGGGATCAGATTTTGCCACTTTGAAATAAGGCGGGTTGCAAATAACAATATCAAATAACCCCTCTACAGTATGATTGAGTGCATCACCATTAACGAGTACAAAATCTTCCTGAATAATCCGATAAGTTAAATGACGCTTTCTGGATTTCATCCAACGCTGAGTATAATCTAAACAAATCGTAAGATACGTTACTAAGTTACTATCGACTTCATAAGCCTCAATTTCGATATCACACTGCATCACTTCACATACTGCACATGCCAATATTCCTAAGCCAGAACCGGGATCAAGGACTCGTGTTAAGCCATCCCGTTCAGGAAGCAATTCTGACATAAAACGTGCAACCGGAAGCGGGGTAAAAATTTGTCCAAGCGCTTTATTTGGGAGATGCCATGACAAATACCATCGACCGATTCTGTCGGCATAAGCTGATGGCAATTCATCAGGTAAAGGGTGAGGAACGCCCAATGGTATTTTTTCATCCATATATTGAATCTTTATAATTTCTTGAGCTGCAAAAACCCAAAAAGATCTTCCCGGCTTCTCTGTGAACAAAAATTCTACCATGAAATTTTTCTTGGTAGATTAATATTCGGTTTGTGCTTTCAAACCGCGCCTTCACAAATCAGGGTCACAAAGGTTCACCTCACCTGTTCCCACCTGTTTTACAGGCAATTTTCTTAGCCAAATTTCTCCGTCTTTCTCTGTGTTCTCTGTGCCTCTGTGGTAAATTCTTCTCCGCCTTGACCTTGGCGTTCTTGGCGACTTGGCGGTTTAATCTTCTCCGTATTTCTCTGCGGTTAATCCTTCTTACTGACCACATCCATATTCGCCACCTCGACCGGATGCCCGTCGATGAACGCCAGCAAACGGTCAAACGCCGTGCCGAAGTACAACTCGTAGCTGTCCTGCTCCACGTAGCCGATATGTGGCGTACAAATCACGTTATCCATGTGCAGTAACGGATGGTCAACCACCGGCTCAGTCTCGTAAACATCCACCGCTGCCATCCCCGGCCTGCCCGCCTTCAACGCCGCTTCCAACGCTCCGGCCTCGATCAGCCCCGCACGGCTGGTATTCACCAGTAACGCCGTTGGCTTCATCACCGCCAAATCAGCCGCCGTCACGATACCGGTTGTCTCCTTCGACAGTTTGATGTGCAAACTCAGCACATCGGCCTGCTCGAAAAACGCCTGCTGGCTGCTGGCCGTCTCGTAACCATCGGCTGCTGCCCGTGTCAACGACCCCTCACGCCCCCACACCAGCACCCGCATCCCGAACGCTCTGCCGAACCCCGCCACCATCGTGCCAATCCGCCCATAGCCGAAGATACCCAATGTCCGTCCATGCAAACCGGTACCCAACCGGCTCTGCCATTTACCCGCCTTCATGCTCGCAACTTCCGCCGGAAGTTGCCGCCTCGCCGCCAGCACCAACGCCCATGTTAGCTCCGCCGTTGCCTCCGACGACCCCACGCCGCTCGTCACCAGTACGCCGTGCCGTGTACACGCCGCTAGGTCGATATGCGGCATCCCTTTTCCCGTTTGGGCAATCACCTTCAGCTTCGGCAGCTTGGTTAATAACGCCTCGCTAATCGCCGTTCGCTCACGGATTAGCACCAACGCCTCAGCATCCTTGAACCGTTCCGCCAGCACATCCTCATCCGTCACCGTATCGTGGTAAACCGTCACCTCATGCCCCGCCAGCTTGCCGAAGCACTCCAACCCCCGCACCGCGTCTTGATAATCATCCGGTATCACAATCCGCAAGATACACCTCCCCGAATGCAAAGGAAGGCTGTTTAGAGCCTTCCCCGATATGCTTATCTAGTGATGAATTTTAGCGTACCTACGGATGTGGAACGGTACCACCCGCCGACGGTAGATAGAAGAACGCTATGGCGATGATGATGTACACCGCCAGCAGCATCGCCCCTTCTAACCAGTTCGACTCGCCGTCTAACGCGATGAACGCCGTCACCAGCACTGTCGCCACAATCGCGATCAGTTCGAAGCTGCTAAACACCAGCAGCAGCGGTTGTCCGGTCATAATCAGCGTAATGAACACCAGTACCGGCGCAACAAACAACGCCACCTGCAAGCTGGAACCAACCGACACCGCCATGCTCAGTTCCATCTTGTTCTTCAGCGCCACCTGCACCGCCACCAGATGCTCGGCAATATTACCGACCAGCGGAATAATGATGATACCGATGAAGAACTCGCTCAAGCCCAGCGTCGCCGTCACATGCTCGACCGCACCCACCAGCGCCTCGGACAAGAACACGATACCCAGCGTCGTGACGATCAGGATAATGACCGATGTCCGAATGCTCCACTTGGAATGATGTTCCTCAACCGCCGCTTCCCGCGTCACCGCACCCGATGGTTCAGTACCCGCATGGGTAAACGAATAATAGACGCTCAACCCATACAGGACGATCATCACAATCGCCACACCTTCGCTCAGGCCGAACTCCGCCGCACGGTTATCACTAATCGCCACGTCGAACAACGACGGCACCGCCAACGCCATCACCGCCAGAATCAGCAGTGTCGCGTTCAAACCAGCGGTCTTGGCATCAAACTTCTGGATGCCGTGCTTCAACCCGCCGAGCAGTAACGCCAAACCCATCACCAGCAGCAGGTTGCCAATGATCGACCCAACAATCGACGCTTTCACAAGGTCAAGCAACCCGGCTTGAATCGCCAGAATGGTGATAATCAGTTCAGCCGCATTCCCCAGCGTCGCGTTCAGCAAGCCGCCGATCTTCGGCCCCGTATGATGGGCTATTTCCTCCGTCGCCTCGCCGATCAAATCCGCCAGTGGAATGATGCCCAACGCCGCTGTGATAAAAATGACAATCGGGTCAGCATGGAGCAGTTCCGCGATCAGCGCAACCGGCACGAAAACCAGCATCAATTTGACGATACGATCAATAGACACAATGGCTACCCCCTTCAAATAGTTTGGTCAATAGGCTGCATAAGTGTTTGCAAGTATGGATGGATTGATGCAGCACCGCAAGGGTAGTATGGTATGAATTTAGTGGCGAATTGGCTACCACTCAAAATGAGGGGTTTGTTGTTACCGTGTACCGCGCATCCGTGGGTCAAGAATGTCGCGCAGACCGTCGCCCAGCAGGTTAAAGCCCATCACGCCCAGCATGATCGCCAAACCGGGAAACAGCAGCAGCCACGGCGCTTTCTCGGCAATCCCACGGCTCTCACTGAGCATCACGCCCCACGAAGCCGCCGGTGGTTGTGTCCCCAACCCCAAGAAGCTCAACCCCGCCTCCGTCAGCAGCGACCACGACAGCGCAAGGCTGATCTGCACGATCAATGGTGCTAATGTGTTCGGGAAGATGTGCCGGGACAACACCCTCGCTGGATTCATCCCCAAACACCGCGCCGCCAGCACGAACTCGCGCTCTTTCATCGCCAGCACCGGCCCACGCGCCACCCGCGCAAAAATCGGCATATAGACCACTGCAATCGCCAACCCCGTTTGTGTCAGCCCCGGTCCCATGACGGTAACAACCACCAGCGCCAGCAGCAGCGCCGGAAACGCGAAGAAAATATCCATCACCCGCATGATGATGTTATCAACCGTGCCACCCACGAAACCCGCGATCATCCCCAGCGTAATCCCGACGACGCTGGATAAGCTCACCGATAGCAGCGCCACCTTCAGCGAATTACCCGCGCCTTCCATCACGCGGCTGGTCACATCCCGCCCGAACAAATCGGTGCCCATCAGGTAAGTTGCGCTTGGTGCTTGCAAACGGTCACGCGGATGCTGCTCGATAGATGGATACGGCGTTAAACCGAGGATGCCCAGCACCGCCACCACCAGAAACAGCAGGACGATGACCAAACCCACTACGCCGCTGAGGTTCGCCAGCAAACGCCGCAGGAAGCTCGGCTGCTGGGGTAAGGTTTCGGTGGTACTAAGCACGGCGGTCATAAGAAATCCGTGGATCAATCGCCGCGTAGATGAGGTCAACAGCGATGTTGATAATGACGAAATTGAACGACACGAACAGCACCGCCCCCTGCACCAGCGCATACTCCCGCTGGCTGATGGCGTTCACCACCAACCGCCCCAACCCCGGCAGCGCAAACAACTGCTCCACGATGAACGTCCCACCCAGTAGGTAACCCATTTCGATACCGATCAGCGTCACCACCGGAATCAGCGCATTCCGCAGCGCATGACGGGTAATCACGCGCCCTTCCGGCAAGCCCTTGCTCCGCGCCGTACGCACGTAATCCTCGCGCAGTACCTCCAGCATCGACGACCGCGTCATCCGCATCACCGAGGCCGAAAACGCGAAGCCCAATGTCAGCGCCGGAAAGAACAACTGCTGAATATTTTTGGATGGGTCTTCGGCAAAACTGACGTAATTACCCGAATTGGGCAGCGTTCGAAACACCACCGACAGCACGAAGATAATCACCGTGCCGACGAGGAACCCCGGCATCGACAGGCCGATCAACGCGAACAACCGCGCCAGCAGGTCAATAATTGAGTTGTGGTAAATCGCGGAAAGTAACCCCAGCGGAATGCCGATGGTCAGCGCAATCGTCACCGCGAACAGCGCCAGTTCCAACGTCAGCGGAAACCGTTCGAGGATCAGTTCTAAAACCGGCTTGCCGTGCCGGATCGAAAAGCCGAGGTTGCCCTTAACCGCCTCCGTA
>Ga0209460_1001687_pt1 | contig 11755 bp, 10 predicted proteins | sample EBPBio132013_DNA_FD_185868 | JGI IMG/M metagenome (GOLD analysis project Ga0209460, IMG submission 185868) | Wastewater treatment Type I Accumulibacter community from EBPR Bioreactor in Madison, WI, USA - Reactor 2_5/13/2013_ DNA (SPAdes)... | ecosystem: Engineered > Bioreactor > EBPR >...
TCCCAATCTGCGCAGCAAGTACCTTCTTCCAGAAAGTCTCTTTCGTTTTGTCTCTCCTCGACTTCGATTTTGCCACTAATCCTAACCCCGCTTACTCAGCTAATCGAAAGCATTTAACGACACGCCTAATTTCACTTCAAGTATGGGGTTGCTGTGACGCTCTCTAAAGAGAGCCGTATCTGAAAACGCAGCAATTCTGGGTTTTGACACCTCCTGGGCATAGCTATTTGGGCAATTCAGATTCCTCCAGATGCATAAATGTTCTAGGAGACTTTGCCAGATAGGCTGAAATTTCCCAGCCAGAGCTATATGACCCGCCTATTATCAACAGAATTGGTTCTGGGCAAGCGTATTTGTCATCGTTCGAAATTACCAGCAGTTGGCTTCTATCTTGCGCACTTGCTTGTGTCCCATGATTTGGGTGATAATGCCATTCTCCAAGATAGTATTCTTCGCGCCTCCAGCGAATGGTTAGCCATCTGCCTAGATTTTTTACTCCACGATGAAACCAAGTTCGACTACTGCTTGAATCGTCCGGTGCTTTGGAAGCCTGCGTCACATAAGCAATTTTGCCGTTCCGTGAGTAAAAGCCAACCAAAATACCGCCTGTTTCATTAGGATGTGCTGACATGCAGCTATCGGTCATAACAGAGAATGTTGCAGGTTCAATCTCAACAATAAAATTTTTATCGAGGCTTCTCCATCTTAGTTTAGGCATCTCTAGGTCGTTCTCCTGCGTGCCAAAACAGGTTGATACCATCAGCAGTGTTACTAAATACTTGTAGTTGCATTTGCCATGGCAAAGAAACGGCAGCGAGCCTTTTAATCGCGAAGCCGACAAGTGCTGCAATGTCGTGATAGGCGGCTGGAAATACCGGATGGAAACACCCAATTCCCTCCCTCGGGAGCGGTTCTTTCGCTAATCTATATATTTCCGACTCTAAAATTGGGTTCATAAGCTCGTAGAATTTCTGAGAGTCATATGATGTCCCTTCCGAGCAAAAGAGAAGAAGCTTATCCGCGCCTTGAGTAATGGAGAAACTTGCAAAGCGTGTAACTTTGTGAAAAGTTAGTTTTGCGAGGGCCAACGGTACATGATCGGTTGCCGTGCAATCAATTATTAGATCATATTCTTCATCAACTAGCTCTTTACCATCATTGGCAATTCTGAATCTCTCAGCGAGCGCTCTAGCTTTAACATGCGGTCCAATTGCATTAAGTCTTTTAGCCAGCTCACTAGCTTTGTTCAAACACACACTAGCCAGATCTAGTGTGTGCCGAACAAGATTTCCCACAGCCACTTCTTGCGGATCCATTATCGTGATATCAATTACCCCACCACGAATCAGATTCTCTGCAACAACGCTGCCAACTGCTCCGGCTCCAATCAAAAGGATCTTTTGTTTCAGCGATTCAGGAAGCGAGCCTCTGGATTTTAATTGATCCTTTGCCCAATTTTCAGAGACTAGCCATGGAACTTGCTTGTTTATCCCGATTGTTCTTTGACAATGTGCGTGCCATTGCGGTTCAATACTGTCACGCACCCCGCGTATCTTTTCAAGACCACTTGTTCGGAAGCTTTGCCAATGCATTTGCACAAGCGACCCGCCAATAGTTTCCGGAATTGGAAATCCAATAACACAGAGAAATGAGTTCGGAACGCCTAACCTCACATATCCGGAGCGAAGAACTCTATACAGATCTAGGCCGTCGGCTGCACATACCTTTTGCAGTTCTCCGAATGTTACTGGCGCCTGCCATGGCTCAATTATGGGTGCTGCTGATAATCGTAACCAACACATAGAAATACTCTCGCCGGTACTTCCTAAACCCCAGTCAAACGACTTTACCAGTTTTCCATCAAGATCTCGAAGTTCTGTCAAAAAAAAGAGTTTCTGATTAACCTTAGCTTGGTATAGACTGCCTGTTCCGAATAATGGAATTTCCTTGTAATCGTCTAGCGAATGGCTATCTTCGTTGTAACCGATGATCCCGTCCTTATCAGTGCTCGGAAAATCTGTTAGCTCATAGGGCTGGCCAGGAATAGCTAGTTTTCCCTGAGAAGCATCTATCAACCAAGCAATTCCTCTCTGAGCGCACCATAGTAACCGCTCTTTGGCATTCCACGGTTCCACAGGCGATATCAGCGAGCCAGACCGCAATTCATTAGTTGACAAACAAATATTGCCCTGCCGCCAAGGCAGTTCTGGCGAACCCTCACCGTTATATCTCTGGTGCCGAAAGGTGTCCTTGATGCTGTTTGTTTTGGCTGGCACCATCAAGATCCGCCCCTGCGGATAATCAGCTTCCGTCAACAGATACCAATCAGTGTGGAGGGGGATTGAGGCCGAGCTGTTCTCAATTGTTATACGAATTCTTAGAGCCCAGTCGCGACCAAAGCGTTTCCAGTCTTCAATCACTTTGATAGCGCGCTCCCGGTCCAGAGCACGTCTGCCAGTCAGTAAAAGTACACTGGGCTCCACAGATTATCCGTAAGTCGCCGAAGACACGCTGCTCATATGCGTTCGCTTTGAGAAGCCTCCTCTATCGGAATCATCATCTGGATCAAATTGCTCACCAAAAAGCTTTTTCCAGAGACTTACACTTTCATCCATATCTTTTGAATCAAGGGCTGCTCTCGCATCCTTTGCGGCTTCTCTCACTCCATTATGAAATTCTTGAAAATCCTCAAAAGATAACCTTGCAAATACATTGTGTCCCGGCACACCATGGTCCGGCAAAAATGGAACAATTTTTTTAGAAAGCTCCTCACTGTAGCTTGAAGCGATGGACTCCAATACTTCCGTAACTCCCTGTGCTACTGCTTCTACCCCGTCTGGGCAGTGGATCCCAATCAAATGCTCCAGTGGATAAGCTTTGGGATACTTCGGTGTTGCCAGTTTGTGCCGCTTCCAAAACTTAAGGGCTTTTACAATGTTCACGTAATGCCTGCCACAAGCCGCATTCTTGGACCAGGTCCAGAACAACTGTTCAAGAGGATGAGTGTCTTCCCACTCCTTAATAGCCCGATCGGGTATTTTTAGCGGAGAGGATTTCCACTCATTCGTCTTTTCTGTCAGTTTGCGAAATTCTTCCCAAGTTTCTTCGTCATCAGGTGTGGTGTAAGATTCTGTAATCCTGTTGCTACGATACATATCGGCTTCTTCTTTTGGAATCGCAGTTATCACAAGATCCAAATCAATGTCGTCGCAATCAATCTTAATTGCTCTTGTTTGTGGCACCCATTTGCCTTCGTAATGTTCTTCCAGAAAGTCTGTAAACCTGTTCATCGCCTGTCTTGGGGTCAGGACATTGTGGTCTAGTGTAGTTACAACAACAACATCAACATCGCCCTTTTTTCCATCTTCAGGTTCTATAGCAGTCGCTCTGCGGTAACTGCCCTGTAGAAACGTTGCTACATAAAACTCTTCGATCGATTTGTCTTGACTTAGCAGTGTCCGTAGTTTCTTATGGGCTTCTATGTAAGTATCACGATTCTGAGGTCTAATCGACTTCAAAAAGTCCTTAAAGTAATTCGGTACTTCCATGTTTACTTCTCCACAGGTAATGAAATCGATTTGCTGTATGCTCCAGGGCGACCACTTTCAAAGTCATACTCATACAAGTGACATTTTCCAAAACTTCTGGCATGTCTCCCAAGCATAAACATAAATGCGTTCGGTGCTGAAGCAAAAATATGAAGTTCTCCATCTCGCTCTGCTCGACTTCGATTTGCCTTAAGATGGCTCGCAATCTGAGCCGCTAGATCAGATGAATGTTTGGCATTCACAATTGCCTGCTTGCCAGGAGTTTTCTGAACGCTGCACAATATTTCCCGTGCTTCTGAAATGGAATGCTCCTCTAAATACGCCTTTACATCATCATCGATCAAATGAGTGATACTTAGCTCTAAAATGACTTTTGATGTATCTTTTGCCACTGCTCCATCTTTAAATTGAAAGTCCGAATTAGTATCAGTTGAGCATTCAGTGGGATCCCAAATTTCTTGCTTAACGATTGTTTTTTGGCAAGGGACAACATGGAGTCCGCATTTCGAGTCAAGAATGAAACCAGCCGCGAAAGCCATGCTCGTATGCGTTTCAAGCATGAGCACACACCTACGCCCATTTGCTTTTTGCACACAATCCTCTAGGAAGTCCCTTAATTTAGGGTAAATATCTTTACTCCAAGAATATTCACTCTTAAGGTGTCTGCCATCGAAATATTCCATCAAGGATAGAACATCGTTGCATTGAGTTTCTAGATATTCAGCAGCTCTTTCGAACGTCCGAACGCCCACCTTATAGTCGGTTTGGCAATTTCCCATTTTCTTCTCTGACCATAATTCTGCCGCTGTTGCCAGCTTTGTCAAAGCTTCCCGATCAAATTCCTGTTTCCCGCACTGCTGCGCCTTTCTGATCACGTCGTCGTAGGGAAAAGTTGCTTGCTCAGTAATTTGGCGAAAACCATGCTGCGGTAATCGATCATTGATTCTCTCCATTAATTGAGGCATGGTGTAACCACGTACTATCCTCAGCGACCTTATGATGGCTTCCAATGCAGCATCAGTACTTAACTCTAAGTGCTTTCTCCAAGCCGCCTTTATCTTTCTTGGTAGTTTTTTAAATCGTATTTGTCCCCCGTTATTTTCAACAAAGTTCCCGAGCGGCGCTGAGATATTGCACGGCGTAACAATGTTTAGTCGAATATTCTCGACCTTAGAATCTATAATCTCCTTGGCTCGCTGAAGCAAAGATGTTTTAGAACGAATAAAGTCGGGATCGATTAACGACTCATGTGTAAATTCTTGCTGTACGACCTTATATTTAAGTTGCCAGTAATCGGCTGTAAGAGGATCTAACCTGTCGTCGAGCTTACCGGGACCGTATCTGGTGATTACATCTTCAAAGAAAGATTCATCATCATGGTCATAGTCCACCCTTTCTACACGTTCTGCATCTACGAAAAGACGCACCGCTTCTAACCAAAACCATCTAGCTTGATAATCATCCCCTAACGATCTAGCAGATACTTGTTTAGCCATGAGCATCACCGTTTCTAAAGATTATTTTCCGCCACGGCGGCTGCAGTAGCTCCACCTTCTTGTTAACCCCTTGTGGGCTTTGAGCATCAGGTAACAATGGAATTCAAACGTATGCCAACCCGCTTGACTGCTTGCAAAACTGCTGCTCTCTGGTAGTTTCAACTCTAAATGAGTATTATAACCCTACGTCTATCTTGTCAACAGTACGACTTTTGGAGTTGATGACAAAAGATGGTTAGATGGCTGAATAGAAACGAATTCGCCTCCGCGCAGAAGCGTACATTTGCATAAGCAAGCTACTCGCCAGGGCGTGAACAAAGAGTTGAGCGCCGAACGCATTGAACGCGAGCGTGTCCATAAAAACAGGCCAAGCGGATTAGAAGAAGTGCGCTTGAAATCCTCAGGAGTGCTCTACCCAACCTAATCAATGCAGTCTGAGCCGTGAAGCTGTCGTCTTCGCATAAAATGCCAGATACCGGGCATTATCTGGCATTCTTAGAGCATTTACGCCTGATATCAGGGAGTTCATCCAGCCTTAAATCCACCCCAATCTGCCTGATATTCGGAACGTGTTATAACTCTTCCTAGTTCCAGCTAATCTAGAGAGAGTTCCTCCAGCGCCTTTTCTTTGTCACCACGGGTGGGTAGGGAATATCGCCGAGTCGTCTCAAGGCGCTTGTGCCCCCCCGATTTCTGCCACCAACACCAGGTCATTGCCGTTGCGCACCAGGGACGTAAGGCGAGTGTGCCGGAGAACATGTGCCGATAGCTCGACTCCGGCATCTTGTCTGACTTTGCGAACAATTAGGTCCAGGGCCGATGTAGATATCCTGCCGCCTTGTTGGTTGATAAACAAGGCGGAGTCGGTTTCTCTGCCACCGAATATCTTGGCACGCTCTTGCAGCCATGCTTGAATCGCTTCGCAGGCTTAGCCCTTTAATGGGATTCCACGGTACCGGCCGCCCTTGCCGTTGCGGACAATTTTCCTGGTCTTGCGCCCCTGAGCGTAAACATCGTCCAGATTCAGGGAAGCGCTCTCGGATTTTCGAATTCCCGTATAAAGCAGCAGAGTGACCACCGCCCGATCTTTGGCTCGCCGGGTAAGTTCGGCCGCTCGGATAAGCTTCTTTTGCTCGTTTTTGGTTAGGGACTTGGGGGCTTCGGCCGGAAGGTCTTCTCTCTTGACTTTTGTTTTTGGCAAACCCAGGAATTGGTAGAAATGATCTGCGGCTGCCAGTGCTGCATTGACAGTGTTTGGGGTGGCTTTGTGTTTTTGTTTAAGGAACCGCTTGTAATCCTTGAGGATGTAGTCGCGCTTGGTGGGATCTTTGAACGAGTCCCTGCAGTACTCGTTAGCGGAGCCCAGATAGCCCAGGAAGTGATTTAGCCGGGAGCGGTAGGCTCGTTTGCTGTGGTCTGATAATGGTTGCTTCTCAAGCCAAGCCTGGTACTTAGCGAAATGCCCGGCGGCGGCTTTCAAGAGGGGTTATTCAACGTCTTGCCTGCGTGTTCCTAATATCACAAGAGTTTCCCCGGAATCGTACCATGGCCGGCGACAGTCGGTTCCCCAATATCACAACAGAAGATTCCGGAAACTTGGGATATTGCCATTTGTCACGAGTTCGTGTTGCCTTATTTAAGAATCGTACTCTGGCGGGTTTCTGCAGCCGTTGAGTGTATGGGCGATGCTCCCTCGATCCGGGGTCGCTTTGCAACCCGCCCGCCTATCGACCAGATAGGATTATCTTAGATTTTAAGGAAGTACTATACTGGTGTTACGCTATTTAGCAACCTTTATTCCAAGAATACGAGAGGCTAGTTTTTGGGACCTACATTTGCTGACACTAGCTGTTTTATAGACAAGCTTACTCTGGAGAACTACAGATGTTTTGCGGGGCTGTCACTATCATTTGATTCAAGGCTCACTGTATTGGTAGCACCTAATGGTGGCGGAAAAACAGCCGTTCTTGATGCCTTGGCCATAGCACTGAAATTGTTCGTTGATACTGCTGAGGGACGTCAGAGTTCCAAAGGCTTTGATTCAACCGACATTCGCCTAACTGTGTCGCCCGCTAATACCATGGAGCCAGTTACTCCAGTAAAGCTTGAGGTCTCGGGGGTAATTCTCGGTGAGCCGCTGAGTTGGATCCGGGAACGGCAGTCCATTAGCTCATCTCGCACAACTACGGCTGATGCAAAGTCCTTGAAGGAGCTAGCCATGAAAATGACTCTGATGAATCAGAAGTGGTCGAGAGTAAAGCACTTGGAGTCGAGCGACATTAAGAATGTGCCGATCTCCCCTGTTTTCCCCCTAATTTCTTATTACGGAACCGGAAGGCTTTGGAGTAACACCAGGTTCACTTCGCTAAAAAGAGAGAAGATATCAGCGCCCAACGCCCGCTCTAGGGGTTACACAGATTGTTTATCATCATCCTCTAGATACAAAGATTTTATAGACTGGTTTCGCCGATTTTCTTATGAGGCCAAAAAGGAGGGAAAAGGACAGGCAGAAGTTCGGCAGCAGGCGGGTCTCGTTCTTGCTGCTGTGCAACATGCAGTAAACGTAGCGCTTCGTCCCTCTGGCTGGAAAAATCTCGAATGGGATTTCGCAGAAGAAATAGTCGTTGCCCATCACGCCCAGAATGGTAAATTGCCGGTGAGCTATCTGAGCGATGGAATTAGAAATACGATAGGTCTTGTTGCTGATATGGCTCATCGCATGGTTCGACTGAATCCTCAGTTGAAAGAGAGAGCAGTAATGGAGACGCCCGGTATTGTATTGATTGATGAAGTGGACATGCATTTGCATCCAGAGTGGCAGCAACGCATACTTTCATCGTTAATGAAGGCATTTCCGAAACTTCAATTTGTTGTTACTACTCATAGCCCGCAGGTCCTATCCACTGTGCGGAAGGAAAATGTTCGTGTGCTCAAAAGTGACGACGCCGGAAACTGGACTGCGACAGCACCTGCTAATAGTCCTATTGGCCAAGAGTCTATAGTTGCCTTAGCAAACATTATGGAAACCCACCCCCGTCCTGACATTCCTGGTCTACTCAAAAATCTACATACCTATGAGCTGTTGGTAAGGTCCGGACAAGGTCAGTCAGAACGGGCTATTAATGCTCTTCATGAGCTTAATGACCTTGGCTTTGAATTTAGTGAGGCTGAGAAAAGGCTGTTTGAAATTCTGAAGAAAAGGGCTACTGACAAGTCGAGGACGGAATAACGTGATCGAGCTGACACACGGCCCAGAGCCAAGTGAATTGGCTGATTTTAGAAATAAAGCACCGCAGTCCAATTGGGGTGATCCCGCATTTAACCCAGTTCGAACAATTGTTAAACACCAGCTAAATGATGAGCAGGGTGGCTGTTGTATATACTGTGAGCAGGAGCTTGCTAGAGACGATGGGCATGTCGAACATATCAAATCCAAAAGCAGAAATCAGACTCTAACTTTCGACTATGGCAACCTCGCCCACAGTTGCAACGATGGAGATCACTGCGGACATCACAAAAAGAGCCAAATTATTCCAATTGAACCGCGGGGTAACTGTAACTATCTATTTTCTTTGACCTTGAGTGACGGTCTATTGGTCCCCGCTATCGGTGCTAACGCTCAAGAGAGAACCGAAGTTGAGAACACAGTAAAAACACTTGGTCTCAATAAACCATCTCTTGCCTGGAAGCGCAAGGGCTTTGCTGAGTCGCTTCTGGCCCTCTCTCCTGAAGAGCGTCGCGATTTTCTTGCGACATGCCCATTTCGGTGGACTTTGAACGCGAATTTTGGGCGATCTGAAAAGTTGTGATATCGTAAATTATCACAACTTCTCTTACTGAAACGTGCAGCGCGGCTTTGCTTAGAGCAAAGGCACAGGGCGCAAAACTACTATTTCCGTTTTTCCCAAATTGCTCGGATAGGCGCTAAAATATTTGGGAACACTCCAAGTTCTGTGACTGTTTCCTCCAGGGAAGTTTCATCACCATTTCGAACAATTATCGCCGTCAAAATCACGTTTTCGTTTTGTGCAGAGCTAGCATATAGATGAAGCTTTTCTCTTCTTTCTGCGACCTCGCTGGGATAGACAAAATCACCTAATGGTTTTGTGGTGAACCAAGACTCTCCAATGAGCATTACTCGATCAGCATTTTGGCGGTCCACTTCGGTTGCAAGTTGTCGCAGCAAGAGGTACTTGTCTTTGCGTTCTTCCGGCTGAAACAAATGCTGACCTACCAATTCAGTGCCCTTATACAAGAACGCCATCGAGATATGATACCCGTCGTGCAAGAACATTGCTCTGGCATGCGCAAAATAGCTCTCAGCTAGAGCTATTAACGAATCATTCTGGGTCTTTATGGATGGAAGCGTTGTTCCATACCGCTCAGCGGCGGCGCGTATCAATTCGCCGCTGTCAAGCTCTTCGGTTTCAAATACAATTCTTTCTCCAGTTTTTATTGAATATATTACTGCGCGCTTTTCGTCATGCCCAATCATGCACGGGAGCCTTCCACCTGACGGTCCTCCACCTGCCACCGGGGTTTGCCCTTCCTCTTCAGGATGGACTAGGCATGGCACTGGTAGGCCGACTTGTCTGTGAGCATCATCCAATAAGAGCGACAACTCTCCGTAGACTTCTGCAAGAGCGTCTAAGATTTCGAAGTCTGGTAGCGTATTTGCCACCCATCGTCGCTCAATCTTCAGTAGACCATGTTCTAGGACTTGTTTCTCTAGGGTGCATTTGTCAATGCGGTTAAGTAGAGCTTCTATTGGTTCGAAAAGTCCCTCAGTAATGTCTATCTCCGGAATTTCTTCTTCGTAAGAAGCAATTATTCTGGCAATCACGCGACTATAGGTTTCCAAATCGCCCTGTTTTTCGATCTTATTACGAGCGTCTACCGCCCATCGCATCAGAGGATTATTTTTCATCCGAGCCCGCCATGGCTCATACCAGCCGTTGAAATCAGGAATTGAATGTTTTTGATTTTGCAGGATAAACGTTGAACTTCTCAACATCGTAATGCAGCTCTGCAATGGTGCTCTAAATCCTGCCGGGTCAAAATAGCTGTTCAATGCACTATGCCAAAGGCTGTGAACATCCTCCATTCGATTATGGACTTCTTCAAATAGGCACATGGTTTTTTTGCCGCAAGTAGCCATGGGTTTGGGCCGAGACATTGAATAAATCCCCTTATCTTGTTGAATCTACTAAATTAGAGTTGTTGGAATAGGCTCTGACAGTCTGCGATCTATGAGGGCTTTAGTTATTTTGTCAGTGAGGGTCTCGGTAATTTTGACCCCACCCATTTTCTTGTACCACGTCAAGCAGACAATTTCTGTTCTCGAAAGTGCTGAGCGAATTGCGATGGTGCAATTCGTCTCAGCGATCCGTGCGGTCTGACTGTGTTGTAGTCTTGCCTCCATTCCCATGTGATTATGCTGGCTTCATCGATTGAACGAAACCACACTTCGTTCAGACATTCATCTCGAAATCGCCCGTTAAACGATTCGCAAATCCCGTTTTCCATCGGCTTGCCAGGACGAATGAAATCGAGGTCGACGTTGTGGGTTTTCGACCACTTAAAGAGCGCTTTGCCGGTGAATTCTGGACCGTTATCGAGGACAAGGCTTCCGGGCTTGCCGTAGCACCAGACAAGACGTTCTAGCACCCGAGCAACGCGCTCTCCAGGGAGGCTAAAATCGACCTCAATGGCCAGGCACTCGCGAGTAAATTCATCAATGACATTCAATGTTCTAAATCTCCTGCCGGTAGACAGACTGTCGCTAACAAAATCGAGCGACCAGCGTTGACATGGATACGTAGCTGGTTCAAGAGGTTTTCGCAGGCGTCTTTCTCTTTTGCGGCAACGTTTACGCACCTGCAGTCCCTCTTGTTTGTAAATCCGATAGACACGCTTCTTATTGATCCGCAGTCCATCTCGTTGCAGCAGCCAGGTAATTCGTTCGTAACCGAATCTCTTTCTGTCATGCGCAATATCTATTATTTGCTTCCGAAGTGCAGACTCATCCTTTTTGGTGCTCTTGTGTCGTTGCGTCGCCCTGGGCAGACCCACGGCGAGACAAGCTTTGCGCTCACTCAATCCCACCTCCTCAAAGGCCGCTACAGCGGCTCTCTTCTGAGAGGTGGTCAGTACTTTTTTGAGAGTGCGTTCTTGTATCCGTCAATGAGCAAAGTCTGTTCTCCAAGCAGCTTCTTTAGCTGTATGTTCTCATCCTCTAACTGTCTCAGGCGTTTAACATCCGCGGACTGCATGCCGCCATATTTGGCTCGCCAGTTGTACAGTGTGTTGTTCGAGATTCCGTGCTTGCGACAGAGCTCAGCGTTTGTAGTGCCTGCTTCTGACTCTCTGAGAATCGCAACGATCTGTTCATCCGTGAATCGACTCTTTTTCATTTTTACCTTCTCCCGACTGATTGAAACTATGACTTAAATTTGTTCAATCGTCTACTTGGCCTGGTTCAAGTTCTCGGGGTGGGGTCAGCATCATATATAGGCTTCGAACAAATCCAGGTGTCAACTTTTCCTGGAACAGGTCAAAGAGAGGAACTGGGTTCAATACTCGTCCGGAACGTGTCAACAACTTTGAGACAGTTTTCCGTTTTAGATTAGTGTAAATGCTTTTCAGCATTTGCCGATTTCATACCTTTAAGGGTACCCCAAAAGGCGCTGAGCGCGTTCCGCCTTTTCAAAA
>Ga0209460_1001694_pt1 | contig 11729 bp, 7 predicted proteins | sample EBPBio132013_DNA_FD_185868 | JGI IMG/M metagenome (GOLD analysis project Ga0209460, IMG submission 185868) | Wastewater treatment Type I Accumulibacter community from EBPR Bioreactor in Madison, WI, USA - Reactor 2_5/13/2013_ DNA (SPAdes)... | ecosystem: Engineered > Bioreactor > EBPR >...
GGACCAACGAACTCGCCTGGGATGAAGAGAAACTCTGGCGCACCTACACGATGCTGACCGACCTGGAGAGTGTCTTTCGCAGTCTGAAAGGCGAGCTCGGCTTGCGGCCCATCTACCACCACAAGGAGGTCCGCTCGGACGGCCACTTGTTCATCACCGTCCTCGCCTACCAGTGTGTTCAGTTCCTGCGCGTGAAACTCAAGGCGGCGGGAATTACCGACAGTTGGGCGACCCTGCGCGATATCCTCTCGGTTCAGCGCCGGGTCACCGCCACCTTCAGTCGGCGCGACGGGCACTCCCTGCATGTCCGCAAAGCCACCGTCGCCGAACCCGATCTGCTGGCCATCTATCGCGCCCTGGGCATCAGCGCCGCACCAGGAGGGACCAGAAAACTCATCAGCTGAATCCGAAATTACGGGCTTGTAGTGCCACTTGAGTTCTTCTTGGCTCGCAACTAATTGATTCAGTTATGGGTTTCGTGGGGCTTGTTAAAGATGGGTTAACGTCATACCAACTGACCGCCTCCACCGGGTTGCGCGGGTCGTCCTTGAAACCGCTCGGGTTACGCCCGGTCACCGCCTGCCAAAATTCCTGCGTGCAGGCCGTGTCGGCGAGCCAGAAGCCGCAGCTCAGCGTCACTTCGTGCTGCACCTCGTCCTCATAACGTTCTGGCTCGTCCAGCGGCGAGCCCATCAGGACACGCCCCGGGGCGATCCACCGAAAAACCCGGCGCGCGTCAACCAGTGTCAGCGCCATCCACAGGTCATATTCGCCGTCCTCGCCCCAACCGCTCGCCCAGGACAACGGAAATGGGTCGGGGAAAAAGCTGTCGCTAGCGTCGAGAGCAGGCATCACGACACGCTATCAAGGCGCCGCGTCGGCAGGCGTTCGGCGGCGTGCAGCCAGCCTGCCGAAGGGCATTGGCTCTCTGCCGCCGCGGCGTGGCGGGCAGGAGGGTCATCTGGTCAAGAGACGGTTTCACTGACGCCTGAGCTGGGGCGAGCAGGAACCCCATGTTGTCGTTGCGGTTGCCAGGCTCGTTGTCTCTACGGTTGGCGGAACGCGCGTTTCCGCCGTTGTTGTTCCACGAGCCACCGCGCAACACGCGGTTGTCGCCTGCGACGACCACCCTTGTGGCTGCACGTGCGGAGCGGTCGGAGGTGACCCTCGTGCAGTCGCTCACCGGGCGCCATAGTGCGAAGGGTGCAGTTCGAGGGTAACCGGTAACCTTGTGGCGTTTGATCCGCCTACGCAGCCTGGCGATGCAACGGGGAGCGTAGCGGGTTGGTGGCGACGAGCTGCATCCAGCAGCGAGGCGTGAGTTCGTGGACACGGCACGCCAGGGGCTGTCTGACGCGCTGCAGGACATCGACCAGGTAGTCGTACGCGTTGATGTCGTGTGGCCGGTAGGTGAAGATGAGGCTCTGCAGGATGACGACGTGCCAGGCATCGAGTTTGGTCCAGCAGAACCTCCAGTTCTTTAGATTATGCTGATCTGTGCATAATCTAAAGAACCACCCGTTCCGGAGGCGTCACGCCCAGCGCGGCCTCGACGTGTTTGATCTCGCGACTTTCGAAGAAGGGGAAACAGATCTCGTCGAGTTCGCCATAGACCAGGCCACGAGGAGGCCTTTGTCAGCTTTTCCGGAGCCCCCTGTCCGGCCTTGGTCGGCGTCTCTTTCGTCGCCTTCGCTCTGGATTCGCGAATCGAAGCGAACTGGGCCTCGTAGGGCGGCTGGAGTAGGGCAGCCCTGCGGCGCGATGATCTGCGTCAGCCACGGCGGGCTGAGGGTGAACCCCGCGTCGGTGAGCCGCTGGTGCCGGCGATACAGCGGCAGTGGTAGGCAAACTTGTCGATCAACAGACCGGCGAAGAAGCTCACGTCCGCCCGGCTGCCGTCGATGACGCTACTTGGTGCCGGCACGCAGACGAGGGCGCAGTCGAAGGCTGTGCTGGAACTGTGGATGCAGATCCGTTCGACGGCCTACGGCTTGACGCAATTGCTGGCTCTGCAGTTGTGGCAGTCCTTTCCGCTGATGGTCATCGCGCCCTGGCGCAAGGGTGTCATCATCACGCCGGGCTTTTCGCTCAGTGGCTGCGGATTCAAGTTATCGGACTTCCGGTGCACGACGCCTACGACCCGAAGTCTGGTCAATTCGTGATGCCTTTCCTCGGCCAGGATCAGCGGTTGCAGTGCTGCGACTTCTCGCCCAGCGTCGATCAGCGCAGGGAGATGCCATGGTTGTTCTGGCCGTCGCTCGTCTCCGCGGAAATCCGGGTCGGCAGGACCTACGTGTGTCCAAACTTCATGCCTGTAGTTTGGAGTTCTATTCCCTGTTCTGCAGGGCTATTGCCGTGACGTTGCCGGTGCGTAGCGAGGTGGTCTGCACCGACCAGCTTCGGCGCGGCGGCGCAGGTCAACGTCGTGGTACAGTTGTGGGCGCAACGTCCTATAGCCGCGGCACGTTGACTCTGGAGCAGATGACTCGCCAAATCGTTGTCGCCTGCGAACCCGGGTCGCTCTACGCCCCAGTAAGACTGGTCGATTTGTGACGAAGTGAAATTGGATCGGGCGGAGGTGCACCCAGATCATGGAGAGCCGCCCATCGCTTCGGCCAGGATGAAACGCCGGGCTCTCGGTTTGATTTCGCGCGGAACCTCTTCTCGATCGAGCAACCATTCGCGTCCGGCCCTTTTCTCGTCGCCCGAAAAACAACGATGAATAGAAAAATCCCCGACATCCTCCCACGTTGCCTTCTGTGTTTTCTCACGGAATCATTGCCGCACCTATCCGATGGCTGGTGGAAAGATCTGGTCCTGAACAAGCTGACCTACCAGCAGCAAGGCTTCGTCAAATCAAGTCGCGTCGCCAGCCTCGACCAGTTGGACCTGGCTGCGCTTCTGCGGATCCTGGATCAAAACTGGTTCGAGATTGCACGTTTGCGCGCTTTGCCTCCCGCAGCGCGCAACTGGATCAAGGAGACGCAGACCATCCGCAACCGATGGGCGCATGCTCCAGCATCCGGTCTTGACGACCACGACATTTTTCGCGATCTGGACACGATCGAACGTCTTGCGCGGACGTTGGGGGCCAGCGATTCCGGATTGGCGACTCTGCAAGAAGACAAAACGGCACTGCTTGCCGCGATGGTGGGTCAGGAAAGCCAGCGTACCCTCGCTTCGATTGCGACATCTTCCGGTGTCTTCAAACCAGGGGACATGGTCCGCCTGAAAGCCAGGCCGACAGTCACCGGCGCGATCATCGCCCACCTGCCGGGTGATCCCGAAGACCGCTATCAGGTCTTTCACGATGCCACGGTCACCACCTACTACGTATCGCAACTCGAAGCCCTTACCACCGCTCCGACCCGCGCCAGCGTACCACCGCCGACGCTGCACGCCGCTCTTTCCGCCCTGCAACTGCGCCACCCCAGCACCGGCAGCCTGTATTCCCTGTTCGCTTCACGCATCAACTTTGTCCCCTACCAGTTCCGGCCCGTGCTCAAGCTGATCCAGGCCGACCGGCCGCGGTTGCTCATCGCCGACGAAGTGGGCGTCGGCAAGACCATCGAGGCCGGACTGATCCTCAAGGAACTCCAGGCCAGGCGCGAGATCCGTTCGGTATTGGTCATCTGCCCCAAGCCCCTGGTCGCCGAACGCAAATGGCTGGAGGAACTCAAGCGCTTCGATGAGCAGTTCGTTCATCTGGACGGCTCGGCCTTGCGCTACTGTCTGGACGAAAGCCACCTCGATGGCCTCTGGCCGCAGCAATACGCTCGGGCCATCCTGCCGTATTCGCTCCTCGACGAGAATCTGCTGATGGGAAAACAGCAGGGGCGCAGGAGGCAGTTCGGCCTGCTCGACCTAGACCCGCCGCCGGCCTTCGATCTGGTGATCGTCGACGAGGCCCACCACATCCGCAATACCGACACCTGGGCCTATCGCAACGTGCGCTACTTCTGCGACAACGCCGAAGCCGTCGTCCTGCTCTCCGCCACGCCGATCCAGTTGGGCGACAATGACCTGTACACGCTACTGCACCTGCTGCGTCCCGACCTGCTGCCCGGCCGGCGCGAGTTCGACCAGATGTCGGAACCCAACCCGTACCTCAACGCTGCCATCGAAGCGGCTCGTGGCGCCAGGAAAGGCTGGATGGAAGCCGTGCGCGCTTGTCTCGACCAAGCCGTCGCCACGCCCTGGGGCAGGCATGTCCTCGCCGCCGATAATCGCCTGCAGGGAGCCCGCGATCTTCTGACCGCCGACGAGAACAATCTCGAAAACCGCCTTGCCCTGATCCGCAAGCTGGAAGCCCTGTACACCTTCGCACCGCTCATCAACCGCACCCGGCGGCGAGACATCGGCAACTTCACCACGCGCAAGCCGGAAACCGTAGCGGTCGACTACACCCCGGAACAGAACGCACTGCATCACGACCTGATCCAGTTGATCGGCCGCATGCTCGCCCAGCGGCACGGCGACCAGAATCTCCAGTTCATGCTCACCACCGTTCGTCGCCAGTTGGCGAGCTGTGTCTTTGGCCTCGCGCCGCTCTTGTCCGACATCCTCAACCGCCATCTGTCGCAGGTACAGTTGAGCGAGATGTGCGACGACGAGAATCCCGACGACATCGCTGCGGTTCTCGCCGAATTCCGTGCCGAGGTTGAAGCGCTCATCCAGCGCGCCCGGGCACTCACCGGCCCGGATCCAAAGTTCGATGCTTTCCTCAAGGTCATCCGCGACAAACAGGAACTCCCCAACAACAAGCTTCTGGTATTCAGCACCTTCCGCCACACCCTGGCCTATCTGATGGCAAAGTTGTCGCGTGCCTACGTCCGTCTGGGCCTCATCCACGGCGACATCCCCGATGACGAACGACGCGAACTGCGCCAGCGCTTCAGTCTGAACAGGGAAGACCCGCAGGCACTCGATGTGTTGCTCTCGTCCGAAGTCGGCTGCGAAGGCCTCGACTTTCAGTTCTGTGATGGCCTGGTCAACTACGACCTGCCCTGGAACCCCATGCGTGTCGAACAACGCATCGGCAGGATCGACCGCTACGGGCAGAAGAGCGAAACCGTCGCGATCTACAACCTGATCACCCCCGGCACCGTGGATGCGGAAATTTATGAGCGCTGCCTGTCGCGCATTGGCGTGTTTCGCCAGGCGCTGGGCGGCAGCGAGGAAATCCTCGGCAAGCTCACTCGCGAGATCCACGCCATTGCCGAAAACCTGGCCTTGTCGGAGGAAGAACGAGCCGCCCGCCTGCAACAACTGGCCGACAACGAAATCCGGGACATTCAGGAACAGGCCAGGCTGGAAGAGGAACAGGCCAAGCTCTTCGGCCTGGCGCTGCCCAAGCGCGACGAGGACATGGTCAAACAGGCCTCCAGTTTCTGGCTCGCCCCCGCCATGCTCGCCAACCTGGTCGCACGCTACCTCGAAGCGCTGGGCGTGGGCAATCTGCCTGCCAGCCTAGGCCGCAAAACCGTTGTCACCCTGCAACTCGGCCAGGAAATACGGGAAAAGCTGCTCGGCGACTTCCACGCGTTGAGCCTCACCGGCGCGGCGGCACAGAGCTGGTCGCGCTGGTTGAAAGGGAACGACCCCTATCTCAGCCTCACCTTCGACCCGGCCACCGCCGCCGACAAGCGAGACCTGGCTTTCATCACCCCCACCCATCCCCTGGCTCGCCAGGCCGCGCAGACAGTGGAACCGGCTACCCCGCTGCTCTGCAACCTGGCCGCCAGGCAGGATGGCCTGTCGTCTGGCCGCCATCCCTACGCCATCTACCGCTGGCGGAAGATCGGACTGAAGGAAGATTTCACCTTCCAGGCCGTTGCTGCGAATCCGGCCATCACCGAACGGATGTTGGAACTGCTGGAAACTGCCGTCCAGGTGGACTTGCCGGGAGGGGATATAACCGAGGCGGAGGAGCATATCCTGGAAAGCCATCACTACCGCCTCTGGATCGACCTGCGCGCCGCCCACATCGAGCAGGTCACGCAAACCACCGAAGCACGCCTCGCCTCGCTCGACACCACCCACGCCGCTCGCCTCTCGCTACTGGAAGAACAGCGCGACGCCGCCACCGACGCCCGCATCCGGCGGATGAAGGAATCGCAGATCCAAACCGCGCAGCGGGACTACGCGCGGCGGGTGGATGAGGTCAGAATGGCGCCGGGACAGGCGGACGTGATCGCCGAGGCGGTCGCTTTTGGGGTGTTGATGGTGGAGGGAGAGAGATGAACGCGGTGAATTACGAAGCAATCCGACAGCAGAATATCGAGGAATATGGCAAGGGCACCCGCCATCTGGCGTATCTGTCCGACCTTTACGAAAATCGTACCCATTTCCTTTACGAACTGCTTCAGAACGCTGAGGACGCACTAGCTAAGCGAGAGAACCAGGGTGAGGTAGGTTACGTTGAGATTCAGCTTTATAATGACCGGTTGGAGTTGCGCCACAATGGCAAGCCATTCGACGAGCTGGATGTATTCGGTATATGTGGTATTGGCGAGGGCACTAAAGCTGGTGATTACTCGCAAATCGGCAAATTCGGGATCGGCTTCAAGTCTGTTTATGCCTATACCCTTGCCCCACGAATACATTCCAATGGCGAACATTTTGAAGTTCGTCGCTTTGTTGAGCCTCACGCTCTATCGGAGAACGCCACACCGACGGATATCAAGGCCGGTGAGACTTGCATTGTCCTCCCGTTCGACCCTCCGGCCGAAGAGAAATCCTTCAGAGCGTATATTTCACCTCGGCAAGCGGTAGATGAGATTGGAGAAGCGCTGAAACGACTCGGCCTACGCACGCTTCTGTTCCTCAGGCGTATCGATGAAGTCCGGTGGACTCTCCAAGATGGTTTGCAGGGTGTATTTCGGCGCAAGACCACACCACTTGAGGGCAACTCAACTGCGAGGTACGTTGAAGTAACGGACTGGAAAACTACCGAAACCTGGTTGGTCTTCCAGCGCGATGCGCAAGTAACCGATGAAGGTAAATCGCATAAGGTCGCCGTCGAGATAGGATACCTGATACTCGACGGGAAGGTAATCTGCGCCAGCGACACCGAACTTGTAGTGTCATTCCCTACTGCAAAGAGGACAGAATTGGGTTTCCTGATTCAAGGGCCATTCAAGACCACCAAGGCTAGGGACAACATTGAAGGCGGTAGCGAGACCGAAGACAATGTTGGAAATGCCAGTAAGACCAAGCCAAACCGGCAACTCATCACGACTGCGGCGCAACTGGCTGCCGATAGCCTGGAAGATTTACGTGATCTAGGATTGCTTGACGTGTCCAGCTTCAAGGCCCTGCCGCTGAAGTCCAAAGTTTTTGAGGACAGGAGTACGAAGTTCTTCCTCCCCGTTTATCAGGCAATACGCGAAGTTCTGAAATCAAAATGTCTGCTGCCAAGACATGAAGAGGGATTTGTTGCAGCCAATCAAGCCCGCCTTGCGAGAGGAGCCCAGCTTGCCGAGGTGTTCTCGCCAGAGCAGCTTGGCGTATTGTTTGGCGGTGATCAGATATCCTGGTTGAACACGGCCATTACAGCGGACCGAATGCCGGAATTGCATGCTTATATCGCCGGCAGGCGTAAGCTAGGGACTCGAAACGAATGGGAGCAAGAGCCCCTCGTCGAGGGCATCGAGGTTGAGGCGAAAGACCTGGCAAGCAAACTGACTGAGCCTTTCTTTCAGAAGCAAGACGATTCATGGATTACCAAGTTCTACGAGTATCTATCCAAGAACTTTGAGCCATACCGGAATTCGCTATTCATTCGTCTTGAGAGCGGTCGACACGTTAATGCAAGTCAGGCTTTTCTGCCGCCGAACGATCTATCGGGGATAGATTCGGAGGTGTTTCCACTGGTAAAGCAGTCGCTGCTCAAAAATAAAGATTGCCTTGAATTTCTGCGTGAAAAGGCGAAGCTGCGAGAACCGGATGCAGCGGATGTCGTGATCAAATGCCTGTTGCCAAAATACCGAACGAGCACGTTTCGCTTTGATGAGACAGAATATGAACACGACTTGAAGCGTATCGTTGACGCATGTGGAGGAGAAGCGCGACAGCGCATGGTCCCAGAACTGAAAGCCACAAAATTTATTGCTTGTACGCACGCTGGCAGACCGGAATTGGACGAGATTATCTGGAAAGCGCCCGGCGATCAAGGAGTCTTCATCCGAACATTGGAGTTAGACGCCTGGTTTTCGGGTAATGACCAAGATGTAGCTTGTTTCATTCACTCGTCTGCAAAGCGGATTCTCTATAATCAAATATCCGACCTTGAAGTGGCGAGGCTAAAACCTCTGCGTCACTGCGATCCTACCGCCCGTGGGAAGGTGCATCTTGTATCTGATTGGGGATCGCACAAACAGGGGCTTGATGGCTTTAATCCCGAAGCAAGTCTAGTTGGTCTGCAGTACGCGCTTCAACATTGCAACCTGGATCGGGCAAAGTATCTATGGTCCGTATTGTTGGGCATTCCGCACCTCATTAAGGGAGATATTCAGAATGAATCCAATGCAAATCGGCTGGATGCCGCCCCACGTATTCCCACCTTCTCCAAACTTGGGCAGGCATGCGTAGATACCGCATGGCTGCCGGACAAGGCCAGCATCACTTTGTGCGCGCCAAAACAATTACTCCTGTCCGATCTGCCAGATGGATTCGAGTCTACCTCCATTTTCGCCAAGGAAGTCGCCGAGAAATTGGGAATGAAACAGCCCGAGCAAGAGCAGGCTCTGGCAAAACTTGGACAGGGCGACCCGCGCCGAATGAAGATGCTAGAGAAGGTCGCCTGTGCCTCAGAAGACGAACTAGCGGCTTTCGAAAAACTGGTCCCAAAAGAAATCGAGCCACAACCTGCGCCATCATTCAAAGATGGGTTAAGGGGCCTTTCACGTTCGCAACGTGGGAAACCCATCCAAGGGAGCACAAGGCCATCGCCGGTCTCGAATCCGGATCGCTATCAGAAGAATCTCGATGCCAATGTGGAGGATTCGGTCAAGGCACATCTGAGTTTTCCGCGCATAGTTACCTTCTCCCCCGTGCGCGACGCGACCTCAAGTGCGGTCGCTCGCAAGTTCCTCTACATGGAATATCAGGGTCGCTGTCAGGTTACCGGCCAAACTTTCCCGAAGGCATCGGCAAATGCCGAAGGCGAGGCAGAGAACTATTTCGAGGCCTGTGCTCTGCTTTCCAACACCAACGCCGAATATCTAAACGATCCAGGAAACATGTTGTGTGTAAGCGCCGATACGATGGCGAAACTCAAGCATGCCAGCATAGTTTGGGAGGATGACATGGAGGATGTCATAGAGAGGTTCCAAGGCAGTGAGCCGGGGAATATGGCAACCGCACACTTTCTCCTGGCAGGGGAAAAGGCCAGAATCACCTGGAGCCAACGCCACTTCATGCACTTGATCGCTCTGTGGAACAAAGCATGACACGCTGGAGTCCGCTGCCCTACTGGCAAAGCCTGTACCTCTGCGCTCGCGAAAAGCGAAGCACCGGCGAGGTCACTATCGTGTCGGCTCTTTTGGCCGGCGCGAATTACGGGCAGAATTACGGGGACAGTACATGCGCGAATTACGGGGACAGTACATGAATGAAGCCGGCGCCCGAGCAGACTTGGTGGAGAACGATCACGGCCGTGCCCGGCGAATATTTCAATCCGGACGGTCGTGGCTCAGAACCTCGCGTTCTTCCCCGCGGGGCGCCGAATCCGCGAGCTGCAGGAGTTCAGGAATCCGCGTCGTGTAGCTGAGCCTGCAGCCCGGCCGCGTCGCTCACCGGCAGTTTGCAGCGTCCGTGGCGGCAGACATACGCGGTTGGGCGGCCGCCTTGCGCGACCTTGTCGGCGACAAAGGGGATCGTTTGTGCAAGCGCTGTGATGGCCGACTCCGGCGCCGCGGCGAGCGCGCGTGCGGGCAGGAAGTGCCGACGCAGCACGGCCAGCAGGGGCGCTGCCGCAGCCAGCTCGCCATCCGGCCAGACGACCGCGATCTGGCGGGGCGTCGTGACCAGGAAATCGACGGCCAGGAGGGCTTCGGTCATGGCGGTCGGCCGCTCGCCGAGCAACTTGGCATGGGCACGCAGGCCGCGTTCGGCGATCTGGCGCCAGCGCTCGTCGTCGGTGAGCACGCCGAGGCGGAGCGCGTTGAGCAGGGCGACCGAGGTTCCGGAAGGTTCGGCGCCGTCGTAGGCGGGTTTCTCGCGCGCGATCAAGCTCTCGTGTGCCTCGCTGCTCATGAACCAGGCGCCCGCCGGATCGGCGAACAGCTGCTCGGTGGTCTCGGCCAGTGCCAGGGCGTCGCTCAGGTGGCGCGTGTCGAAGGTGGCTTCGTAGAGATCGATGAGGCCAGCCACGAGGAAGGCATGGTCGTCCAGGAAGGCCGCTTGTCGGGCCTGGCCGTCCTTGAAACTGCGCCGGAGTCCGCCGTCGGCGCCGCGCAGATGAGTAAGAACGAAATCCGCCGCGCGCACCGCCGCGGCGACATAGTGCGGTGCGTCGAGAGTGCGTCCGGCGACGGCGAGGGCCGAGATCATCAGCCCGTTCCAGGCGGCGAGGATCTTCTCGTCGCGCAAGGGCGGCGTGCGCCTGGCGCGTACCGCGTAGAGCCTTGCGCGCGCAGTGGCCAGCGCTTCCCAGGCGGCTTCGTCGGGATGCGGCACGTTGAGGATGGTGTGGCCTTCCCAGTTGCCGCCCGGGTGCACGTCATAGTGGGCAAGGAAACGTTCGGTCGTGTCGCCGTCGCCAAGAGCGTCCAGTTCGCGCCGGATCTCGTCCTCGCGCCAGACGAAGAAGCGTCCTTCCTCGCCTTCCGAATCCGCATCGGTTGCCGAGTAGAAGCCGCCGCCGGCGTCCGTCATCTCGCGCAGGATGTAGTCGCAGGTCTCGCGCGCGACGCGGGCGAAGTCCGCGCGGCCGGTGACCTGAAATGCCTCGGCGTAGGCCACGACCAACAGGGCGTTGTCGTAGAGCATCTTTTCAAAATGCGGGACCAGCCAGCGGACGTCGGTGGAGTAGCGGTGAAAGCCGCCGCCAAGCTGATCGTAGAGGCCGCCGGCGGCCATCTTTTCCAGCGTCAGGGTCGCCATGCGCAGTGCGTCGGCATCGCCGGTGCGCTGGTGATAGCGCAGCAGCAGACGCACCGGGATGTGCGAAGGGAACTTCGGCGCCCGGCTCAGGCCGCCGTGCCGCGGGTCGAATGACTGCCGGTAATGCGCAACGGTGGCGTCGATGACGTCGCTGGCGGGCAAGCCGATGGCAGCGTCGGCGCCGCCTGCGCCGTATCCGCCCTGCATGTCGTGGCGAATCGCCTCCACCAGCGCCGTGCACGCCTGCCCGACACGCTCGGGGTCGCGCTGGAAGGTGTCGGACAAGGCGCCGAGCAGCGGCAGGAAGCCACGCTGGCCGCCGCGGCCGCCGTCGCGCGGCGGGAAGTAGGTGCCGCCGAAAAAGGGTTCGCGCGCCGCAGTCAGCCAGACGCTCATCGGCCAGCCGCCGGCGCCGGTCAGTTGCTGCACGGCGCTCATGTAGACGGCGTCGATGTCGGGACGCTCCTCGCGATCGACCTTGATGGCGACGTAGTGACGGTTGAGGAAGCGGGCGATCGCCTCGTCCTCGAAGGACTCGGCCTCCATCACGTGGCACCAGTGACAGGTCGAATAGCCGATCGACAGGAACACGGGCCGGCCGAGCCGCCGCGCTTCGGCGAACG
>Ga0209460_1001697_pt1 | contig 11717 bp, 10 predicted proteins | sample EBPBio132013_DNA_FD_185868 | JGI IMG/M metagenome (GOLD analysis project Ga0209460, IMG submission 185868) | Wastewater treatment Type I Accumulibacter community from EBPR Bioreactor in Madison, WI, USA - Reactor 2_5/13/2013_ DNA (SPAdes)... | ecosystem: Engineered > Bioreactor > EBPR >...
TCCAGCCGATGTTGATTTGAAAGATCAGATCAGATATTCTGCCCGTGGCGGTTTCATGACCTATTATTTCATTGCCGGAGATTTGAAAAAGCAATTAAAAGGCTACCATGAGCTTACCGGTTATCAGCCACTTCCACCCAAATGGGCCTTCGGTTTTATTCAATCTAAATATGGGTACAAAACTGAAACGGAGGTAAAAGCCATTGCCAATTCATTCCGCACAAAAGGAATTCCGGCTGATGCAATTATCCTTGATTTGTACTGGTTTGGAGTTGAAAACTCAATGGGTAATCTGAGCTGGAATACTTCCGGGTTCCCCAATCCGACAAAATTTGTTGCAGATATGAAGGCTCTTGGTTTTAAAATTATTCCGATTCAGGAATTATATCTCATAACCAGCAGCCGTTTGTACAGTCCGTTTTCAAACCAAAATTTATTGGGAAAAACGCCAAATGGAAATCCGTATGTCATTAATGGATTCTGGGCTGGTTCAGCAGGGTTGGTAGATATTACGAATCCGGCAGCACAGCAAGCCTGGTGGAATGAATCAAAAGCAATTATGAATTCAGGGATTTCTGGCTGGTGGACTGATTTGGGCGAACCGGAAAGTCATCCGTCTGATATGATTCATTTTGGTGGAAAATCTGAAAAGGTACATAATGTGTATAACCTTTTATGGGCGAAAACTCTCTTTGACGGATTTAATACCGATTTCCCAAATCAGCGTTTTTTCAACCTGACCCGAAGCGGAACTGCAGGCATGCAGCGGTATGCAACCTTTCCGTGGTCTGGTGATGTTGAGCGTTCATTCAATGGTTTCGCACTTCAACCCAAAATTATGCTGGGAATGTCACTTTCAGGAATCGGATATGAAAGTTCTGATCTTGGTGGATTTACCGGACCGGCCGCCTCACCTGAACTTTATACACGCTGGCTCCAGTTTGGCGCTTTTAACGGAATTATGAGGGCTCACACCGCTCAGCACGACCCTGAACCGTGGAGATTCGGTGACCAGGCACAATCAATTGTAACTGACTATATAAAACTCAGGTATTCCCTTTTTCCCTATTTATACACACTGGCTTCAAAATATACATTTGAAGGCGAACCCATAATCAGACCCCTGATTTATGATTTCCCAAATGACCCCAATGTGGTGAATATGAGTTCCCAGTTTATGGTTGGACCTGATATTTTGGTTGTCCCTATTTTGAAGGAAGGACAGGTTACGACTGATGTTTATCTGCCTGAAGGAAACTGGATCGATTATTTTAATCCGAAGGAAATTTACAGCACAGGAAGCTATCAGATGAGCACACCTCTGAGCAAAATTCCGGTTTTCGTGAGAGAAGGGGCAATCATTCCCAAAACTACAGTTTCTTATAATCTTGCTGATACTAAAATTGATACACTAAATTTATTTATTGCACTTGGTTCAAACAATACATCCGTTCTGAGTTCAAACGGTGAATTTTATGAAGATGACGGCAATTCACTCGACTACAAAAACGGGCAATTTATAACCTCAACTTTTTCAATCCTGCCAACAGGAAAGAATTCCGGTCAGTTTGTTCTTACCCATTCAGGAGCTGGTTTTTCAAACTCACCCGAAAAACGGACATACATTCTTGAGTTTCCGTATTCTCCCGGCCTACCAATGATTTTTATTTCGGATGACGGATTGCCTGTCACTCATTATTCGTCTTTTTCGGAATTTAAAACTGATACGGCTTACGGATTTTATTTTGATGCACCAAGAAATCTGGTTTTGCTGAAAACCACAAAACCATTCTCAACGGACTGGTCAATCAGTTTCAATTACTACCCGGTTAGTGTTTCTGACGGTAAAAACCATTTAACTTTTAAACTTGCACAGAATTACCCAAATCCGTTTAACCCAACAACAAACCTTTCCATTTCCATCCCCTTTTCAGGTAGTACTGAACTTGAGATCTTCAATTTGCTGGGACAGAAAGTAAAAACGATACATTCGGGATATTTGTCTGCTGGGATTTATGACTTCCAGTTTGATGGTAGTCATCTTCCATCAGGAGTTTATTTTGCCAGATTAAAATCAGGAACTGGCGAAAAGACAATCCGGATGGTGCTGATGAAATAGGGTTGGTTGACCTGCTATTTTAAAAATAGAGATTTAAATCTGAATCAACTCAATATGGGCTGATATTAATGCTAAACATTCTGGCATTTATCTAACCCCAAAGGAGTGACTTCCTTGTTGGAAATCAAATCCACACAACCATCCCTCCTGATCCTTTTTCCACGAACGATTTGATCTCATCAGTCTCCCAGTAGGGAAAGTAAAATGCCATCAGATAGGGGTGATAGGTTTGTTTGTCCGCGGCGAAGCCATGGGTTGCGCCGGTCACCGGGTTCTGGATTTTCTTCCACCACCGGAAGGATTGGCACGGAAACATCAAAAGGTAAAGGTAACCATTGCCATTAACAGATGAAGATTTGATTTTTTCAAAAAACAGTAAAAGCAAATAACACAAAATATCGAACGATGATTTATGTTCTCCTGAACCGTTATGCAGAAAAACATGATCAGGGAATTCAGGGATTGAAAATACCTGCAATCCTGATTTTACCGCGAATCTGTAAATTTTAAATAATCAGTTTTCTTATTCCCGACTTTCTTATATTCCCAGGCATCGTTATCAATGTATCCGACAGCGAAAAGAATATACCCACCAATTGTTGCACCGGCCAATTCGATCACCATAGAGTGGTCATAACTGTAAAACCGTAATTTGTGCTCACGAAGGGCATAAAAAATCGGGAAAAATGGGATTATTGCGAAATCACGTCCAGCGTAATAACAACTATCTGATTGAAATCTACCGCTAAAAGTCTTGCTGGCAAACAAGGAATCCTCCTTAAAAAGTTCAGCATGTAACCTTCTTTGTTTGTCAAACCGAATGTAAACAAATAAACTGTCCTCTTTGATATCACTCTTTTCATCTAAAAGCGACCACAATGTATTATTACCAAATGGATTCAATATCGGTTCATTTGAGTATACACCCTCCAGATAAGATGAATTTTTAATCCCCTCAGGTATTTCGGCATAATTGGCACAACCTTGAATGATAAAATTCAGGATAAAAGAAAATAAAACCCAAAAATAAATTGGAAAATGACGTTGGTTATGTGAAATCATTTGTGAAAATCAATTGCCAAATTTTTGTTTAAGGTAACGCTGCCATTCTGGCATCACTTGTTTTTTAGAATAATTATAATCAAATTCATATTCATTCTTTTTATACCAATCGCCAAACCTTACTGTAATTGTATCTCCGCTAACAAGAGATCTTTTATTAATCAGCACATTTCGGTATCTTAAATTTGAACTGATATCTATTGTTCTAACTAATATCTTTTGATCGACGTAATTAATGCTATCAATTACTCCAGTTAAGTAAAAAAGCGAGTTTCTCACTTTTTCATGGTAACAAGTACCAACCGTATCCCCAATTCCAAGATCTTTAAATCTAAAACTGGTTATAATCGAGTCTTCGAAAGCTTCAATATTTAAATCACTTTGATAAAAATTACCCAATCCTTCCCGCACAAGTAACGGGTCATATTCGTTTTTAACGTTTTGAACTTCGATATTAATATCAAATGGAATTTCATTTAATTTTTTGTAAAGACAATTAAATACAATTTTTAAAATCAAATGGTGGTGTTTGACTCCGACGATTTTGAGTGCATTCAATAAATCCTCAGATTTGCTTTTTGAACTAAAACCATAACCTCCGCTTCCGCTATAAAAATCTAATTGCCATGTAATTACAAAGTCTTCACCAATTGTTTTCATTATTTCGATAGAAGCAATTTGTTCATTTTGTTTACGAAAATGTTCCTTTACTTCAACTGTTAAAACAGTATCCAGTTGAGTGATACAATCCTGAATTGTTTTTGGTGCAGCAATCTTTTTGGGGGACATTTTGCAATAAGGAGGAAACCAATCGTCCCGATTACCATTTTCATTGGCAACAAAAAGAATCAGTAAAATAATCAGGTTCATTTTTACACAATCTTCAAGAAAAGTTGATCATACCAGCCAAATTTACAACCTGCGCACGAGGAAGGCATAATTATAAATAATGTTAAGAAAAGTGAACCCTAAATTCAAGCTGCCAATTATGCAATTTGAATTTACTGCTTGGGTGTTGGTATACCGTGTTCCCGGAAAACCGGATCAGGCACTGATGGATAGGCAAAGAGCCATCAGCATGGTCAGAGGGATCGCCAGGAAGGAAGACTCACAAGTTGGGATTCTGGTTTTTTCTGCGAAATTGGTTGAAGAGGTAACAATGAATTTGTGGGCGGGCGGTTTTCGTTTTTTGGACATCTTAACACCGGGCTGACACCTGGGGCTATTAACGTTTCACCCGATTCAGTCAGGTAATGGAAAATGCAAATAATGCCAGAATCAGGGCAAGTGCGGATGCGAAGGTTCGTGCGTTCCAGAAAGTGACCGAAAAACTGGTGTTCTTTTAAAATATACAATTTTCATTTCCGGTCAGTTTCTGCGCAGCCGGGATTTGTGAAACCGCAGGTTTCACAGGCAAGGAACCTTTGCGTTCTGAGTCTGGCGAGCTTTTTCCCCCTTTTTCCAGAAAAAGGGGCCGTCGGAGACAATAAGAAATTTGGGTATTCTTGGCATATTCCAAGGGTGCTTCAATTCCGCACAGAATAAGGGACGATTCAGATCTGAATCAACTCAATGTGGGCTGAATCGGTGAGACTTTTGATGCGGTGAAGTTTGTAAGGTTTGTGATAGAAAATTCTTTTAATTCCTGAATTGATCAGGGTTTTCAGGCAATGATAACACGGTGATGCAGTGATATAAATATCTGAGCCGTCGATCATCGTTCCATTTTTTGCTGCCTGCGTAATGGCATTGATTTCAGCATGAATGGTTCTGAAACAGTTTTCCTCGACATTGCCATCCTGATCGGTTGAAGTATAAACCAAACAACCCACATCAGTACAATGTGGCTCTCCTTTCGGACTCCCGTTATATCCCGTTGCCAGAATAGAACGGTCTTTTACAATCATGGCTCCGATTTTTGCACGGTTACAGGTTGACCGTTCAGAAACCATATCTGCAATACGGATGAAGTATTCATCCCAACTGATTCTTGAATCAGACATATTTTTCTTTCAAACTTTTATAAACGGTTACGGGTCACTGATTACGGATTACGGGTAAAAGACAAATGCAATCAACCCGGTTACAAATATTTATTTGAACGATACCAGTCAAGGGTTTCTTTCATTGAAGCCCCGGCCGGCCGGAAAGTAAACCCAAAAGTGTTTTCTGCTTTTTTCCCGGTTCCCCAGAAAAAGTAATGATGAAGTCTTGATTTTTCAACTGTGAATGGCATTTTGATTCCAAGAATGCTTTCCATTCCTTCAAAAAAGTAACCAAGAGCTTTATAAATAAAACCGGGCAATGTTTTTCTTTTTTTACTGGTTCCGGTCACGAGATCAACATACTGCCCGTAGGTGTAATTTTCAGAAATCATGAGATAACGTTCCCCGGGAGTTCCCTTTTCGAGTGCTTCAACGGCAACCCAGGCCACATCTCTTACATCCACCAGACCGATGCCTCCATCAGGAACCAATGAAGAGTTTCTCAGTGCAAGTTTCAGATTCTTCAAAGTGGATTTTCTCAGGTCAACCGGACCAATAATATTACCCGGACTCAGAATTATTCCCTCAAGGCCTTCAACTGTTCCTCTGAGTACCTCGTGATCAGCATGGTATTTTGAAATTGAATAATTGATGCGAAGAGATTTTAAATTGTACATAAACTCTTCATCAATAACTCCGGGGCCAAAATGTGCTCCGGTAGAGGCAATAGATCCAATGTGCACAAACCGCCTGATACCGACAATAAGTGAAGCATTTACTAGGTTTCTTGTCCCTGTACTGTTACTTTCAAACAACTCAGTTTTCCGGGATTTACGGAAGGAAATAACCGCAGCGCAATGAATGACAGATGTACAACCGGACAAAATTTCGCAAAGAAATTCCGGATCGGATAAATCACCTTTAACCTGTTCAACATCAGCAAACTCAGGTGCAAGTCCGATTTTATTTACCAGAGCTTTAACTGGAATCTGACGGCTTACTAACTTTCTCAATACATGTGAGCCAAGAAAACCCGATCCGCCGGTCACAAACACTTTCATTTCACTCATCCAATTCTCATCAGGATACTGTTTTTTTCAACATTTTGCTTTTCGGTAACCTTAATCATGCTAACAACCCCGGCAATCGGTGATTTTACATCATTCTCCATTTTCATGGCTTCAAGTACGAGAATGGTTTGGCCTTTCTGAACTACGCCACCTTCGGTCACCAAAATTCGTGAAACCAAACCTGGCATAGGTGCTTTAATATCGGCAAAAGTTTGAGTTTCTTTGTTGACCTGCTTCATGTGTGAAACCAGCCTGTCACGTTCATCCTCAACAATCAACGGAAAAGTGTGATTTTTATAAACAAGAAATTTATCGCCGTTTTGCTGATAAATTTCAAACACATAACTTTTTGTTCCGATCAGTGCAGAAAACCGGTTTGCATCCAAAGGAACCAGATCAATTGACTGACGTGATCCATTTAATGTTGTTTCGAGAAAACCGGTTACGTGTAGATCAAGTTCCTCATCTTTGATTTTAACAAGATATTTCATGCTATTTTCTCCTGATTTTCCACAGGTTTACGGTCTCCTGCCTGTCGTGAACCACTGAACCTGAATTTTCAGTTTTATTTTCACGAATAAACCAATGAATGGCATTGAGCCCTGCAACGGCAAGGTTTTTAATAAGTTCAGGATCATCAATTTCAATATGCTCAGGTTTGAAGTAATTCTGAATAAAGTGAGTGTCGAAATTTCCCGATTGAAAAACCGGGTGTTTCATTACAAACTGACAAAATGGAAGGGTTGTCTGAACGCCGGAGAGTGTATATTCTTCAAGTGCCCGGCACATTCTTGAAATGGCACCCTTCCGATCAGAATCCCAGGTCACAAGTTTTGATATCATCGGATCGAAGTGAACCGATACTTCCATCCCGTCAACAATGCCAGAATCCACCCGAACACCAGGACCAGTCGGAACACGGTGAAGATGAACAAATCCGGTATCCGGCAGAAAATTGTTCGACGGATCTTCTGCGTAAACACGGCATTCAACGGCATGCCCCCGAATCGCCAAATCTTTTTGTTCATACCCCAGTAATTCACCTTCTGCAATCCGGATTTGTTCCCTCACCAAATCGAGTCCGGTAATGAGTTCAGTAACCGGGTGTTCAACCTGAAGGCGGGTATTCATTTCAAGAAAATAGAAGTTGAGATACTTGTCAACCAGAAATTCAACGGTTCCGGCGCCATAGTAAGAACTGATTTTTGCAACTTCAATTGCTGCTTCACCCATTTTTTGCCGCATCTCGGGCGTCAAAACCGAACTTGGGGCCTCTTCAATTACCTTTTGATGCCTGCGTTGAATTGAACATTCTCTCTCAAATAAGTGAACCGTGTTGCCGTGCTGATCAGCTAAAATCTGGAATTCAATATGACGTGGATTTTCAAGATATTTTTCGATGTAAACCCGGCTGTCCCCAAAGGCATTTCGTGCTTCATTTTGTGAAGAAACCATTGATTTTTCAAAATCTGCCGGATCGTGAACAATTCTCATTCCCTTTCCACCGCCACCTGCTGAAGCTTTTATCAAAACCGGATATCCGATTTCTGAAGCCAACCGTTTTGCTTCAGATAAATCAGAAATGGAATCTTCAGTTCCCGGTGCAAGCGGAACTTTTGTTCCTTTCAGCAATTTCCTGGCCGTGGTCTTATCACCCATTTTTCTGATGGAATCAGCGCTTGGCCCAATAAAAGTTATACCTGCTTCTGTTGCAGCTTCGGCAAATAAAGCATTTTCAGAAAGAAATCCGTATCCGGGATGGATGGCATCTGCCCCGGTTAGCCTGGCTGCTGCAATAATTTTTTCAATAACCAGATAGGTTTCAGACGATTTTAAACCTGCAAGTGAAACTGCTTCATCGGCCATTCTGACGTGCAGCGATTTTCGGTCAGTTTCAGAAAAAACTGCAACGGTTTTTATCCCGAGATCTTTACAGGTTCTGATTATTCTGACCGCAATTTCTCCACGGTTTGCAACCAGAATTTTTTTAATTCTATTCATGGCTCAGACCTTTTGCTTCGGACCTAAAAACCGGCCGATCAATAAAATGATGAGAGAAGTTAATATACCCAGACCAAAACTCATTGCGAATAATTGAAAATCAGCAAATTGCCAACCATGGAAAGAATCATAAATCATCGATCCAACAAGCAGAAATGAAAATAAAATGGCATAGTTACGAAGTGAATGAGTCATGACCGCTGAAAACTTAAGATGCCTGTAACCGACAAGATAAACCAGTGCAATCATAAAAAAACCACCTATTGACGCACTCGACATGTGGAAAATAATAAAAAAGCTGATGGTTCCCGTTCTGATCAGGACATCTTCGAAACTGAGTTCTTCAAGACTGAATTTAATCAGCATGGTAATAACCATTAAAACACCAATAACCACTAGTGCACTAAATAGTTTTTCCCATAAATCGTGGTCAAATGAGGGTTTGATTTCTTTTGATTTTCCGGCCATAAAGTTAGTTTATTCGATTTGTTTGGTTTCGTTTATTGAGTCATCACCAGCAGAAAGCATCCATTTTTCAAGGAGACGATCAGGCAGACTGGTAATAAACCGGGAGGGTTTGGTGAAATAGTTGTTAAACTGACGGTGAAACTGAATTCCCGGGTAAACCAGATACAGATTTTCTTTCGCCCGGGTCACTGCTACATAAAACAATCTGAGTTCTTCATCCAGGTCTTCAGTTTTATCAAGTGTAAAGGTAGAAGGCAAAATTCCGTCGAGCAAATCCATCACAAAAACAGAATGCCACTCAAGTCCTTTCGAAGAATGGATCGTTGAGAGAATCAAAGGTGCTTCATCGGCATGAGTGCCCAGGGTATCTTCCTGAGTAAATGAAACCGGATCCAGCGCCAGGTGAGAGAGAAAAGATTCAATCGATGAAAATTTAAGGCTAACGGCCTGGAAAGCATCAAGATCTTTTTCACGTTTCGGATAGTCTTCAAAATATCGTTTTTCAAAAACCGGTTTATAGAACCTTATCAGCTCGTCAACTATACTGTTAAATTCTTTGTCTGCCGTCCAGGCAGTGAGAGTTTCGAGTAACTGGGTTAACTGTGTTCGGTATCTGGGGGAAACCATTTCTGAAACCCGGTTATCAATTCCAGACTCTTCCAGCATTTTAATGATGTCATCGGCTGATTTCGGACCTATTCCGTCCACCATTTGCAAGACCCGGTTCCAGCTAACGACATCTTTCGGATTCATCAGCAGGCGAAGGTAAGAAATCAAATCTTTGATATGAGCCGATTCTGCAAACTTATTTCCACCACGTTTTTCAAAAGGGATATGATTGGCGTTGAGTTCAAGTTCAAGACTGTAACTATTCCGTGCACTTCGGAATAAAACCGCCTGCTGGGAAAGCGGAATACCCTCTTCCCTTAAATCCAGAATTCTGGAAATAATAAACTGATTCTGATAATTTTCATCAGGGGCAGTGATCAGAACTGGTAGTTGCCCTTCAGTTTTTTTAGTAAAAAGGGTTTTTTCAAATTTTTCGGCGGCCTGGCTCATGACCGAATTTGCAACATCAAGGATAGGCTGAACAGACCGGTAATTTTCTTCGAGTTTAAAAACGGCGGCGTTGGGATATCTTTCCGGAAATCCAAGGAAATTTTTAAAATCTGCTCCACGGAATTTATAAATGGATTGTGCATCGTCTCCAACGACCATCAGATTTCCATTCGGACCTGCAATCCGTTCAACCAGTTCTGCCTGAACCGGATTGGTATCCTGATATTCATCAACCAGAATGTATTTATACCGTTTGTTCAGTGCAGTTCTGACCGATTCATGATCCCTCACCAAATCACGGCAGAGAAATAAGAGATCATCATAATCGGCCAGAGAATATCGTTTTTTATGTTCCTGATAACCTGTAAATAATTTCTCAACCAGATCAAGAAGGTGTTGAAATTGGGGATATTCTGAATTTAAAATGTCTTCAATTGAACGACCGGTGTTCCGGTGTGAAGAAAAAATGTCGAGAAGTGTTCCTTTTTTCGGAAATCTTGTTTTTGGAAGATTTTGAAGCAGCTGATTCCGGAGAAGATCAACACGATCCTGAGCATCACCCTGATCTAAAATAGTGAAGTTTGCACCATAGCCGATATGATGCCCAAATTCCCGGATTACCAAATTTGAAAAAGAGTGAAAAGTACCACCGGTTACCTGCCCACCTGCCTGGTTAAAAGCAGAAACACGGGCAAGCATGTGTTCAGAAGCTTTTCGTGTGAAAGTCAGCAGTAAAATAGAACTAACCGGAATTCCCTTTTCCAGAAGCCAGGCAACACGGTAAACCAGTGTTTTTGTTTTCCCTGTTCCGGCACCAGCAATAATAACTGAAGGACCGCCAGAATGCATGACGGCAGCCTGCTGTTGCGGATTAAGATCGGCCATCCAATCGGGAATTTCTGTGGATTTTGAACCAGGAAGGGTTCGGAGTGTGTAAACCTTTTGCATTTAAGCAAGTTACGAACCGGAAGGACTAAAAAAAAATACAGGTAAATTCAGAAATGCGGATAAATAAAAAAGGCTGTTCCTTTTGAGAACAGCCTTTTAAAATCAGAAGAAGTTCTGATTACAGTTTGTAAGCAATTCCTGCCTGAACAGCAGAAATACCATAACCTAAACGAACATCTGCAGCAAGGTTAGGCATGAAATAATAACGGGCACCAACGCCAAAAGCATAAATCACACCACCAGCAGAAGGACTGCCTAATCCAAAATTATTTGCGCCATCCCATTCAACACTGGCTTTGTTATAACCAAGAATAAGGGTTGCATAGGTGTCAAGGTTATCAATTTTGAAATAATCTTTGTGATAGGTACCCTGAGCAGCGATAATGATGTTGGTGTATTTCCATTTTCCACCCCAGAAAGCAACATCTTCTTCGTAGCCATAATAAGCAACAAAAGCACCTAAACCAACTTCATCATTATAACCATAGTCAACAGTTGCATAAACTGGCATACCATCACCGGTAAACGTAGCAAATCCAACACCACCACCAACTACAATATCACCTTTTTTAAAAAGTTGAGCTTGGGAAGCAGAAGCTACCATAAGAATCAAAGCAATTGCAAGAAGTTTCTTCATTTTTCGTTATCCTTTAATTGAGGTTGAGTTTACAAAATCACACAAACAAAGTTACGCAAATCCGGGCGTCTAAAACTTCCCCCAAAAGGGTGATTTTTGTTTGCCCTGACAAATATAAGTTCTTGTTTTATTTAAGACAAGAGCCTTTTTGCCTATTTGTCAATATTTGCCACCGAAAGTAAACATAGCAGAGACACCAAGGTTAAAGAAGCTGTACGATCCGATCAAATAGTCTGCACTGGCATCAATTGCAAACCAATCGGTAAGAGGCATTTGAACGCCACCTTTCAATGCAAATCCATAACCAAACGATCCGAGGGATGATACGGTTGAAGCAAGGTTTCCACCAAGAACATAAGACACCCCAA
>Ga0209460_1001701_pt1 | contig 11691 bp, 8 predicted proteins | sample EBPBio132013_DNA_FD_185868 | JGI IMG/M metagenome (GOLD analysis project Ga0209460, IMG submission 185868) | Wastewater treatment Type I Accumulibacter community from EBPR Bioreactor in Madison, WI, USA - Reactor 2_5/13/2013_ DNA (SPAdes)... | ecosystem: Engineered > Bioreactor > EBPR >...
CACAGCCCAAGCTCAATGCCAGGGCCCACCAAGAGAATGTTCAGTACGGTGCCGATGCCGGGTTTCTGCCGCAACGGGATCCACAGCAGCAGCACGAGCAGGCCAATGATGTTGGTGAGCAGGCCGATGCTGAGGCCAGTGTGAATCGAGATGCCCTGCGCAAAGACCGTCCAAGAATCGACGCCGATTGCGGCTTCAATCATGAACGCATCGGCGACCCCGTACAGCAGAAGACCGGGAATGAGGCGAAGCAGGCGCAAGAACATAGGTACAGTCCACTTTAAATTGGCCTGGTATTCAAGGGGCCGATCTGCCTAAAGTGGACTTATGATCGCGCATCGGGTTTCGGCACGCCGCCTCACGCAGCTGCTTGGCAACTGGCGAGGCGAGGGCCACGGCTACCTTGAACTCGCCTCAAGCATCGAGCTGCTTGTGCGCGACGGAGCCGTGGTGCCCGGTGCCGCGCTGCCAGCTGAGCGACCGCTCGCCGAAGAGCTCGGCCTGAGCCGCACCACGGTCAGCGCCAGCTATCAGCGGCTGCGCGAGACGGGGGTGGCTCTGACCCGCCAGGGCTCGGGAACGGTGATTCGAGCACCCAGGCCCGCAGCGGGGGAGACCCCGGCAGCGGGGCAGCAGTTTGCGCTCGATCTTTCGGCGGCCTGCCCCGAACCCTGGTCAGGGCTACAAGAGCTCGGTGCCCAGGCGTTCGCCCAGCACCCCGACACATTCTTGACAACGGGGTACGACACCCTCGGCAGATCGGAGCTGCGGGAGGCGATCGCCGCGCGCTACACCGCGCGAGGACTCGCCACGTCACCCGGGCAGATCATGGTGACGCTTGGCGCGCAGCACGCCATCTTCTTGATCGCGAGAACGCTGCTCTCGAGGGGTGACCGCAGCCTGATCGAATCACCAAGCTACCCCCACGCTCGCGAGGCGCTCGCCGCAACGGGGGCGCTTGTCGCTGAGCTGCCTGTTGGTCTGCACGGTCACGATGCTGTGGCGGTGATTGAAACCGTGCGCCGCACCTCACCGCGCCTGAGCTATCTCATTCCAGACCATCACAATCCGACCGGCCTCAGCATGCCATCAGAGCTGCGTACGCAGCTGCTTACCGAGCTCAGCGCGCAGGGCGGCTACGTTGTGGTCGATGAGACCACGGCCGAGCTCACGCTCAGTGAGCGTCGTTCGGTGCTGCCGTTTGCCGCGTCGGCTGCGCACGCACACGAAGAGGATCGGGTACTCACCGTGGGTTCGCTCGGCAAGACCGTTTGGGGTGGGCTCCGTATCGGGTGGATTCGAGCGTCGCCCGAGATGATCGCGAGACTCGAAGTTTCAAGAAGAATCGGCGATCTCGGTACCGGCAGTTGGGAGCAAGTGCTCGCAGCGCTGGCGCTCGAGCGCTATGACGAGATTCTGGAGTACCGCACGCGCTCGCTGACCGCTCGGCACCGGCTGCTCACCGAGCAGGTCGCGGCGTTGCTGCCCGATTGGCGGCTTTCTCATGCTGAGGGTGGGGCCTGCGTGTGGGCCGATCTCGGCGCACAGCGCAGCTCGGCGCTGAGCAGGGAGTGCGCAAGGCTCGGGCTCCAGCTCACGCCCGGCCCACGCTTCGGTAGCCCGGGGGTATTCGAACGATTTGTGCGACTGCCATTCTCGGCGAGCGAAGACGACCTCGTGGCCTCGGTGCGTGTGCTTGAGCAAGCGTGGACGGCCGAGCCCAGGGAGGGAGCGCTGCAAGTGCACGAAGACGCCGTGATCTGAGCGCAGTAAGCTTAAAGGCATCATGCTCGATATCGACTTCAGCGCCCGCATTCGCGCCCTCCGTTCCACCTACGCCGACATTGCGGCGGTGCTAGATCTCGAGCGCCTCGAGCGAGAGATCATCGAGCTTGAAGAACAGGCGGCTGCCCCCGGCCTCTGGGACGACCCTGAGGCGGCTCAGAAGGTAACGAGCAAGCTCAGCCACCACAAGGCTCGCGTGACCAAGTTGCGCGGCGTCGAGTCGCGCATTGACGACCTCGAGGTGCTCGTAGAACTGGCCCGCGAGATGGACGACGAGTCGACCGAGGCCGAGGCCGCGGCTGAACTCACCGACATCGAGGCGATGGTCTCTGCGCTTGAGGTGCAGACCATGCTCTCGGGCGAGTACGACGAGCGATCTGCCGTGGTGACCATTCGCTCGGGCGCGGGCGGTGACGACGCCACCGACTTCGCCGAAATGCTGCTCCGCATGTACCTGCGCTGGGCAGAGCAGCACGACTACACCACCAAGGTGCTCGACACGAGCTATGCCGAGGGCGCGGGCATCAAGTCGGCAACGTTTGAGATCGATGCCCCCTATGCGTTTGGCACGCTCTCAGTCGAGGCCGGCACACACCGCCTGGCAAGGATCAGCCCCTTCGGGTCTGCAGACAAGCGCCAGACCAGCTTCGCGGGTGTCGAGGTGATACCACTGCTCGAAGAGGCAACCTCTGTTGACGTGCCAGAGGGTGATATTCGCGTTGACGTCTACCGTTCGTCGGGCCCCGGCGGCCAGTCGGTGAATACTACCGACTCGGCAGTGCGCATCACTCACTTGCCCACGGGCATCGTCGTGTCGATGCAGAACGAGAAGAGCCAGATTCAGAACCGTGCTGCGGCCATGCGCGTGCTGCAGACCCGCCTGCTGCTCCTACAGCGTGAGCAAGAGGCGGCGAAAAAGAAGGAGCTCGCCGGTTCGGTCACCGCGAGCTGGGGCGACCAGATTCGCTCGTACTTTCTTTACGGCCAGCAGCTCGTGAAAGACCTGCGCACGGGGCACGAAAGCTCGCAGCCTGACGCCGTATTTGACGGCGACCTCGATGGCTTTATCGCGGCAGGCATTCGCTGGCGCTCGCTCAAGAAAGACTAGCTGGTAGCTGTGCGTTCGGCGCGCCGTCGCGCCCGGGCCCGCGGGGGCGCGTAGGGTCAAACGCGTCATGATCCTTTTCGAGAGCGTCAGCAAAAAGTACCGGGGCACCAAGCGCCCTGCGCTCGATCGCGTGAGCCTGAATATCGACCGAGGCGAGTTCGTCTTCATTGTCGGTGCATCTGGCTCGGGCAAGTCGAGCTGCCTGCGATTGATTCTGCGAGAGGAGCAGCCAAGCACCGGTCGTATTCACGTGCTCGGCCACGACCTCGGCAAGATCTCAAACCGCAAGGTGCCCTACTTCCGTCGAAACCTCGGCGTGGTGTTTCAAGACTTCCGTCTGCTCACCAACAAGACCGTGTACGACAACGTGGCGTTCTCGCTGCAGGTTATCGGTAAATCGCGCGGCTTCATCCAAGAGGCTGTGCCCGACGTGCTCGAGATGGTCGGCCTGGGCGGCAAGGCAAAGCGCTTTCCACACGAGCTCTCGGGCGGTGAACAGCAGCGCGTCGCCATTGCGCGTGCGATCGTCAACAAGCCGGCTATCTTGCTCGCAGACGAGCCGACGGGTAACCTCGACCCGGCAACAAGTCTTGGCATCATGCAGCTGCTGCGCGCGATCAACGCGTCTGGCACCACAGTCGTCATGGCCACCCACGAAGCGACCTTCGTCGACATCATGCAGCAGCGCGTGATCGAGCTCTCACAGGGCATCGTCGTGCGCGATGAGCAGCGCGGCGGCTACGGCGAAACCGCATCGATCGACCTTGGCGATCTCACTGAATCTGGCGTGCACGTGTTGCGCACGAGCGAAGACCAGGTGCGGGCCACGCTCGCTGCAGACGTCGATCCGATCGAGGCGCCAGAGGGGCAGCTCAGCCCGGAGGAGCTCGAGTTTGAGCTGCCGGCAGCGCCAGAAGCGGTCACGGCAGAGCCACAGGCGACCCAGCCAGAGACTGAGGCGGCCCCGGCCGTGACCAGCGCGCCAGAAGCCGCGCCCCAGCCGCAGGCGCAGGTCACGCAGGCCGCGGCTCCGATCCTCGCCCATGAGCGTGAAACGGCCACCCCCGAGCCCGCGGCGCACGAATCAGCGCTCCCCGCAGAGCTTGACTTGACGGTGCGCACTGATCGCCCAGAAGCAGACGCGAAACCAAAACTTGCGCCGCCACCCGGCAGCTACGCCGAGGCGCTCGGGTTGATGCCCGACGATCAGACAGATGTGGGGCCCGTACGATGAGGCTCGGACTAGTGCTCGGCGAGGTCTGGAACGGCCTGCGCCGCAACCTCTCGGTGGTTATCTCTGTGGTGCTCGTCACCTCTGTGTCGCTGACCTTTGTGGGTGCCGCGATTCTGATGCAGCTGCAGGTGCAGCAGATGAAGACGTTCTGGTACGACCGCGCCCAGGTGGCGGTCTACCTCTGCACTGACTTTGACCAGAGCGCCACCTGTGATGGAACAGACGTCAGCGAAGACCAGATCAAGGCAGTCAAAGACGCGCTGAACTCTTCTGTGCTGAAGCCATACATCGAGGACTTCTTCTTTGTCGACCACGATCAGGCCTACAAAGAGTTTCAGAAGCAGTTCGCTGGCAACCCGATTCTCGACATCACAAAACCAGAGCAGCTTAATCAGACGTTCTGGGTGAAGCTGAAAGACCCGTCGCGCTCGGCGATTATTCAAGAGACCTTCTCTGGCGTGCCAGGGGTGCAGAGCGTGAGCGATCAGCGCAGCCTGCTCGACCGCATCTTCCTCTTCCTTGGCGTTGCCAGCTACACGGCGATCGCGATCGCGGGCCTCATGCTCGTGGCCGCGGTGCTGCTGATCTCGACGACCATTCGACTGTCTGCCTTCTCGAGACGCCGCGAGATCGGCATCATGAGACTCGTGGGTGCCTCGAACAGGTTCATCCAGACGCCGTTCATCATCGAGGGTATCGTCGCGGCGCTCGTCGGCGCGGTGGTAGCAAGCGTGGCTTCTGTCGCCATTGTGAAGTTCTTTGTGCAGGGCTTCCTGGTGCAGAATGTGCCATTCACGAGCTACATCACGGTTGAGCAGTCGTTGATCGTGCCGCCGATCCTGATCGGCGTGGGTATCGTGCTCAGCGCGATCGCGGCGAAGGTCGCGATTAGCAGGTACCTGCGCGTCTAGCGCCGTTCCCTGTTTTGGCACGCGGGATCTCGGCTGCGCCGATAGACTGTCTGCTATGCCAAAAGAGACGGGTCAGAAACTGATCGCGTCGAACAAGAAGGCGCGGCACGACTATCACATTCTCGACACCTACGAGGCTGGGCTCGTGCTCACCGGCAGCGAGGTCAAATCGCTGCGCATGGGTCGCGCCTCATTGGTCGACGGGTACGTGTTCATCGAGCGGGGTGAAGCGTGGCTCGATGCTGCCTACATTCCCGAGTACCTGAACGGTTCGTGGACCAACCACGCGCCGCGCCGCAAACGCAAGCTGCTGCTGCACCGCCAGCAGATCGACAAGCTGCACCAGAAGACCCGCGAGGGCGGCATGACGATCGTGCCGCTGCAGCTCTACTTTCTTGACGGCCGCGCAAAGGTCGAGATTGCGCTCGCAAAGGGCAAGAAAGAGTACGACAAGCGGCAGACGCTGCGCGAGAAGCAAGACAAGCGCGAGTCTGATCGCGCGATTTCGGCTCGCAAGCACCTCGGCGAATAACGGGGAAGCGCACCTCGCGGCTCAGCCGAGATGACTGGTGTCTGGTGCCTCAAGCTCGGGCAAAGCGTTGGTTCGCTCAGCGATCTCTTCCATTTGCTGCTGCAGATCTTGCCGCTTCTCGTAGAGGCAGCGCAGGCGGCTAGTGTCTCGCCTGCCGCCGCTCGCGGGGCAATCGTCGTCGGTAGTCGCTCGCTCGTGAGCCTCGTATTTGCCGATCGCGTCGTATTCGTTTGGCAGTACGGGCACCCTCGCGATGTTTGTGGCGAGGATCGCGATGGCCGCGATGCCTACAAGGCCCGCAAAGGCAAGCCCAAGGACGCCTGGCGTGCGATAGGTCTCTTTCAGTACGTCGGTTGTCTCGGGCAGCCCGCCCCGTAGCTCTCGCTCGAACCGTCTCAACGCGAAGATCGCGATAGGCAGCAGTAGAAGAAGCGCGCCGACCGCGATGAAGGCCACAGAGGGTGCGTCTTCGCGTGCGTTGGCTACTGCGAATGAGGCCACCCAGACGCCAACCAGACCAATCACCCGAAACCACCCCTGCGCGCGCAGCAGGCTTCGTTCGTCTGCGAGCCGCACGAGGCTGTTGGTGTCGCTGTCGAACGCGCCGAAACGCCTCGCGGCGTCTGCGTACGCGAGGTGCGTGAGCACGCTCGCGCAGAATGAGGCAAACGCCGCAACGGCGAGGGCAACAATGATCCAGCGAATGGCGACCGAGTCGCGCACGAACAACAAACCGATGGTGCCTCCGGCAAGCACGCACCACGCGAACGCGGTGAGCCAGCGCCTGAGCCCGGCGAAGCGCGTCTCGTGAGTGAGCGCGCGCACAACACCTTTGTTTGCCGGTGAAGAAACGATCGACGCCTTCGCGATTCTGATGCCGCCGTAGATCGCAACCACCAGTGCGAATGGCCAGGCTACCCGCACGTCGCCGTCTGCCACAAAAGTGCCGCCGTACGAGAGGGCGAGCACCGCGATCAGAGCAAGCGGCCCCTCGGTGAAGCGTGCGAGCTCGTACCACAGCCCACCGAACATGGTGCGGCGAGCACCCACGTGTTGCGGGTCGAGTTGCAGCAGCTTGTTGGCTTCCGCCATCTCGAAGGTTGGCCGGGTGGTGAGGTCGTAACGGCCGCCCGTTTCTACCGTCTCAATAGCGAGCGAGGCGCGCTCGGTGAGCAAGCCCATGTGCTCAGGCGCAAGTGCCAGGCCTTGCGCTATGTAGTGGCCAGCGAGATCGTTGTTCTTGAGCAGGCGCATGACCTGGGCCGCGCGCAGAAATGTCTGGGGGTTCTCGGGATCAAGCTCGAGCGCTGTGTCGACGTGCGAGAGCGCGAGAGCTCGCCTGACTTTCTTCTGCTTGCCCCTGCCCAGCTTGGTTGCCAGCAGCCTCGCGTACAGCAGGTGAAACGACACATCTTCGGGCTCTTGCTCGAGCCCGCGCAGCGCGGCCTCTTCAGCGCCTGCGATCTCGCCGAGGCCGTGCAGGGCCTGTGCGCGCTGAAACTCGGCCGGTGAGTGGTCGGGTGAAAGCGAAAGCACCTGCTCCGTGAACTGGAGCGCTTCGGTGTAGCGGTCTAGCCTGATGAGCACCCAGGCGTAGTGCGTGAGTAATCGCACATGCTCAGGGTCGCCCTGCAGCGCCTCGCCGAGCAGTGCGAGCGCCTCTTCTTCTCTGTCTTGCGAGACGAGCAGATCGGCGCGTTGCATGGCCGCATTTGCGGCCTGTTCAGAGGCCTCGCTGTTTACCACTTCTGTTTCTTTGGCTTGTGCTTTGCTTCAGCCTCGAGGTAATCCTTGAGGTCGTCGTAGCGGCCGTCAGCGTTTGCAAAATCGACCACGTTGCGGGCGCTTTGCAACCACGGGCCGGTGCTCGGCTTGACCTCGCCAAGGGCCGCGCGAATATCTCCCATGCCGATGGGACGCAGCTCGCCGTTGAGAATGGAGTCGCTCATCGCGAGCTCTGCGGCTGATGCCGCGAGATGGGTGAGGTCGGCGCCAGAGAAGCCATGGGTCGCCTCAACCACCTCGGCGAGATCGATGCCAGCGATTGGGCGATCCTTGAACGCGTGCTTCAGAATCTCGCCGCGGGCGATCGGATCTGGCGCGGTGACCAGCACCACGCGGTCGAAGCGGCCGGGGCGCAACAGGGCGTTATCGACATCCCACGGGTGGTTGGTCGCTGCGAGAATGAACACGCCGTCGTTGTCGGCACCGACCCCGTCCATCTCTTGCAGCATCTGGTTGACGACGTTGCGCATCCAGCCCATGTTCGAGTAGCCCGAGCGTTTGCCGCCGAGCGAGTCGAGCTCGTCGATGAAGAGCACGCAGGGAGCGAGGTCTCTGGCGCGCTCGAAGATGCGTCGCACATTCTTTTCGCTTTCGCCCATGATGCCGTCGAGAATGTCGGCGATGGTGATGCTGAGAAACTTCGCGTCGAGTTCGCCGGCAATAGCGCGCGCGAGAAACGTCTTACCGGTGCCGGGTGGGCCGTAGAGCAACAGCCCGCCGCGCAGGCTCTTGCCGTAGGCCTTCGCGATCTCGGGGTTGCGCATGGGCTCGAGAAAGGCGAGGCGCAGACGATTCTTCACCTGCTCGAGGCCGCCAACGTCAGCGAGCGTGATGCGCTCGGGCTGGGGTTCTTCGAAGAACTTGGGGTCTTCGCCGCCGCCGACCACGATGTAGCCGTCTTCGTCCACGTCGTCTGCAGCGACGCTGCTTGGGTTGTCTTTGCCGGTGTCAGCGTGGCCCTTGAGATTATCGAGACTGGTGTTTACGAACGGGGGAGCAACGTCTAGGCCAAGCTCGGCCTCGTGCTTCGCCCAGTCGATTGCTTCGCGCCCTGCGGGGGCGCTGCTGCCCGCAGCCTCAGCATGAGTTTCGGGAGAGGCTGGCGCCTCCGATGCGGTCGGCGCCTCGGGCGCGGATGGCGGCGCGGGTGCAGTCGGTACGCTGATCGCTCGCTGCAACAGGTCTTTCGCCTGCGCGTTTGCCGGATCCTCGCCGAGTACGATGCCGAGCTCAGCGATGGCGCGCGTGCGCTGCCCGTCGTTCAAAAGTAGTTCAGCGAGATGTAGTCGCAGCGGTGTCGCGTTTGGGTTTGCGCGCAGCACCTCCGTGAGCGAATCAATGAGTTCTGACAAAGCCGGGGGTCCTTACTCTCGATCTAACGATCCTCAGTTAATTATTGCGTTATTCGGCCCCGGCTTGTTTGCTGGTGTCAGATGCTTGGCATTTTCGAGAACTCAACCTATGCTGAGTGTGCAATAGTTAGAAGTGCTGTTCAAATAGTGAACGAGCGTGAGGGGCGAGATCTCGTTCCGCTCACACCGAAGTGAGGAGAAAAGGTGCAGTTTCACCACCACGGATACGTGTCGACCGACCCCCGAGTGTTGCCCGCGGCCGGCGTTGGTATCGACCGACCCGCAGAACTGCCAGACGAGATCGATGTATTGATCGTTGGATCGGGCCCGGCCGGCATCGCCGCCCATGCCCAGCTGGCGATGTTTCCAGGGGTAGTCACGCGCATCATCGAGCGACGCGACGGCAGGCTTGTGCTCGGCCAGGCCGACGGCATTCAGGCGCGCAGCGTCGAGACGTTTCAGGCATTCGGTTTTGCGCCGCAGATCATTCAAGAGGCCTATCAGATCACCGAGACTGCGTTCTGGAACCCCGACCCGGCAAGCCCGGCGAACATCATTCGCACTGGAACCACGCCCGACGACCCCCAGGGCATCAGCGAGTTTCCGCACCTCATCGTGAACCAGGCGCGCGTGATCGACTACTTTGCCGAGTACGCGCGTCGTGCGCCGGCTCGTGGCGACGTCGACTACGGCTGGGAGTTCGAGGACCTTGAGGTGACGGGCGAGGGTGACTACCCGGTGAGCGTCACGCTGCGGCGCGTGAGTGGCCATACCGGCGCAGGCATCAACGCTGACGCCGCTGGCGTGACAGGCGGCGAGACCCGCGTGGTGCGGGCAAAGTACGTGATCGGTGCAGACGGCGCGCGCTCGGCCGTGCGCTCGGCAATCGGCGGCTCGCTGCGCGGCGACCAGTCGTTTCACGCCTGGGGCGTCATGGACGTGCTGCCTGTGACCGACTTTCCCGACATTCGCAAGAAGTGCATCATTCACAGCGAGGCAGGCAGCATTCTGCACATTCCGCGCGAGGGCAACCACCTCTGCCGTATCTACGTAGACCTCGGTGAGGTCGACAAGGCCGACGGTGGGCAGGTGCGAAAGACCCCGGTCGAGGCGGTCATCGAGCGCGCCAATGCCATCGTGCACCCCTACACGCTCGACGTGCGAGACGTCGCTTGGAGCAGCGTCTACGAAGTGGCGCACCGCCTCACAGATCGCTTCGACGACGAGGCCACCTCGCCCGACGGCAAGGCTCGCGTGTTCTTGATGGGTGATGCCTGCCATACGCACAGCGCGAAGGCGGGCCAGGGCATGAACGTCTCGATGCAAGACGGTTGGAACCTGGCCTGGAAGCTCGGGTACGTGCTCACGGGTATGGCGGGAGATGAGCTGCTCGGCACCTACAGCGACGAGCGCCAGGTGACCGCCCAGAACCTGATCGACTTCGACCTCGAGTGGTCAACGCTCATGGCGAAGAAGCCCGAAGAGTTCGAATCGCCCGACGAGGTTGCTGACTTCTACGTGCGCACCGCAGAGTTCCCTGCAGGCTTCATGACCGAGTACGAACCCTCGATCGTCACCTCTGCTGAGGTGCAGCAGCAGCTCGCGACCGGTTTCACGCTCGGCAAACGCTTCAAGTCGGTGAACACCGTGCGCGTTGCCGACGCGGTGCCCGTGCACATCGGACACCATCACCGCGCCGACGGTCGCTTCCGCATCTACGCTTTCGCAGATACCGGCCGCACCGCGTTGAACGCTTGGGCAGAGTGGATGCTTTCAGACGCCGCGTCGCCGATTGCTCGCTTCACGCCAACCGGTGTTGACATCGATACGGTGTTTGACGTGAAAGCCGTGTACCAGCAGCCGCACCACGACGTCGCAATCGAAACGGTGCCAAAGGTGTTTCTGCCCGCGAGCGGTCCGTACGGCCTGCCCGACTACGAGAAGATCTACGCGGCAATCGAGGGCGACGACATCTTCGATCAGCGCGGGGTGTCACGCGACGGCGCGATCGTCGTGGTGCGCCCAGACCACTACGTTTCGCACATTCTGCCGCTGAGCGCGCGCGAAGAGCTGACCGACTTCTTCGGGCAGTTCTTGCTGCCACAGGAGTAGCGTGTGGGGTGGTGTCGGAAGGCGCACCGCCCCACGCTCGCCCTGTAGAACCAGACAAGTCGTTTTGGTTTCTGTAGTGCGAAGCGACAAAGTAGCCCGCCGCAATCGCTACTAGTCTGCGAGTATGAACGCACAGCAGCGCCTCGACCACGGCATCTCGCCATTTGATGCACTTCGAGGGGAGTCCCTGCTCGCAGACGTGGCAAGGCGCCACAGAGTGCCGGGCATCGTCGCGGGTGCGATTCGGGTCGACGCGCAATCGGGTCGAACGCAGCGATTCGTGTCGAGCACGGGTGTGACAAACCTGCGCACCGGCGTTGAAACCACCCCTGACACGCTGTGCCAGATCGGGTCGATCACGAAGATCGTCACCGCGACCATGATCATGCAGCTGCGAGAAGAGGGCAGGCTCGAGCTCGACACCCCGATCGCCGAGCTGCTGCCCGGCATCAGCTTCGCCGAGGTCGATGCGGCGAGCGTCACGGTGCGTCACCTGCTGACCCACACCTCGGGCATTGACGGCGACGTGTTTACCGATACCGGCCGGGGCGACGATGCGCTCGAGCGCTACGTCTCGGCACTGAGCGAGTCGCGCTCGCTGTTTTCGCCCGGCAGCGGCTGGTCGTATTGCAACTCTGGCTGGTCGATTCTGGGCCGCGTGATCGAGGTGCTCGACGGTGGTACTTGGGACGCGTCATTACAGAAAAGGATCAGCGCGCGTCTTGGGCTGCGGCAGTTCTTGACGCTGCCCGAAGACGTCATGAGTCATAGGTATCAGCACGGGCACGTGCGCGAGCCAGGCAAAAGAGACTGGGTGCTCGCCCCGGTGTCGACGATTGTGCGGTCTATGGGCCCCGCCGGTCTTATCTCGA
>Ga0209460_1001707_pt1 | contig 11659 bp, 9 predicted proteins | sample EBPBio132013_DNA_FD_185868 | JGI IMG/M metagenome (GOLD analysis project Ga0209460, IMG submission 185868) | Wastewater treatment Type I Accumulibacter community from EBPR Bioreactor in Madison, WI, USA - Reactor 2_5/13/2013_ DNA (SPAdes)... | ecosystem: Engineered > Bioreactor > EBPR >...
TTGAGCAAAGATTATGAAGAGCGGTCGGATGTGAGTGAAAACATGATCTATATCGCCATGATTCACCTCATGCTTCGCCGCCTTCATCGCTAGATAACAGTTTATTACTTATGCCAAACAGGCTCGTAGTCCTCATTCCACACAAAATGATCTGTCCATGCGTGAATACGGGGATGATACAGAGGTGTTTTCTGACCGCTAATTGGATCACTCCCCTGTGTCTTGTTGTATTTGTGATTATTGCATCCCTGACATGACAGTGCGAGATTATCTTCAGTCGATAAACCGCCTTTGCTAGTCGGGTTTATATGTTCAATCGAGAAGGGTTGGACGGCGAAACGGCTTTGGCTGTAACAATACTCACAGCAATTTTTTGCCCGGTGTGTAACGTGCTCACGCAGCGCAGCGGGAATACGCGAATCAGCCATTATCGGGGTGTAATGCCGAGCTTGTTCATAAGTTCTGTAAGTGACGTTTTGCGTAAACGTGCGAGTTCCGCAAGGGCTTGCACTCGCTCGTATTCAAGCTGTTCATATTGGTTGGATATTGCAATCAGTTCATCATGTTCGTTGGTATCCAACGTTTCGTTTTGACGCTTATTGATGAGGACTTCATAGCGTTTCTGCAGCTCAGAAGATGGAAGACGGTTGATTTGCAGGAGTAGTGCTGCCTCATCCCCATCAACGTGATGGGTGGAATGGGTCGCACGAAGCACGATCAATTTTTCTGTCAGCGCCGCGATTTCTTCCGGGGGTAATTGCGCGACTGCATCCAACAACTGTTCGACTGAAGTTTGAATTTGGATGGTTGCCATTTTTATTTCCTACGACTCACATTTTGCTTAATCATAACCGATTTTGGTTTGACTATTCAAACACTCAGATCAGAAATTTTGTACTATAATGAAAAATGGTTTGCTTTCCGGGTAGCACTATCTTAAGCGGTGGATGATTATTTTAAGCCCTCACCCTACGATGGTACGTTCGCAGGCTCCCTCCGCTGTTAGCCGTAGTAACAGGGAAGGGCTTAAAGGTCTCAACGGTTCACATTTGCGTGGGGGGAAAAGATAAATTCTGTTTCCACCCTTTAGTGTGGTGTTACCATATTCACATTTGCATGAGGGGGACAACCATGCGGAAACTGATCGTCAGTAATTTGAGTACGCTCGATGGTTACTACGAAGGCAAAGACCGTCGGCTGGACGCGATTTTCGATTACTTCCATCCTGACTATCACGACGACCAGAACTTTGATGACTACAATGCTGAACGACTGCGTGCCGCCGATACCCTGCTGCTGAGTGGGCGCACCTCGTTTATGGGCAACAAAACCTATTGGACAGGCGTGCCGAACGACCCGAACGCTACTAAAATCCGGCAGGAAATCGCCCAACTGCAAAAGGACATGGACAAGATTGTGGTTTCGGACACGATCCAGCCGGAAGATCTCGCGCCGTGGGAGAACAACACACGCATCATCCGGCGTGCCGACGTATACAAGGAAATCGCCGCCCTCAAAGCGCAGGAAGGGCGTGACATCTTCACCTTTATGAGCCGCCTGTTATGGAATGATTTGATGGCACATGATCTGGTTGACGAACTCCACCTGATGATCTTCCCTCTCATTGCTGGCGAAGGTACGCCACTGTTTGTCGGTCGTCCGCCTGTGTCGCTCAAGCTGTTGAGTACCCGTACATGGCAGGGTTCAGGTAATATCCTAGCCATTTACAAGGTCGAATGTTTCAACAAAGAATAAAGCCGGAGCATACGACACCTCACAACATTGAAACTGCGGCGGCTAACCGTTAGGCGGGGCGGCGGGGATTGTGCTATCATGCGGGTGAACCATAAGGTTATTTTTCAACCTTATCCGCGTGGAGAATGCACATGGCTGACGTATTCATTTCGTATTCGCGCAAAGATAAAGACTTCGTTCACCGCTTGCATGAATCGCTCGCCGCCCAGCAGCGCAATACGTGGGTGGATTGGGAAGACATTCCCGCCACCGCCGATTGGTGGAAGGAAGTTACCACTGGCATCGAGCAAGCCGATGCGTTCGTGTTCATCATCAGCCCGGACTCGGTGCGTTCGCAGGTCTGCCGGAACGAAATCGAATACGCGGTCGCCAACAACAAGCGATTTATCCCCCTGCTGCACCGCGAAATCACCGACCCCGCCGACCAAGCGGTGATGCATCCGGTCATCAGCTCGCATAACTGGATTTACTTCCGCCCGACCGATAACTTCGACGCGGCTTTTAAACTGCTGATTAACGCGCTGGACATTGACCTGAGCAATGCCCGCGCCCACACCCGGCTGCTCGTCCGTGCTAAAGAGTGGCAGGCGGATAACCAGAATAGCAGCCTCTTATTACAAGGGGATGACCTGCGTAAGGCCGAAATGTGGCTGGCGCAGGCCGTTGCCAAGAAGCCCACGCCCACGCCGCTCCATGCCGAATACATTACCGCCAGCCGCCTCGCCGCGACTGCCCGCCAGCGCCGGTTACTCGCAGGGGTGAGTGTGGCGCTGGTCGTCTCAATTGCCTTAGCCGTGCTTTCGCTGGCGCTGTTTGGTGAAGCGAATAACCAGCGCGGCATCGCCAACAGCCAAGCGGCAACCGCTATCGTGGCGCAGGGGCAAGCGGAAGAACAGGCGGTTATCGCGGCGAACAACGCAGCAACGGCAGTCGTCGCACAGGGTCGGGCGGAAGAACAAGCGGTTGTGGCCGCCAACAACGCGGCTACGGCGGTCGTCGCGCAGCAGGAAGCCCAAACGCAAGCGACGGCTGTCTCGCAGGAACGCTATGCCTCACAGAGTATTGCCATGTCTGGTCAGGCGCAGATCGAACTCGGTGGGGTGCGGCCTGAACGGGCAGTCATCCTCGCGCTGAACGCCTTTCAAATCCGCGTGACGTGGCAAGCCGAACGGGCGCTGGCTGCTGCGGTCGAGAGCCTGCTGCAAAAGCGAGTTCTCACAGGGCACACGAGTGTTGTCACCAGCGTCGATTGGTCGCCGGATGCCAAGTACCTCGTTACGGCGGGGAATGACAGCACCGCCCGTTTGTGGTCGGTTGATGGTCAGCAGTTGGCGATCCTCGGTGGGCATGAAGGTGATGTCACGCGGGCGCTGTGGTCGCCGGATGGTAAATTGATTGCCTCGTCGGGCGTGGATGGTGTTACACAAATCTGGTCATTCAGCAACGAAACACCCACGCTGCTGTATACCCTCACCGGACACACCGATGAGGTCAATAACATTAATTGGTGGGGCGACCGCACCGACCGTTATGGCACGATGAAACTGGTCACCGCCAGCGACGACACCACCGCGAAAATCTGGGATGCGAACACGGGCGAGCTGCTCTTTTCGTTGGAGGGGCATCGCGGCGTGATTAACTATGCGGTGTTCTCGCCGGATGGGAATTACGTGGCGACCGCCAGCACCGATAACACGGCGAAGATTTGGAACGCCAAGACAGGCGAACTGGTCAACACCCTCACCGGACACACTGCCAACGTCATCCGTGTGGTGTGGTCGGGGGACAGCACCCGCGTGGCGACCGCCAGCGCCGATAACACCGTCAAAGTGTGGGACATCGCCACTGGAGCGGAAGCCTATACGCTCGTTGGTCATATCCGGCAGGTCACGCGCGTGGCGTGGTCGCCGGATGGCGCACGTATCGCGACTGCCAGCGCCGACGGTACGGCTAAAATCTGGGACGCGGTATCCGGCACGCTGCTCCGCACCCTGTTCGGTCATGAGGGTGAGGTCAACGGCCTCGAATGGTCGCCGGGTGGTAACCGCCTGATTACGGTCAGCGCCGACGGTACAGCGAAATTATGGTACACCGAAAGCGGCGGGGAACTGCTGAGTTTTAGTGGACATAACGCGAACATTTACAGCCTGAAGTGGTCGCCGGATGGGCAGTACTTCGCTACGGCTGGCGGGGATAACACCGCCCGCATCTGGCAGATTTGGCGTAACGCCCAGTCACTCATCACCTTCGCCCGTAACTGCTGCGTCCAGCGTATCTTGACGGACGAGGAAAATATCCAGTTCGGCTTACCGACGGCCACTCCCGCGCCGACACCCACACCGGCTCCGGCAAGCTGCACCACCGACTTACCCTCGCGGCTGTACCCCGGTGCGCGCGGCCGCGTCACCTCCAGCGATAGCGATACGCTGACCGTCAGCGTGCGCGGCGGGCCAGCCACCACCTATACCCGCATCGGGCGCGTATCGCCGGGGCAAACCTTCCAAGTCATCAGCGGTCCGACCTGCGCCGAGGGGATGGCGTGGTTCGAAATCCTGTACGGCATCGGTGCGGTGCGCGGCTGGATGGCGGAAGGGCAAAGCAGCACTTACTTCGTCGAGCCGATCTATTAGGCACGTTTCGTAAGGGGTTTGCCGCTGGTAAACCCCTCTCTTACCGCGTAAGGCTCCATACGGCTAACGCATCTTTACAGCATACTCGCTGGTGAAGGACGATGACTGATGCCTCAAATACTCTCGCTGCAAGTTGGACTCCCCGCCGAACGCACGTATGACGACACCTCCGATCATGAAGGGCGCGTATGGCGTTCCGGTATCTTCAAAACGCCGGTGACAGGCGCGGTTTTCCTCGGCAGAGAAAATTTCGCGGGGGATGGACAAGCCGACCTGAAAAATCATGGCGGGGCGCACAAGGCCGCGCTGATGTACGCCGCCGCCCATTACAACTACTGGCGGCGTGTTCTGCCGGAGCATCACTGGCTATACGGTGGTTTTGGGGAAAACCTGACGGTGAGCCATATGACCGAGGATAATGTCGCGATTGGGGATGTGTACGCAGTGGGTACGGCGCAGGTCGAAGTTTCGCAGCCGCGCCAACCCTGCTGGAAACTGGCGCGTCGCTGGGGACAGCGAGACCTTGCCGCGCGTGTGCAGCAGAACGGCTTCGCGGGATGGTACGTGCGGGTGCTGGAAGAGGGCATGGTGGAAGCGGGGCAAACGCTCCAACTGCTGGAACGCCCGAACCCCGAATGGACGATCAGCCGCGTGTTCGACATTCTCTATAACGTTGACCGTGACCCTGCCGAAACACGGGAACTGGCGGAATTGGAATCTTTTGCCAGCCCCAAACTCCGCAATTGGATGTTAGAACGAGTATAATCCAAACGAACTATTCCTAATTGGAGAATCGCGCTCATGACCCCCTCGCAAGCCATCGTCAAACCGGGCAGCACGCTTCGCCGCTTCATCGACATCCGAACCCCGATGCGCGACGGTATAACCCTGTCATCCGACATTATTCTGCCTGCCGGAGAAGGCCCGTTTCCAGCCATCCTGCTGCGTACGCCTTATGACAACAGCGAACCGCGATACTTGGATACAGGACGTTATTTTGCCGAGCGGGGGTATGTTTTCATCGTTCAGGATGTGCGCGGACGCGGGGACTCCGACGGCGAATGGCACCCGTTCATGAAGGAGCAAGACGACGGTTACGATACGGTCGAGTGGATTGCCGAGCAGCCGTGGTGTACGGGCAAGGTCGGCATGATGGGTGGTTCGTATGCCGCGCACGTCCAATGGATGGCGGCCAAGACCAACCCGCCGCACCTTACCGCGATGTCCAGCACGGCCTCACCGGGGAAGTGGATGGAGGACGGTTTGCCCTACCGCAACGGTGTACTTTCGCTGGAAATGTTCGCGTGGATGTACATGACACACGGACGGTCGATGCAGTTGTCAGTCGCGGCTTATGAGGGCGTAGGCGACGATCCGCTGGGCATGAATTGGGCGCAAATCCTGCGGCAGCTCCCCCTGAACCAGCTCGATGAACTGACCGGCTTCTACAGCCCGATGTGGCGCGAATGGCTGGCGCAGCCTGACCTGAACGGCTACTGGTATCAACTGCGGCTCGACAACCAGTTCAACACGCTCAACATCCCGATGCTGCATATCACCGGCTGGTTTGACGACTGCATGATCGGTACGGTTTATAACTATGAACACATGCTGGCGGAGTCCCCGGCGAAAGATGACCAGTATATGGTGATCGGCCCGTGGGATCATCACGGCACACGCGAACCGCAGCGGAAGCTCTACGGGGAAGATTTTGGCGACGATGCGCTGATGGATGTGCTGGATTTACAGGCGCGGTTCTTCGACCGTTACCTGAAAGGCGCTGAAACCTTCGAACAGCCGAAGGTCAGCCTGTTCGCGCTGGGGGAAAACCGCTGGCGCACCCAGAATGAATGGACGCTGGCGAACTCAACCATGCGGGGCTTTTACCTCGACGCGGCCTCCAACGGGAAAACGCTGGATGGTGACGGGCGGCTGGCGCAGACCTTCGCCAGTGGGACGGGCAGCGACTCGTACGTGTATGATCCGGCTGACCCGACACCGGCGTGGGTGAACCACGACACCAAATGGTCGCCGCAGGATTTAACGCTTGACCAGCGGTTCGTGCAGGTGCGGGGGGACGTGCTGGTTTACACCAGTGACGCGCTTACCCAGCCGCTTGAAATCGCGGGGACACCGGTGGCGATGCTTTATCTCTCGTCGGACGCGCCGGATACGGACTTCTTCGTCACGCTGACGGATGTGTACCCTGATGGGCGGGCTGTTCGTGTGGCGTGGGGGGCGCTGCGTACCCGCTACCGCGAAGGGGCGCAGGAAGCCAAGCTGATGATCCCCGGCGAAATCTACTCGATGCGGATTGAACTCGCGCCGGTTTTGAATGTGTTCCGAGAGGGACACCGCATCCGGCTGGATATTCGCAGCGCGTGCTTCCCGCTCTACGACCGGAACCCGAATACCGGACACGCGATTGGGGCGGACGCGGAGATGCAGCCCGCGACCCAAACGCTCTACCACAGCCAGCAGTACCCATCGTGCCTGCTGCTGCCGGTCGTTGAGGGGTAGCAACAATCCGCTGAGAAAAGTCATTAGTCATTAGTCGTCAGTCGCCAGCTAAAAGCAAAATGCTGTTGAACCGCAGAGACGTAGAGGAACGCAGAGAAGCATTCACCACAGAGGAATGCGGAGGAATGATTTAAACCGCTAAGTCGCCAAGATTTGGAGAGAAGGGTGATGGGGAAGCGGTAGGGTTTCAGCACTTCCCTACAATCTTGAAGTCGTTTACAGGTGTTAATTATAAATATTTGTGCGTTTTATTAAGGGTAATTTGGGGGTTAGGGGTTTGCCAGCGGCAAACCCCTAAGATAGCAACTGTGAATTAGGCTTTTATAGTTTCGCGGCGGCTGGTTTCAGCCACGCGCAGCGCTTCGGCAATCACGCCCATCGCTTCATCCACCTGCTCGTCGGTGATGTTCAGCGGGGGCAGGAAACGGATGCAGTTAGCGTACAAGCCTGAACGAATGGCGATTAGGCCGCGCTTGAGGCATTCCTGCGTCATGAGCAGGGTTTCATCGGCGGCGGGGAGTTTCGTATTACGGTCTTTTACCAGTTCCATTAGGATCATCGAACCGAGGCCGCGCACATCCCCAACCAGTGAGACCTCGGCTTGCAGGTCGAGCAGGTGCTGGCGCATCCGTTCGCCGATCTGGGTGGCACGCGCCAAAAATTCCGGCTGGCGAATCATGCCGATGGCCTCAATCGCCGCGACACAGGCGAGGGGATTACCGCTGTAAGTGCCGCCCAAGCCGCCGGGGTGCGGGCCATCCATAATCTCGGCCTTGCCCGTAACGGCTGCGAGCGGCATTCCCGCAGCCAGCGATTTCGCGGTGGCGATTAGGTCAGGGGCGATGCCGTAATGCTCAACGGCGAACAATTTCCCCGTGCGCCCGAAGCCGCACTGCACCTCATCTGCCACATACACGATGCCGTGCTGCGTACACAGGTCACGGATGCGCTGGAGGAACTTGGGCGGCGTGGCGATGAAGCCACCTTCGCCCTGCACCGTTTCCACCACAATCGCCGCGACTGAGCCGGGGTCAATCTGAGCAATGAAGGCGTTCTCCAAACGAGCGATGCAGTCATCAATGTACTGTTCTTCGGTCATGCCAGCCGGACGGCGGTAGATATTCGGGAAGGGCAAGCGGTAAATCTCCGGCGCGAAGGGACCGAAGCCTTTCTTGAACAGGCCGTACTTGCTGGTCATTGAGAGCGTCAGGTTGGTGCGCCCGTGGTAGGCACCCTCGAACACGATAATGCCGGGGCGACCGGTGAAGGCGCGGCTGATCTTGACGGCGGTTTCCAGCGCTTCCGCACCGCTGTTGAGGAGGACGGTTTTCTTGGGGAAGTCGCCGGGGGTGATTTCGTTCATCAGTTCGGCGGTGCGGACGTAGGGTTCATAGGTGCCGACGATAGCGCACATATGGATGAGGTCGGCGGCCTGCTTTTGCAGCGCTTCGACCACGTTGGGCGGGCAGTGACCGACCGCCAGCACACCGATACCACCGGCGAAGTCCAGTAGGGTATTCCCATCCACATCAATGACTGCCGCGCCTTCCGCTTTTTCAACGGCGATCTGCGTCAGCTTCGACGCGCCACGGGCAGTCGCGGCTTCGCGGCGGGCAACCATCGCCTTGCTCTTGGGTCCGGGGATTTCGGTTACAAGATTTATTGTGGGCATTTTATTCCAGCCTAATGATTACACTGAGAGGCGCATAGTGTGACACACTTAGCCGGAAAATGCACCTGATGGCGCTATGCCCACGTTTGCGTGGTTATTTCACGCGGTCGAAACGCTGCTTGCGGACGCGCCCTGTAAACCATGTGAAGCCGTCGATTTTGCCAGCCGCATCACGGGTGAACTGCAAGTCGCCCGCGCCGAAGAAAGCATCAACCGCGGTGGGTGTGAGAACCTGCGGCTTGTGTTTATAGTGGCGGAAGATGAGACCCTGTTCGGTGCGTTCAACGTGATATTGGGTATCCAGTTCGACGCTGTAGTAGCTGCCGACAAATTCCAGATACTGCTCCGGTGTCACGGTGGGCGCATCACTCCACTCGTAAATGGTTGGCTTGCCGGAACCCATGTCTTCGTGCAGTTCACGCTTGCCCCCATTATCGACAAAGGCAATTTTGACAGGGTAGCCCTGCGCTTCGAACGTTTCCGGCGAGGTGGCAGCCAGCGGCAGCACAAAATCGTCAAAGATCACTGCCCAGAGCTGACCATCGCGCATTTCGAGGCGGCGCGTACCGCTGGTCTTGGGGTCGCGGTAGACACCGGCTCTTGGGGCAAGCTGTTCTTCGCTGAGGGTGATTTTTTCGGGTTCGGCCTCGGCAGCTTGTAGGTCAGCCGCGAGGTAAATATCGGCGACCTTTTTGCTGAGGATGCTCGGAATCATGGTGGAGAGATTGCAAAAGATGATAACGGCGAAACGCTGGTCGGGGAAGCACAGGAAGTCCGAACGATAACCAGCATCCGCCCCGCTGTGACCAAAGGTTGGAACGCCGCGATAGTTGATGACGCGGATACCGAAGGCGTAATCAATCGCCTCGCCGTTGTTCAAAATGCCCGGTTTGAGCATCAAGTTGATGACCTGTTCACCGCCGACCCGTTTGTGAAAGAAGTTCTGCTCCCACCGCGCGAGGTCTTCCACCGTGCTAAACAAACTGGTCGCGCCGACCGTATCAAACAGCGGAATGCTAATGCGGTAGCCGCCCTCAGGACGCGGCGAATACCCATAAGCGCGGTTTTTGACGATCATCTCGAAGTCGTCATGAAAGTGTGTGTCGTTCATCTCCAGCGGCTTGAAGATGTGCTCGGTGGTGAACTCGCGCAGCGTTTGCCCGCTGACCCGTTCAACGATCAACCCCAACAGCGTATAGCCGGTGTTGCTATAGAGATATTCATCGTTAGGTTTGAAGTTCAGTTCTTGCTGCTTCGAGGCCAAGTACAGCACATCGGCGTTGGTCTTGAGGTCGTTTTCACGCCAGCCCGCCATATGCAGCAAATCCCATTGGTCGCGGAGACCGCTGGTATGGTGCGCCAGCATACGGATGGTAATGACATCGCCGTAGTCGGGCATTTCGGGGATGTACTTGCGGATGTCGTCATCCACCGAGAGTTTACCGGCTTGGTCGAGCAGGGCGATGGCAAAGGCCGCGAACTGCTTGGAGATCGAGGCGATATGGAACACCGAATTCGGGCGAATGGCGAGGTCATAATCGAAGTTCGCCATGCCGTAACCGCGCGAGTAGATCATCTCGCCGTCCTGCATCACGGCGAGGGAACAGCCGGGGCTGTTTGTCCGATCCCACTGAGCAAAGATGGCATCGACTTGGTTGGTCATATCGCTCATGGTTCACCACTTTCGGTAGACAAGCCTACATGATTCAGCATAGTTTGACACAGCCCATCGGAATTTGCACAGCCATCACCCAAATGGTTCTATCGGCGGGAATCAAAAAGCCGAGGGATACTCGACTTTTGAGTTTTATTTAGTGAACCAGTTCTTTTTCGAGAACTTCCTTAAGTTTACCGAGAACCATCTTCCAACTCTTATCGGAAGTCGCTTTGGCTTCCTCACCCGGCAGGTTTTGCTCGGTGACGGTGAGGTCGGTAAAGTCGCCGCGCTCAAACAAGGAGTACGTGACGCTCTGGTAATTTTCTTCGCTGTCCGGCAGGCCGGAGACCGGACTCCAATGGGTATGAGCAAGGGTAGTCGGTTTGTGGAAGTTGAGGATAATGCCTTTGTCCTCGTAGGGTTTACCCTGATACTCCCCTTTATGAACAATCGGGCTGCCGACCGTCCATGTGGTTTCAGTATCCACACCGAAGAACCACTGCTTAATCATTTCGGGATCGGTTATCGCTTCCCACACCTTTTCAATCGGAGCATGAAGGCTGATGTAGGTACGCGAGCGTAAATTGGTTGGCATTGTGGATGTCCTTTGCTATTTGTTTTACGCCTTTCAATGTGTACACAATACAAGATTTAACAAAATCATAAAACACCCATTTTTAGGGGGTGAATTAAGAAATTGATGAGTTGACCGAGCGAGTGGGACTAATTTCTTAGGTCAATTTTTGCCAGCCGCCAAAGTTTTCTTCGACAAACCGCGCCACCTTCAGCGCTACATCTTCCCGCCACGGATTGGCAACAATCTGCACACTAATGGGTAAGCCTTCTGGTGACGTTCCGGCACGAACAACAGCAGCCGGCCAACCGGTTAAGTTGTAAGTCGAGGCATAGCTAAAGCCTGCAAAGTTTTCCCACAGGGTGTCGTGCTTGATAGCGACGTTGGCATTTACAGGGCAAATGATGACATCGTAATTTGCCATGAAGCCCAACATCTGGCTGCGGAATAAATCCATTTCGCGCAGCCTCTTACCAAATTCGCGACCGCTTACCTCTTGTTGAGCTGCCGCCAGATGCCGCGCGTTGGGCTGCGTTCCCACTTTTTCGAGGATTTCGAGCGTACCATAGCCGCCATCGGCCACGTTCAATGAAGTCCATAAATCCCACGTTTCGGCCAAGCGTTTCGGGCGGTCTTCGGTGACGGATGCGACATGACCCTCAAGCGCTTGGGCGACCGCTTTTACAGTCTGCATAATCTCCGGCGTGGGGGTGGTGGTTCCGTTGTCGGTGTAGAAGGCGATGCGCAGCTTGCCTAAATCCACCGCGTTAGGGTTAGCGGGTGGCATCGGCACGATAGCCGGGTCTTCCCAATCCGGCCCCTCGATAATGCCGAGCAGCAGTGTGAGGTCG
>Ga0209460_1001714_pt1 | contig 11611 bp, 9 predicted proteins | sample EBPBio132013_DNA_FD_185868 | JGI IMG/M metagenome (GOLD analysis project Ga0209460, IMG submission 185868) | Wastewater treatment Type I Accumulibacter community from EBPR Bioreactor in Madison, WI, USA - Reactor 2_5/13/2013_ DNA (SPAdes)... | ecosystem: Engineered > Bioreactor > EBPR >...
AGGCGGTATGCAATAATAGCTTCAGGTGAAGGCTCAGTCGCCAGAAAATCTGTTAGTACATGGAAAATTGTTTGTGGGTGTAGACCGCATAAAGCTATCCTTATCCAACCTTGTTTGGAATTATAACATGAAATTGAGGTGCATATTTTTTGGTTTGGCACAACTTAGGGTAGGCTTTGTACGTATTAGAGTGTGACAGGAAAGGGACTCCATATGACATCCGACTTGGATTACCGCGCGATACGCAAACGGGTTGAAGAAGGGGTAAAGCGGCAGAAACGCATTACGCGGACAACGCTGTTCGTGGTGAATTTGTGCCTTTATATCCTGTTCTTGATTATCGGTTGGGGCATTTTCTTGAGCAATAACGGAGCGGAGTTGAGCGCATCGGTAGCGGTAGGGCAATCCGACAGCCCGCTAATTGGCGCGATGATCATGCTGAGTATGGCAGGGTTTTTAAGTCTCATGTTTCAAGCGATTGGCCTCTCGCTCGATACGAAGATGGGAGAAGAAAGTATGCGCGAGAAGCTGGTGGCGCGGGAGATCAACCGTGAGATGCTCAAAATGGGCTTAGATGAAGCCGACGAAACCGATAAGCGCAAAGGCATGATGCGGCTGACGGACGACGGCGAGTTGGAGACGGTTGACGAGGTGCTGGCAGCGGAAGAAGAAGTGCTGCTTAAGCGTGGCGGGAAATAATCCGTAGCGGAATACATATTGAACCGCAAAGACCCTGAGGTGTCACGCGGTTGGGAAAGCAGGCAGGGCATGTCACAGGAGATGGATTACAAAGGGATGCGGGAGCGTGTGGAGGCCAGCGTCCGCAAAGAAAAGAATCTCGTCAAATTCTTGTTGTTTACGGTGAACCTCGGTTTGTTCGTCCTTTTCGTATTTATGAGCTGGCAGATGTACCTGAACAACGGGGGTACGCCGCCCAATTGGGAAGATTTTATCAATTGGCCGGGGATAACCCGAACGCTGACCAACCCGAGTACCAGTGCGCTGGTGATGGTGAGCATGGGCTGGGGGGTGGCGCTGCTGCTCCAGTTTATAAGCCTGATTATGGACTCACGTTGGGGTGAACGCTCGATACGTGACCGCGCGACCGGACGTGAAATGCGGCGGGAAATGGCGCGGGTGGGGCTGAATGATCTGGAAGAACAGAGCAAACGTAAAGGGTTGATGCGGCTGACCGACGACGGTGAGCTGGAAGCCGTGGATGATGCGGATGTGGTGGAAGACGCAGAACTTAACCAACAGAATCGCAAGTGATAATCGGCAGGTTGAGACGGATTGTGAGTTCGGTGGGAGGGGCGTATGACGAAAGCGAAACACTACCCTGTCAGCAGACCGTACGTGGTTTACGCTTTCTGGGGATTGCATACGCTGATGCTGGCATTTTTCCTGCTGCTCGAAGCGGCGGGGTTTAAGATGCCGGTCGGGTCGAGCATTTTTTACTTCACATGGATCGCCATCTGGCTGATGCACGGGTGTACGCTGATGTTAGGCCGTGTTCGCCAGCGGGAAAGCGCGGACGGCGATGCCGAGGGTTCAGCCAAACGGTACTGGCGGCGGATGGTTTTAGCGGCGCACAGTTCGTTGTTTATGGCGTTCGGGCCAGCGATTTTCCTGTGGTGGTTGATGGTACGCCCGCCGGGACCGCGGCAGCCGGGTGAGGGGCAGGGCTTCTGGATTTACCCGATATGGCTGATGATCCTGCTGGCGCACAGCGGCTATGTGATGTGGCGCGAACGGGACAGCCAAACACGAAAGCCAGAGAAGCGCAAACGTGATCTATCCGACTTCAGCCATTTGACGCAAACCGACGAAGCGAGCGAAGCGCTGCATGATCATTTTTATGACGAAGATGATATAGAACCCTACCTCAAGCGCGGCTAATTCGCTTCAAAAAACCTCGTTACTAAAAGCCTCGTAAGTTTGTTGTAAGCAGATCTGCATACATTTTAGGATGTGCGATCTTTGGCTGCGGCTTGCCCTCAGATAAACAATTTCCTGCATACACCGACGACAATTGTTTAGTTTCCCTGACATTATTTTGGTTGCAAAAGCGCAGTTCGCGCATTCATAATGGGTGAAGCGGCTATTCTTTCAGGTACTGCCAATTGGTCGTGTTTGTTCATTTACCCAACATAACATCCGTTACCGCGTTGTTTAACGTAATAAATGAGATCATTTTGTAAGGATAAGCGAATGATGTTACGACGAATAATCCGGCTGGCTTTACAGGTAATCCCACTTATTTTCATTTTGACGTTATCCACTGTGGTTTCACCGGTCGCGGCGGTGACTAATCCAATGACGCTGCCAGCCGGTTTTGAAGACACGATGGCCTATGGTGGGCTGCTCGCGCCGCGTGCGTTCACCTTTACGCCGGATGGGCGTGTGCTGGCGCTGGAACGCGGCAGCGCGAACTCGAACGACAGCAACCTCGCTAGCATTCGCGTGTTCAAGAACGGGACGCTGCTGCCCACACGGGCGTATACGGTGAACACCTGCGGCGACTCGGAGCGCGGCTTGTTGGGTATCGCCGTAGACCCGAACTTTGCCAGCAATGGATATATCTACATTTATTACACCCGTCAGGCGACCACCGGACAAGCCTGCGCGTTCAATACGTTTACCAATGGCATCGCAACCGGCCCGCGCAACCGGGTATCGCGGTTAAAGATGTCCGGCGATACGGTAGTCGCGGGCAGCGAGCGGGTGCTGATCGACAGTATCATCACCGACATTGGCTACCACAACGCGGGTGACTTGCGCTTTGGCAGCGATGGGTACCTGTATATTTCGACCGGTGATGGCGGGCAGTCATGGACATCGCAGAACCTCGGCACGCTGAACGGTAAGATCCTGCGTATCCTGCCGAATGCGGCAGATGTCGGCGGTTATACGACCAACGGCAATCCCTATAACACGGCGGCGGGGTCGAAGCACTGCGTTACGATTGCCCCCGGCACGGTCAGCGGCATTTGTAAGGAAATTTACGCTTCGGGTTTGCGTAACCCCTTCCGCTTTACGATTCAACCGACGATGGGCAGCATACCGGGAGCCGGTTCGCCATTCGTGGGGGATGTCGGCGGCGGCGCGTGGGAAGAAGCGAACCAGATTCGCGCGGGTGGCAATTATGGTCATCCCGAACGCGAAGGCTTTTGCTCCGGCGGCGTGGTTTGTTCACCACCGTACCAAGCGACCACGTTCGACAATCCGGTGGCCTCTTATTCACACGTCAACATCAACGCGAATTATGACTCGGCGATTATCGGCGGCGACTTCTATATCGGCACGGCAGGTTGGCCTGCGGCGTATAACAACAATTACTTTTATGCGGATGTGGTGCGCGGGTTCATCCGGCGGTTGAGCTATAACGCGACGACTGCGGCATGGCAGACGGTGGCGGGGGACTTTGGCACAAACGGGTCGAGCATCATCGGCCTCAAGCGCGGGCCGGACGGCAACCTCTACTATCTGACCTTTACCTCTGAAATTGATCGCGTCGATGGTATCCGCCGCATCCGCTATACCTCGGCACAAAATCAGGTGCCGGTCGCCGTTATTTCCAGCGACAAACAAAGCGGCCCGCTGAGTACCGTTTACACCTTGTCGGCTGCTGGTTCGTATGACCCGGATGCCAATAACCCGCTGACCTACGTCTGGAACTTCGGCGACGGCACCAGCACGACGACATCCACTCTAACCACCACGAAAACTTACTCCACGGTTGGCAATAAAACGGTCACGCTGACAGTGCGGGACAGCGGCAGTCCGGTGGCGACATCAGCGCCCGTCACATTGGTCATTTACGCGGGCAACCAAGCCGCGACCGGCCAGATTGTGCTGACGAACTTGACGGACAACAGCCGCACGGCGAGCAGCACGTTCTACGCGGGTGACGTATGGTCGTATGCGGTGACGAACGCCAGCGATGACGAACCCCTGCCAGCCGGTGCGTTTACGTGGGAAATTGTCTTTCACCACAGCACGCACACGCATCCCTTCCTGCCGTATCTGGAAGGCTCAAGCGGGCAGTTTACCATCCCGAACACGGGCGAACTTGACCCGATTGTCTGGTACCGCGTCTATCTGCACATCACCGATTCGCGCGGACAGCGGACGACAGTGGTGAAGGATATTAACCCGATCACGGCAGACGTGACGTTTAATACCAACCCGCCCGGCGGTCAGGTGACGATTGAAGGCGCGATCTTCCCCGCGCCGCGCACGATTACGCGGGTCGTAGGGATGCGTTTCAGCATCAACGTGCCGTCACCGCAGCAGATCAGCAGCAGCAGCTATGCGTTTGCGAACTGGTCGCAGGGCGGTTCGCAGTTGCAGACCATCACCGTGCCAGCGGGCAATACGACTTATACAGCCAATCTCAACCTGTTTGTTCCCACCGCGACACCGGTACCCGCCACCAGCCTGTGGACGAACGCGACGATACCCGCGTCGGAATACAACGGGACGGCACCGATTGAACTGGGTGTGAAGTTCCAGACGAGCGTGAACGCGATGGTGACAGGCATCCGCTTCTATAAGGGGGTGGGCAATACGGGTACGCACATCGGGCGCTTGTGGGCGAGCAACGGGGCGCTGATCGCCAGCGCGACGTTCACCAATGAGACGGCTTCCGGCTGGCAGACGGTTACACTCCCTTCTGCGGTTGCCATCAGCGCGAACACGGTTTATATCGTGTCGTACAACAGCCCGACCGGTAAGTTCAGCTATAACGCCAATTACTTTAGCAGTGCGCGGACGAACGGTATCCTGACCGCGCCGAGCAGCAGCAGCGTGGGTGGCAACGGCGTATTTATGCCGGGGCCAAGCGGCACCTTCCCGACCGTCGCCGGACAAAACTACTGGGTAGATGTTCAGGTTGTGCCGGGTGGCGCGGGGGCAACTCCCATGCCGCCGCCGACCGCGACACCGATCCCACCGGCGAGCCTGTGGACGACCGCAACCGTACCGACTGTAGCCGAATACAACGGCACGGCACCGATTGAACTGGGTGTGAAGTTCCAGACGAGCGTGAACGCGCTGGTCACGGGTATGCGCTTCTGGAAAAGCGCGGCCAACACCGGCACGCACGTCGGTCGTTTGTGGGCAAGCAACGGGACACCGATTGCCACATTCACCTTCACGGGTGAAACGGCTTCCGGTTGGCAGACGGTTATGTTCCCATCACCCATCGCTATCAGCGCGAACACGGTGTATGTCGCCTCGTACAACAGCCCGACAGGTAAGTTCAGTTACACAGCGAATTACTTTAGCAGCGCACGGACGAGTGGTATCCTGACCGCGCCGAGCAGCGGCAGCGTGGGGGGCAACGGTGTGTTTATGCCGGGGCCAAGCGGCACCTTCCCATCTGCCGCCGGACACAACTATTGGGTGGATGTGCTGGTGACGGCGGGCGGCGCAGGCGCAACCCCGATGCCGACCCTGACACCGATTCCGACCCTGACACCGATTCCGACCGTGACCAAGACCCCGACCCCGATACCGACCAGCACGCCGGTAGGCATGAATACGCTGTGGACAACCGCAGCGACTCCGGCGGTCGCCGACGTGGCGGGAACCTCGCCGATTGAGTTGGGCGTGAAGTTCCGCACGAGTGTGAACGCGCTGGTGACGGGTATCCGCTTCTACAAGGGCGCGACCAATACGGGTACGCATACCGGACACCTGTGGACAGGTAACGGGACGCTGCTCGGCACGGCGGTGTTCATGAACGAGACGGCTTCCGGCTGGCAGACGGTCACATTCGCGACACCGATTGCCATCAACGCCAACACAACCTACATCGCGTCGTACTACAGCCCGACCGGACGCTTTAGCTACACGGGGAATTACTTCGTGAACGCGGTCGTCAGCGGCATCCTCACCGCGCCGGATACCACATCGTCCGGTGGGAATGGGGTGTTCACACGCGGGGCGAACGGCAGTTTCCCCGTTACAGCCAGCAACGCGAATAACTTCTGGGTGGATGTGATGGTCATGCCGAACGGCATCAATGCACCCACTGCCACACCGCCGCCAACATCAACACTGCCTGCGTTCCCGACAGTGCCGCCTCTTGCTTCGCCCACGCCGGGTTCAGGCGGCAATACCGTGACTGTGAGCATCGACAGCGGCATCAATGATGTGAATGAAGTCAGCGGCACGATGGACTCGACCAACAGCACACTATGGATTGGCAGCGCGGGGACAACCAGCAGCTACACGGGCTTACGCTTTAGCAGCGTCAACATTCCCAAGACGGCGACCATTACCTCCGCGCAGTTGCAGTTCTACAGCGTCAACCAGCAGTGGATTGCCATCAACCTGACCATCGCGGGTGACTCTGCGGGTAACAGTGCGGTCTTTGCCGCGAACGCCTTGCCTTCGCAGCGGGCGCTGACAACGGCGCGGATTGCACACACTTCGGACGAAGCGTGGTCAGCCAATACATGGTATACGCTGGCGGACGTAAAGACGATTGTGCAAGAGATGATTAACCTCGGCGGTTGGCAAAGCGGCAACCCGCTCACGCTTATTCTGCAAGGGGATGGCGGGTGGGGACGCAAGTACGTCCGCGCGATTGAAGGTGGCAGCAGCGGCGCGGTGCGCTTGGTCATCACCTACACCAACTAAGTTAGGCTCCGAAAGGGGGATACGGCGCGGCTGTATCCCCTTTTTTGATTCAGAAGCGCGTGTTCTCGCGAACCATCCAATGTTAAATTGCGTATAACGCTAGGGGAATTGATCGCGTTTCAGTTATAATGACGGTGATGCTTTAGCCAATGTGGGAGCGAATAAGGGCATGGCACTAAACCCCGGACAAACGGTAGGGCCTTACCAGATTGTTGGGCAGCTTGGGCATGGTGGGATGGCGACCGTTTATAAGGCGCACCACCCACGGCTTGATCGTTTCGTGGCGATTAAGGTGATGCACAAAGCCTTTCTGGACGATGCTGGCTTCCTCGCACGATTCGAGCGTGAGGCGCAGATCGTCGCCAAGCTGGAACACCCCCACATCGTACCGGTGTATGACTTTGACGAGGTTGAAGGCCAGCCGTTTTTGGTGATGAAGATCATCGAGGGCGAAACGCTGAAGCGCGTTCTCTCACGCGGGCCAATGCCGCTGCCGGATATTACCCGCGTGATGGATGATATTGCCTCGGCGTTGACGTATGCCCACCGTAACGGCGTGCTGCACCGCGATATTAAACCCTCGAACATCGTGATTGATGCCAACGGTGTGCCATTCCTGACGGACTTCGGGCTTGCGCGGGTGGCGAAGGCGGGTGCTTCCACCTTGAGCGCCGATATGATCCTCGGTACGCCGCAGTATATTTCGCCGGAACAGGCCAGCGGACAAGCCGAGCTTGACCCGCGCACGGATGTGTATTCGCTGGGCGTGATCTTATACGAGATGGTCGTGGGGCGCGTGCCGTATAACTCGGATACACCCTATGCCGTCGTGCATGACCATATTTATACCGATTTGCCACTGCCCAGCACGATTAATCCGGCGGTGCCGCCGCAGGTGGAAGCGGTGTTAGTCAAGGCGCTGGCGAAGAAACCGGCTGACCGCTACGACACGGCGGTCGATATGGTCAACGCTTTCAAACAGGCGTGTGCGGCGGCAGGTTTGACCGCGCTGCCGGAGAACCGGAATGAGGTTGCGGCGCAGTCGTTCTCGCGGATGCAGGATGGACTGCTGGATGACGTGCCGACGGTGAGTACCGAAACGCCTGTCAAAGCCGCGCCTGTCCAACCGAGCATCCCCGCGCCGCTGCCGCCAAAGCCGCCCGAACCCGACGTGCCGTCGCATGTGGACATTCGTACCAAGCGGCGGGGCGAGGGCAAACGCCAGCACAAAATCTACGAATTCAAGTTTGACAGCGGCAACGACTGGAAGCGGCTCGGCGAACGCATTAAAGAGAATGTCGAAAAAGGCGCGACATGGGCGGAAAGTTTAGGCGCGTCGATTGAAGAAGCGGCCAAGGAAGGCGCACGGTCGGCGGCTTATGAAGCGAACAAACCGCCAACGCAAATTTCTGCGGAAGAACGCATCCGCGAACGGATTGAGAAGAAGTACAAAGAACGGGCAGGGGTGATTGCCCACGCCATTCCGTATATTGTGGTGAACTCGGTGTTGTGGTTGGTCTTTCTCAGCAACCCCGGTGACGGTTTCCCGTGGCCGATTTTCCCCACGTTCTTCTGGGGCATCGGCATGGCGATTCATTTCTTTAGCTACTACAACAAATATGGGGCGGGCGCGGCGCGGTTTGAGGAAGAAATTCAGCGTGAGATTGACCGCGAGCGCGAACGCAGCCTTATATACGAGAAGCCGAAGAACGATGTACCGATGCGCCTGACGGATGACGGCGAACTCGAAGAAATTCCAGAGGATGAGATTAGTCGGGCCGCCAAGCGCAAACGCAGCTACTAACGACGCTACTTGAGCGACCCCTGTTACGTATTAACGAGTAGATAAGGTATCTTAACTATGAAGGATCGTAACGTGGCAGATACAGACTTGTACGACGAAATTCGACAGCGCGTCGAACAGCGCCATAAAAAGCGCCAAGAACTGATTATTCATATCATCAGTTATGTGCTGACGAATATTGCCTTCTGGATATTTTTCAACGGGGCAAGCTGGGTCGCGTGGATCACGGTGGGTTGGGGCATTGGCCTCGTCGCGAACATTTTTGAGTACTACAACAAATACGGCGGTGGCGCAGAACGGCGTGAAGCGGAAATTGACCGCGAAGTCGAACGCGAAAAAGAACGGCTTGGCCTGTACGAAAAGCCCAAGAACGACAGCCGTATGCGCTTATCCGATGACGGCGAAATTGAAGAAGTGGTCGAAGACGATGCAGATTACGCCAGCGAGCAGCAGCGGCGCGGTTAAACGGCGGTTGAGCGGGGTATCTAAGGGGAATATATGGACCCTGAGTATGAGGAAATCCGCGAACGGATTAGTCGGCGGTACAATAACCGTGCTGAATTTCTGAGCCATCTGGTAGCCTATGCTGCCATCAATGGCTTCATCTGGGGTGTGCTGGGGCCGAGTGGTATCTACTTTACATTGGCTGCTATCCTTAGCGGCCTGTGGGGAACCGGCTTGGTGATTCACGGCGTTCAATTCGTGCTGAAGGAAGCCCAAGAAAGGGCGATTGAACGGGAAATTGAACGCGAACGCGCGTGGCGGCGTAATATGGATCAAGTACCGGACGGCGAGATCAAACGTAAGCGCGACCGCTTGACCTTGAACGATGACGGCGAACTGCTGGAGATTATCGAGGACGATGTTCCGGTGAGGAGACGGCGGTAATCCGAAGGGCGACTTCGTGACGTAAATAGCCATTTTGGACTATACTATCAACAAGATAAGCAAGGAGGGTAGCAAATGGTGATGAATCCGGTTGCCGTTGTCCAGCGTGAAAACGCCCGCTTGCAAGCCGAAAACGATCTACTGCATAAAGAACTCAAAAGTTTACGGGATTTTGTTGATATTCTGAACGAGTTAGCAGACCGTTCAAGGACGGTTGTCTCGGATGAGGCGCTGCTGCCGCTGCTTGAATCGACCTTCACCAAAGCGCTGGGTTTGCTGAACGCGCCGGATGGCTCACTGATGCTGCTGGATGAGGACACCAATGAGCTGGTGTTCGTCCTTGTACGTGGTTCGTTGGCGGGGTCGCTTAAGGATTACCGTGTGCCAGCCGATGAGGGCATCGCCGGATGGGTGATTAAGCAGCGGACGACGGCGCTGGTGCGGGATGTGCGGCGTGATGGTCGCTTCTCCGATTCGGTTGACTCCACCTTTAAGTTCCGCACCCAGTCGATTGCCGCCGCGCCACTGGTCGGTGACGGCAAGGTCTACGGGGTGATCGAGGCGCTCAACCAGCCGGGGGATGAACCCTTCTCAGACTCCGATCTGGCACTGCTGGGCTTACTCTGCCGTTTCGCCGGGGAAATTTTGGCGGATATTGAGCGCAAGCAGCCAGCGGAGTAAGGGCATCACTCCCCCTATTCCGCTTGTTTTCCGATATTGGATGTATCCAATCGGTTTTGCAAATGCCCCCTAAACTCCACTACAATACGATTCTTCCTTTAAGCTAGTTTTGAGGTTTATAGATGGCTGAGTCTGCGCCGCGTCACGATACGTATGCCGCGTTGAGGCTGCCGGATTTCCGGCTGTTGATCGGTGGGCGTTTGATTGCCCAAGTGGGCGAAATGATGGTATCGGTGGCGGTCAGTTGGGAATTATACGAGCGCACATCGAATGCGTTCTTATTGGGCATGGTCGGGCTGGTACAGGTGCTGCCTGTACTGCTGTTTTCGCTGCCAGCAGGTTATATCGTTGACCGCTACAACCGCAAGAATATTACTCTGATTACACAGGTCATTTTGATCCTGTGTTCGCTCTTGCTGGCCTTCCTGTCGATCACCAAAGCGCCGCTGGTAGCGATCTTTGTGGTGCTGGCGATTATTGGCACGGCGCGCGCGTTCAATAATCCGGCGGAAGGGGCGCTGACACCGCTGGTCGTGCCGGAAAAGCTGTATCACAACGCCGTCACATGGAGCAGCAGCACATGGCAAGCAGCAGCGATTTTTGGCCCTGCGGTGGGTGGGTTCATTATCGCCCTATCGAACGCTGCGGCAGCCGTTTACGTCATCAACGCCATTTCCGGCATGGCGCTCGTGACGGCGTTACTGCTCATTCGTCCGCGCCAGCAGTCGTATGTCTCGCAGGACGAAACCCCGGTGCAGGCGCTGAAGGCGGGGCTGCGCTTCTTGCGGAACAACCGGATTATCTTATCCGCCATTTCGCTGGATATGTTCGCGGTGCTGCTGGGCGGCGCGACCTACCTGCTGCCGGTATTCACGAAGGACATTTTGCATGTGGACGCGACCGGCTTAGGCTTACTGCGGGCTGCGCCGTCGGTCGGGGCGCTGGGGATGGCGCTGTTTGTCGCTCGCCGCCCACCGTTCCAGAAGGCGGGGGCAACCTTGCTGTGGGCGGTCGCGGGGTTCGGCGTGGCGACGATCATCTTCGGCCTATCGACTTCGTTCTGGCTGTCGCTGGTGATGATGGTCATCATGGGTGCGCTGGATAATATCAGCGTCGTGATCCGTCACACGCTGTCATTGGTCTTTACGCCGGACGATATGCGTGGGCGCGTGGGCGCGGTGAACTCGATGTTCATCGGCGCAAGCAATGAACTTGGCGGCTTCGAGTCGGGTGTCGCGGCAGCCCTCTTGGGGCCGGTCGGTGCCGTCGTATTTGGCGGCCTCGGCACGATTGCGGTCGTCGGGGCGATTGCGGCCTACGCGCCCGAACTGCGGCGCATGGGGCAGATCAGAGTCGAACAGGAAGCCTTGCAGCCGGACGCGGTGGCGATCCCCATTGCGGAATAAAAAAAGAGGTGTGGCCTTTATCGACCACACCTCTTTTCTTGAGAGTTCACGAACCCCTATTCGAAAATCCACGGGTCGTTGTTACGCGGCCATGAAGTCAGTTCGGCTTCGGTGAAGAAGTTGGCGACTTCGATTTGACCGTTCTCAACGCTGTCCGAGCCGTGAACGAGGTTACGACCGATTT
>Ga0209460_1001717_pt1 | contig 11573 bp, 4 predicted proteins | sample EBPBio132013_DNA_FD_185868 | JGI IMG/M metagenome (GOLD analysis project Ga0209460, IMG submission 185868) | Wastewater treatment Type I Accumulibacter community from EBPR Bioreactor in Madison, WI, USA - Reactor 2_5/13/2013_ DNA (SPAdes)... | ecosystem: Engineered > Bioreactor > EBPR >...
GAAAAGCTTTCAAATCTTATATCAGGAAGTCATACGCTTCAGTTGGTTTTTGACTCTGCAGATACACTGAAATCAGAATTTAAGGTTTCCGAAAAACCTGTTTTTTCTCCGCTCGTCATTGTTGCGCCCGATGTGGAACATGGTTCATCGGTTATCATCCGCCTTCCGACAGGCAAAATCATGATGGTGGATACCGGAAAAGACTGGGTTCGTGATCAGATTCTGATTCCGTTTCTTCAGCGGGAAAAAATTACCAAAATAGATTATCTGCTGATTACTCATTATCACGATGATCATGACAGTGGGGACCGTGGTGAAAAAATCAGAAATCTGTTTCAGGTGGATCAGTTTATCGATTATTCAACTTACAAAACCGGAACTGTTTTGCCGTTTGAAGGGGCCTCACTCAAAATCCTGAACTGCAGTGAAGACGGAACGGAAGAAAACACCAAATCTCTTTCCTTCAAACTGACCTATAACGGATTCTCTTACACGCATGGCGCCGATACCTACGGACTGAATCAGCAACTCATGCTGGACCGTTTCCCCGATGATATCCGGACCGATGTTTTTATGGCCAATCACCATTTTCACGGATCAGTCGATGTTAACTATTTGCGAAAACTGGACCCGGTTCTCGTTCTGATTCAGGCGCAGGAAGCCATTTATGCCCGTAGTGCCTACATGCTCTGGTTTCGTGAAGAAACAGAATCCTGGTGGCGGAAATCGAAAAGCCGGTATCTGGAATCCCTGCCTGCCCTTGAAGTTGGCACCATTGTGATCAAAGTCAGAAGCGGTCAGGACTGGACTTATGAAACTCATCAGACCAATGAAAACCTTGAACTTTTAAAATAAAATGAGAACAAATCCATGAAAAAACTCTTTATTCTGCTTTCCATTTTTTCCCTTTCAGCAGGGAATTCTTTCGCTCAAATCGATCCGGATGCAACGAAGGAAACCAAAGCACTTTTCCAGAAACTTCAAAATCTAACCGGAAAGGGAAGTCTGTTCGGTCATCAGGATGATCTGGCTTATGGCTACACCTGGTCAGAAGGATTTAACCGGTCGGATGTGAAAGACGTGACTGGTTCGTATCCCGGTCTTTTCGGCTGGGATTTTGGTTTTCTCGAAATTGCCGGCGCCACCCATAACATTGACGGCGTTCCCGGTGACAGCATCAGAAAATGGATTCAGTTCGGTAATGAAATAGGTTCTGTTATCACGCTGAGCTGGCATATTAAAAATCCCATTTATGAAAAAGCAACGGCTCCCGATCAGAACACCGTCGAGCAACTGCTTCCCGGCGCACCCAAACACCAGCTTCTAGCCGAACGGCTCGATCGTCTGGCAGCTTTCATTTTGAGTCTGAAGGATAAAAACGGTAACCCGATTCCCATCATTTTCCGTCCGTGGCATGAACACAACGGTGAGTGGTTCTGGTGGGGACAAAAAAACTGTACGCCTGATCAGTATGTTCAGTTGTGGCAGTTCACCGTGAGATATCTTCGTGATGAAAAAAATATTCACCAGCTTTTGTATGCGATTTCTCCTGACCGCAGCAGAACCCAGATTGAAACCTTTGAGTCAGATTATTTTTATGCTTACCCGGGTGATGAATATGTCGATATTCTCGGGCTGGATAATTATTGGGATGTTGGACATCCGTACAACAATACCCCAATGGACAAATGTGTTGAAAACCTGATTACCAGCTTATCTGTACTTTCTGATATCGGCGTCAGAAAAAACAAGCTCACCGCCCTCACAGAAACCGGAAATGAAACCGTAAAAATCAAGAACTGGTACACGGGAATTCTTTTGAAAGGACTTGCTGCAAACGAGAAAACCAAAAGAATGGTGTATTCAATGGTTTGGAGAAACCGCACCAAAGCACTTCTTCAGCCAGATCATTATTACACGCCATATAAAGGTCACCCGGAAGAAGCAGATTTTATCAAATTCAAAAATGATCCGTTCATTCTCTTTTCTGATGAACTCTCTGATTTTAATAAATTGAAATAAGTGAAATGAAATCCATCGGTTTAACACATTTTCTTGCTTCTCTTTTTGTGCTTTCTTCGCAAACGGGTCATGCTCAACCTTATTTGCTGGAAGCAGAATCGGGAAAATTAACTTCCGTCCAAAAATCAACAACAAATCCCGGCTATTCAGGAACCGGATATGTCACCGGCCTGACTTCAGATGGGAGCAGAATCGAACTTACTTTTTCAGCAACAGCAGGACTTTTTTCTGCTTTTCTCGGATTTGCAACACCGGGTGGTGCAAAAGGATACGAGGTTGAAATCAACGGCATAAAATCATCGGGCATGTTACCTGAAACCGGTAAAACATTTTCAAAAGCAGGAATGGGAAAAGTTGAACTGAAAACCGGTGACAATACAGTTGTTGTGAAAAAGGGATGGGGTTGGTTTGATGTCGATTATGTGTTATTCGAAACGGCAACTATTCCCGAACTTTTACCGGTTCCTGATACTTTGATTGATGGAAAGGCATCCAGCCAAACCCGTTCGCTTCACCGGTTTCTCCGTGCCAATTACGGCAAGAAAATCCTTTCCGGACAGCAGGATGAAGGCGATCTGGATTACGTGAAATCTGTCACCGGCAAAACCCCGGCTGTCGGACATTTTGATTTTATGGATTATTCTCCATCACGGATCCAGTTTGGTGCAAATCCGACCGGAAACACCGAAAAAATGATTGCATGGGCAAAACGCACCAACGGACTTGTGAGTATTTCGTGGCATTGGAATGCACCTACAGACCTGATCAATCTGCCCCCTGATAAACTCTGGTGGAGCGGATTTTACACCCGGGCAACCACGTTCGATATCAAAGCCGTACTTGCAGATCCGGGTGGATCTCGTTATCAGTTACTGCTCAGGGATATGGATGCCATTGCTGTGCAATTGAAGAAATTCCAGGCAGCAGGAATTCCCGTTTTGTGGCGGCCTCTTCATGAAGCTGCCGGCGGTTGGTTCTGGTGGGGAGCAAAGGGAAGTCAGCCTTTTATTGAATTGTGGCGGCTGATGGTGAGCCGGCTTCGTGATCATCACGGTATTCACAATCTGATCTGGGTGTACACGACTGGTGATCAGAGCTGGTATCCGGGTGATGAGTTTGTGGATATCGTTTCTCATGATATTTATACCGACAAAGGCTCACCGATGAGCGGACAGTGGGATGAAACCTTTGTTCATTTCAACGGAAAAAAACTTGTTACCCTTTCGGAATCGGGGACGTTGCCGGTTCCGGCGAAAATTCCGGCTTACGGAACGTGGTGGTCGTATTTTTCATTGTGGTCGGGTGATTTTATCAGGAAAATTCCCATTTCAGAAGTTAAAGCCGTTTATTCACATCCGCTGATCATGAACGCTGAAGATCTCCCCGACTGGAAAAATTATTCTTCAGTTGAGTTACCGCCTTCAGTTCCTTCTGAAATCAGGCTTAAAAATTACCCGAATCCGTTTAATCCGGGCACGAAACTGGTTATCTCTTCGCCAACCTCTCAGGATTTAAAAGTTACCATTTCGGATATCCTTGGCAGAACGATTCAGGAGTTGGGGTTGAAACGGTTTGCTGCCGGTGAAAACGAGGTGATTCTCAACGGGGCATCCTGGTCTTCCGGACTTTATTTCGTCCGTGTTGAAGGAGGAACCTCAACAGCAATTCAGAAAATTATTTTGGTGAGATGAGGATTTTTCCCGTTTCGTCCGGAATGGGATTTTTGTGGATCCTGATTTTTTTTGCTGGACGAATTATAGAGTACAGATTAACTCAGCATGGGCGGTGGGATATTTAACCACAGAAATCACAGAACACACAGAAAGGGGAAAAGGAAAAGATTAAAGTTAAAATGTTCAAGGATAAATCGAGCGAAGCGAAGATCCCAAACACTTTCGGGATAAAATACAAATTTATTTTTCTGTATTTTCTGCGTTTTCTGTGGTAGAAAACAATCGTTAACATAAAAAAAGGCGACCCCAAGGCTTTGCCGCGGGTCATTGACAGCCGGTCGCCCCTACAAAATCCATTTTCAATAAAAAAACATCCCCCCGCTCTGTGATCCCGGCGTCTCTGCGGTGAAATCTACCCCCCTTATTTCAGCAAAACGATTTTTCTGGTTTGAGAAAAATTCCCTGCGGTCATCCGGCAGAAATAAACCCCGCTTTTCAGATCAGAACCATCCAGCCGGACGGTCTGGGTTCCTGCCGGTTTGATTTCATCAACCAGAGTTTTTACTTCCTGTCCCAGCAGATTAAACACTTTCAGGGTAACCTGCCCGGAAGTGGCCGTGGTAAAGGTAATATCGGTTGTCGGGTTGAACGGATTCGGGTAATTTTGTTCCAACCGGGTTTGGTTCGGTTGTTCCGGGTTGTCTTCAACACCAACTCCGGTATTTTCAATGGAAAGCCAGTGAAGTTTAAATCCGCCTTTTCCGGCTGCAATTTTGAAAGTTTGTTCGCCGGCATAAACCCCGATCAGCTGTTTAACGGTCGTCCAGGTTGTCCAGCTACCGGTTACCGGGAGAGAACGGGTTCCGAGATTTTTGGTTCCGATTGAAAAGGTCACACTTCCTGCAATGCTGGCTGACGAAATCCTGAGATAGATAAATTTTTGGGCAGTGACAGGTGAGGAAATCCGGTATTCCATCCAATCACCATCATCAATTGACGTCAGGTTAAATCCGCCGTCCGGTTCATCTGATGGTTCAATTTCCACACCCGACATATCACTGAATTTTTCCGCACCGATTCGGGCGGGGACTTCAATAGCTGCCGGCACAATCCAATTCACAGCTTCTTCATTGGAAAAGGGAGAAACCATCCCGCCATCTTTTGATTGCAGGCTTCCGGAGAGATAACTGATGGTAACCACGTTTTTCCGGTCGAGTGTTCTTCCCAGATTAACGACAAGTGTGGTTGAATCACCGGGTTTTAATGAAACTGCGAAAGGTTCCTCAAAAAGATCAAGATCTGCAGCCAGCCGGAAAGACGATTCTGATCCGGCCGGATCTTTCATTTCCTTGTTAAAAGTCAGTTCAATGTGGGATCCGTCAGGTGCAACAATCGTACTTTGCAGAACGGGAACTGAACCCACGTCCGAATCCGAAAAAGACTGAATTCCGTAGCCGTACGGAAATAACGGATGGTAATTTTCATCGCCAAAATTGATCGGAATCTGACTCATGGATTTCGGCCAGGTGTGGGGAAGGAGTCCGTGAGGTTGTTTATCGCCAAAAAGGACATCGGCAATGCCGTCACCTTCGGTTCCGGGAAGCCAGGCAGCAATAATGGCGTCTGTAAAGTGGAGGGCATTGGTTAAGATCATCGGCCGGCCGGAAATCAGAATCAGGACAACCGGGTGACCCAGATTTTTCATTTTCCGAAGCAGTTCAACATCGGTTTTGGGAAGTTCAAGAGTTGCCCTGTCACCCTGTCCTTCAGCGTAGGGCGTTTCACCGATGACCACGACAGAATAATCTGCATCGGCTGGATTGGTGAACTCACCGGCAGCAGAATAATCAAACTGAACCGCCGGAGCCACTTTTTTAAATCCGTTCAAAATAGTGGTTCCGGTAGTCGTGGCTCCGGGTTTTCCCTGCCAGGTGATTGACCAGCCACCCGACTGAAGTCCGATATCATTGGCGTGAGAACCGGCAACCAGAACCCGTTTTGCTGATTTTGAAATAGGCAGAACGCCATCTTTTCTTTTCAGAAGAACCAGTGATTCACTTACTGCTTTCCGTGCTACAGCCCGGTGTTCGGCTGAACCGACTGATGCCAGAAGCGTCCGGTTAGCAAACGGTTTTTCAAAAACGCCCTTTCTGAACTTGATGCGAAGAATTCGGGTAACTGCATCATCAACTCTTGATTGGGGAATTTCACCCGAGGTAACCAGAGATTTCATGGCGACGAGAAAATCGTTGTAACGGAAGGGAAGCATAACCATATCCACACCGGCGTTAATCGATTGTTTCACCTGTTCGGAGTAAGATCCGGGCAATTGATCAACTGCAGCCCAATCCGAAATGATAAATCCGTCAAAACCCAATTCCGTTTTCAGCACGTCGGTCATCCAGTATTTGTTGGCGTGCATTTTAAGTCCGTTTATGCTGTTGTAAGACGCCATGATTGTTCCGGAACCTGATTTTACCGCACTGATATAACCTGGAAGAAAAAGTTTTCTCATCGTGACTTCATCGGCGATTGTATTTCCCTGATCGTCACCGCCAAAAGTTCCCCCGTCACCTAAAAAGTGCTTAGCGCTGGCGATGATACTGGTTTCGCCGGAAAGGGAATCTCCCTGATAACCCAAAACGGAGGCAGCGGTAAACATCACGGCAAGTTCCGGCGTTTCTCCGAATCCTTCGTAAGTCCGACCCCAACGTTCATCACGAACGACGGCGTTGCATGGCGCAAACGTCCAGTTGATTCCCGTAGATGCTACTTCGATGGCGGTGATTCTGGCAACCTGAGCTACGAGAGCGGAATCACGGGTTGCACCCAGCCCGATATTGTGCGGGAAAAGTGTGGTTCCGGTAACACCGCTGAAACCGTGAACGGCATCAATGCCATACAAAAGGGGAATTTTCAAACGGGATTTCAGCGCCCGGCCCTGAAGTGTATCTACCAGATCCGCCCAATCCTGAACGGTATTTGATCCGGTTTTATTGTCACCGCCGCTTAAAATTGAGCCGATGCTGAGTTTGGTAATATCCTGTTTGGCACCGGTGATTCCGGTATGATCAACTTGCATCATCTGACCGATTTTTTCATCCAAAGTCATTCGTCCGAGCAGATCCTGAACGCGGATTTCAACGGGTTGTTTGGGGTCGAGGTAAGGCGGAGTCTGTGAAAAACCTGCAAAAAATCCGCATAAAAATAGAAGGGTTAGGGAAAAACGGTTCATGGTAAAATCCTGGAATAAATGGATAAAAGAGAAACAGCAAAAATCACACCAGAGGGATAAGGGTTAATTGTTAATGGTAAATGGTTAATGAAATTTTGGATTTGAAAAAACTCCCCTCCTGATAAAATCGGGATTTAAAACTGCTGGACTCCGAATGCCCGTCAGTTGACGGGCGTATCGAGGTGCCTGAATTTGCATTACCTAACAGCCAACCCTTCGGCTCCGCTCAGGGACCGCCCTTCGATACAACGAATCAGTTTAAACTGATTCGTCACTCAGGGTGACAAATTAAAAATCCAGCATTTCCCCAGCTTACACCTTACACCTTATGCCTTACCCCTCCCCCTTTGGCACCGTTCTTGCACCTCATGAAAACACATCAGATTTTCAATTTTTCAGGTGAACCATGAAACTACTTTCTTTTCTTTTCATTTTTCTGTTTCCCATCCTTTCAGTGCTGGCAGGTGACCCGGATTCTCATCCTGAAAGTATGAGTATTTACAAGGGCTGGTCGTTCAGTCAGGAAGGGCAATCCACCTGGCTTCCGGCTTCTGTTCCGGGGACGGTTCATACCGATCTGATGGCTTCCGGGAAAATCAAGGATCCCTTTTTCGGACTGAATGAAAAGGATATTCAATGGATTGGAAAAGTAAACTGGATTTATAAAACCACGTTTTCAGTTCCCGCAGAACTTATGGCAAAGCAAAATCTGATGCTGGTATTTCACGGACTTGATACCTACGCTGACGTGACTTTAAACGGAAAATCGATTCTTTCTGCCGACAATATGTTCCGAACCTGGAAAGTTGATGTCAAAAATCTCGTCAAAGCTGAAGGCAATGACCTTCAGATCCGGTTCCGGAATGTTTTCGACGAAAATCTGCCAAAATGGAAATCAGCCCCTTTCCGGTTAATGGCTTTTCCGAATAATGATCAGGCCGACACGATGCTGGCTTTGTATTCCCGCAAGGCACAATTTCATTACGGGTGGGATTGGGGTCCAAGATTCGTTACAGCCGGAATCTGGAAAAATGTGGAACTCTGTGGATGGGATTCTTTTAAAATTGAAACGGTTCAGGTGATCACGGCGTCCCTGACCAAAGAACTGGCGAACATTCAGACAGTCACAGAAATCCGCTCAGATATCGCCCAGAATGCAGTATTATCCATTCTGATGGACGGAAAAGAAATTCAATCGCAACCGGTTTCCCTTCAACCCGGAACAAACCGTCTTCCGGTTGATTTTGAAGTGAAAAATCCGAAAATCTGGTGGCCAAACGGCATGGGAAATCCCGATCTGGTAACCTTTTATTTTTCAGTAAAGACTGAAACGGGTACCGATGGCAGAACAGTAAAAACAGGCATCAGAACGATAACCGTCAATCGTGATAAAGATAAAGACGGACACGCCTTTACGGTTGTGGTAAACGGAATTCCAACCTTTATGAAAGGTGCAAACTACATTCCGCAGGATAATTTTCAGAACCGGGTTACTCGTGAACATATTGATTACATCGTGAAATCTGCCCGTGACGCCAATATGAACATGCTTCGGTTATGGGCTGGCGGCATTTTTCAGGTGGATGATTTTTATGCATCCTGTGATGAAAACGGAATTCTGATCTGGCATGATCTCCTGTTTGCCTGTGCCATGTATCCGTCTGATCAGCACTTTTATCAGAATGTGAAAGCTGAGTTGGAAGATAATGTGAGGCGAATCCGGAATCATCCGTCCATTGCCCTGTGGTCCGGAAATAACGAAAACTACATCTCCTGGCACAACTGGGGATGGAAACAGCTGTTCAGTGAATCCGATCAGAAAAAGTATGAACAGGATATGATGGATCTGTATGAAACCCTGCTTGGTGATGTTCTCAAGGCAGAAGATCCGTCAAGATATTATACCAAATCGAGTCCGGTTGCCGGCTGGAATAACATTCCGAATGGTGAAGGTGATATTCATTACTGGGGTGTCTGGCACGGAAAAGAACCGTTTGAAAAATATGAAGATAATCTTGCCCGGTTTGTGAGTGAGTACGGATTTCAATCTTATCCGGAATATTCAGCGATTAAAAAATTCACCAATCCGGAAGACCGTCATCTTCATTCTGAAACCATGCTGTCCCATCAGCGTTGCATGGCCGATGACCGGAAGGACAGAGAATACGGCAACCGGTTGATCAAAACTTACATGGATGACTGGTACAGAGAACCGAAGAATTTTGAATCGTATGTGTATGTGAGTCAATTGGTTCAGGCGGAAGGCGTAAAAATTGCCATCGAAGCTCACCGCCGGGCCATGCCCTATACCATGGGCAGTTTATATTGGCAGATCAACGACTGCTGGCCGGTCGCATCCTGGTCGAGTATTGACTGGTACGGAAACTGGAAGGCACTTCATTATTTCGCAAGAGAGGAGTTTAAAAACCTGCTCATTGCACCCAAAGTAAACGGTGAAAACGTAGACCTGAAAATTGTGTCAGACCTTTTGGAAGATCAGCAAGTCACCGTTAAAAGAAGCGTCCTGGATTTTTCGGGAAAAGTAATTTCTGCTGATTCTTTTCCGCTGACCGTGAAAAAACAAGGTGTTACTTCCGGCGGAAGTTTTCCGGTTTCTTCTCTGATTAACGGCAAAAAGGAAAATGAAATCCTCATTCTCTGGACGATGGAAAAGGGAGGAAAAGAACTTGCCCGTCAAATTCAATATCTCACCCGGCCCAAAGCCCTGAGTCTTCCGGTTTCTGATGTGAAATGGAGTCTGAAGTCAGCTTCTGGCGGACTTGAGTTAACGGTTTCAACGGAAAAACTGGCAAAAAATGTCTTCTTCAGTACGGAACTGAACGGCGTTTCATTTGGTGATAATTTCTTCGACCTCCTGCCCGGCGAAACCCGGATTATTCAGGTCAAAGCCAGTCAAACCCCCGAAGTCCTGAAATCCGGATTAAAGGTAATGACCCTGACGGATACATTTTAGCGGAGAGTAGGTAATGATATTGTAGGGGCGACCGGCTGGTCGCCCGCAGCAAAGCCCTGGGGGCGCCCGCAGCAAAGCCTTGGCGGCTGTCATCCCCGCGAAGGCGGGGATCCATCCCATCATTCTGGATCCCGGATCCCCGAAAGCGTTCGGGGCAGGCTAAGTCTGGATGACAACGTTATATCTGTTTGATTGAGATGCCCCGCATCGGGGGTGGTTTTGCTCCCTGACAAAATAAAAATAAAACCAAATAGCCTTTTCATCTCCCACACTGCTACCTCAGCGGTAAAGCCTTTTGCCTTTCCCATTCAAAATTTAAAATTCAACATTGAAAATTCGCTTCAGCGCCGTCCTTATTATTCCAATAACCTTTTATCAAAATGATAAAAACAAGCCTTTCCGCCTTTTTAAACCCCGTTATTTTGCCACTTTAAACGCTATTAAGGTTTGGCACAATTTGTGACATTACTAACCGGTACAGAATTCTGCTTTTACCACTTTAACCAAAAAGACCTTATCATGACCTCACAACCACTCAGCCTCAAAGAAAAAATTGGTTATGGATTTGGCGATGCCGCCTCTTCCATGTTCTGGAAATTATTTTCCATGTACCTCATGTTCTTCTACACCGATATCTTCGGTATTGATGCTGCAATAGTTGGAACGATGTTTCTGATTACCCGGATCTGGGATGCGGCTTTTGATCCTGTAGTCGGCGTAATTGCAGATCGTACTGAGTCGAAATACGGAAAATTCCGCCCCTACATTCTCTGGGTTGCTGTGCCGTTCGGTATTGCCGGTATTCTCACATTTACCACGCCAGGTTTTGATCCGGCCGGAAAAATTATTTACGCCTATGTCACGTATTCCATCATGATGATGGTTTATTCGCTGATCAATGTGCCTTACGCTTCCCTGCTTGGCGTCATGACTTCCGATGGAAAGGAAAGAACGACTCTTTCTTCCTTCCGGATGGTTTTTGCTTTTCTCGGCAGTATCGTGGCTCTCGCTTTTGTTAATCCGCTCGTGAAGTTTTTTGGCGAAACCGTTCAGATGGATGTTGAAACCAGCTGGCAGTTTACCGCAGGCGTTTTCGCTGTTTTGGCTGTTATTTTCTTCTGGATCAATTTTGCCTGGACGAAAGAACGGGTAAAACCAATCAAGGATGAACAACCGACGCTTAAGGAAGATGTGAAAGATCTGCTTGGCAACTGGCCCTGGTGGATTTTACTCGGTTCGGGTGTTTCTGCCCTGATTTTCAATTCCATCCGTGACGGCGCCGCCATTTACTATTTCAAATATTATGTTGGCGATCAGGATTCCGTTTCTCTTTACTTCGTACTCGGACAGGCATTCAACATCGTCGGGATTATTTTCGTGACCCCGATTGCCCATAAAATTGGTAAAAAAATGACTTACATGGGCGCCATGATTGTGGCTACCGTTCTAAGTATTGCCTTTTATTGGATTGACAAAGACAATCTGGTTGGAATTCTCGTCATGCAATCGCTGATTTCGATTTGTGCCGGAAGTATTTTCCCGCTGTTATGGTCAATGTATGCTGATATTGCTGACTATTCTGAATGGAAAACCGGCCGCCGGGCAACCGGACTCATTTTTTCTTCCTCCTCCATGTCACAAAAATTCGGTTGGACACTTGGCGGTGCTC
>Ga0209460_1001721_pt1 | contig 11542 bp, 9 predicted proteins | sample EBPBio132013_DNA_FD_185868 | JGI IMG/M metagenome (GOLD analysis project Ga0209460, IMG submission 185868) | Wastewater treatment Type I Accumulibacter community from EBPR Bioreactor in Madison, WI, USA - Reactor 2_5/13/2013_ DNA (SPAdes)... | ecosystem: Engineered > Bioreactor > EBPR >...
ATGCCCGGGCGCTATCCGTAGTTCGAAAAATCTGTGCCGTGTCTTTCTGGAATAAAGGGGTAGGTGGGGGATAAGGTTCGCGCAAAAAAGATGCAGATTTACCTCCGAGGCCTGTTTTTTCTTTACGGGTGCTCGCATTCGACCTAGGCTGATGAGAGTTTGCTGTGAAGATTGGGCTTCGCTGCGACAGTTCACCGTGTAGGGAGTGACATGAAACTGCGTAAGATTCCGGCGGTACTTGCCGTCTCGGCTTTGGCTCTGGGGGGCCTCATGGTCGGAGGCTCGGCTGCTGTTGCTGCGCCGCCTATGGCTACCCATGTAGTCCCGATTTCGGTTCCTGCCGGGCAGACCGAGACCGATGTTTACAACCAGTGGCACTACAGCCCGACCGCTGGGTACAGTGCGGCGAACCCGCAACCTAACGGCCTGCTTGTGGCCGCCGGGGCCAAATCTCAGTGGGTCAAAGGCAACGGTAACGATGGTGCCACCGAAGTTGATACGACCTCAATTGATCACCTAGCAAAAAACATGTCTGCGGTGACTTCTGATCCTACTTCGGTGTTCTTTCAGATCGCCGTGTTTTACGGCACGCCCGGTGCATGGAAGTTCACCACGCTGCGGAAGAACGTTGCTGACTCGAGCGATGTTTGGATGACCTCTAGCCCTATCGCAGGATCAGCCTATGCGCAGGACAGTGCCGATGACATCGACCAGTTGGTTGCTGCCATTGATGCCGCAGCGGCTGCCGTGACGGGTGAAGTCCGTGCAATCGCTACGGGCCTGCTTGTTTGGGAGCCCTCAGCTGAGACCCTCGTTTCATCGCTCACAGTTAATGGCGTGACCACGAAGTTCTATGCTGCGCCCACTGCTGACGGTGTAAACAACACTGCAACGAGCGGCTTCGTGCACTCGAACGACATTCGCCTCAACGCGGCTACCTACCCGGGCTGGCACCAGGGCGTGACCGGGGCGAACCTCGGTACCTTCGCATCGATTGAGAACGGTCAGGCAGTCAATGGTCTGAAGGTGACCGGCAAGTCGCAGATTCTCAACGGCTTTGCGCCCGAGAACTTCCTCGACAACAACCTGCCAGAACTTCTCGCGGGCGGTGTGTCCGTCTACGGCGTACCCGCAAGTGATGCAGTGGGCTACACCTTCCAGATCCCAATGTTCTTCTACGCCGAGGGGGCAATTGGCCAGCAATTCACCACTCTGCGTCTTGAGGTTCCAGCGAACGGTGCGATCCCCGCTGATCTCAGCACCCTGTGGACCACCTCGCGCGCAATCCCAGGCGCGGGCGTCGGAGCTCACGAGGCAGGTACCCCTCGGTAACCTACTCGGCGCAATGAGCAGCTACCAGGTGCTCGGCTTCGGCGCGTACATTGAGACCGGAAGCGTGACGCTCGAGAGCATCACCTTCAATGGCCTCACCACGACCTTCGTCAAGGCTGCACCCGCACCGTCGCCCGAGAAGAAGCCCGCGGGCCCTCAGGCACTCACGAACACCGGTTCGGGTGACTGGGCTCCGATGGTTGGCATCGCCGGCGTAGCGCTGCTCGCTGTCGGTGGCGCACTGCTCGCAGCTCGTCGCACACAGCAGAGTTAACGACGAGTAAGTCTCACCCGGTGGGGGTGGGGCGGTCGATGCGAAAGCGTCACCGCCCCACCCCCACCGCTTTGCGTTAGCCTTGACTTACTATGACCGAAGGCTTCGAGCGGTTTCCCTTTTCCGGTCGCCGCACCGCAGGGGGCAGCACGGTCACCGGCTTTAGTCGTGTCGGAGCAATCTCGTTCGGCGCATTTCTCGTCTTTCTTGGGCTGCTTTCGGCCGCCGGGCAACTTGCTCAGGGAGAAACCCTGCGCGCGATCCTCGCAACAAACGTGTGTGGGGTGCTCGCAATGCTTGCTTTCGGTGTCGCACCGCAGCGATCGCCTCGCCGCAGCTTTCGCTTTCTGAACTCGGTCGTGCTGACCCGCGCCGAGAGGTCGCCCGCTGACTCGTGGGTGCACGTCGCGCCGACCCGCGCGCTGGGCCTGCCCCTCACCATTGGCATTGTCTGGGGCACGCTTGGCCTCATCGCCGCCGCGGTCGTTGCGGTGCTGCAGCTGCTCGGGGTCACACCCAGGCTCAACGAAGACGCGAGCACGGCCGCGCTGATCCTCGGGCTGTTGCTGCTTCTGGTGTTTGCGGCCGGCGGTGCGTTCTTTTCGTGGCTGCTCATCTGGCGCCGCATTCGCAACGGAAGCTTCGGCACACGGCCAAGTGGTGTGACGCTCGGGCCGTCTGGCGTTGCGGTGCGCGTGCCCGGGCGCGACGTCGAGATTGCATGGGGGCAGATCCTGTCGATCACGCCGCAGGTCGCCTCGAGCGGTCGATCGGGTCTCTCTGTTGGCATGATCAAGCTGCAGCTCACACGAGGTTCTGGCATCTCCAGCGACCAACAGATGCTCGCGGCCGAGGGCTACCAGGTGCCGAGCGATGCGCTCTTCACGGCGTTGCGCTGGTACCAGGCGCACCCCGAGGCGCGATGGGAACTCGGTCGGGTCGAGGGGCAGCGGCGGCTTGAGGGCTGGCGTCTCGATGCGACCCTCGACCAGTAGAGACGCTGTGTGCGGCCGTTGCCCTCGCGAAACGGGTGAATGAAGTTGAGCTGGTCGTAAAACAGTGCGAGTTCACTGGTGAATTCGTCAAAGGGCAGACCTTGAAGATAGTGCTTCTCGCGAAGGTTCTCAAACACATAGAAAGCGTTTGTCGCGATACCCGCCGCAGGCGCGAAAAACTGCCCCTGTCCGCGATGCATATCGATTGTGCGTAGTTCACCAGCCCATTCGAAGAGGTCTTGAAAATATGCCAGTGCAGGGCCCGCAATTCCACTACATCTCGAGTGGGCGGTATTAAGTTATGAGTTTGAAGTTGGATTGTGCGGCTTGCGGTGAGGTCAACCTCAGCCCGGACAAGCTGCTCAGCAGTGGTGATGCCGGGCAAGTTGCGTAGGACCCCTGTCTCGGGATCCAGGTAAGGCTCAGCGGCTTGAGGCAAGTCCGAGCTGCGTACGCGTGAGTTCTACAAGCTCGTCGGCATCAATTGCTCCGGCAACATACTTGTCACTGTCTTCACGAAACGCTGTGCTCACGGTGAGGTCTTCGAGCAGGGCGCTGTGCACAGACTGGCTCACGAGGGTTTCTCGCTGCTCTTCTTGAGTCATAATCGGCGCTCTTCTCTGCAGAGTCCACCTCAATTTTGTCGCAGTATGGGTTGAAAGAGATCTCGGATAGCGAGTACTCATCGCCGACCCATAGGCTTGGGGGCGTGACGGCAAGCATCTATCTCACATCGGCAGAGGGCAGAACCGGAAAGAGCGCGATCGCGATTGGCGTGCTCGACGCGCTGCTCGCGGGGGCGCCCCGAGTTGGCGTGTTCAGGCCGCTCATTCGCAGCGGATCAAGCCGCGACCGCGTGCTCGAACTGCTGCTGAGCCGCGCGACCGCCGACCTCGAATACGAGCAGTGCGTTGGTGTCACCTATGAAGACGCACACGAAGACCCAGAGGCCGCGCTCACCAAGATTGTCGCTGCATATCGCGCCATGCGAGACCACTGCGATGCCGTGCTTATCGTCGGCAGCGACTTTACCGACGTGGCAGCACCAACTGAGCTGACCTTCAACGCGCGCATCGCCGCAAACCTCAGCAGCCCGGTGCTGCTCATTCTCGGTGGGCGTCAGTACGACCGCTCCGAGAAACTTGGCCAGTCTGAGGCGCGAACCCCTGGTGACATTGCGCAGCTTGCCGAACTGAGCGTGCACGAGTTGCGTAACGAACACGCCACCCTGCTTGCCGCGATCGTCAACCGCGCAGACCCGCAGGCCGTTGCAGAGATTCAGGCCGCCGTCGCCGCAGAGCTCGCCGCGGGCACGCCGGTCTGGGCGGTGCCAGAGCAGCTCGCGCTTGTTGCGCCGTCGGTGCAAGCCGTACTCGAGGCGGTCGACGGGCATATGCTACGCGGCAGCACCGACGCGCTCGCCCGCGAGGTGCACGACATCGTGATCGCGGGCATGGCCATGGAGCACGTGTTGCCTAGACTGATCGAGTCATCGGCAGTGGTGATCGCCGCCGACCGCGCCGAAACCCTGCTCGCGGTGACGATGGCGCACGAGGCACCGACGTTTCCGAAACTGGCATGCGTCGTGCTCAACGGCGATTTCGAACTCTCGCCAGACATCGATCGCCTGCTCGACGGTGTGAACTCTCCGCTGCCCATCATTCACACCTCGCACGGCACCTTCGATACGGCACAGCGCATCATGCACGCGCGAGGCCTGCTGACTGCCGACGCGAGCGAGCGGCTCGACACCGCGATTGGCCTCTTCCGCGAGTACGTTGACATCGCGGCGCTCACCGAGATTATGCGGCTCCACAGGGGCAGCGTGCGCACCCCAACCATGTTCTCGTACGAGCTCTTCGAGCGCGCCGCCGCCGCAAACGCGCACATCGTGCTGCCAGAGGGTACAGACGACCGAGTGCTGCGCGCCGCTCATACACTGCTCGCCCGCGGCACGGTCCGGCTGACGATCCTCGGCGAAGAAACAAGCGTGCGCAGCCGGGCGGCCGAGCTTGGCCTCGCGCTCGACGCTGCCCATATTCTCGACCCGACTGAACGCACCCCACTGCGCGAGCAGTTTGTGGCCGAATATCTGCGGCTGCGAGCGCACAAGGGCGTCACCCCCGAGATCGCCGACGAGCGCATGAGTGACGTCAGCTACTTCGGCACGATGCTGGTGCATCTCGGCCTCGCCGACGGCATGGTGTCGGGTGCCGCGCACACGACAGCGCACACGATTCGCCCGAGCCTCGAGATTATTCGCACGGTGCCGGGCGTCTCGGTTGTGTCGAGCGTGTTCTTCATGGCGCTCGCCGACCGAGTGCTCGTCTACGGTGACTGCGCGGTGAACCCTGACCCGACGGCCGAGCAGCTCGCCGACATCGCGATCTCTTCGGCTGAAACCGCCGCGCAGTTCGGTGTTGATCCCCGGGTTGCTATGCTCTCGTATTCGACAGGTGACTCCGGCTCTGGAGCCGAGGTCGACAAGGTGCGCCGAGCGACCGAGCTGGTGCGGGCAGCCAGGCCCGAACTCGAGGTCGAGGGGCCGATTCAGTACGACGCGGCGAGCGACCCATCGGTGGGGGCGTCGAAGCTGCCTGGTTCACCCGTTGCGGGGCACGCAACGGTCTTTATCTTTCCTGATCTCAATACGGGCAACAACACCTACAAGGCGGTGCAGCGCTCGGCTGGCGCCGTCGCGGTGGGTCCCGTGCTGCAGGGGCTGGGCAAGCCGGTAAACGACCTCTCGCGGGGTGCGACGGTCGAAGATATCTTGAACACCGTTGCCGTTACCGCGGTGCAGGCGGGCTCGGTGGGCGCGGCAGGGGGAGCGCAGTGACGCAACATATTCTCGTCATCAACGCTGGCTCGTCGTCGATCAAGTACCAGCTGATCGACGTTGCAACAGGGGTCAGGCAAACAAGCGGGTTAGCCGAGAGGATCGGCGAGGGCCTCGGGCGCGTGAAGCACGAGAGCGACGGGCGCGAGTTCGAGTGGCAGACTGAGATTGCTGACCACACGGAAGCGTTCGCGCAGATGGCTCGCGGCTTTGCCGATGCGGGCACGCCGCTCGACACGCTCGACCTGGCCGCCGTGGGGCACCGAGTGGTGCAGGGTGGCAGCGAGTTCTTGACCGCGACCCTCATCGACGATCACGTGGCCGAGCGCATTCTTGCACTGTCTGATCTTGCCCCGCTGCACAACCCCGCGAACTACAGCGCCATCGTTGCGGCCCGCGCCGCCTTCGCCGATGTGCCGCACGTCGCCGTGTTCGACACCTCGTTTCACCAGACCCTGCCTGAGGCCGCCTACAGCTATGCGATCGCCCCCGAGGTTGCCGCGCAATACGGCGTGCGCCGCTACGGCTTTCACGGCATCTCGCACCAGGTGGTATCGCAGCGGGCCGCCGAACTGCTGGGCAGGCCGCTCACCGAGCTCAAGCAGATCGTGCTGCACCTCGGCAACGGGGCCTCGGCCTGCGCGGTCGACGGTGGCCGCTCGGTCGACACCTCGATGGGGCTCACCCCGCTCGAGGGGCTGGTCATGGGCACGCGCAGCGGCGACATCGACCCGGGCGCGCTGCTGCACCTGATGCGCGCGGGCCTCTCTGTCGAAGCGTTGGATCGCCTGCTCAACAAGCAATCAGGCCTGTTGGGGCTGGGCGGGTCGAACGACATGCGCGACATTCGCGCCGGGGTAGCCGCGGGCGACCCGGCCGCGCGGCTCGCCTTCGATATCTACGTGCGCCGCCTGAAGCACTACATCGGCGCCTACCTCGCCCTGCTCGGCGGGGTCGACACGATTGTGTTCACCGCCGGTGTCGGCGAAAACCACGCGCCGATGCGCGAGGCGGTCTGCTCGGGGCTCGAATGGCTCGGCATCGAGATCGACCCCGTGCGCAACGAGTCGCCCGATCGGGGCGCGCGCGTCGTGAGTAGTGAGGCCTCGCGCGTGGCGATCCTCGTCGTGCCAACTGACGAAGAAGCCGAAATCGCAAGGCAAGCGGCCGCGGTGATTGCCCGGTAGTTCTTGGCGGTAGTTTTCTGGGCGGGCGCGGGATCAGCCCAGCAGGTCGCCCATCTGCTTCGCGATGAGCTCGGTCGCTTTCTTCGGGCTGAGGCGCGCGATGCGATCCATCATCGTGGCGTCACTGCCGACCGTCGCACGGAACTTACCTTTTTCAAGGGCATCGATAATCTGCCGCGCCGCTTCGGGGGCAGGTGTGGTTTTGTGCGCGGGAGCATCTTCTTTGGTCGCGGCTGCCTTGTCTGTGCTCGTTGCGCCGATCGAGACCCCTGAATTCTGAGCAATGTTTGTCGCGATTGCGCCGGGGAAGATGGTGGTGACCGAGATATTCGTATCCATGAGCTCTGCGTAGAGTGCCTCGGTGAGCAGTCTCACCGCTGCCTTCGACGCCCCGTAGACAGCCTGACCTGGAACCGGAGCGTAGGCGCCCATGCTCGACACATTCACGATGGCGGCTTCGGGGCGCTCTACGAGCTCGGGCAGAAATGCCTTGACCGTGTTGATGACGCCCCAGAAGTTGACGTTCATGACCTTCTCGATCTCGCTGAACGGCAGATCGATGATCTTCACAAACTGCTGAATCACGCCCGCGATGTTGAGCAGGCCATCGACCGGACCGTGAGCCTCTTTGACTGCTGCTGGCAATGCTGCGACGGCTTCGCGGTCGGTGATATTTACGACGTGCTGGGTGAAGCGGTTGCCGGCCGCCGCGGCTGTTGCGCGTGCAGCGGTCTCTTCGAGACCCTTACCGTTGAGGTCGACACCCGCGACGCGCGCGCCTTTCGCGAGCAACTGCAGGGTGACTTCGCGGGCGATGCCATTGCCCGCGCCGGTGACGACGAAAACTTTGCCCTGTACGTTCATGAGGCGCTCCTTTGGCTGTTGCAGCTGTAGCCTATCCGGTCTGCTTGGACCGGCGGCGTGCTGAAGCAGTCCAGTGAGTACCCACGATGATCCGGCTGCAGGAGTTCCACCTGCTGTCGCTGCGTTGCGTGCGAGATGTGCAATATGTGCGAGATTCTGGCTGAAATTCTCGCACGCAATGCATATCTCGTACGCAGTGCAGGCCACATGAGCCGTATGCCACTTGAGATCACCGCCGCGACCAGCATCACGCGATGCGCGATGCGCGATGCGCGATCCTACATATTCCATGCCGCCTCACCAGACTTGAAGAACACCCTGGAGGCTGGTACCGGCTGAGGCTTGCAGCGAAGTTTGTCGGGCGGGGCAAGTAGCATTGATGGGTGGCTACCGCACTGTATCGCCGTTACCGGCCAGAAGCTTTCTCCGAGATGATCGGTCAGGCTCACGTGACCGAGCCATTGATGACCGCGCTGCGCACCGGTCGCATTGGGCACGCCTACCTCTTTAGTGGCCCGCGCGGTTGCGGCAAGACCACCTCGGCCCGCATTCTGGCGCGCTGCCTCAACTGCGCCGAGGGGCCGACAGATACGCCGTGCGGCACGTGCCCGAGCTGTGTCGAGCTGAGCCGCGATGGCGGTGGGTCGCTTGACGTCGTCGAGATCGATGCCGCGAGCCACGGTGGCGTTGACGATGCGCGCGAACTGCGAGAGCGCGCGGTGTTCGCGCCCGCCCGCGATCGCTTCAAGATCTTCATCATTGACGAGGCGCACATGGTGACCTCGGGCGGCTTTAACGCGCTGCTCAAGATCGTCGAAGAGCCGCCACCGCACGTGAAGTTCATCTTCGCGACGACCGAGCCCGAGAAGGTCATCGGCACCATTCGCTCGCGCACACACCACTACCCGTTTAGATTGATCGCGCCGGGTGCGCTCATCGATTACGTGCAGCAGCTGTGTGACAGCGAGGGTGTGCAGGTTGAGCACGGTGTGCTTGCGCTCGTGGTGCGCTCGGGCGGCGGCTCGGTGCGCGATACGCTCTCAATTCTTGACCAACTCATCGCGGGTAGCGAGGGCACTTCTGTCACGCTCGAGCGTGCGACTGGCCTGCTGGGGTTTACGAGTGCCGAGCTCATTGACGAGGTTGTGCAGGCGCTTGGATCGGGTAACTCAGCGGCCGCGTTTGGTGCGACCGATCGTGTGGTGCAGACAGGGCAAGACCCACGCCGTTTTGTCGAAGATCTGCTTGAGCGTCTGCGCGATTTGATTGTGATCTCGGCGACGAGCGTGCAGGGCGCTTCTGCGGTGTTTCGCGGGGTGCCCGACGATCAGCTCGAGCGCATGTTTGCGCAGTCGCAGGCTTTCGGTCACGGGCAGCTCTCGCGCATAGCCGATGTGGTCAGCGGCACGCTTGACACCATGGTGGGGGCAACTGCGCCAAGGCTGCACCTTGAGCTGATGGTCGCGCGCGCGCTGCTTGCTGTGGGCGGCGCGCCCGCGGTCGCTGGCGTTGCGGCGGCTGCCGCGGCACCGGCTGTCGTGTCTGCTTCGGCTGCCGCCAGTATGCCTGCGGCTCAGCCCGCGGCCTCTGCGGCACCTGTAGGGGCTCGGCCTTTGGTGGCACCGTCTTCGTCAGCACCTTCTTCGGCTGCACCGCAGGCTGCTGCTTCTCAGCCGCAGGCGGGCTCTGCCGGCGTGCAGAGCGTCGGTGTCTCGACCGCTCCTGATGCTCCGTCCCCCGCGACCCAGCCCACCCAGGCCGCTGCACCGCAGCCCACGGCGCCCGCTCAAGCTGATGCAATCGATGTGATCGCAGCAATGAAGTCAGCACGCGACTTCTTGAAGAGTGATGACTCGGGCACAGCACGACCACCCATGGTTCCGCTTGGCGGGCACGCGAAGCCAGCTGCTGCACCGAGCGAATCGGCGGCCTCAGCTGCACCAGCGGCGCCTGTTGAGGCGCAGGCAGACTCTGCGCCCGACCTTGGTGCTGCGAATGCCGACACTGCAGGTTCGACAGCGACTGAACCCGCACCTCAGCCACAGTCGCAGAACGTGGAGGCAGCTCCATCCGCCGAGTCAATTTCGCTTGACGAGCTGCTTGAGACCTGGCCAGATCTGCTCGATGAGCTTCTCGAGAGTGACCGCGAGGCATGGAATGCGGTGCGACAGGTGCAACCGCTCGCGATCGAGGGTGAAATGCTGACCGTTGGGTTGGCGTCAAAGGCCGATCTCGACGCCTTCAAGATGAGTGGTGCGGGCCCGCTGCGTGAGGCGCTCGCGGGTGCGTTTGGCATCAACGTGAAGTATGTGCCGAGACCGTTGCCCGAGGGCGTGCGACCGATGTTCGCAGACCGCGAGGGCAGCGAAGAAGCACCCCAGGAGCCCTCTCTAACGGCTGAGCCCGATCAACTGCGGCCCCCGGTAGAGCCAATCGAGCCGTCCGATGAGGGCTATCCCGAGCCTGACTACGAGCCCGAGCCAGCGCAAGCGTCTGCCTTGGCGCCAGACCCCGAGCCTGCTCCCGCGCCAGCTTCGAGTCTGTCACGCGAGCCGAGGGCAATGCCTGAGCCTGTGCCCGTGTCCGAGACGCCTCGGCTGCCGGCGCAGGCGCCAGAGACCCCGCCAGAGCCCCTCGCGCCACCCGCTCCCGAGAAGCCGAAGCAGCGCGAGTCACCGGGATTCACCCGTTACGGCGAATCGGTGGTGCGTGAGGTGCTGGGAGCGAGATTTATCGAAGAGCGCCCGCTGCCTGAGGGCTTCGAAAGATAGCAAGATTTGTGCTTGACAGCCCAAAATCGAGGGTGCATAGACTCGAAGCATGACACCTGAACTTGCAGACGTAATTGAGGCTGGCAGAGCACTCAATGACGACGAGCGCGAGATTGCCGCGCTCGTACTGCTTCACGGTGATGCTGAGAATGATGTGCACGTCGCAGAAGAGTGGAACGAGACCGTAAACAGACGACTCGACGAACTCCTCAGCGGCAAGGTTAAGCCCGTTAGCGTTCGCGATCACTTGCGAGGGCACGAGCGAAATCTGCCGCATTACGCGATGAAATTTGATCTGAACCAGCATCCCGAAGCAGACGACGAACTAACCGCCGCGCACGACTATTACTTGAAAGTCAGTGGAAGCGACTTGAGCGATAGATTCTCTGATCGCATTGAGTCGGCGGTCGACTTTGTCTTCCAGTGGCCTCACGCTTTTCCGCGTTTCCCGATTGAATATGCTCCAGTTACTGTGCGAACTTACGGCCTTGAAGAGTTTCCTTTCTCAATTGTCTATGCAGTCGGAGAGTCTGAGATATTTGTGCTCGCATACGCGCATGAGAAAAGAAAACCTGGCTACTGGAAGCATCGGTTAGAAAAATGAAGTCAATAGCACCCGCAGTAGAGTTAAGTGGTTGTCTGCTCGCGTGAGCGAGCAACGTGGTTGAGAGGTGGCGTATGTACGACGGAATCGTTCAAGATCTGATCGACGAGTTCGGCAGGCTGCCCGGCATCGGCCCTAAGTCGGCCCAGCGCATCGCCTTTCACATCTTGCAAACGCAGAGCTTCGACGTTTCGCGTCTCGCTGAGCTGCTCACCGAAGTGCGCGAGCGCGTGCACTTCTGCGACCAGTGCGGCAACATCACCGAACAAGAGCGCTGCTCGATCTGCCGAGACCCGCGCCGTGACCAGGGTCTCATCTGCGTGGTCGAAGAGCCCAAAGACGTGGTCGCGATCGAGCGCACCCGGCAGTTCCGCGGCCTGTACCACGTGCTCGGCGGCGCAATCAGCCCGATTGACGGTATCGGCCCAGACGATCTCAGCATCACGCAGCTCATGCGGCGCCTCGCACCTGCAGAGGGTGAGGAGCCTGTGCGCGAGGTGATCCTCGCCACTGACCCGAACCTTGAGGGTGAAGCAACCGCGGCCTACCTTTCGCGGCTGCTTACTGCCATCGAAGTGCCTGTGTCGCGTCTTGCCTCGGGCCTGCCTGTTGGCGGCGACCTGGAGTTTGCCGACGAGGTGACGCTCGGGCGAGCCTTCGAGGGCCGCACCAAAAT
>Ga0209460_1001722_pt1 | contig 11542 bp, 10 predicted proteins | sample EBPBio132013_DNA_FD_185868 | JGI IMG/M metagenome (GOLD analysis project Ga0209460, IMG submission 185868) | Wastewater treatment Type I Accumulibacter community from EBPR Bioreactor in Madison, WI, USA - Reactor 2_5/13/2013_ DNA (SPAdes)... | ecosystem: Engineered > Bioreactor > EBPR >...
GCACTCCTCGACCATCTCAAGCACGCCACCCGCGCCTGCCTCAGCCCGGCGCAACGCGAGCACTTCATGAACGAGGAAGCCGCCACCGCCCTCGCCCGCGCCACCGCCTGCGAACAGAGACTCGAGCAGCCGCACAAGGACTAGCACCCACCCGCCGTGCCACGTAGCCACGTAGCCACGTAGGTTGGGGTGAGCCCGCGAACCCCAACACCGCGAGACTACCCGCGCGAACCAGTCGCCGTAGATCTTCTCGTAAGTCCAGTCCTGGTAGACCTCGAGCAGCGCTTCGGTTTAACCGCTTGCGCAGCGGGCTGTCCAGGGCGACGGCAATGCCGTACATCTCGGGCATGAACACGCGACCGACGATCTGGAGCCCGCTTTGCCGAGACGTCGCCAACCAATAGTGCAAAGTCGGCGCGTCGAAAACGATGACCTGAACCTTGCCCTGCGTCAGCAGGTCGATGGCGCCCGCCGCGTTGCTCACCGCAACGAACGGTATGCGCCGTTGCTTTAGGTAGCCGGCGGCGACGGTGCCGGGTGGCGTCGCTATCGTCTTTCCGGGCAGATCGTCGGGCCCGCCAATGCTCGGGCGAAGCCGGTGCTCCGTCTGCGACGGACGACGTCACGGTCGCGGTCAATTGCGCGATCAGCACGATCCCCATCAACCACACGCCGGCGATCACGAACTGCCTCAGCTTGCCCGGTTCGGCGCGCTCGCCGTGCTCGCCGGTGGCGATGATCAGCGTCGTGTTCCACATCCCCTCACCGATTCCCTCCACGTATCCCTTGCTGCGATCGAGTTGGCGTCCGCGTTCGATGAACCAGAGCACGTTCGCCCACAGCAACATCAAGACGATGGTCGCGGCGAAAAGCTTGCAGATGGCAAGCCAGGGTATCGCCATCAAGGTAACCGGAATCGCGCTCTCCTCCTCGGCGCGAACCATGATCTGCAACCCCGAATCGAAATAGGAAAGCGAAAGATCCACGTACTGTTCGCGTTGCGGCGCCATCACGCTCGCAGAAATGACAAGGTCGGCGTCACCGCAGCGCATGGTCTCCATCTGCTCGTCGCGCAATCCGGCCTCTACCCACACGAGGTCCACGCGCATCCGGCGCGCCAGTTCGCTCCACAGGTCCAGGCTGAAACCCACCAACTGCTCGCCGCGCTTCAGCACGAAAGGCGCAGTCGGGCCGGTCGCAAGGTGCAGCGGACGGGTTTGCCTTGCTCCCACCTCTAGGACGCACGGCGGCGGGGCGCTGGACGGAACCTGCAAATCGAGCCTTGAGGTTCGCGACCCCCTCGCGCTCGCATCGTCCTGTCTCGCCCCGTCTGTCATACATTCCTGCTAAGCTCTGCGGGGTATTCATCAACTTGCCGGGGCATCCCCTTGAAGAGCGCGCTTTTCGTTGATTTCGACAACGTCTTTTCCGGGATGCGCAAGCTCGACCCAGCAATGGCCGACCAGTTCGCGCAAAAGCCGCAGCGCTGGATGAAGTGGCTGGTGTCCTCGCTCGAACTGCCCGAGCACGCCCCCGTCGATGCCCGGCGCCGCGTGCTGGTCCGACGCTGCTACCTCAACCCACAGGCCTACCAGCGCTTTCGGCCATCATTCAACCTCGCCGGCTTCGAGATCATCGACTGCCCTTCCCTCACCAGCGAAGGCAAGACAAGCACCGACATCCACATGGTGCTCGACATCATCGACCTCCTGCAGCACGAAGCCCATTACGATGAGTTCATCGTCTTCTCGGCCGACGCCGACTTCACCCCCGTGCTGCGCAAGCTGCGCCGCTGGGATCGCCGCACAACCGTTCTGGCGATCGGCTTTCCGTCGGCCGCTTACCGCGCTTCAGCCGATCTCTTGATCGACCCGGACCTGTTCGTGCGCGATGCCTTGGGCTTCCGCGACGACAACGAGCCCGCCATAGGGGAAGCCACACCTGTCGCTGCTCCCGCGCGGCCGACAGAACGCGATCTGGCTCGCGCGGCATACGACATCGTCCGCAAGGCAGTCGCGGAGTCGCCTGCCCCGGTAGCGCTGTCGCGCCTCGCGTCCCTCATCCTGGCCCAGGTCGAGGGCATGGACGCGACCACGTGGGCAGGTTTCGGCAGCTTCCGTCAACTCATCGAATCCTGGAATCTGAGGCCGCTGCTCGTGACTTGGGAAGGGGGTGGCTTCATCCTCGACCCGGAGCGCCACAGCAAGCCGGCAGCAACTGGGCAACCCCAAATCAAAGTCGCCGACGAACTCGCGGCGATCACCCGCCTCGTCAGAAGTGAAGTCAGCAAGTCCCCCCTGCCAATTGCCTGCGCGCGCATCGCGCAACTGGTCACCACCCAGCACGCTGCCATCGCCGCCGACTGGAACGGGGCTGGGTCGTTTCGCAAGTTTCTCGAGGCCTTGAATCTGAAGCCGATGGAGGTGGACTGGAACGCGGGCGGGGGCCGCATCTACGACCCCAGCCGGCACACCCTTTCCGATTCCAAGACCACCCGGACAAACGGCAGCTCGGCGATCGACTGGGGCGAGGATGCAGACCTCTTTCCCGTGGCTGCGCAGATCCACGACGTAACCAACGCCCCCTTGCTCGCACCCACCGACTATCAAGCGCTCTTTCGGCTGATCTCCCAGGACCTGACCGAACACGCCTTCGAACTCAATGAAACCGGCAAGCGGGTGCGCGACAGCATTCGTGCCGCCGGACACCCAGTCAGCCGCACTGACGTCACCTGGGTACTGCGTGGCTTGTTGCTGCGCGGGCATGAGTTCGGCAAGGGCGAGGATGCCGCAGAGGCGCTGGCGCGCAAGACCGCGGACAACATCCGCACCCTGTGTCTGAGGGAGCAGATGGTGATTGATGTGGCCATGGATTCTGCCATTGTTCGATGGGTGGGCGGGTCATGACGTTGGCGGAGCGCTTCGAAAGTGAGGCGCTATTCTGCAGCGCCTGCCACCGGCACTTCCCTTCTCGCGGCAGTCTCTCGAAATGAACCGCACGAAGTGACTCGACCACAGCCTTTGCAGACCATCGCCAGTGACGTCGGCGTTGCTTCGATGACCGCTTTGCAGATCCCGGCTCTAACGGCTACTATCGGCCAAAAGAAGTCAGTTGGCGCGCGGGCCGAAAGCGGTCAGCCGCGCCGATTTTGACTACTTCTAAGGTATGACGAACTAATTCGAAAACCGGCAGCGGGCTACCGACGCCGTTCGCCCTTTCCCGCCACCGGCACAAAAAAGCGAGAAATTCATGTGCTACAGAGCAGGACAACTTCAAAAGCCCACGAGCTTGCCTCGGGATTTTCATTGTCAGGCCTGTACTTTCTATGGTACCTAAGCTAAAGGCGGTCAGGTGTCAGTACGGCGCCACGCGGCGACACGCCAAGGAGCACGAAACATGAGTAAGGCGCACATCGGTTCAAGCCTCGACAACCACCTCACGAGCGACGCCCCGTTTGAGGAAACACAGATGCTCGCGGTCAAGGAAGTGGTGGCATCACAACTCGCCGCTGCGATGCAGAAGCAATCCTTGAGCAAGGCGCGCTTGGCGATTCTTCTGAAGACCAGCCGATCGCAAGTCGATCGGCTGCTGAATCCCTCGCGCGATGTGACGCTCTCAACCCTGCAGCGTGCGGCAGCCTTGGTCGGCCGCAAGGTGCAGATCGAGCTCGTATGACTGAGCGCAAAGCGAACTCGCGCATCTGCGCAGCCGAATACATTACGCAAACAGGAATTCATACCGCGCCGCGGAAGTCGCTCTTGCTCACGGTGCCTAGCCTTGGTGCATGTAACGAACGGTTTCGGCGCTGTGCACACTGGACAGGCCTATCGGATACCGACAGTCGTCGCTACCCAAATTACTGTCTGGTCGCTCTGCCGACCAAACAACCTTCGAATTCTGAAATAGGCTAGAACATCATGAATGCGGATATCCTCAAACGAGTGGTTCGGGCCATCGCTGACGGCTCGCAGAATGATCTGGATCGGCTAGCTGACAAGATTGTCGAGTCTGAACGCCTTACGGGTCATGTCAGACTTGCAGCGCAGCTGGAAGCTATCCTCAAACAGCCCCGACCGAAGCGCCCGTCCGCGTCCCCGATCCCTCCGATCGCCGACATTGAACGCACTCTTAAAGAGCTGCCACTAAGTCGGCGACATGGGGAATCCCTCGCGACACTGCTGACGACGGATGCCCTTGAGCACCACATGGTGCTTCCGAAGGCAATCGAGGATCGCTTTGCGCGAATCGAAGCTGAATACGCGGCAAGAGATCGCTTGAGGACCTTTGGTCTGAAACCTAGGAAAACCATCCTTCTGTACGGTCCCCCCGGATGCGGGAAATCGCTCGGGGCCAAGCGCTTGGCGTGGAGCACCGGTCTACCGTTGATGAAGGTTCGCTTTGATGTCTTGATCTCATCGTACTTTGGCGAGTCAGCCACCAATCTGCGAACCATCTTCATCGCAGCGAAGGAACGTCCATGCGTGCTCTTGCTTGACGAATGCGACTTCATCGCGCGCTCACGCACAAACTCGAAGGACATCGGCGAGGCTTCGCGGATAGTCAACTCCCTCCTGCAACTCATGGAGGAATACGATGCGCCTGGCCTCTTGGTCGCCACAACAAACGTTGAATCGTCGCTGGATTCCGCACTGTTCCGTCGCTTCGACGACGTATTCATGGTGCCGCTACCCGGCCCGATGGAAATTGGGAAACTTCTGCGGATGACACTGTCCACGGTAAGGCTCGCCGAACCGATCGACTGGGGTGCTCTCGTCGAGCATCTGTCAGGCGCGTCGGCAGCGATGGTGGTCAAGGCGGCGCAAGACGCGGCAAAGGCGGCGGTCCTCAGCGGACGACAGGTCGTCACGCAGGCGAACCTGCTGCAAGCCATTGCCGAGCAGCGGAGAACCGACGCGTCTGCGCACGGGGAATAGCGCATGCCGGATCAGCATAACTTCGAATACCTGCCGCTGATACGTCGCTACCAAGGCCAGGCCAAACTGCGGGGCGGTGGCAAGACATCGCCGCAGACGATTGAGAACAGAAACGCACGGCAAGCGCACAGCACCGCTCTTGATGCTGCTGCACAAACATTCAGCGCAAGCTGGCAAGAGCGCAGGGCGCAGCGACAGGGGGTTGGTCAGGTGCTGCCCCCAATTCCACCTGGTGTTCCTATTCTGTTGAAAGTGGATCCCGGCTTAGACCTGGACGCGCTTCGGGATAAGTTCACCTTCGAGATCGTGGCGGAGCAAGAGGAAGGCTACGTGATCGTGGCGTCTGAAGACATTCAGATCGCACCGTTTCGCGCCATGCTGCAACGCTTTGCCGTCCAAGTTCACGGGTCGGCGACGATCGCGCAAGTCCACAAGCTCTATCCTGATGACACGGATCGGCTTGCCAGAGTTCTCTCCGACCACCTGATGACGGCATGGAGCAAGATTGATGTCGATCAGCTTTATGTCGTGGACATCGGGATCGCCTGTGCCGGCACTCAAGAGATTCCGATACGTCCAAAGCGCGGCAAACGAGCGACGGACGCGGATTGGGCGGCCAAGGAGTTTGAATGGTCGCAGGCTCGCGCCAATGCCTATGACGAGTGGGACGCCATCAAGATCCAACGCGAGGCCGCGATCCAGCACTTCGCTAACTTCTACCATGCAGATATCTTGCACCTGGTCGACGGTGTCGATTTTGACGCCGGAGTTCTTCCCGATAGCTTCACAGTTCGGCTGAAGATTTCGGGGAAAGGGTTGAAGGACTTCGTCCTTAACTATCCCTACATCTTTGAGGTCGTCGAGCCCGAAGACATCGCGCTCCCGCAGAACCTCGGACAGCCAGGAGCCCAGCTGCAACTTGCTGTAGCGCCGATAGCGCCCGACGCGGATGCACCTGCGGTTTGCGTCATCGACAGCGGCATCCAAGAGGGACACCCCCTGCTTCGGCCTGCAATCGATCAGGCTACGTCGCATTGCTTCCTGCCAGGCAAGACTGCGACCGATGTAGGCGACTACGTGGCCGGTGGCGGTCATGGCACGCGCGTGGCAGGTGCGGTCCTGTACGGCGAAGCTGTAGCCCAAACTGGAACACCAAAGCTGCCGTTCTGGATACAGAACGCGCGCGTGCTCGACGACGACAACCGCATGCCCGAGGAAGTCTTCCCAGCCGAGGCCATGCGCACAGCGGTTGAGAGGTATCACTTCGGGCCGCGCACTACCCGCATCTTCAATCACTCGATCAATGCCTACGGCTATTGCCGGTTGCGGTACATGTCCTCGTGGGCGGCGGAGATTGACGCGCTCTCGAATGAGCACGATGTACTCATCATTCAGAGCGTCGGCAATATTCGACCCGTTGGACCAATACCGTACCCAGGGGTCAAGGATCACTTAGACGCTGGGCGCACATATCCCGAATACCTCTACCAACCGGCAGCACGCGTCGCCAATCCAGGGCAAAGCCTCCAAGCATTGACGGTCGGCTCAATTGCGTACGGCTCCTTTGAAACAGGCAACTGGCGCAGCTTTGCGACCGAGCCCGACTTCCCTTCGGCGTTCTCGCGATCCGGCCCCGGCATCTGGAGCGTCATTAAGCCGGAAGTGGTGGAGTACGGTGGCGACTTCATTCGCACGAGCAATGAGCCGACTGACGTGCAGGGCGGCGGCGGCATACCAGCAGCCTGCCCTGAGCTGGTGCGGTCGACAATGCCAGCGCCTGGACCGGCTATTGACCGCGACGCGACCGGCACATCCTTTGCAACACCAAAGGTGGCTCGGATCGCGGCGCAATTGCAGCGGCTATTGCCGAGCGAGCCTACTTTGTTGTACCGCGCTCTACTTGTGCAGTCAGCACAATGGCCAGAATGGGCAGAAGATATCCTATCGCGTCTGCGCTCGCCCACCGCAGCGTTGACTCAGGGGCAGCGGCAGCAGCTGCTGGACCAAGCATCGCAAGTCATTCGCTGCATCGGGTTCGGCATTCCGGACGAGACCCGAGCAACGGTGAACAGCGATCACCGAACGACTTTCATCACGAGCTCTGAGAGTCAGGTCCACGCCGGTGAGTGCCACATCTATCAAGTGCCCATTCCGGCACCTCTGCGTCAGCAGGCTGACGAGTACGACATCCGAATTGATGTGACCTTGTCCTATGTTGCACAGCCGCGTCGTACGCGTCGTAACCTTCGACGCTATCTGTCAACGTGGGTTGACTGGGTTACCAGCAGGCTGGGGGAAGGGATCAACGACTTCCGTGTCAGAGCCATGAAGAGCGAGGCGAACGAGGGTGAACCGTTGCCCGGGTCAGTTCTCCCATGGACACTGCACGAAAGTTCGACTTGGGGCTTTATCCGTGACACACGTCGCAACAGTGGCACTGTCCAAAAGGACTGGGCCATTGTGAAATCAAACACACTGCCTGATCACTTCTGTATCGCCGTGCGTGGACATCAAGGGTGGAGTCACGATCCCGATACCACGGCACGTTACGCGCTCGCCGTCACGTTTGAGATTGTCGGTCAAGAGATAAGCATCTACGACCCGTTGCGGACTGCAGTCATCGAACTGCAGACGCAAATCGAGGCCGAGGTTGAAGTCGAGGCTGAAACTGAAATCGAAGGCGAAGAATAGTGCTTGCCGCCAAGGTGTCCGCGAGAAGTATCTTATTCGCTAGCGTCAAGGAAGCCCTTCCTTCCCATTGGCGCAGTTGAAGTTCGTAGTCTATCTCTGCGCATTCATAGGTTAACGTGCGCTCGCGTAGCCAATGACCGCTTCCACCCGTCGCGACTGACAGCAACGGGTCGGTTGCCGCCACTCGATAGGATCGAAAGCGGTCATTCGCAGGCGCAGGAAGTCAACACGCGAACAGTAATCGATCTGACTGTTGAGGGTTCCACTTTAGCTGCAGGTCGAGAGTTTCTCGACCTCCTGCTCATCGGCAGCGACGCCGACAAGGATTGCTGCCTGGAAGAGATCGGCGAGCTGATCGACCCGCGCGCCGACGATTTGCACTGCTACGCGCTGCCGCTGCGCGGCTTCCCGGGCCGCATCGGGCGCGCCGGCCTTCCGCCGGGAATCGTGGGAAGCGGGTTGCGGGCGGCGATGGCTTGAGTCACTGGCCGCCGCTCCAGCGCGCCTTGGCCCGATCGAGGAAGGACGGCGTGGCGGTCCTCCCGGAGCAGCGAATCAATACTGGATGCCCAGCCCGATCGTCCATCCGCGGACGCCGGAGCCGAACAGGTACGCCGCCTGCAAGCGGACGCGCTCGGCCTTGGGCTCGTTCGGCGCCATCGGCAACTCGAGCCCGCAGCCCACCTCGGCGACGGCATCGAAGCCCAGCACGTCGCGATTGGCTCCGAAGAAGCCGCCGTAGCTGCCGTAGGCCAGCCAGCTCATCCTGCGCTCGAAAGCCTTCCACTCGGTCGGGCGCAGGTATTCGACCCTGAGCGAGTAGATGTTGGTCGCCTCGCTGAAGTGCTGAACCGGGTCGGTTTCGGCGAAGCTGGTGATCCATGAGCGCGCAACGTGGCCGCGAATGCGGGCGCTGCCCTCCCCGACCACGTCGGTCCATTCGAGCGCGACGCCGGGCGTCACCAGCCAGGCGTCGGCGTTCCAGTTGAACAGCAAGCCATCGAGAACCGGCTGCAGAATCGTCGCGGAGCCGCCATAGTGCGTGCGGTTCTGCAGCCGGGCGAGCGCCACGTCGACCGCGGGCTCGATGGAGAAGCCGTTGGCAAGCCTGATCTTCGCGAGAATCCCAGCGCCGACGCTGTAGGCCGTCCACTTGCTGTCGAAGGTTCCCGCCGCGCTCGCCGAGGGATTCCAGGGGAAGTCCTGACTGAACTTCAGCCAGCCCGCGTCGAGTTTCCAGAAGAGATCCGTTTCCTCGGACAGGGCGAGCCACTTCGCCTGGTAGGGCACCCGGAGAACGTCGAGATCCGCGCTCGGACCGCGGCCGTCGATACGGTAGCTGGCTGCGCCCAGGTCCGGCGTCGCCGACAGGTTGATCATCTGGGCGTAGCCGGCGCCAAGACGCGCGCTCGCCACCTGCGCCCGCACCTGATCGGGGATCGCCTGCGCGTGCACTGCGCCGGCCAGCGCGGCCGCTGCGCCGATGGCTGCGATGCGGCGCAGGAAGACGTCAAGCGATGGGCGATTCGACATGGGAATGATTGACCGAGAGGGAGCCATGGGCAGGGCCGGGCGAGCGCGTCGGCAGCGTCCGGGCGAAGCGGCCGCGGAGCGCAGCGGCGGCGCCGCGCTCAGCCGCCATTGAGGAAGGCATCGGGAATGTCGTAGCGCTCGTTGTCGCTGACCTTGACCACCGTTACGTCGCCCTGCCGCGTGGCCGTCACCGGATCCATCGTGTCGGCGGCCAGCGGCTTGCCCTGCACGAACAGGATGCGCCGCTGCACCCCGCTGCTGCCGATCGCCTCGAAGGTGGCGGTGCGATCGTTGCCGCGGCGGATGACACCCGCGTCGCACGCTTTCACATCCGGCTGGTAGGGCAGCGTGCACGGCACCCTGGCCGTCGCGTGGTACGCCGTACCCGCGACCTTGGCGTCGCTCGCCGCGGACAGTGGCGGCAGCGGTTTGCCGGTCACCGCCACGCTCAGTGCGTACTTCGACGACTCGTTCCGGCGCGCCGCCGGACGCATCAGGTAGACGCGGATCGCGTAGTCGCCGTCGGCCGGCAGGACGCCGGACCAGGACTGCTCCGCGCTCATGTTGCCGGCGTACATCGCGACGTTGGCCGAGCCGGGGGGAAGTACGTTGAAGTAGTTCTGGAGGTTGCTCCCCTGCAGCTTCACCTGCAGCGTCTGGCCGGCCGCCGCGCGTACCAGGTAGTCGACGTCGGCGTAGCCCTTCAAGCTGCCCTTGATCGTCGCCGACGATGCGCCCTGGGCGAAGGCCACGCGCTCCCGGCGCGGGGGTGGCGGCCCCTCGGCGGCCAGGAGCGAGCCGGCCAGGAGTAGAGCGGCCGAGGCGGCGAGCGCCCGCGTGGTCATCGTCTTCATGGCATGCCTTTACTAAATCGTCACCGGTCGTTCGGGTCGCACCGCATGCGGTCGCCGGCGCGGATGGCGAACGCCTCGTAGAACGCCTTATCGCGCGGCGACGGTGCGGCCATCCGGTGCGCACCCGGCGGGTGGCCGTCGACCGGCAGGTTCTGCCGCAGCGCGCCCTCGTTCACCTGGTCGGCCCACAACGGCGCCCGCGCCGGGAAGCAGCGCTGCGGCGGCGTGACGTCCTTGCCGAAGAGCACGACACTGAAGGCAGCGTCCGGCGCATCGACGGCCGGCGTCAGGTAGGGCGCCATCCGGCGCAGCAGCTCGTACTGGACGTACGCGCGGGTCTGCTCCGGCGAATACTGGGCGAGGATGGCATTGCGCTCGCGCAGCGCCACGTCGCCGACGTGGATCGTCATCCGGGTGCGGGCCTGCTTTGACTCGGTCGTCCTGACTCTCGCTATCAGGCCGTTCCTTGCCGACGCAAGGCCTCGATCCGTTCCTCCAGCGGTGGATGCGTCATGAACAGGCGTTTGATGCCACCACCGCCACCGCCACTGATGCCGAAGGCAGCCAGCTTGTCCGGCAGGGGTCCGGGATGCAGCGAGTTCAGCCGTTCCAGCGCGGCGATCATGTTCGGGCGCCCGGCAAGGCTGGCGCCGCCCCGGTCAGCGTGGAATTCGCGCTGACGCGAGAAGTACATGACGATGATCGAGGCCAGGACGCCCAGCACCAGCTCGGCAACGATCATGGTGACGAAGAAGGCCGGCCCTTGGCCGCGCTCGGTCTTGAACACGATCCGATCCACGAGGTGGCCGATGACGCGCGAGAGGAACATGACGAAGGTGTTCACCACGCCCTGGATCAGCGCCAGCGTCACCATGTCGCCGTTGGCCACGTGGGCGATTTCGTGACCGATGACGGCTTCGGCTTCACTCCTCGACATCTGCTGCAAGAGACCGCTGGAGATCGCGACCAGCGAACTGTTCCTGGTCATGCCGGTGGCGAAGGCATTGACCTCGGGCGCGTCGTAAATGCCGACCTCGGGCATCTTGATGCCGGCTTCCGCCGAATACTTGCGCACGGTCTCGAAAAGCCAGAATTCGGTCGAGTTGCTGGGCGTCTCGATGACCTCTACGCCCATGGCTTTCTTCGCCGACCACTTGGAAATGGCGAGCGAGATGAAGGAACCGCCGAAGCCCATGACCGCAGCGAAGATCAGCAGCGAGGTGAGATTCAGGCCGTTGGCGTTGAGGTAGGGTTCGACCCCCAGCAGGCGCATGGTGACGGACAGCACGAGCACGATGGCCAGGTTGGTGGCGAGGAACAGGACAATGCGTTTCATGGTTTCTCCTTGGGCTGTGGTTCAGCGTGACGATGCGGCGGTGGTCGGCAGCAGCGCTTTCAGTTCGCGGATTTCGTCGCGCAGGCCGCGCATTTCGGCATGCAGGTCGGCTTCGATGTGTTGGCGCGCCATGTCTACAGCCTCGTTTGCAGCGTGCTGCTCAGCCTCATTGTAGCTTTGCATGGCGTTGACGA
>Ga0209460_1001726_pt1 | contig 11532 bp, 9 predicted proteins | sample EBPBio132013_DNA_FD_185868 | JGI IMG/M metagenome (GOLD analysis project Ga0209460, IMG submission 185868) | Wastewater treatment Type I Accumulibacter community from EBPR Bioreactor in Madison, WI, USA - Reactor 2_5/13/2013_ DNA (SPAdes)... | ecosystem: Engineered > Bioreactor > EBPR >...
AGTAAAGTCGATTTTCCTGATCCGTTCCGGCCAAGAATGACTGAAAACTGATTTGCAGAAATGTCGACTGATAAATCCGTCCAAACGGGTTGATTGCCGTAGGAGAACGAACAATTTTGAAGGGAAACTGCAGGCTGAGTCACATCCACCCCGACGATTTTCTTTTCATCAGCCAGAGAAAAACCGGGGCACCCAGAAACATGGTAAAAACCCCGATTGGAATTTCAAACTGAAATAAACTTCTCGAAGCGGTGTCGATAATCAGCAGAAACGATCCGCCAAGCGCAAAATTGGCCGGCAGACTTTTCCGGTTATCGGGTCCGACCAGCATTCTCACCAGATGGGGAACGAAAAGTCCGAACATGGCAATAATCCCGGCCGCAGCCACACAAGCCGCCGTTGCCAGTGTCGCCAAAATCAGAATCATCAGCTTTTCACGTTCAGGATTGACGCCGACGGCCTTGGCTTCTTCGTTACCCAGAGCCAGAACGTTTAGCCGCCACCTGAAAAGAAATAACCCCGAAAGTCCGGCTAGAACCGGAATCAGCAGCACATTTACTTTAGTCCAGGTTGCCTGATGAAGATTGCCCATGGTCCAGTGAACGATGGTCTGAAGCCGGAACGGATCACTCACAAACTGAATGACCGTTAACAGGGCAGTAAAAATTCCCGAAACCATCATTCCGGAAAGCACCAGATTCACAGAAGACTGTTCAACTTCCTTCCCGGCAAAATGAATACTCATCCAGACCGCAAGAAACCCAAACCCAAAAGCAGAAACCGGAACGGGAATCCACGAAAAAGCAAGGGCCAGAGCCGCACCAAAGGCTGCACCCGAAGCAATTCCCAAAATAAACGGATCTACCAATGGATTCCGGAAAACTGCCTGCAAACTGCTTCCGGAAACTGCCAGTGTTCCGCCAACCAGAAAAGTGAGTAGAATCCGTGAAAGTCTGACGTCGGTGACGATGGTGAGCATCAGAGAAAAATCGGGATCATATTGAAAGTTTGAAGTCGTAAGTGCTGACCAGCAGGAAGAAATAAACTGCGAAACGGGCATGACATCAGACGGACCGACCAGAAGTGAGGCCAGAATCAGGGGAATGGGGATCAGCCAGATCCAGAATCCGGATTTAATCCAGCGGGAGTTGATAGCCTTTTTCTCCATATAAATGAACCAGAATCGTCCGTTTCAGTGAGTCTGAGAGTGCCAGAGTTGCCAGTTCCGGATGAGCCCATTCTGCTACCTGACGAACCGCAAGATGATATTTCAGCGTCCAGAAATCACAATAAAAAGCAGAAGGAAGTTCATAAACTTTACCGGATTTCACAGCTGTGAGGGTTTTAAGTTCTGGTTTTGCAAGAATATCGGCAGGTGACCGGGCCGGATCTGACCACAGAACGATGAGATCCGGATTCCAGTTCAGCAGATTTTCAAGTGAAATGACGGCATGTTCTTCGGCGATGGGAACCGCATTTTGTGCGCCGGAAAGGGCAAGCAAACTGTTGACGGTGCTGTTTGTACCGGATGTTTCAAAAAGTCCCTGATTCCAGGAAAAATAGATTTTGGGTTTCGATTCAGTTGTTGCCAGAAGTGTGAAAAGGGAATCGGTGAGGTTCTGTGAAAAAGTGAGAAGGGAATCTGCCCGGGAGGACGTTCCTGTCAGTTTTCCGAAATCGGTGATTTCTTTTGTAAGATCATCAAATGAGTTCAGAAAAACGCCGTAAACGGGAATGTTGTGACTTTCGATGGATTCGATTGACTCTTTCTGTTCACCCCAGATGATGACCAGATCCGGTTTGAGTGCCAGAACCGATTCCAGACTGATGAAATCCCAGTTGCCCGGGGAAGGAAGTTTCCCGTCTGAAATCCGGTCATCCAGAACAGCATAATACCGGTTAAGCGGCTCCTGAGTCACATTGGTTGAAATCCCAACAACACGATCTCCCGCCTGAAGCATGTAAAGTCCGGAAAGTGCACTTTCAATCAGACAGACAATCCGTTCTGCAGGTTTTTCAAGATGAACCGTTTTTCCCCGGAAATCAGTCACCGTAATTCCGGATGAATCTGCCGGATTGGGAGTGATTTCGCTGGTTTTTACCGTTTTGCTCATCACACCGATGAGTAATCCGATTCCGGCAAGACCGATAAAAAAAATGGCGATTTTTTTCATTTAATGGATTTTTGTAACACCGACCTCCCGGTCGGTGAATTGTTTTTTAAAAAACGGTCACTGAGCGGAGTCGAAGTGCCCGTTTATTTGTTGAAATGTCAAAATAATCTCCGGGCGACCAACCGGTCGCCCCTACAAAGACTCCCCCCAATCCCTTGTCCCGTGTCACTCGTCCCCGGCGTTTTAAAAACTAACTCTTATCCCGCCAGTCCACGAAAAACCGGGATCCTGAAACTGCCACGGCATTTCAAACCGGTTATCGGTAAGATTATAAAAGTTTGCAAAGGCCTCAAGACTGAAAAGATCCGATTGGTAAACTGATCCGGTTGCTGTCAGATTCAGCAGAATTCCCTGATCAAAAGTCTTTCTGGTGGATTTTGACGTTCCGTCGTAAATTTTCCCCGAAGCATGAAGATACGGACTGATTTTAATTTCGTAAGGAAGGAAAAACGTCATTCCCGTATTTGCAGTATAATCAGGAACAAACGGAACATCCGATCCATCCTGATCTTTGTCTTTTGGATTTTCAATAGTCGTGGATGTATAAGTTACATTTCCAAAAACTGAAACCAGATCAATAATATGATAGGAAGCTTCGGCTTCCGCACCAAGGGCAACCGTTGTCCCGGCGTTAACCGACTTGCTTCTTGAAGGATTTGCACTGACTGCATTTTCAACGATTGCATCTGAAATACGGGTGTAAAATCCACGGAAAGAAAAGGTTCCACCTGGAGCAAACTGAAGATTGATTCCTGCATCAAGCCCAATTCCGGATTCAGGTTCCAAAGCGGGGTTTGGTAATTGTCCGTTTGAAATTGTGTCTGTCTGTTGTACGGCAGAAAGAGTTCCTCCAACCGATTTTAAGCCGGGAATCATAAAACTGCTTCCGGCATTGGCAAAAAGTGAAGTCTGATCATCCAGATTATATTTTAAACCCAGACTCCACAATAGAACCGTCCAGGATTTTCCATTATCACCGGGTTTTCCGCCGTCGAGTTTGACAATATCATTTCCAACGAGATTTAACCTGAGTCCGCCACGAATGAGAAACTGGTCGAAAGTAATTTCTTCCTGGGCAAAAAGTCCATATTGGTAACTGGCAGCATCATTCCCGGTTGATTTTTGTGTTAAAACTGGATCTGACCAGGTTTGATAATCGGCAAGCTGAACATCGCCGCCAAATGATAGAAAGGCATCGGAATTCTGTTTCCAGGAAACTGTATTATCCACTAATAAAAATTGCTGATCTGCACCATTGTCAGAAGCAAGAATATATTCATCTTTTGAAAGAATGGGTGCGATCATATCTTCCTGCCAGGTCCGTGAACTATTCCGGAATCCCAGATTTAGTTGATTCGACAACTCATTGTTGAGTTGAACCGAGTAGCCGAAATTGACCAGATTGTACTGGTGATCATACTTCCTGAATTCCCTGCCAACATTCCCGGTGTGGGTTGCATGGTTAACAAAAACCGACACTTTCTGAGGAAGGTCCGTTTCAAAAGGGATAGAGAATCCGCCATACCAGATCTGTTTCTGGTAGTCCGGATTTTTTTTCATGTTTAACCAGGATACGGGTGCGCCGTAATTGGTGTAATCAGAAGATTCAAATGAAAAACCGGTGATTAAACTGGCACTAACGATGTTCTGCTCGGTATGAAGGCCGGTTGTGTAAGTATTGTACGAACCGCCTGAGGCAGAAATAATCGTTTTGGGGGAGGTGACCTTTTCTTTCAGGATAAGATTGGTCGTTCCTGCCAGCGGTGACTGATTCCCGGCAAAATCCTGGGATAAATAAGTTGGATACAAAACTGAAGCCGGACCCCGCTGAACTTCAATTTGTTCAACAGCATTCAGACTCAAAGCCTGAACATCGGTAAAGGCGTCAATCGGGAGTCCGCCCAGCATAAACGTAGAATATTTCGGACCGATCCCGCCATAAGCACCCCAGTTTGCATCATTTCTGGAAAGTGCCTTAACTGCATTTCCGGGCAGATACATGAGTGCTTCAGCCACATTCCGGTTTCCTGAAACCTGCCGGTTCAATTCCGAAGCAGATAAAACATCAATTTTCTGTGTTACATTTCCCCTCGATTGAGGTGTTTTTGATGCAGTAACGACAACGGCATCCAAAGTAAACTGAGAATCCAGTGTATCTTTTGAAACCTGCTGGGCAGTTACCGGAACCGTTAATAAAAATGAAAACAGAAGAGTCGTGAAAAACATTTTGTATTTCATTGCATTTTACCTGTAACCCGTAATAAGTGACCCGTCACCTGCATTTAACTTTCCAAATCCGTCATGACCAGTTTTCCGTGGTGAATTCCCTTTATTCCGACCATCTGATCAGACAATGCCTTCAGCTCAGAGGCTTTGCCTTTAATTGAAATGGTTTCGAGACAGAGGTGATGTGAAAGGTGGATATGCTGGGTGGAAAGAATCAGATGGTGGAAATCATGCTGAACGTGCGTAAGTTTATTGTTCAGATCCCGTTTATGATGATCATAGACCAGCACAACAGCACCGGCAACCAGTTTATCCTGATCCCAGTTGTCTTTAACCAGATAATCTTTAATCAGGGCCCGGATGGCTTGTGACCGGTTTGGGAATTTGCTTTCAACCACAAATTCATCCAAAGCTGAAACCAGGCTTTCATCGAGGGAAACACCAAAACGCTTGATTTTCATCGTGACACTTTTGTTAAAATTTGTGTTACGAACTTCATGTTTTATTTGGTGCGGATCAAGGGAAAACCGCCAAACTAATTTAATTATAATGGTAAATAAGCAATAAAAAAGGGCAAACCAACAGTTTGCCCTTTTTTACTAACCCGAAACAGGTAGGCTACTTACTTAGACAAAATCATTTTTCTGGTTTGTGTATGTCCGCTTGCAGAAATTCTGTAGAAATAAATCCCTGATGGAAAGTTAGATGCATCGAAAGTAATTTCATTTCTGCCGGCAGGTTTAACCTCATCAACAAGTGTAACCAGATCCTGACCTAAAATGTTCATGACCTTCAAAGTAACCTTGCTTTGGGCAGGGAGAGAATAAACAATCAGCGTTGAAGGATTAAACGGATTCGGATAATTGGGTTCGAGTTTAAACTCATTAACATACTGTGTTTCTGCCACATCGGTAAATGTTTCAAGAACAAGGTCATCAAGATACCAGCCCGTACTTCCTTCTGAACCGGTTACCTCAAGTCTGAACCTGAGAATTACATTTTTTCCTTCATAGGCTGTGAGAGAAATTGACTCTTTAAACCAGGTATTCAATCCGTTTGTCCAATCTGCCTGAGAATCTGAATTGAGTGTTTTCACAACTGACCAGGTTTTTCCGTTATCAATTGATAGTTCAACCAGACCATTTGCCTGAGAAGGGTTCAGTCTTGCAATGGTTGAAAATGAAACCTGTTGAGACTTTCCGGCTTTTATTGCAGCAAGATAGGCAGTCTGAAAACTTCCAGGTGTAAATGAAGAAATCCCGATTGCCTTTGAAGTCATGAAGGATTCTTTTGTAACCATCCAACCAGACGTTCCTATAATTTTAGGTGTTTCTGTTTCTAACGTTTCATTTAAAGTGGTAAGAGGCGTTCCCAGACGGAAAATATCTGAAACCAGCGATGGTCCTTCAAAATCAGTTTGGCCAGAACCAATGAAACTGAAACTATACCGTGTCGGGAATGCAGATCCGACCGGTGCCGTATCAATAAATTGAAAAACTTTTCCTGTATCTGCAGGTGAAAGATCACCGGAAATATCAACCTTGTCACGGCTTCGGTTTACTTTAAATCCTTTGAGATTATGAAGCGGTGTATCATCATCGTGCAGATTTGTTGCCTGAATGGTAAAAATGGCGGTTGTGCCATTTGTTATCCCGGTTACCACGGTTGGGGCAGCGGGAGTAAGTGATCCACCGGCAAACCGTGAAAATACTGCAGAAACACCGGTATCACCTGAAAGAGTGTGAATCGGAAAAATACGGTAGGTGTATAACATACCGGGAGTCAGCCCAGATTCAGAAAATTCAACCGTTTCAGCAGGAATTGGGTTGTCATAAACCTTTACATCCGAATTATTGCGCTGAACGACAAGTTTCCAGTCAGAAACAAATCTTCCATCATAAAAGGCTTCAGGATTTTCCCATTTTATCACCATAGTTTCAGGTGATTTATAATCGCTGTAAGCATTCAGCCTGAGTGGCGGACTAATCAGATTTCCGTGATCAATGTTCCAGCCAATAATACTGAGCATTCTCAGATCTGCACGGGTAATCAGACCAATTTCACCTCGGGCAAAGGTTGGATCCATTACACCGATTTTTCTTTCTGCAATGGGAATGGTACCCCGCAATGCATCATCTCTCCAGTGAGAGGATTGACGGGTGTCTCCACCGGTTCCGTTAGATGCACCCGTTGAAAGCTCATATTCATTTGCACCATCCCAAAAAACATGATCACCGCCGCTTGATAACGGACCCGGAGACAGAATACGGTCAGCAAGTGAAAAATCATCAAAGTTTTTTACTGTTCCCGGCCGGAATCTGAAAATATCCCAGGTCGTGCAAAAATCATCAGAATAGCCAATTGAGGAAACAAACCCAAGTGCGTGACCAATTTCATGGATAGTAACACCCTGAAAATCGGTAAGCGTTGATGAGACACCATTTGATTGATCAAAATCAAATGCAAAGGCACTGTTGAATCCGATATTCGGTGTTTGTCCGAATGGTGTTTCTTCCGGTGTTACCTCGGGAAAATATCCCAAAGCCTGTAGATTCGGTCGGGTTGCAATCGGGTAGGAAATATTACCGATATCAGAACTCAGCGGACTTGGAATTGAAGAATAAAGTGCGCCAAATCCTTCATGAATGGTCATCAGACGTTCACCATAATCAGCAAAGGAAACAGGATTTCCTGTACCGCTGCCCCCGGTTGTTGCAGCATAGATTGCTGAACTGGTTGATCCGATAACGTTTGCCGATGAATACGCAGTGCCAAACCGTTCTGGACCGTAATCAACATCAATCACAACGGTAACAGGGTTCAGAATCACATTTTCCCATGCCTCAGCAGCTTTTACAAACGAATTGAGGGCTGCAGGATTCGCTTCAAGCTGAGCAGTTGCCCTCAAAATGATATTTAAATTTCCTGAACCACCGGCAGAATGAAGTGTTGATTGAACAATTCTGAGATCTTTGGTTATCTCATCTATCTGCGTTTGCTTCAGAAGAGAGGGATTGCCGGCAGATTCTTCACAGGTCAAGGTTCCATCAGGACCGGAAATCCAGGTAAATTCAACGTTTTTAATCAGTTTTGCCTGCCCAAACAAAAGAAAAGGCACTGCCGTTGTTATCGAAAGCAGAATTAGTTTTTTTATCATTGTTTTCCCGTTTTTTTTATTTAAACAGATTATACTGGAAATTGTTTCCGGTAAAGGTATTTTTACTTAAAATTTAATTTTATAATCCTCAATATCGCAATAGCAAATTGCTGATTCAACTTTCTTTGAACTTAGACAGAAAAAACCAGCTAATAATGTCAAAAAACATCCTTCCGGTAACACCTGCGATCAGGGTGCTTCGGGATCATCAAATAACATTTCTTCCGCATGAATACCCCTATGAAGAAAAGGGTGGCACCCGGCATTCCAGCAAGTGCCTTGGTGTTGATGAACATCAGGTCATCAAAACCATTGTTCTGGAAGATGAAAACAAAAATTGTCTGATTGTTCTCATGCATGGTGATAAAGAAATCTCACAAAAAGGACTTGCACGGTTCATTAATGTCAAACAACTTACACCTGCATCTGAATCAGCAGCTACCAGGGCAACCGGTTATCAATTTGGGGGAACATCTCCCTTCGGAACAAAAAAAGTGCTTACAGTTTTTGCGGAAGCCACAATCTTTGACCTTGATCGAATTTATATAAATGGCGGAAAAAGAGGATTTCTGGTGGAAATGAACCCGGCAGACATCAAAAAGGTATTGAAGGTTACTGAAGTATCTGTGGGAATCTGAATAACTATCAGGAAGGTAGAAGTGAGAAGATGGAAGTTAGAAGAAAAAATTTTTACTGGAATTTATCTAAAAAAAATAAATTGAATTTTTTTTGTTTACCCTTCCTTCTACCTTCTCACTTCTATCTTCTAACTACTGTTCCCCGAAAATTAATTCTTCGCTTCCCTCTGCCATTCCTTTGATCATTTGGGGAAAATCCGTATTTTTCAGCTAATTATGAATGAACATATCGTTAGTAACTCAAAATATAAATGGACCTTTCTTAACCACATCGCCGAAACTGACCTGAAACTCTTCGCGGAACAACTGAACGTCACTGAAACTCTTGCCCGTATTCTTATGAACCGGGGAATTGTAACTTTTGATACAGCCCGTGACTTTTTCAGACCCTCAACTGACCAGCTTTACGATCCGTTCCTGATGAAGGATATGGATGTTGCCGTTGAACGGTTGGTCAGAGCCTATCAGGATGGCGACAAAATCATGATCTATGGTGATTATGATGTGGATGGAACAACCGGAACTGCCCTTCTCTATTCCTATTTCAGGGATATAAAAGCCAACGTTTCCTATTACATCAACGACCGGATCAAAGAAGGCTATGGCATTGCCCGTTCTGGCATCGACCATGCCCATTCGATGGGTGTTAAAATCATTATTTCGGTCGATTGCGGGATAACGGCAGTTTCTCAGGCTGAATATTGCCGTGAAAAAGGCATTGACCTGATTATCTGTGATCACCACACAGTTGGCGATAACGTACCCAAAGCACTGGCAATCCTGAACCCAAAACGCCCTGACTGCAACTATCCGTTTAAAGATCTGTGCGGATGCGGCGTTGGTTTCAAACTCACACAAGGTGTCAGTAAAGCGCTGGGAATTGATCCGTCAATTGCAGAAAGATATATGGATTTGGTCGGTGTTGCAGTTGCTGCAGATATCGTTCCGCTCATTGATGAAAACCGAACCATCACCCGGCTTGGTCTCGATATTATTCAGCAATCACCCAGACCCTGCTGGATTGCCATGGAGAAAAAAACCGGGCTGACTCTTGACCGTGTAAATTCCTCGCAGATTGTGTTCAGTATCGGGCCCAGAATCAATGCGGTTGGCCGGCTTGGTGATGCTAAACGTGCCGTTCAGATGATGGTTGCTGAAACCGTAGCTGAAGCTGCTGATTATGCTTCAGTTCTGGAATCAGAAAATACCAACCGGAAAACGATTGATGAAGATAATTATATGGATGCCGGAATTGTGGCTGAAAAATTCCTGCGTGAAAACTCAGGTCTTTCCATCGTACTTCACAATGAGAAATGGCACCCGGGCGTGATCGGAATTGTTGCCTCACGTTTGGTTGAAAAACATTACCGGCCTGCCGTCATGATGACAACTATAGAAGGTGTTGCAAAAGGATCTGCCAGAAGCATCCCCGGTTTTGATGTGTATGAAGCCATCAAAGCCTGTGAAGAATTTGTGATTCAGTTTGGCGGACATAAATATGCTGCCGGACTTTCAGTAAAACTTGAAAATATTCCTGCGTTTCAGGCAAAATTTGATGAAGTTGTCAAACAAACCCTAACCGCTGATCTGCTCTCCCCTGAAATTCAGATTGACAGCCAGATCGACTTCTCTGAAATTACAGATAAATTCTGGAAAGTACTCCGCCAGTTTCAGCCACACGGACCAGACAATCTTCGTCCTGTTTTTTATAGTGATGATGTAGAAATTATCGGCTACCCCAGCGTTGTAGGAAAAGGTCACCTGAAATTCAAAGCAAAACAAAAGGGTTCGCCCATTTTTGACGTGATTGGCTATAATATGGAAAGTTATTACACAGCCGCCGTTAATTCAGGAAAAGCACTTCACATGGTTTATTCGATCAACGAAAACGTCTGGAACGGACAAACCCAACTGCAGCTTCAGCTCAAAGATTTGAAATAAAACCTGCCGGAGAAAATCTCTGGCAGACGCCTTGCTTCTCAAGGAACCATCCATGATCATCCTTGGCGTTGACCCCGGAACCCGCACAACCGGATACGGCATCATCCGGTTTGAAAAAAACAACTACTCAGTTGTCGATTCGGGTATTATCAAACTTGATGAAAAAAAAGACATCAGTGCCCGCCTTGTCACTCTTTATTCCCGGCTTACGACTTTAATTGATGTTTGGAAACCAGTTTGCATGGGCGTTGAAACTGCTTTTTTCAATAAAAACATTGCCTCAACAATGAAACTTGGGAATGCAAAAGGGGTCATCCTTCTTGCGGCTGCCCAGCACGACATCCAGATTGTTGAACTTTCACCCCGTGAAGTTAAACGCCATGTCACCGGTAACGGAAATGCAAGCAAACAACAGGTTGAAGCCATGATCTTCAGACTGCTGAATATGGAAGCAAGAACTCAGGATTTTGATATGTCTGATGCCCTTGCCATTGCACTTTCTGCCGGATTTTCTGTCGGTCCCGGAAGTGCAGCCCATAAAACGGTAACTCAAACCGTATCGAGAGGGAAACGGTCGGCCTGGGCTTCGTATGTAAATCAGAATTCTGACAGGATTATCAAATGATCGCTTTTCTCAGAGGCAGTATTGCCGTTAAATCACCCACCGAAATTCTCCTGGATGTGAACGGCATCGGTTACCGGATTTTTATTTCTCTTCAAACCCATGATCATATTCCTGGTACTGGCGAAATCTGCCAGCTCGAAACTGAATTTATTGTCAGAGAAGACGGACATTATCTCTACGGATTTGCAGGAAAAGCTGAACATTCTCTTTTCAAACACCTGGTTTCAGTTTCAGGTGTCGGCCCCAAAATTGCAATTTCAATTTTATCGTCATTGAAACCTGAAGATCTTGCTCATCACATTGCCAGTGCAAACGTTCGCATCCTGAAAACCATACCTGGTGTCGGACAAAAAATGGCTGAGCGTTTAATAGTTGAATTAAAGGATAAAGTTTCCAAACTTACAGCACCTGCAGATGCCAGCTGGCTTTCAGGCTCAGGCAATCAGGCTCAGGATGACGCCATTGCCGCCCTGACCGCACTTGGGTTCAGCCGTCAGGTGGCTGAAAAATCAATTGCAACCATTGTAAAAACCACTCAGGAACCCCTGAAAACAGAAGATATGATCCGTTTAGCTCTGAGGCAGACTGTAAAATGAAAACCGGCGAAAAAACAATTTTAATCGTAGATGATGAGCAGGACATTCGTGACCTGTTGGTTTATAACATGAAAAAAGAGGGTTTCAATACCATTGCCGCCAGAAACGGCAAAGAAGGATTGGTTCTTCTTGAATCCGAAAAAATTGATGCCGTGGTTCTTGATCTGATGATGCC
>Ga0209460_1001729_pt1:0-5000 | contig 11522 bp, 4 predicted proteins | sample EBPBio132013_DNA_FD_185868 | JGI IMG/M metagenome (GOLD analysis project Ga0209460, IMG submission 185868) | Wastewater treatment Type I Accumulibacter community from EBPR Bioreactor in Madison, WI, USA - Reactor 2_5/13/2013_ DNA (SPAdes)... | ecosystem: Engineered > Bioreactor > EBPR >...
TATGAATTTAGGTTAAATAAAAAAAGGCAGATTGTCTCAAATCTGCCTTTTATAGATAGAAAGGAAACTTTTACCTTCCTGAGGTTTTAATGATTTTGTGCGTCTCACTAATATCCTGTCCGACAACTTTTATTATATATACGCCGTCTGATAAGTTGGCAGTATTATCTAATTGGTAACGGTTGATCCCTTTTTGTGCTTCAATAGTGGATGTATATAACACTTTGCCGCTCAGGTCAATGATACTAACCTGTGCCGGAGAAGCATTGTTTCCTTCGAATTCAAGAGTAAATACATCGGTAAAAGGATTGGGATATACATAAAATCCTCTTGCGTTAGAAGTTCCGCCGTCATTGATATTGGGCAAAATTTCTATCGAATATTCTTCTACTTCGCCAAATGGAATGACTTCGCATGAAGTAGGGAATCCATTGCGTTTCATTTGTACCCTCATCCAGGTTGTGCCTGTTGTTGCAGAGGCTGGTATCAGAAACTTTTGTGAGTACATGTATGTGCCCTTTGTTATGAAGGTTAATACTTGTTCTCCAGCATCCGTCATGCTTCCATTTTTATTATAATCAATCCAAACACTCCAATATTCTAAGTTATTATTGTTGACGGCTAAGCCGGCTCGTGCAGAGAAGACGTAATACTTGTTTTTTGATACCGAAATTACATTATTGAGATAATCGCCAAAACCACCATTATTACCACTTTGATTTGAGTAACTACCTAATTCAACCAGATCTATCCACTCTTGAGCTGAATTTACACCATAGGAAGAACAATAATCGTCACCATCATCCCCACCAAGTGTTATAAAGGTTACGACAGCGGTATAGTCACTGTTGATAGTTCCGCATTTTGCTCTGACACATACATCATAAGACGTATTGCTTGTCAAGCCACTAAAAGTAATGGATGTTCCGGTGATGGTAAATGTGTTCCAGGTACTGCTGTTGGATAGCTTGTATCTAAAGTCGTATTGGGTTGCACCTGAAACCGGATTCCAAGAAACTTTTGCTGATGATTCTGTAATATTGGTAACCACAAGACCGGTGGGAACATTACATGAATTGCCCGTAGTAAATGCATAAACAGCCGAGTATTCTGAAGATATTTCGCCGCAATTGGTTTTAATTCGCACATGATACGTACTGCCAGCAGTCAGGTTGTCTAATAGTTTACTGGTTTCTGTCTGAGCCGGAAATACTATCCAGGTGTTGCTGGAAGAAAGTTTATATTCAAGGATATAAGAGGTTCCATTAAGCGCATTATTCCATGATACCAAAGCCGAATAGTTGGTAATATTGCTGATCGTTACTACGTCAGGTGGATTACATATAATATCGCCGCCGTCTTCACAATACCCTAAACATGAACTATTATTAACTTTAGAGCGGATAAGGTCACCGGGAAGTGGACCAAAGCCATTATTAAAATTAATGCCATAGCTCGTTAGGTGACAATAACTCATGATGGTGCCTCCATTGACGGGTGCAGGCCCCGGATTGCAACTGCCTTCCACGTAATAACAATTGTCGATAGCTCCACCCGGCCATGTACAGCTATGGGTATGTGGAGAACCCAGATTGTGTCCAATTTCATGTGTCATCACTTGTACTGTCCAGGAATAAACAGGTACATTGCTGTAAGTGGAATATATGTTGGCATAGCTATATTTAAAAGGAGTACATAAGGTATTAACCCATGCTATTCCTCCCACGTTATTCCCACCCAATGCGACCAATTGGCCCAGATCTCCATTGAATGAAGGGCGTAGATTTTTAAATTGTTTTAAAGCAGAATAGCTGTTTGATGTACTATATGGATCGGCTGAAGTCCATACGTATATTTCAGAAATATGTGTAGATAGGTTTTCGTTTTCATACAAAGCAGCGACGTTATTATATAGTGCCGTTACCCAGTTGGTAGTAGCAGAGACAGAGCCTTTGTTTAAAAATAAGGCGTAATCGCACTCTAAATATTGCTTAAAACACTTTTGATCTCGCGTATTAATTCCATCCTGCAGAATTTTTTTAACTTCTTCGGCATAACCTTCCGGCTCGATAGTACCACAAATAGCGGGCTTTTCAGCCTTCAGATTTTTGTCTGAATAGAGCATGAAGGTATTTCTTTGTGCAGTTTTAGTAATCATGATATTGCCATCTTGAGCAGTAGAAATCATACCGATGATGTCATCATTAAAAAAACTTAGTGCAACCAATGATGTGTAATCACCCTCTATCATGCCTCGATAATAGGTTCCCGGACGATATTGGTCGGTCGAAAACTTGCCATCTGATGTATGTATTTGAAAATCTTGTGAAAGTACATCCGTCTTGGCAAGCAAGAGTGAAATCTTTTGTTGACCATAAGGAATAGAAAGGCGGATAAACGGCTCACCACTGCTGTAGATTGACTTCAGGTCTTGGGGGTCGATGGTTACTAAATATTTATCAGTATCATCTGATTTGGTATTGGGAGCCTCTTTGACTTCAACTTGATTAAAAGGATTATATTCCTTGAAATAAACACCATCCCCATATTTATTCATTACTTTTTGAGCAATAGGTTTGATTTTCGATAGATTGATTTCCTGCCCATAAAGTGAAAAGCACGCTATCCCTACTAGCGAAAAAATAAAAGTGAAAAGAATTTTTTTAAAGAATAAATTTAATTCCATACAAAAGAAAACTTACAATAATTAATCATTATTTAATACATGTAGTTTTCTCAATAAATGATTTTACAGTAAGGAGGTAGTATATTAAGAATAAAACAAATTAGATTAAAAACCCAATTCAAATAAAGCGCAAATTAAATGAATTAAAAATAATCAACAAGCATTTTGTTTAAAATTAAAAATTTTATTTCAGAATTGGATGTAATGAATTATAAAAATTTTAATATGTCTATATCCTGATTATACGTTAAAAGTTAAATTATAATGAAATGTGAAAGAGTTTTTGACCTACTAGAGTGTTAGAAAGGGATGGAAATCAAAGAAAATAAATATAAAAAAGACACAACTATCCTAAAATATTCATGTTTAGTATTTTCAAAAGAACAATAAAGTCAAAAAATGCAGGAGATAAAAAAATTTTGGGACGAAGGTGTAAGCTTTGAAGAGTATTTGGTGGCGGCAAAGCACGATTATGAGAATATGTCGGATGGTGAAGACATGGAAATGAAGGAATATTATCGATTGGGAATTCAACGTATGGAACGCATGGTATCGAGGTATCATCCTGATGCCGGTCAAAAGAGCCTGCTGAGCCAGATGGATTTTAAAGGGAAAATACTGATCATATCTGAGCCCTGGTGTGGTGATGCCAGCCAGGCATTGCCTGTTATTTCGGCTTTTTTCGGAACTGAGCATGTTAGAATAACTTACCGGGATAAAGAACCTTCTTTAATTGATGATTTTTTGACCAATGGAGCGAAATCAATACCGGTCGTCATCATACTGAATGAGACATTTGAAGTGTTAAATGTTTGGGGTGCTCGCCCTCAATATGGTAAAGAGTTGCTTGAAAAATATAAGCAGAATCCGGAGACATATAGCAAAGAACAGTTTCACAACGACTTACAGGTGTATTATGCCAAAAACAAAGGATATGATACCATAAAAGAGATTCTTGAGATGATATAGTTGTGGCAACAGGGCATTCGCTTTTCAATAGGTTATACAAATTGTAACAAAAAATAGAACAAACTATTTTATTGTCTTACGTAAACATTGGTGTTTATTGAGTTGATTGAAATATTTTACCGAATTTTTTCATATTAATTTTAACTTTACTATTCGAAAGCCCCGAATAGCTTCCCATTTGTTTAACCCAAGTAGTTTAAATATGAGAAAGTCCTTATTTATCATTATCGAATTTTTATTGATTGGCAATATTATAAATGCGCAAGGTGTGCCATCCAGAACCGCTGCAAAGATAGATAAGGTGTATTCAACATACGGACTCAGCGGTAAGGGCGTACTGGTCGTTATGATGGACAGGGGCATCGATTATCGACACCCCGACTTTATTGATGAAAATGGTAAAACGCGACTTGCCTATATCTATGATTTATACGACAATAAAGGAGCCAATGATTCAGATAATCCTTTTGGAGTAGGAACAATATATGATAGCAGTGAGATAAATGCTTCTTTACAGGCAGGTGGAACACCTCTTGTCAATGATGACTTTGGTCATGGCACAGCAACCACCGGCATTATGTGCGGAGATGGGTCGGCAGTGTCCGGAAATAACGACTTCCGGGGAGTGGCATATAATGCTAAGATAATCAGTATAATAGCTACCAAGAGTGGTTTTCCGGCTTATGGCAATCATCCTGGACAAGCCGGCCAGTTCAACCCGGAACTATTAAATTATGCCTTTCAGTTTGCCAGCCAGAAAATTAATGAACTTGGACTGCCGTCTGTGACTTTACTCAATATGGGTTCGATACAGGATCCTACGGATGGAAGTATTGCATTTTGCAATTTGGTAACGGATTATATAAGCCAAGGACATACCTTTGTCTGTGGTGCAGGTGATGATGGCGGCAAAGACAATCACATGATTGGTCAATTGACGGAAGGGCAACCGTCAGACTTTATTATCCAAAAAGGAGAAGAAGGAAATCTAAGGTTTACTGCATGGTATTCTGATGATGACAGAATGAGTTTTACCATCAAAAGACCTAATGGCACCATCGAAGGTCCTTTTCTATCTCCAACTTCTCCGACAGATAGCAAAGATCAAGCTCTTAGTAACATTAATATTTATCATCGAGGAAAGGATGCAGAATACTCCGGTTCTACGTCAAATCTGAGGGTATTGTTGATCGACTTTAGTGGAGAGAAAGGCACCTATACAATTCGAATGACACCAACTACCGTGAAATCAAATGGCAAGATAGATGCCTTTTTAAATCCGGCACTATATTATAACAACAATGCATTTTTGAACAATACCAATCCGGGTGGCAATATTCATGCT
>Ga0209460_1001729_pt1:10000-11522 | contig 11522 bp, 4 predicted proteins | sample EBPBio132013_DNA_FD_185868 | JGI IMG/M metagenome (GOLD analysis project Ga0209460, IMG submission 185868) | Wastewater treatment Type I Accumulibacter community from EBPR Bioreactor in Madison, WI, USA - Reactor 2_5/13/2013_ DNA (SPAdes)... | ecosystem: Engineered > Bioreactor > EBPR...
TATAGGCAAATCCGTACTTGAGCTGAGGCCTGAAAGTACACGAGTCTTTAGGGACGAGTGATAGTGACTGTAAGCAGACTTCCAAGAAAAACCTCTAAACTTCAGGTTAGTACATCCCGTACCGTAAACCGACACAGGTAGTCGAGGAGAGTATCCTAAGGCGCTCGAGTGATCCGTGGCTAAGGAACTAGGCAAAATGGTCTCGTAACTTCGGGAGAAGAGACTCCAACGCAAGTTGGACGCAGTGAAGAGGCCCAGGCGACTGTTTAACAAAAACACAGGACTCTGCGAAATCGTAAGATGAAGTATAGGGTCTGACACCTGCCCGGTGCTGGAAGGTTAAGGAAGGGGGTTATCTCGAGTAATCGGGAGAAGCTTTTAACTGAAGCCCCAGTAAACGGCGGCCGTAACTATAACGGTCCTAAGGTAGCGAAATTCCTTGTCGGGTAAGTTCCGACCTGCACGAATGGTGTAACGATCTGGGCGCTGTCTCAGCCACGAGCTCGGTGAAATTGAAGTATCGGTGAAGATGCCGATTACCCGCAACGGGACGGAAAGACCCCGTGAACCTTTACTATAGCTTCACATTGAGCTTGGATGCAGGATGTGTAGGATAGGTGGGAGACTATGAGTATGGTACGCCAGTACTGTAGGAGTCGCCGTTGAAATACCACCCTTCCTGTATTTAGGTTCTAATTCCGCTGAGCGGAAGACAGTGTGTGGTGGGTAGTTTGACTGGGGTGGTCGCCTCCAAAAGAGTAACGGAGGCTTGCAAAGGTGCACTCAGCATGGTCGGTAATCATGCGTAGAGCGTATTAGTATAAGTGTGCTTGACTGAGAGACCGACGGGTCGAACAGGAACGAAAGTTGGCTAAAGTGATCCGGTGTTTCCGCATGGAAGGGACATCGCTCAAAGGATAAAAGGTACTCCGGGGATAACAGGCTGATCCTACCCAAGAGCTCATATCGACGGTAGGGTTTGGCACCTCGATGTCGGCTCGTCACATCCTGGGGCTGGAGAAGGTCCCAAGGGTTGGGCTGTTCGCCCATTAAAGTGGCACGCGAGCTGGGTTCAGAACGTCGCAAGACAGTTCGGTCCCTATCTGTTGTGGGCGCAGGAATATTGAGGGGAGCTGATTCTAGTACGAGAGGACCGAATTGGACGTACCGCTAGTGTACCGGTTGTGGCGCCAGCTGCACCGCCGGGTAGCTATGTACGGCATGGATAAGCGCTGAAAGCATCTAAGCGCGAAGCCATCCCCAAGATGAGTATTCCAGCACGTAAGTGTAAAGGACCCTGGAAGACGACCAGGTTGATAGGTTATAGGTGGAAGTGCAGTAATGTGCGTAGCCGAGTAATACTAATTGTCCGACAGCTTCCTTTTTTTTTAATAAGAAAAAGATACTCTTTAATCATAAGTATAGTAAAGCTCTAAGAAGCTTGATTAGGATGAATTCAATCATTACTTACCATCTATGTCAATAGAAACAAAGAAAAAGAGTACATCGAAGGATGTACGAA
>Ga0209460_1001731_pt1 | contig 11518 bp, 9 predicted proteins | sample EBPBio132013_DNA_FD_185868 | JGI IMG/M metagenome (GOLD analysis project Ga0209460, IMG submission 185868) | Wastewater treatment Type I Accumulibacter community from EBPR Bioreactor in Madison, WI, USA - Reactor 2_5/13/2013_ DNA (SPAdes)... | ecosystem: Engineered > Bioreactor > EBPR >...
TTGGCGCGCGACTTCTCGACCCGCACGCCTTGCTGGTTGACCACCGCGGGCAGGCGCGGCGTGGCGCGCGACAGGCGGTTTTGCACCTCCACCTGCGCCAGGTCGGCGTTGGTGCCGGGCTCGAAGCTGATGGTGATCTGGCCGGTGCCGTCGGCCTGCGCCACCGACTCCATGTAGGCCAGGCCGGGCGCGCCGTTCATCTCGCGCTCGATCACGGCCAGCACCGAGTCTTCCAGCGTCTGCGCCGACGCGCCGGGGTAGGCGGCGCTGATCACGATGGTGGGCGGCGCCACCGGCGGGTACTGCGCGATCGGCAGCTGGGTGATGGCGGTGGCGCCGATCACCATCAGGAACAGGGCAATCACCCACGCGAAGATGGGTCGGTCGATGAAAAAGCGTGCCATGCCGGTCGATCCTCAGTTCGACGCGGCGCTGGCCGGGGCGCTGGCGGGAGTCGCGGATGCTCCTGATTTGGGAGCTGCTGGCGCTTGTCCGGCGGGCGCAGCGGCCGATTTTGGCTGCCATGGCACGGGCTTGACCACCTTGGCGCCCAGCATCAGCTTCATGGCGCCTTCCACCATCACCTGCTCGCCCGGCCGCAGGCCGTCGGTGACGATCCAGTCCTGGCCCTGCGCACCGCGCACGGTCACCGGGCGCGGCGCCACGCTGCCGTCGGCGGCCACCACCATCACCGAGTCGCCGCGCGTGCCGCGCGTGACCGCCTGCTGCGGCAGCAGGATGGCGTGCTCCACCTGCGCCTGCTCGACGCGCACGCGCACGTACATGCCCGGCAGCAGCCGGCCGCCGGGGTTGGGCAGCTCGGCGCGCAGGCTGACCTCGCCGGTGGCGGGGTCGACGCTGAGGTCGGTGAACAGCAGGCGAGCGCTCTGGCCGAACGGCTGGCCGTTGTCCAGCAGCACCTGCACCTTGGCCGCCTCGGCGCCGCTGGCGCGCGTCAGCCGCCCGGCGGCCAGCGCCTCGCGCAGCTGCAGCACCTGGTTGGCCGACTGCGTGATGTTGATGTAGAGCGGATCGATCTGCTGCACCACGGCCAGCGCGGTGCCGCCGTCCTGCTGCTGGTTGACCAGCGCGCCCTCGGTCACCAGCGCGCGGCCGATGCGCCCGCTGATCGGCGCCGTCACCGTGGCATAACCCAGGTTGATGCCGGCCGTGCGCACCGCCGCCTTGCCGGCGGCCACCTGCGCCTGCGCCGCTTTTTCGGCGGCCACGGCGGCGTCGTACTCCTGCTGGCTCACCGCGTTGGCGGCCACCAGCGGCTTGTAGCGCGTGGCCGTGGCACCGGCCTGCGCCAGCTGCGCCTGCGCCTGCGCCAGCTGGGCCTGGGCGCTTTGCAGCGCGGCCTCGTAGGGCGCGGCGTCGATGCGGAACAGGGTCTGCCCGGCCTTGACGTCGCTGCCCTCGGTGAACACGCGCTTTTGCAAGATGCCGGTGACGCGCGCGCGCACCTGGGCCACGCGCGAGGCCTCCAGCCGCCCGGGCAGCTCGGTGGTCAGGTGGACGGTGCCGGGCTGCACCGCCAGCACCGCCACTTCCGGCGGCGGCATGCCGCCGCCGGGGCCGGCCGGCGCGCCGGCGCCCGGCTTCTTGTCGCCACAGGCGGCCAGCGCCAGCAAGGCAATGAGGCCCAGCGGCGCCAGACGGCGCGCCAGCGCGGAAGGGGCGGCTTGGTGTTTGGTCATGATGCTTGTTCTTTGCGACGGGGAATCGGTGGGCCTTGCCGTCAGCGCCAGGCGGCGGCGATCGCAGCCGGGCGGTCGCGCGGCACACTTCGCCGGGGCGCCGCCCAGGCGGGCGTCAGGGACAGCAGACAATGGCGCGAATTATACATACATACTTGAATGTATGCGGTAGAATCGGTGCCATGCCCACTGTGAATCACGGCGGATTCTTCCCGTTTTCCTGATTTCCTGCATGGCCCGACGCACCAAGGAGGACGCCCTTGCCACCCGCGCCGCGCTGCTGGACGCGGCCGAGCGCGTGTTTCAGCAGCGCGGCGTCTCGCGCACCTCGCTGGCCGACATCGCGCAGGCCGCGGGGGTGACGCGCGGCGCGCTGTACTGGCACTTCAAGGACAAGGCGGCGTTGTTCAACGCCATGATGGACCGCGTCGCGCTGCCGCTGGGCGCCGAGCTGGAGGGCCTGCTGGAGCGCGGCGGCGACCCCTTGCAGGGGCTGTGCCAGCATCTGCGCGAGGCGCTGCGCCAGATCGTGCACGACGAGCAGACGCGGCGCGTGCTGCGCATCGCCATGCAGAAGGTCGAGCACGCCGAGGAACTGGGTCCGGTGATCGACCGCCACATCCAGATGCACCGCCTGAACACCGAGCGCGAGCGCCAGGTGTTCGAGCGCGCGGCCGCGCTGCGCCAGCGCGCGCTGCCGGCCCCGGCGGCGCAGCTGGCGCATGGCTTCTACGCCATGGTGCACGGGCTAATCTACAGCTGGCTGCTGGACGAGGGGTTCGATCTGGAAGCCACCGCCGCGGTGTCGGTGCAGGCGTTTCTGCGCGGCATCGGGCTGGAGCTGGTGCTGGCGGCGACGCCCGCCGGCGCCGATGGGCGATAATGCCCGGCTTGCACTGCACGCGGCTGTAGCTCAGTGGATAGAGTATCGGCCTCCGAAGCCGAGGGTCGTGGGTTCGATCCCCGCCAGCCGCGCCAGATCATTAAAAAAGCCTTGGCAGTGCCAAGGCTTTTTTGTTGTTTGCTACTTTATAAATAGCTGTTTGCGCCCGTTGGGCGGGCGCTGGCGCCTATTCTTCCAGTAAGGAACGCAGCATCCAGGCGGTCTGCTCGTGCACCGTCATGCGCTGGGTCAGCAAATCGGCCGTGGGCTCGTCGCCGGCAGCGTCGGCCTGCGGGAACAGGGCGCGTGCGGTGCGTGCCACGGCTTCATGGCCCTGCATCAGGATGCGCACCATCTCCAGCGCACGCGGCGGTTGCTCGGGGGCGTCGGGCAGCGAGCTCAGCTGGCCGAAGGCACCGTAGGAGCCGGGTGCCACATGGCCGAGCGAGCGGATGCGCTCGGCGATCGGGTCGACCGCGTTCCACAGTTCGGTGTACTGCGCCATGAACATGGCGTGCAGCGTGTTGAACATGGGGCCGGTGACGTTCCAGTGGAAGTTGTGCGTGGTCAGGTACAGCGTGTAGGTGTCGGCCAGCAGGCGCGACAGGCCCTGGGCGATGGCGGCGCGGTCCTGCTCGCCGATGCCGATGTTGATGCGGGGGGCGTTCATGGTGGTTCTCCTGTGGGTGATGGTGCAAGCGCCCGCGGGGCGCGGCGCGTGGGCAGGGGCCGGCACTTGCGCGCCGGCCCCTGGCGGCCTGGTCAGGCCGGCAACGCCACCAGCGGGTGGCCGGCCATCGGGTCGTCCTTCTTGGACGCCAGCGCCTGCGCCAGGTTCAATCCCAGCGCCTGGGCCACGCCGGCGGCATAGGCCGGGTCGGCCGCGTGGCAGTTGCGGATGTGGCGGTGCTTGACGAACTCGGGCGCGTCGCCCATGGCGCGGGCAGTGTTGCCGAACAGCGCCTGCTTCTGCGCATCGCTCATCAACTGGAACAGCTTGCGCGGCTGCTCGAAGTAGTTGGCGTCGTCCTCGTGGAAGCTCCAATGCTTGGCGTCGCCATTGATCTTCAAAGGCGGCTCGGCGAACTCGGGCTGTGCCTGCCACTGGCCGAAGCTGTTGGGCTCGTAGTGCGGCAGGCCGCCGTAGTTGGCATCGACGCGGCCCATGCCGTCGCGGTGGTTGCTGTGCACCGGGCAGCGGGCGCGGTTCACCGGGATTTGCTGGTGGTTGGTGCCCAGGCGGTAGCGCTGCGCGTCGGCGTAGTTCACCAGGCGCGCCTGCAGCATCTTGTCGGGGCTCACGCCGATGCCGGGCACCAGGTTGCTCGGGGCAAAGGCGGATTGCTCGACGTCGAGGAAGAAGTTCTCGGGGTTTTTGTTCAGCTCGAACTCGCCCACCTCGATCAACGGGTAGTCGGCATGCGGCCAGACCTTGGTCAGGTCGAACGGGTGGTAGGGCACCTTCTCGGCATCCGCCTCGGGCATGACCTGCACGTACATCGTCCACTTCGGGAAGTCGCCGTGCTCAATGGCCTCGTACAGGTCGCGCTGGTGGCTTTCGCGGTCTTTGCCAACGAGGGTTTCGGCTTCCGCATCGGTCAGGTTCTTAATGCCCTGCTGGGTCTTGAAATGGAACTTGACCCAGAAGCGCTCGCCCGCCGCGTTCCAGAAGCTGTAACTGTGCGAGCCAAAGCCGTGCATGTGGCGGTAGCTTGCGGGGATGCCGCGATCGCTCATCACCACGGTGATCTGGTGCAGGGCTTCGGGCAGCAGCGTCCAGTAGTCCCAGTTGTGGGTGGCCGAGCGCATATTGGTGCGCGGGTCGCGCTTGACGGCCTTGTTCAGGTCGGGGAACTGGCGCGGGTCGCGGATGAAGAACACCGGCGTGTTGTTGCCCACCATGTCCCAGTTGCCCTCCTCGGTATAGAACTTGAGGGCAAAGCCGCGGATGTCACGCTCGGCGTCGGCCGCACCGCGCTCGCCGGCCACGGTGGTGAAGCGGGCGAACAGCTCGGTTTGCTTGCCGACTTTTTCAAACAGCTTGGCGCGGGTGTACTTCGTGATGTCGCGGGTCACCGTGAAGGTGCCGAAGGCGCCCGAACCCTTGGCGTGCATGCGCCGTTCAGGGATCACCTCGCGCACAAAATTGGCGAGTTTTTCATTGAGCCAGACGTCCTGCGCCAGCAGCGGGCCGCGCGCTCCGGCGGTCAGGCTGTCGCGGTTGCTGGGCACGGGGGCGCCGAAGTCGGTGGTGAGATGGGTGACGGGGCACTTCATCTTGTCGTTGCTCATGGGGTACTCCTTCGGTCGGGGTTGAAAAAGGCAAGGCCAGATCGCAAGGCAATCATAGAAACAACAAATTAAAAATGACAATCAATTGTCTTTATCAACTCGTTAGCCGCAGTCAACCCGACGCGTCCATCAAAACTGCGCAGGCCCTTGGCGTGCCGTGGCGCTCACCCTCGCCTGGGGCGCGTCGATCACGCGGCACTGGCGGCCGCGTTCTGCGGTTGCTTGCAGATGGAATCAGGGGGCGCCGGCGGGCGCCGGGGTGGGCACCACGTCCTGCACCCGGCGCGGTGTGCCCACTGGGGCGCTGGCCTGACCGCGCTGTAGCGCGGCGATGTCGGCCTCGCTGGGGTAGACACCGGCCAGCCAATAGTCCATCACCCGGCGCACCAGCGGCGCCGCGTGGGCGGCGCCGAAGCCGGCGTTCTCGACGATGGCGGCCACGGCGATGCGCGGCTGGTCGGCCGGCGCAAAGGCGATGTACAGCGAGTGGTCGCGCTGGTGCTCGGCCAGCTTGGCGGCGTTGTAGCGGCTTTTCTGGCCGATGGTGACGGCCTGCGCGGTGCCGGTTTTGCCGCCCGACAGGTAGGGCGCGCCGACGAACACCCCGCGCGAGGTGCCTTCCTGCGTCACCCAGGTTCTGCCCGGGCGACTGCGGCAGCTCGTGCAGTTGCAGGCTCAGCGCGTCCTGCCGCGCCTTGACCAGGTGCGGCACGTGGCGCACCCCGCCGGCGGCCAGCGTGGCGGTGGCGCTGGCCAGCTGCAGCATGGTGAAGTTGTTGTAGCCCTGGCCGATGCCCAGCGAGATGGTCTCGCCGGCGTACCACTTCTGCTGTTCGGGGCGCTTGTAGGTGGCGCGCTTCCAGTCGGTGGAGGGCAGCACGCCGCGCGTCTCGCCAGGGATGTCCAGGCCGGTGATCTGACCGAAGCCCAGCGGCTGCATGAAGTCGTGGATGGCGTTGACGCCCATGTCGTTGGCCAGCTGGTAGTAATACACGTTGCTGGACTTGACGATGCTGCGATGCAGATCCACCGGCCCCAGCGCGTGGCCGGAGCGGAAGGTGTGGCCGCCGAAGGTCCAGGAGCCGCCATCCATGGTGACGCTGCCGGCCGTGCGCTTGCCGGTTTCCAGCGCCGCCAGGCCCATGAAGGGCTTGTAGGTGGAGCCCGGCGGATAGGTGCCGCGCAGCGCGCGGTTGAGCAGCGGCTTGTCGATGGAGTTGTTGAGTTCGTCCCAGCTCTCGTGGTCGATGCCTTCGACGAACAGGTTGGGGTCGAACGTGGGTTTGCTCACGAACGCCAGCACTTCGCCGTTGCTCGGATCGATCGCCACCAGCGCGCCGCGGCGCTCGCCGTACATGTCCTCGATCAGCTTCTGCAGGCGGATGTCGATCGACAGCCGCACGGCATCGCCCGGCGTCGCCGGGTGGCTGCCCAGGCGGCGCACGGCGCGGCCGCCGGCCGAGGTTTCCATCTGCTCCCAGCCGGTGCCGCCGTGCAGGGTCTTTTCGTAGCTGGCCTCGACGCCGAGCTTGCCGATGTAGTCGGTGCCGCGGTAGTTGGCGGCGTCGTCCGAGTCCTCGATGCGCTCTTTTTCCTTCGGGTTGATGCGGCCGATGTAGCCCACCACGTGCGCGCCGGTCTCGCCCAGCGGGTAGTTGCGAAACAACCGCGCCTTGATCTCCACCCCCGGGAAGCGGTAGCGCTGGGCGGCAAAGCGCGCCACTTCCTCGTCGCTCAGGCGGGTGCGGATGGGCAGCGACTCGAAGCTGCGCGAGTCCTCGCGCATGCGCTTGAAACGGCGCCGGTCGCGCGGCGTGACCTCGATCACCTGGCCGATGGCGTCGATGGTGTCGTCGATGGCGCGGCCGGTGCGCGAGGGCGTGATTTCCAGCGTGTAGGCCTTGTAGTTGGTGGCCAGCACCACGCCGTTGCGGTCGGTGATCTCGCCGCGGTGCGGCACCACCGGCATCACGGCCGTGCGGTTGGACTCGGCCTGGCGCGCCAGCTCGTCGTGGCGCAGCACCTGCAGGTGGTACAGCCGCCAGCCCAGCAGCCCGAAGGCCAGCAGCACCGCCAGGCCGACCACCGCCAGCCGGATGCGAAAACGCATCAGCTCGGCTTCGACGTTGCGGATCTCGGTCATGGCCTGGCGCGTGCGGCGTGGCGGCGGCGCGGGCCGGGACGCGGCGCGCACCGGGCCGTCGATACGGTGAACGCCATCACGCCGCGGGTACTTTCAAAATGATAGCTATTTGCGCTTGTCTGTGGGGCGCTGGTGGGTGATTTGACCATGATTTGGCCTACAGCGGGCGGTTGGCGTCGGGGTTGGGCGCGCGGCGCTGCGGCGCCAGCAGCAGCCAGCCGACGACGGGCCACATCAGCGCCTCCAGCACCGGCGCCAGCACCACCGGCCAGCCCGGGAACACGGCGCCGCCGATCAGCCGCAGCACGACGGTGATGGCGTGCGCGGCCGCGAACAGCGGCATCAGCTGCAGCGCCTGGCCCGGTACCGAGAACCACAGGATGCGCCGGTGCACCATGATGGCGAAGTAGATCAGCACCGCGTAGGCCAGCGCGTGCTGGCCCAGCAGCGAGGCCTGGTGCACGTCCAGCACCAGACCGAACACGAAGGCCACCGCCAGGCCGACGCGGCGCGGCTGGTGGATGCTCCAGAACACCAGCACCACGGCCAGGAAGTCGGGCATCCACGGCACCCGGCCCAGCGGCAGCAGGTCCAGCATCAGCGCCACCAGCAGGCTGCCCCAGATGAAGCCGGGGCGCGCCGGCAGCAGCAACTGCTCGCCACGCGGCATGATCATGGCCGGCCCCCTGGGGCGGCGCGCCGGCGCGGCGCGGCCGGTGGCGGCGCCGACGCGGCGGGCGCGGAGGCCGGCGCCGCCGTCGGCGCGCGCCCGGTCGCCGCTGGCGGCGGCGCGTCGGTGACCTGCGGTGTCGGCGGCGCCAGCACCATCACGTGCGTCACGCCCTGCAGCCGCGCCAGCGGCGTGCAGCGGATGCGGGCAAACGAGGTGTCGCTGCGCCGGTCCACCGTGGCCACCCGCGCCACGGGCAGGCCCGGGGCATAGACGCCATCAACGCCGCTGGTGACCAGCAGATCGCCTTCTTTCACGTCCTCGTTCACCGACATGTAGCGCAGCTCCATCGTGCCACCGCGGGGCGCCGGATCGCCGTAGGCGACGCTGCGCGTGCCGGTGCGGGCGTTCATCACCGGGATCACCTGGTCGCGGTCGATCAGCAGGGTGATTTCGCTCACGAAGGGGTAGACGCGCGTGACCTGGCCCAGCACGCCCGACTCGTCCATCACCGGCGAGCCCGGCTGGATGCCCTGCAGCTGGCCCTTGTCGATCACCACGCGCCGGCTGTAGGGGTCGGTGGCGTCGTACAGCACCTGCGCCGCCACGCTGGCCACCTGCACGCGCGGGCGCAGCTCCAGCAGCTCGCGCAGACGGGCGTTTTCCAGCAACAGCTGCTCCACCTGACCGGCGCGCTGGGACTGCTCGGCCAGCTTCAGCCGCGCCGCTTCCTCGGTGGCGTGCGCGGTCTTGAGTTCGGTCAGGTAGCCCCCCAGGGTCTGTGCCATCTGCACTGGTTGCAGCGCCAGCCACTGGGCCGGGTACAGCACGGTGGCGATGGCCGCGCGCAGCGGCTGCACGATGCGAAAGCGCGCGTCGGCCACCATCAGGAACAGTGCCAGCGCGCTGAAGAACACCAGCCGCGACAGCGCCGACGGCCCCTGCTTGAAGAAGGGGGGCGGCGTGCGATCGAGCGTGTCCAGCGGCATAGCGCGTCAGGCCGGGATCCCCTGGGATGAGCGGAGTGCTATTAATGTAATAGCTTTTCGCGCTCGTCTGTAAAGGACTGAAGCCGATTTTGATGCGGTGTGTACGGGCTGGATCGCGGGCCCGTGGAGAGTCGGCGGGAATCGGGTTGCGAGTTTCAGTGGCCGCGCAGCAGGCCGTGCGCGGGCGCTCGTGGCCGGGGTCCCCCCGGCCACTGAGCGCGTCCCCTTGCGGGGAAGGCGCGCCAGCGCCTCAGGGGTGGGTGTCATTCACTCGTGAAGATGCTGCCCAGTCGCTCCATGCGCTCCAGCGCCAGGCCACAGCCGCGCACCACGCAGGTCAGGGGCTCCTCGGCCACCAGCACCGGCAGGCCGGTTTCCTCGGCCAGCAGGCGCTCCAGGTCGCGCAGCAGGGCGCCGCCGCCGGTCAGCATCATGCCGCGCTCGGCGATGTCGGCGCCCAGCTCGGGCGGGGTTTCCTCCAGCGCCTTCTTGACCTCGGAGACGATGTTGTTGAGCGGCTCGGTGAGCGCTTCGAGGATTTCGTTGCTGCTGATGGTGAAGCTGCGCGGCACGCCTTCGGACAGGTTGCGCCCCTTCACTTCCATCTCGCGCACCTCGCTGCCGGGGAAGGCGCTGCCGATCTGCTTCTTGATCGCCTCGGCCGTCGGGTCGCCGATCAGCATGCCGTAGTTGCGGCGGATGTAGTTGATGATGGCGTCGTCGAACTTGTCGCCGCCCACGCGCGCGCTGCCCTTGTAGACCATGCCGCCCAGGCTGATGACGCCCACTTCGGTGGTGCCGCCGCCGATGTCCACCACCATCGAGCCGCTGGCCTCGGACACCGGCAGGCCGGCGCCGATGGCGGCGGCCATGGGCTCCTCGATCAGGTAGACCTCACTGGCGCCGGCGCCCAGGGCGGATTCGCGGATGGCGCGGCGCTCCACTTGCGTGGAGCCGCAGGGCACGCAGATGATGATGCGCGGGCTGGGCTTGAACAGGCCGCGCGGGTGCACCATCTTGATGAACTGCTTGAGCATCTGCTCGGTGACGGTGAAGTCGGCGATCACGCCGTCCTTCATGGGGCGGATGGCCTCGATGTTGCCCGGCACCTTGCCCAGCATGGCCTTGGCCTCGCTGCCCACCGCCTGGATGGTCTTCTTGCCCTGCGGGCCGCCTTCGTGGCGGATGGCGACCACCGAGGGCTCGTCGAGCACGATGCCCTTGTCGCGGACGTAAATCAGGGTGTTGGCGGTGCCCAGGTCGATGGCCAGGTCGGTGGAAAAGTACCGACGGAGAGCTCCAAACATGAAATACCCTTCTGGGCTGCCGGCCAGCACCAGACGCCGGCAACCGTTGATTCAATGCGAAATGAGCGTGATTTGGCGCCAATATCGGCCAATTCGGGGCCGTTGCGCCAAAGGTCGGATAATAACGCATCGCCGCCCGGCGTCCCTGCGGCGACGGCGGCGCAACACCCCATCGATCCCCGACATTCCGTGCCTTTTTCATGGCCCTGACACCTGACGACATCAGCCATATCGCGCACCTGGCGCGACTTGAGCTGACCACCGAACAAAGTGAGCGCATGCTCACGCAATTGAATGATTTCTTTGCCATCGCCCAGGCGATACAGGCCGAGGACACCACCGGCGTGCAGCCGCTGGCGCACCCGCTGGCCGCCATCCAGGACGTGCAGCTGCGTCTGCGCGACGACGTGGTGAGCGAGCCCGACCGCCGCGCCGCCTACCAGCAGGGCGCGCCGGCGGTCGAGGACGGCCTGTTCCTGGTGCCGAGGGTGATCGAATGAGCGCGCTGCATGATCTCGCCGTGGCCGAGCTGGCCAGCCGCCTGCGTGGACGGCAGGTGTCGGCGCTGGAGCTGGCGCGGCACCTGCTGGCGCGCAGCCAGGCCCATGCCGGGCTGGGCGCCTTTCTGGCGCAGGACGAGGCGGTGACGCTGGCGCAGGCGCGCGCCGCCGATGCCCGGCTGGCAAGCGGCGATGCGCCGCTGCTGACGGGCGTGCCGGTGGCGCACAAGGACGTGTTCGTCACCACCGACTTTCCCACCACCGCCGGCTCGCGCATGCTGGCCGGCTACCGCTCGCCGTTCGAGAGCACGGTGACGGCCAGGCTGGCCGAGGCCGGCATGGTGTGCCTGGGCAAGCTCAGTTGCGACGAGTTCGCCATGGGCTCATCCAACGAGAACTCGGCCTTCGGACCGGTCAAGAACCCCTGGGATCCATCGCGCGTGCCGGGCGGCTCCTCGGGCGGCAGCGCCGCCGCCGTGGCCGCGCGCCTGACGCCGGCGGCCACCGGCTCGGACACCGGCGGCTCGATCCGCCAGCCGGCCAGCTTCTGCGGCCTCACGGGCATCAAGCCGACCTACGGGCGCGTGTCGCGCCACGGCATGATTGCCTTTGCCTCCAGCTTCGACCAGGCGGGCGTGATGGCGCGCAGCGCCGAGGACTGCGCGCTGCTGCTCTCGGCCATGAGCGGCGCCGATGTCGATCGCGACTCGACCTCGCTCGATTTGCCGGCCGAGGACTTCACGCGCGGCCTGCACGACTCGATCGACGGCCTGCGCATCGGCATCCCGCGGGAGTTCTTCGGCGATGGCCTGGCGGACGACGTGCGCGCGGCGCTGGACGGCGCGCTGGCCGAGCTGTGCAAGCTGGGCGCCCGGCTGGTGGATATCCGCCTGCCACGCACCGAGCTGTCGATCCCCGTGTACTACATCCTCACCCCGGCCGAGGCCAGCACCAACCTGAGCCGCTTCGACGGCGTGCGCTACGGTCACCGCGCGCGCGACCACGTCGACCTGGAGGACATGTACAAGAAGAGC
>Ga0209460_1001733_pt1 | contig 11485 bp, 9 predicted proteins | sample EBPBio132013_DNA_FD_185868 | JGI IMG/M metagenome (GOLD analysis project Ga0209460, IMG submission 185868) | Wastewater treatment Type I Accumulibacter community from EBPR Bioreactor in Madison, WI, USA - Reactor 2_5/13/2013_ DNA (SPAdes)... | ecosystem: Engineered > Bioreactor > EBPR >...
CAGAAACAAGAATTTCTTTTATTGACCGGATGTGTCCGCTGAATGATGACAAATCATCAGAAATCGATTGAGAATCACCGATGACAGTAAAAACTCCCGTCACCATTGGGAAAACAGAATCTGATCCAACCGGAACCGGTAAACCGGACTGTACCATCAGCTGAAGCAATCCAACCGTTTTCATGGCAACCGATTTTCCGCCGGCATTCGGACCCGAAATAATCACAAACTGTTCCCCTTCCGTCCCAAGTGTCAGATTGAGCGGAATTGTGGGCAGTTTCTTTTCTTTTCTTGAAAGGAATAACAGAGGGTGATAGGCAAACTGAAGTTTCCACTCGATTTTATCCGACAAACCGGGCATGACAACATGAAAAGGCTGAAGAAATTCAGCTTTTGCCTGAATCTCATCCAATTCAATCATGATTACTTCAATTTCTTTCAAAGGCGAAGAATGTTGTCTGATGTCATCACTCAGAATACTCAAAATCCTGAAAATTTCTTTTTTCTCTTCACTTCTGAGTTCAAACAAATCATTGTTCAGCTCAACCAATTCCTGAGGTTCAATAAAGACCGTTTGTCCGGATCCCGAAATATCGTGAATGAAGCCTTTGATTTTCCGTTTATGTTCAGCCAAAACCGGTAAAACCAAACGACCGTTTCTGATGGTCATTTGCTGACCGCCCAACATTTTTTCTTTGAGGAAATGGGTGAGAATATCCTGCGAACGATGGGTGATTTTAGATTGCAGCCGCCTCAATTCTCTGCGGATGTCACCCAGTTCGGTTGACGCTGAATCTAAGACTTCCCCGTTATCATCGAAAATTTTCCGGAATCTTTTAATCAGTTCTGTAAGGGGTGAAAGTCCTCTCAGCACCATAAAAAGCGCAGGGAAAGAAGTTTGTCCCGTTGAAATGGAGTTAAAAAGCAAACTGTGGGTTTCAACAAGAGACCGTATGATGAGCAGGTGCTCAATCGGAATCACTTTTCCCGGGATCACCCAGGAATTATCAACTCCGGTCAGATCGACCCAGCCAGACCTGCCCAGGGTTCCAATTTCCCTGATAAAACGCCAGGCTTCATAAACCTCTGTCATTCTTGCAATAACTTCAGCAGAATTGGTCAGGCATGAAAGAGCCAAAACAGCCGACTTTGCTTTTGGTGTCTGGCAATTTTCTGCAATCAGGCTGGTAAGAACCGGGAATTCAAGTTGATTGAGAGATGACGGAGAGGAAAGGAAGGAATTCATTTCAGTTTGAAGTGCCGGAAGGCTTCCTCAAGATTAAAACGGGTAGAAACTTCTTCGGTGACTTGATGAACGACCGGGTAAACTACAGATTTCTGAGTAATTTCTTTATCCGGCCAGTTAAAAATGGAAAAGGCGATATCTAGAATAAGGATGAACACAAGTGCCTTTAAACCACCTAATAATCCACCAAGTATGGCATTGGTTACAGGTGAAAATCCGATCCATTCAGAAGTTTCAACCCACGAACCTGCCAGTTTAAAAACAAGGTAAACACCAAGGAAAACAAGAATCATTCCGGTAAATGGAGATATTGATTTGATACCGGGAAGGTAGGCAGACAGACTCACATCAGCCTGATTGCCAAATTTCATGGCAAGAAAGTAACCGCAGATCAGTCCGGCAAAAGAAAAAACCTGAGTCCAGAATCCTTTAAATCCACCGGTAAGGATTCCAAGACCCAGAATACCAATAAAAACCCAATCGAGCCAAACTAAATCAGCCACCCAACAAACCTTTTAAAAGATCCTGAACCAATTTGCCATCAGCACGGCCTTTAAACTCCTTCATTGCAACCGGCATGACTTTACCGAGATCTTTCATGGTTTGTGCACCACTTTCTGCCACAAGAACAGTCAAACGGGCTTTCACTTCGGCTTCTGTCAATTGTTTCGGAAGAAACTCCATCAGAATTTCAAGTTCACTGGCTTCTTTTGCTGCAAGTTCAAGCCGGCCGGCGTTGGTAAATTGCTCAATGGAATCCCGGCGTTTTTTGCCCAGATTATTTAATACTGCAAATTCTTCACCCTCATTCAGTTCTGCAACACCACCCTGGCGCATTGAAATTTCTTTTTCAAGCAAAGCAGCTTTAACTGAACGAAGGGTGTCAAGGCGAACCTGATCTTTGGCCCGCATGGCATCTTTAATTTTTTCGTTAATCGTATCTTTTAAGCTCATATTAAAATCCTTAAAATTTAAATGAAAAATTGATTGAAAAGGGTTGCATCTTGTCAGACTGCAAAGAACGGAGTTGGAATAGCTTCACTTTATTGGTAAGACAAAGCTCAACTGATTCATTTTGGATGGATGAGTTCGTCACCACAACATCAGTGACCTTTCCATCCGGAAGTATATTGAAATTAACTCCGAAAGTATAAACTTTACTTCTGTCAATTGCATTATCAAGATCGAAACAGGAAGAAAGACTTCCCTGCTGCTGCGAGCAAAATTCAATAATTTCTTCCCTGGTACGTATAGTTTCAGTACCCGATTTTGCAGTTAGCGGCATAAATTCATATGGGATGTCAAGCCAGACCGGTTTATCAGTTTCAACAACCGGAGTTTTCCATTTTTTTATTTTTCCGGTAATACAGGATAACAGATCCTGGCTTCCGAGACTGTCTTCAACAACCTGAATATCTTCAACAAATCCACCCGGATTCAGTTTTATTCTAAGTTTAACCCAACCGTCAAGATCAGGCACTTTGATTTTGACATTTTCGTAACACTCGGTTATTTCAGTGTTTTTATTCGAAATAAAGTTATTAAGTTCATTCGCATCCCAAAACTTTGAAATTTTCACTTCTGGTTTTGAAGGTGCTATAACCTCTGGAACAGATTCCTTCTCTGCAGGAATAGTTGTTGATTTCTGACTGCCTGAACATGCAGAAAGGAATAGAATAAGGCTCAGTAAACCGAAATAGTTGGCCATTTGACTGCAATTATAGTTATATCATCACTTTGTGGTGCCGATCCGGCATGGTTCAGAACTTCAGTTTGAACACGTTGGGCAAATTCTTTTGAAGATTCTGAATCCCAGGTTTTTATCAATCCGATCAGTTTTTCTTCTTCAAACTCTTCACCGGCAAGATTCATAGCTTCTGTTACACCATCTGTAAAAATAAACAATCGTTCGCCCGGTCGGAAATCAATTTCACCCATTTCGTACGGAATAAAGCTTGTCATGATGCCAAGAATGAGTCCACCAATTCCTAATTCTGTAATTTCACCGTTTTTTTCATGGTAGGGTGGGTTATGACCAGCATTGACGTAAGTCATTTTTTGGGTGGAAGTATCAATAATTCCCCAGAAAAAGGTAATAAATTTATCCGCAGCGGTATTCTGGAAAATGATATCGTTGATTTTACTCGTCATTTCAGAAAGTGAAAGTGGAAACTGGACCAAAATTTTAATCATTGACTGAAGATTTGCCATGAGCAAACTGGCTGGAGTTCCCTTTCCGGTCACATCTGCAATTGCAACAAGAATCCGGTTTTGGTCAAGTCTGAAAACATCAAAATAATCACCCCCAACCTGTTTACTCGGGACGTTTATTCCATAAACATCAAGGGGTTCGAATCCCCGGAAAGCTGAAGGTAACAGGGCATTCTGAATATCACGGGCAATCGCCAGTTCATTTTCCATCTGCTGTTTCTGAAGTGCTTCATTAAAATTGGCAATATTTGAACAGGTTAGTTCAAGCAAATGAGAAAGTGAATGATAAAAATCGAGTTCATTGGTGTTTAAGGTTTGAATGGCCGGTGATTGTTTGAGAACTATCATTCCTTTTTTTGATTGGGATAACGGAATGATGAGTAAATCACCTGATGGTTTCTGATAAAACAGTGGGTAGTCTGGATCATTAACTGGCAATAAAAACAAATCCTGATGAAAATCACGGTTCCAGACCAGCTTTTTGGTCTGACTTCCGGCTCCTTTATGATACACATAAAGGTATTCACCTTCTTCAGACTGATGAAAAATAGTTACGCCGTTAAACAAACCTTGACCCAGAACGGTTAAAGAGAATAAGCTGAAAACCGATCGGGGTTCGAGAATACCATTAATTTCTTTACTGAGTTCATATAGGGTTTTAAGTTCCTGCACTTTGCGGGCAAGAACTGATTTTGCAGCTTTTATTTCCTGAAAGCGCATTGAATTTTCAAGTGCACCAGAAGAAAACTGAAGTATGGAATCAATGAAAAAAACTTCCTGCTCAGAAAAGGGTCGGTTTGCCAAAGACTTCCCTAAAAGAAGAAAACCAATCCGGTTTCCGTTTGAAATGAGTTCGTGCCGTGTCATTTGGTGACTGTCTGCAATACTTTCAAGTTCTGCTTCGGTAAGTACTTCTGGAAGTGCCGGACGGAATGATCCTTTGGCAGCGATGGTTTGAATAATAGTGGAATCTGTTAAATTGATCAGATGAAGGCTACATCTGCTCACCAGCAATTTTCCCATCAGGGTTCTGAGGATATGCTGAGAAATAAAGGAGAGGTCGTAGGTAGAATTGAAAAGCCGGGAGGTTTCAAAAAGTGACTTCAGATCAAGTGAACTGCTGTCAGCGGCAATCATGATTTCTTCAGTTCTTTAACGAGAGTAATGAGATTTTTATCATTTTTTCTATCGTAACGAACTTCATCCATTAACGATCTGATAAGATGAATTCCAAGTCCACCCCGTTTTTTCTGTTTGATAAAAGTACCCAAATCCGGTTGATGGTAATTCCCCGGATCAAATGGCAGTCCGGAATCTGTAATTTCAACGATCAGCCGTATTTCATCCCACGAAACAGAAATACCGATATCCTGAGTCGGGTCATTTTTATATGAATGTTTCATCACATTTGTACAGGCTTCATCAACAGCAAGTTGAATTTTATAAACAATATCATCAGCAAAACCTGCTGTACGTGCATTCGTCGACACAAAATCACGAATGACCTGCAGGTTTGTGGTGGTACTGTTCAGCCTGATGGCATCATTCTGCATTGAGTTGTCCTCAGACCTTGAATTTTTCAATGGCTTCAGATTCAGACCGTGTTATATCATAAAGAACAGGAAACCCAAGCAAATCAAAAACAGTGTAAACTTTGTCAGACATCTCACACAGTTTAATATCGCCGGCCTGTTCCCTTACGTCTTCAATATATGCCATAAATACACCAAGCCCTGCAGAGGCAATGTAGCTCAGGTCGCTGAAATTCACTACAATCCGTGTAAAACCGGCATCTATCAGTTCTTTAAGCTGATCTTCAAGTTCATTCGAATTGTGTGCATCCAGATAACCTGAAAGTGTTAATATTTTTATTGTCCGGTCTTCCCGGATGTTAATGCTAAAGTTGCTCATGTCATTTACCTTTTACTTCATACCCATCCATTTTGTTACGACAAGGGTAAGATCGTCATTTGCTTTACCATTCCATATAAAGGTGTTAACCTCAGTAATCAGCTTATCAAGAATTTCTTTCGCTGATAATTTTCTGTTTTCAATAATTACACGCCGTAGCTGTTCATATCCAAACTCATCCATTTTTTCATTCATGGCTTCAACAACACCATCTGAATATAAAACACAAATATCGCCAACTTCCAGCTTAATTTCAGTTTCAGCCATTTTTGATTCAATTACCGCTGATGAACCCATGCCAATTCCAACACCGGGCGACTTAACAAACTCAGATCTGCCGTCTGCCCGTACAACCAAAAGTGGACAGTGACCTGCCCTGCTTTGCGTAACTATGCCCTTTTTAAGATCGAAGACACAATATAATAAGGATACAAATGATTTTCTTTCCAGGGATCCGAACAAAACACTGTTCGCTTCAAGAAGTAATTTTTTCGGACTGTAATAAATTCTTGCCAGTGATTGAAAGATTCCTTTTACTTCAGCCATATAAAAGGCAGCACTTGTCCCCTTTCCAGACACATCTGCAACGATAATGCCAAACCTGTCTTCAGGTAAAACGATAAAATCATAATAGTCACCACCCACTTCATATGCCGGATATGAGACACTTTCAATGTCGAGTCCGTTCACAACCGGATTGGTTTGCGGCAGTAATTTCATCTGCATTTTCTGGGCGATGAACAATTCCTGCTGGAGCCTTTCTTTTTCAAGAGAAAGTTCAAACAAGCGTGTGTTGTCAATGGCAATGGCGGCCTGATCTGCAAAGGTTGAAAGGGTATCACTGTCATCTTTGTCGAAACCGGCATGAATTAATTTTGAAATAAACAGCCCGCCAACAAGTTCTCCTCGTGCAACCAGTGGCACTGCGGCAATACTTAATATTTTTCTGGCTTTTGCGAGTTTTTTGTCAAGAAGATCTGACCTGTCACCCTGATCAATAATCAAAAGTGATCTGGTACTAACCAGTTTTTCACGCATGTTACCCTGAATCGTATCGACCAATTGCTGTATCTCAGAAGAACTGATGTTCTGCGGTGCAAGAATTTTAACTGAATGAGTTCCATCCTTTTTGGTATGGTACAACTCAAGCCATCCAATTTCACTTAAAGTTGTCTGCAAAGAGTAGTTTACTACCGCTTGACTGAGTTCATTCAGGTCAAAAACATTTGAAACCAGCTTTGAAAGACTGTGTAAAGAGGATAGTTCTGAAGACTTTCTTTCAAAGGCTTCTGTTGTCGGCAGATGGAAAATGATCGAAAAAAGGGAAATAAACGAGAATGAGATGATATAAATAAGCGTAAATCTGATAAAATTAAAAATAAAGGGAGACAGATAACTTACAGGTTCACCCATACCCAGCAGATCTGTACTGAGAATAACTAAACCCAGGATAAGAATGGTAATAATCAGAAAAATACTGATGATTTTATCACGGCGGGTAACATACAATACCCACCCAAGTCTGAAACTGTTCAGCCCAATATAAATTGCAACCAAAACATATAGAATAATTGTAATGGCCTGCATGATTGAGCCACTTTGTGAAGAAGCAAGTTCAACAATGCCAGTGGCAATGATCAGACCAAGTAAAATCCTGAAATTGAGTTCAAACTTTGCGGTCCGTTTAAAATAAACGAAATTCCGAAGGCTGTTCCAGGATTGTACAACGAAGACAAAAAGTCCGATACCAAACACATAGCTTGCAAACAGAGAGAAAAATGAATTTGGAAGCAGAACTGGCGTTTTTTCTGTTTCTGAAGTTTCTGGCAGGAGATCACTTGCGGGGTTAGTTTCACTATCAAAAGAAATATTGTCTGAAGATTCTGAAGATATTCCCTGAACAGTTTGTGATTTATGAAACCCGGTGTCGAATGAAACAACATTCAGAATTACGGAAAGAAGAATAAAACTTCCAAGCCAAAGAATAGATTTCCAGCTTACAGAAACCAGTTCAGGTTTTTTAACCGGGGTTTTGTTTAATTTGAAGAAGAGGTAAAGAAAAGAGCAGAAAAGAACAAGAAAGTTTCTGGTGAAGGCAGCCCAGGCGGGAATAATATTCAAACCACTGGCACTGCTTGTCAGAAAGGAGAAAGAATCGAACAAAAACAAGATAATCAAAACGCTAAACAGAAAGGTTTTGATGTAGACAGGTTTTATTTCCATTCCACCCTAAATTGAGTTATACTTCAGTAATAAAAACACAAAAGCACAGTCGAGCTGTGCTTTTGTACGAAGATTCAGTAAAAAGGTTATTTCAGTTTAAAGCGAATAGGAATTGACAACCAAACTTTAACCGGTTTACCACGTTGGGAACCTGGTTTAAACTTAACTTTTCTAATAGCTTCAACTGCAGCTTCATCACAACCGGCGCCAATACCTTTGGCGATAACGGTCTTAATGACATTTCCCTTTTCGTCAATTGCAGCACGAATTACAACAGTTCCTTCAATACCAGCTTTTTTTGCAATTTCAGGATACACAACCTTTGATTGAATGGCACCGATTCCGCCAATAGGTTCTGGCTGATCTTCTACCACTTCAAAAATGGTTGCTTCTTCTTCTTCATTTGCAGCAGGAGGAGGAGGGGGCGGTGGTGTATCTGCAACCTTTAATTCACTGTCGTAAACTACTTCATCTTCCATGACCTGATCGTTAGGAACCATTACAGGAACCTGAGGTCTTGGAGGAGGTGGTGGTTTTACTTCCTGCTTGGTTACTTCAATTTCTTCAACTTTAACAACTTCCTGTTTTTCCTGTTTCAGAACAACCTGGTTTTTCAGATCAGGAAAAAAGACAAACGCCATAATCATAAGTGCCAGAGTAGCAACTCCGGAAACTTCTGACCATAGCTTCCATCGTCTGCGAATGTCAGCTTCAGGGGTTTTAATGAGCGCCATAGAGGGTAACTCCTTGATTTCAAAAATGTTAAACGAATATAGCCCTTGTGATTTTGAATGTCAAACAGGCTTTTAAGCAATTTTAAGACAAAACCTGCTCATTCTAAAAGTTCTAACGATCCTCTCATGTGGTTTACTTCCTTAATTTGAATATAACCGGAATTGCAATCTGTACTTTGACCGGCTTTTCACGCTGTAGTCCTGGTGTGAATTTGGTGTTTCTGATTGCAGTTATTGCAGCTTCAGTACACCCGCCGGCAAGTCCTTTGAGTACATCAGTTCTGATCACATTTCCACGTTCATCAATACCAGCACGAATCACGACCTGCCCTTCAATTTCAGCCTTGATTGCAAGCTCAGGATACACGACCCGTTTTTGAATGCCAGCAATTCCACCGACAGGGACAGGCGATTCTTCAAATACCATAAATGTATCCTGTTCACTCTCATGATTTTCAGGTCTTAAAAGTAAAGGCAGGCTACCTTCATTTGCACCTGGGTCTGTATCGAGAATGATTGGTTCGTCACCAACCGGGGCATCATTCGGAACAATCATCAATAAAGCCGGATGAATAGGTGCCGGGGCTGGTTTTTCCTGGTTTGTTACCGGAATTAAAGCAATAACCTCTGGCGGAGCCTGCTGATAAACTTTAAAATCAGAAATCGTGACTTTCGGAAAAAATACAAGAAGCAGCATGATCAAAATCAGGGCAAATATAAAACTGATTTCAAGGGTTTTCTCCCATTGTATCCTCAAATCTGCCTGTGCAATTTTTCTGATTGGCATAACTCCTCCGGGTTATTGGTTTCACCGAAGAAAATCAGAGTCTGGACTACCGGTAATCCGCTGATCTTCATCAACGGCTTATCTGTTTTTACCCGGTAGCTTCCAGTTTGTTCCCGTTTTAAAAAATAAACTGAAGTTTGATCATAAAATTTCTGCCTGCCTGCGGATAGTAAAAATTCTCTGTTGTCAGGTCACCGGCATATAAATAGCTGTAACTGTATCCATTTGGTTCATAAAGAACATCAAAAAGATTAAGAATTCCGGTCTGAAGTTTTACTGTCTGAAACGACCCGATCCATTCAGCTTCGTACGAAAAGTACAAATCGTTAATCAGGTAGGAATCGAGTTTCCTTGCGGAATTACCAGTATTATCCAGGTATTGTTCACTCACATATTTCGACTGCCAGTCTGCTGATACATTATCTGAGCGCCAGCTTAGTTTACTGCCTGAAATAACTGCCGGTGAAAAGGAAATCGGTTTATTCTTATGAACTCTGATAACTTCTTCATAGGTCTCATAATCAATCAGAATTTCATTGAAGGATTTTATTGAAGATGTTCCTAAAGTCAGATTTCCGGACCAGGATAGATTCCAGGGCAGTTTTATTGCACCTTCAAGTTCAATACCCATGCGTGAACTGGATGCCACATTCTGCCTGAGCGGATCCCCAACATCATTCAGCTTGCCTGTGAGAACCAACTGGTCCTCGTAAAACATACCATAAAAATTGACTGAAGCCTGCACATTTTCTGAGGTAAAACGATATCCGGTTTCAACATTATAAAGTGTTTCCTTTTGGGGTTGAACTGAAGGACGTGCATCAGTGAATTCACTGCGGGTGGGTTCTTTTCCTGCAATGCCAAATCCGGCATAAAGTAAACCGGAGTCATTTACTTTCCAGCTTACCCCTGCTTTCGGATTGAAAAATAAAAAATCACGGGTTGAATATTCCTCTTTTCCCATTTCGGTCAGACCTAAAAACCTGTAGCTTATACTTCTGACCTGGAAATCAAGGTAGGTTAAGACATCTGTAAGTGGCTGCAGATTGAGTTTTGCAAAAATATTTCCATCCAGCTTTTTACCGTTGTCCTGGTAATATCTGTCTCTGATGTTGCTGGTTGATGCATTTCTGGCCCAGATTATTTCACCATAATGATCGCCATCATAAACTGAAACACCTCCACCGGTAACCAGGGAGAATTCTGGTGAAAATTCGATGGTTCCTGAAGATAAAATCCCATAGAAATCATTATCGAGCCATTTTCTTCCAATCAGATCTGTTTTTGTAAGAGTATCAGTTCCTGAGATCACAGACGGGAGCCCGTAAGATGAATAGTTCACATCCGCCTTAAATTGTTCATAATACCCTTTTCCCTTCACATAGAAACCGGCGAAATTAAGTGAAATATCTTTTTCAGGATTCCAGTTATATAAAACCTGGAAATGATCCTGACCGTAATGATCAACCTGGTTATCGTAAGTATAATAGTTATAGGTTCTTCCCGATTTCAACAGGTCGTCGGTTTCTTTTGGCGAAAGGTAGTTTCTTGCAGCAAAATCGAGCATTCCCTGTTTATCATTCTTTATGACAGATTCAGGTACACCATTCCAGGCCTGATATGTTTCTTCCCTTCCCAGAATCAAATTAAAGGTAAGCAAAGTGTTTTCAGAGGGATGGCTGAGCGACAGATAAGCTGATTTCAGATCTGAGGAAGCTCTATCAATATAACCATCTGACCAGATTCCTGAAAAACTTGAGTTCAGTGACCAACCAGAGGGCATTAGACCTGTACCGAATCTCACATTCATTCTCTGGGTATTGAAAGAGCCATACGAAGCAGAAAAATCGGTGTAAGGATCAGGTTGATACCGGGTAGTCTGAAGATCAATGGTTGCACCGAATGACGCAGGTCCGTTTGTTGAGGTACCAACTCCCCTCTGAATCTGGATATTTTCTGCAGAACTGATCAGATCTGGAAGATCAACCCAATAAACGTTGTGAGATTCAGCATCATTCCAGGGAATTCCGTTTAGGGTTACGTTAATTCTCCCGGGATCAACTCCACGAATTCTAAGGCCGGTATAGCCAACACCACCTCCGGCATCAGATGTCGTAACCATTGAGGGCGTTTGCCCAAGCAGAACCGGGATATCCTGACCAAAATTGATTTTATCGAGTGTTTCAGCATCCAGATTGGTATGTGCTATAGGTGCATCACTGCCTACCCGGTAACTTTCGACCAGAATTTCCGATGAAATAACATCATCAGGAGTCAATTCAACTGAATAAATCCGTTTAGAGGCAGAAATTTCAATTGATTTTGTTCTGTATCCGAGAAAAGAAATCGTAAGAGATCTGTCGTTTCCCGGCA
>Ga0209460_1001734_pt1 | contig 11464 bp, 8 predicted proteins | sample EBPBio132013_DNA_FD_185868 | JGI IMG/M metagenome (GOLD analysis project Ga0209460, IMG submission 185868) | Wastewater treatment Type I Accumulibacter community from EBPR Bioreactor in Madison, WI, USA - Reactor 2_5/13/2013_ DNA (SPAdes)... | ecosystem: Engineered > Bioreactor > EBPR >...
TGGCTTGTCGCTGCATTGTCAAGGTAAACCAAAGGGATATCGTCATGATGAATCTGGCTCAATATCGGGAAATCTGCCCGAATCGCTTCAAGATCGAATTGTGTGCTGGCAGGTGCTGTATTCATGGGCTTTCTCGCTTATGATGTGGTTTCAGTATAACAAAAAGGCGCATCTCCTCGTAGGGATGCGCCTCCTTAAGATCATGATGAATGTCAGGACTATTTACCCGACGATCTTGCTTTCCATCGCGGCTTGAAGGCGCTCCCGTACCCGTTCAAATGGGATACGTGCAAGCAGTTCGTCAAAGAAACCGTCGATAACCATCAATTCAGCCGTCGAACGATCAATCCCACGGCTCATCAAATAGAAGATTGGTTCAGCTTCGAGGGTGCCGAAAGTCGCCGCGTGAGAACACTTCACATCATCGGCTTCAATTTCGAGACCCGGAATACCGTCCATCCGTGCATCCTCGCTCAAGAGCAGGTTTCGGCTGGCTTGATAACCGTCGATCTTCTGCATCTTGGGCAGTGACTTAATCATCCCTTGCCACACCGAGCGAGCCGTGTCCTTAGCCGCGCCCTTAAACAGCAGGTCAGAGTTGGTCATCGGGGCATTATGATTTTGCTGGGTATCATGGTCGAAAAGTTGATCTTTATCTGCAAAGAAGAAACCGGACATCCGACCATTCGCGCCTTTGCCGTCAAGTTCGATTTCAAGGTACGCCTTCACCAACCGTCCGCCCATTGTCCCGACGATCCAGTCAAGGTTCGCGTCACGCCCGACACGCGCCCGCTGGTGGCTAAATTCGTAGGTCTCGCGGTTCCAATCTTGGAGCGCGACATAACGCAGGTTCGCTGCATCCCCAACCAGCAGTTCAGTTGCGCCAATATAAGCTGATTGTGTTGTTCCGTTCGCCGAGGCGTAGTCCACAACGACCGTCGCTTGGGCGTTTTCCTCAACCACAACCAGAACGTGACCGAGGCTCGCGCCTTGATGTGAATTGTACATCACCACATGCAGAGGGATTTCAGCCACAACATCCTTGGGGACGTACACAAATAGACCATGCGTCCAAAGCGCCGCGTGCAACGCCGCAAATTTACCTTCGCCGGGGTGAACGGCTTTGGTCATCAGGTTTGCGCGTACCAATTCCTCGTGGTCGCGGCTGGCGGTCAAAAGGTCGGTGAAGATGATCCCTTGGCTGCTGAGTTGAGCCGCCAGTTCATGATTCACAACCTTGCCATCAACGAATGCGAGTAGCCCACCTTGTTCTTCACCGATAAGTGGTTCGCGGTTGGTTGCGGGAATGGTTTCAAGCGTCGCCCCATTTGCCGAAATGATCTTATCAGCCTGATCCCATTGGATACTGCGGTAATCGGTACGCCGCCATTCTTCATCAGTCAGGCTGGGCATGGGCATCCCTTCATACAATTCCCATGCAGCCAAACGGCTTTCCAACAACCACTTGGGTTCGTTATTCTTTGCGCTTAAAGCTTCTACATCTGCTTTTGTATAGCTTGGCGCAGTAGGCGCACTTGAGCGCCGCTGTCCTTTCACAGCTATCACCATACATACTCCTCATGCAGTCTGAAAATAGGCAACTCAACCGAGGTGCCTATTGAAGTCAAGTCAGGGCAGGGTTTTAGCCAATGCTGCCTTCAAGCTGAATTTGAATGAGCCGGTTGAGTTCCAGTGCATACTCCATCGGCAGTTCCTTAACCAAAGGTTCAATGAAGCCGTTGACGACCATCGCGTTCGCTTCATCTTCGTTCATACCACGGCTCATCAGGTAGAAAAGTTGATCTTCACCAACTTTACTGACCGATGCCTCATGCCCCATTGTGATGTTCTTCGCATCAATTTCAATGGAAGGATACGTATCGGAACGGCTGCGGTCATCGAGCAGAAGCGCATCGCAAACCACGTTGCTCTTAACGTTGTCAGCGCCTTCGACTACCTTTAGCAGCCCACGATAGCTGGCGCGTCCACCGTCTTTACTGATCGACTTGCTGATGATTTGGCTGCTCGTGTTCGGCGCGAGGTGAGTAATCTTCGCGCCGGCATCTTGGTGCTGCCCCTTACCGGCAAAGGCGATAGAAAGCACTTCACCATGAGCGCCTTCACCAGCCAGCAGTACAGCAGGATACTTCATCGTCAGCTTGCTGCCCAAGTTGCCGTCGACCCATTCCATCGTTGCGTTCTTGTAGGCAATCGCGCGCTTGGTTACGAGGTTGAAAACATTATTCGACCAATTCTGGATGGTCGTATAGCGGCAGCGTCCGCCTTCCTTCACGATGATTTCGACCACCGCGCTGTGAAGGCTGTTCGAGCTGTAAACGGGCGCGGTACAACCTTCAACATAGTGTACGTATGCACCTTCATCAACAATAATGAGCGTGCGTTCAAACTGCCCCATGTTCTGGGTGTTGATACGGAAATAGGCTTGAAGCGGCATATCAATATGCACGCCCTTCGGCACGTAAATGAACGAGCCGCCTGACCAGACCGCGCTGTTCAAGGCTGCGAACTTGTTATCGGCGGAGGGGATAATCGTCCCAAAGTATTCCTTAACCAATTCGGGGTACTCACGCAAGCCGGAGTCCATGTCAAGGAAGATCACGCCCTTGCTCTCAAGGTCTTTCCGTAGGTTGTGGTAAACCGACTCCGAGTCATATTGGGCGCTCACACCTTGCAGATACTTCTGCTCGGCTTCAGGGATACCTAACTTGTCGAAGGTATCCTTAATTTCCGGCGGGACTTCATCCCAATTACGTCCCTGTTGGTCAGTTGCGCGGACGTAATAATAAATATCGTCGTAGTCGATCTCGCTCAGGTCGCCGCCCCACGTCGGGGTAGGCTTGCTAAGGAAGATTTCATAGGCTTTGAGACGGAATTCAGTCATCCAATCCGGCTCGTTCTTCATCTTGCTGATTTGTTCAACCAGTTCGCGCGTTAGCCCCTTACCACTCTTAAAAGCATATTTGACATCATCATCATGGAAACCGTAGGTGGCTTCATATGAATCGCCAACTTCTTTTAATGCGGCTTCGGCATCACTAAGCTGCTTCTCACTGGGAATAAGATCAATGTCAACCATTCCGCTCTCCTGTTATCGCCTGAGTTGCAGTTATGCTGTTTGAGTTTCGGCGTACTTTTCACGTACCCAGTCGTAGCCCGATTCTTCGAGGTGCAGCGCCAGTTCGGGGCCACCGCTCTCAACAATCTGACCTTCGAACATGATATGTACATATTGTGGCTTGATGTAATTCAAGATACGTTGATAGTGGGTGATGACCAGCACACCAAGATCGGGGCCTTTGAGCTTATCAATGCCTTCTGCCACAATGCGGAGGGCATCAATATCCAAACCGGAGTCAGTTTCATCCAAAATCGTAATGCGGGGGTTAAGCGTTGCCATCTGTAGGATTTCCGCACGCTTTTTCTCGCCACCGCTGAACCCTTCGTTCAAGTAACGACCGGCAAAGCTGTGATCCATTTGTAAGTAATCCATCTTGGATTTCAGCAGGCGGCGGAATTCTGGAATAGAAATGCCCTTGCTTTCTGGATCTTCAGCCTTCATGCGGGAGTTAATCGCCTGACGCAAGAAGTTTGCTAAAGTAACACCCGGTATCGAAACCGGATATTGGAAGGCGAGAAACAAGCCTTCACGACTCCGTTCGTCAGGTTCCAACTCCAGTAAGTTCTTACCGTCGAAACTGATCTCACCTTCAGTGACTTCATATGCTGGATGACCAAGCAAAACGTTCGCCAAAGTGCTTTTGCCCGAACCATTCGGCCCCATCAAGGCGTGAACTTCACCTTGCTTAATAGTCAGGTTGACACCGCGTAGAATCGGTTTACCTTCAACGTTTGCGTGCAGATTGCGGATCTCGAGTGCTGCGCCCATGCCAGACACTTCCTCCTAAAATTTCATGATGGTTAAATTTACTCTGTACCCAGAGGTGTAAAGTATCCCAAGTATAGCAGTCTGAGTGGGGCATTGTCAATAATGATGATTGAGATTATAAAAATTCTCCGGTAACATAAGAATGTAGTTTTTTAAGGTGGTTTGAGGCTGAAGGTGTAATGAATCATTGCCCTTAAATCATCTCTATTTGGATAGAGGTGTTGGTGAGCGTGGCAAATTGACACCTTTGTCGCCGTTATGTTACCATGCGTGAATAAGTCACCCAGCAAAGGAAGTAGAAATGTCTGAACAAGCTCAGATTACCGAAGAAGGCTTATACGAAGCGTTGCGCGAAGTTGTCGATCCTGAGATTGGCATGAATATTATTGAGCTTGGGTTGATCCGAAACGCCGAGTTACATGAGGATCGCGGTCATATCACCATGATTATGACGACCCCGTTTTGCCCCTATGCGCCCCAACTTCTGGAACAAACCCGTCGCACGGCCCAGAACTACCTTCGTCGTCCTGTGACAATCGAAATGGGACTCGAAATGTGGGACCCCAGCATGATGGAAGAAGGCGCTGCTGACGATTGGGGCTTGTTCTAAGTCCTCTAGAACTGTGAATGTTTTTATAACGAGGCTGTGAGCAAAACTGCTCACAGCCTCGTTTGTTTATCTCGGTCTGTTCTTGAGGATGAAGTCCCGGGGATCGACGTAATTGGCTAACAGGGCATCAAGGTTTCTTGCCGGCCAATGTTCAGGGTTGGACTCAAGTATGGTGGTTGGGCTAACGTCAAAGTGCAAGTGATACGCATATGCACCAAATGCGTTCCCAACTGATGCTACTTGTTGGCCTCTTGTTACGCGATCACCGACTTTAACTTTCAAACTCTCGACATGACCATAACGGGTGTAATAGACTCTACCATTTGTCGCCAATGGATCATGTTTAATGATGACGACATTTCCCCAAATGGGCAAACGACTCGCGAAAACAACGATGCCGCTGGCAGCGGAGTAAACAGGCGTATGGGCATCCGCGTCCGACGGCATATTGAGATCCGCACCGGTATGGTAGGCTTCTTGAGGCGTACCGACAAAATACAGGCGTGCGAACGGACTGGCATCACGCCACGTCCCCGGCCAAACAGTTGTAGACCGTCGTTCAGCAGCCGTTCCGATAGGCGTATCAAATCCATCTGCCTTACCACTTGGGGTAGGGGTGGTCACTAGTTGACGAAAGCGGATGGCATCGAAAACAATCTCTTTACCCGTTTCGCCTGTGAGGTCATTCAGAAAAACAGTTCCCGCGTTCGCCGTATTTTTATCGAGTTCGTAAACGCCGAGTGTGACCCATTCGTTGCTATAGCGCGATTGGTTAAGGTTAACGATAATTTCACCGGTTGCACCCTTGACACTGTTTATTTTGAAACGTGCGTTTTGTGTGCTGGAGTGACGACCCGGAATGAAAGCCGCAATTTCGTATTTGCCACTGACTGTAATCCTCGGTGTCCAACGTCCCCAAACCTTACTCGTTTGTGGCTCCGTGATTTTATAGAACGCTTTCCAGCCCCACGTGTTTTGAAATTCCGAAAAGTTGACTTGTTCGGTATAGCGGCCCTTTGTGAAATTGGCATCTTCGGGCTTAATCGTAATTTCAACACCCACATTATCGGTCGGTGGTGTTGGATTTGGGACAGGTGTACCGTTGATCGGTGTATTAATGACATTCCAGCCAGTCGGTGTAATTGTCCCCAGTCGCCACCAGCTTAACCCGCGTGCACGGTGCCGCTGCGTCGCTAAAGTGATCGCAGTCGCCATGTCCTCTGGTTCAGCGTCACTATCCAAAACTGGAATAATCGGTTTGCCGTAGCTGCCCCAAACCTCAAATGTCTCGCGCAGTGTCTCTTCCGGTGTGCGACGGAAGGTTGCCCAATAATCTTGCGGATGGATACTGTTTACGAAAGGGAACCATTCGGCAGGGAAGATGCTGTCATAATGTGCCTTGCGGGGATCAATCGACATCCCGATGTGGAATGAACCGGGAATTGCGCGGCGAATACGGGTCATAAATGGGCGAATACCATCGCGACCACCTTGCCAGAAGCCGTCATAAGGCTCGACATCTAAAATGAGCGACTTCACCCCGGGGCGCGTACAGGCTTGAATAAGGATATTTGTCTCAGCTTCGAGATGCGACCCTTTCGGTACGCACCAAGCATGAAACTCCATATTATATTTTGCGAGTGTTTGTACCCAGCGATCAATGCTGGAAGGGCCGTCAATGGCGAGGCTCCGTTTGGTATCCCAATACCCTTGCCATTGTGCGCCGGTGCGTTCAGTTGCGTCCGAGATTTTCACCCAAATTTGAGAGACATTCGGCGCGACAGCTTTGATATTTCGGGCAACTTCGTCGATGGTGTTTTCGGCGATGGAGTCGCCTTTCCAATGCCAAACCGCTATTTTCCCATCATAGGGTGTGGCCTGCTGCGCGGGGATAGGTGGCGCGGCGGTGATATGCTCAAATGAAATAACAGTGTTGGAAATCCAACCGCTTACCGTACCTTGCTCGACCCATATCCACTCATTGGCAATGCGCGAGGCTGGATAATAGACAATCACCGTATTGTTACGAATGTCACCGACATCTCGGTAGTTTGTACCGGGTCCGTTCCGAAGATTAATGTAAGGCGCGGGTGTACGCGAGAGTGCGAGCTGGCCTTTACCAGCAGTTGAAGGCTTTGCGACGGGGGTAGGGAATGAACTCATGATCAAACCTCCAAATGAGTTTGAGGAACAAACTCTGCTCTGACCAAAACACAATGCTAATACACTTTGTTATTTGAGGCAAAACATATGGTCGCTTAAAAGAAAATCTTTGAGCGAGAACGTAAAATTGTTTTCATAATACAGTTTTGTAATAGATTTCATGATTTTGTCTCGGACAAAATGCTAAATGCCATCTGTTTTGCGAGATTAACCGAATTGAAATGTTGACTGAAAGGTTAAAATTTGCTTAGAGGAATACCACAGCCTCGAATGCAGTATTCGGGGTTGCGATGGGTACAAGGGTTCAGATATACTTACGTTATCTCGGGGCGTGGCGCAGCCTGGTAGCGCGCTTGCATGGGGTGCAAGAGGTCGTGGGTTCGAGTCCCGCCGCCCCGACACCTAAAATAGCGGTTTCAACCCTTAAGTACACAACTTAAGGGTCGTCTTTTTATTTTGAGGTTGAGGACATTTGTAATGGCTCTCTTATGATTTTTATGGGTACCGGGTTTTTCGCGTGATGGGTATATTGAAAGTTTCATTTGATGTTTCAGCAGCATATGTTAAACTAATTTGCGTTGGGGACTTTGGGACAAGTTTTGAACCTTTAATGTTCGATATGAGTATTATGTTTGTTGTAACTTCTACGGAAGTTAATCGACACATTTTTGGTTTTGCTGCCCAAAAGTGAAGAATGTCGTTCCTTAATAGAAGCAAGGAGATAAGCATGAAACATTTAGGTCGTTTATTGATGACCGGGACAACTGCTTTGTTGGCATTGTCTCTGGTTGTCCCAGCGGTGGCGCAAGATGCTCCAGCGCCGGGTACGGGCGGAATTATTATTGAAGGTAATGCGGGTGGTGATCCAGCTACATTGAATCCAGTGCTTGCGAGCGATACATCCTCTGCTCGTATGATTGGGTTCTTGTTCCCCAACTTGTTGAGCATTGACCCTGCAACCGCGCTTTTCCGTCAAGACAGCCCGGATGCGCTGGTCACAAGCTGGGACATTACTGAAGAAGGCAAGGTTTACACCTTCCATATGCGTGATGACTGGACTTGGACCGATGGTGAACCAATCACTGCTGATGACGTTCTGTATCACTGGGATGCCATCAAGAGCGGCGTTGTCGACACTCAAGAAGTTTTCTACTTGGACGTGATCGATAGCGTCGAAAAAGTGGATGACTACACCTTTAAAGTGACCTTCAAGAACATTGACTGCACCGCGTTGAATACCGCTGGCGGCCTCGTTCCGATGCCCGCACATGCTCTGCCTACTGACTTCGCAGAACTGAACACTGCTGACTATAACTTGAACCCGGCTGTTACCAGCGGTGTGTTCAGCTTTGGTGAATTCCGTGCCGGTGAACAGGTGAGCCTTGTTGCGAACCAAGAATACGGCGGAGCAACCGATGGTCAGGTTATTCCTGAAGGCTTCATCTACAAAGTTGTGCCAGATCAGGTTGTTGCCCTTGAACAATTCTTGGCTGGTGAAACCAATGTGATCGATACGCCAGACGTTGGTCGTCGTGATGACATTCTTCAAGCACAGACTGATGGTAAGGTTACTGCATACCAGTACCCCGGTAATTCGTGGGATTATCTGATGCTGAACTATGCTGATCCGAACAATCCCGTGAGCGCGAAGGACGAGGCTGGTAACGCCCTCGATCAAGGCCATCACCCGCTGTTCGCCGATCCGAAGGTTCGTCAGGCCGTTTCGCTGGGTATCGATGTGGATGCTATCGTCAAGGGTGCGGTATTTGGATACGGTACCCGTATGGCTTCGACCATGAACCCCGCCTCGTGGGCTTATGACACCGAACTGCCCTTCATCATACAGGATATCGAACAGGCTCAGGCACTGTTGGACGAAGCGGGTTTTGTTGATGACGACAACGATCCCTCGACCCCGCGCGTTGCTCAAGGCGCTATGTATGCTGAAGATGGTACCCCGCTGAAGTTCACACTGTATACCAACGAAGGCAACAGCCGTCGTGGTACGGTGGGTACGCTGGTGCAAGATCAACTGAAGCAAATTGGCTTCGAAGTTGACTTCCAAGCGATTGACTTCAACACCCTGCTGGACATCATGGACAACCAGACCTTTGATGCCGTCATCCTCGGCTGGCGCAATGGTTACCCGGATGATCCTGACCAGACCCAAATTTTCTCGACCAACAGCGACGTTGTCCCCGGCGGCAGCAACAATATGTCGTACAGCAACCCCAAGGTCGATGAACTGATGGAACAGGCTCGTGTTCTCCCCGGTTGCGACCCAGAAGCTCGTGCAGAAATTTACCACGAAATTCAGGCACTGATGCAGGCTGACCTCCCGTACATTCCTCTGTATTCGATTGAGGGTATGTACGCGGGCAGTTCTAGTATCGAGAATTTCGGCCCGTATCCGAGCCAGTTGTACTGGAACGTTGATACGTGGGCACTGCGTACCCCGTAATTTGTAAAGGTTATATGGTCGGGGGATATTTCCCCTGACCATATTAAAGAATTATTTTTGCTCCCAATATTGCCGTAAAAATCTCCCTTATTTTTAGCCCTTTAATACAATATTAGTTCGGGTAAGACGATGATTAAATACACGTTGCGCCGCCTTATACAGGCAATTCCAACACTGTTTGGGATCACCATACTGGTTTTTATGCTGATGACACTGGTTCCCGGTGGGCCGACAGCAGCACTTTCGGGTGATCCCAAAATGACCCCGCAACAGAAAGCGCGTATTGCGCGTCAGCTTGGGGTAAATGACCCGTGGCCGATCCAGTATGTTCGATGGCTTATCGGTGACCAATGGCGGCAAATTGATACAGATGATGATGGTGTTCCTGACACACAGGGAACCCGTTTAGGCATTCTGCGCGGCGATTTTGGGAACTCTTTTGCACAGCGCCGACCCGTACTTGATATTATCGGTGAACGTATTCCCGCAACGCTGGAACTGGGATTAGCATCGTTATTCTTTGGTGTCGTCATCGGTGTGCCGATTGGTATCATCGCAGCAGTAAAGCATGGTGGTTGGTTTGACAGTACCACGCGGGTCGTGGCGGTGATTTTTAACGCCATTCCCGTGTTTTGGTTAGGCTTGATCCTGATTTTGCTCTTTGGCGCACTGCTCCCACAGTGGTTGCATAATGCGAATCCGACATTATTTCCCACAGTTAGCCCCATATTGCCTATGGGTGGTCGTGGGCCGAGCGTGTTAACCGGTGGCATTCCCCCGATCTACCAGCGTTTGCAGTACCTCATTCTGCCGACGTTTGTGCTGGCAACGGGCGGTATTGCGGGTTACTCACGTTATATGCGTGCTTCAATGCTCGACGTGATTGGGCAAGACTACATTCGCACGGCAAAGGCAAAAGGCTTGTCGATGCGTCAGGTGTGGTTTAAACATGGTGCGCGGAATGCGCTGATGCCACTTGCGACATTCCTTGGCCCCGCCATTACCGGTTTGCTGGCAGGTGCGGCGATCACAGAGCGCATTTTCTCATGGCCGGGTTTGGGGCGGTTAGCTCTGGATGCTGTAACCGCACTGGATTATCCCGTGGTTATGGCAGTCGTCATATTGAGCGCAGTTGCGACCATTCTCGGTTTTGTGTTGTCAGACATTTTGTATGCTCTGATTGACCCCCGTATTCGGTTCAGTTAAGGCGGTATAACACTATGACATCACAGACTCAATCTCCGGCACCTGCGGTCATTAGTATCGGCGGCGAAGAAAAGGTTCGTGTTGGTGAATCGCTGACTACACTGGCGCTGCGCCGCTTACGCCGGGACAAGCTCACCCTCGTGGCTATGTCAGTGATTTTAGTGCTGGCAGTGCTCTCATTTGCTGCCCCATTAATTGAGCGCTACGTTTTAAACGTCGATTATACCTCGACCAATATCGATAAGGCGTTCCTCACGATTGGTGCGGAAGGGCATATCCTCGGTACAGATGATGTAGGCCGCGACCATTTGGCACGGCTGCTTTACGCGGGTCAGATTTCGCTGTCAATCGCGTTTATTTCAGCCATTCTCTCACTCATTATCGGCGTAACGCTGGGTGTCATCACCGGATATTACGGTGGCATCGTCGATGATATTGTGAATTGGTTGATTACAACCTTGGATTCGATCCCAAGTTTGTTCCTGCTGATCATCGTATCCGGTGTGGTGCTGCGAAGCCGCGATCTCTCTGGAACGATATTTACAGGCCCGTTCGCTTTGGTGCTGATCCTTGGCTTTTTAGGATGGTCGGGCATTACCCGCTTGGTTCGTGGCGAAACATTATCCATTCGCGAGCGTGAATACATTATCAGCGCTCGTGCAATTGGCTCGTCGCCAATTCGGATTATGTTTACCCACATCATTCCTAATTTGCTGTCGGTGGTATTCATCACATTAGCAATCGACATCGGCAGCTTGATCTTGGTTGAATCGGCACTGAGCTTTTTGGGCTTCGGGGTACGGCCTCCGGCAGCAAGCTGGGGTAACATGCTGACAAACGCCAATTCGTACTTCACCAAAGGGCCACATTTGGTCGTCGCACCGGGGTTACTGATTGTCGTAACGGTGCTGTGCCTATATGTGATTGGTGATGGTCTGCGAGACGCTTTTGACCCAACGTCCATCGATTAATCTGGAATAAAAAGAGGGTAGGCCACAATCGCCTACCCTCTTTTTTTAACTTGCTACCGTGGGAGTTGGCGTAAGGTTGTTTTCAATCTGGTATTGGTTACGCATCCTTGTTATGAGTTCGTTTTGAAGCCCCTGTGCTTGGTTAA
>Ga0209460_1001737_pt1 | contig 11454 bp, 6 predicted proteins | sample EBPBio132013_DNA_FD_185868 | JGI IMG/M metagenome (GOLD analysis project Ga0209460, IMG submission 185868) | Wastewater treatment Type I Accumulibacter community from EBPR Bioreactor in Madison, WI, USA - Reactor 2_5/13/2013_ DNA (SPAdes)... | ecosystem: Engineered > Bioreactor > EBPR >...
GCTCCCGCGCGCTTCGCGTCGGCTCTCGCCGCGTGTGCGCTGGATCATCACCGGGAAGATGCCGGGGTCGGCGAGCCGGCGGCCTCGCTGATGCCTTTCTTTCTGGCCTACCGTTACGGCAATCATCGCGCCTCCTTGTCCGCTTTTGGCGATCTCGTCGGCAGCTCCGCGCCGCTGGCGACGCTGCCGCCGGCCCGCGAGCGCATCCGCCTGCTCGTCGTCTCCCGGCATCTGCGGCGACATTCCGTCTGGGATGTCGTTCTGCACGGTCTTCTCCGCCACCTCGATCGGACGCGCTTCGAGGTCGTTCTCTACCACCTCGGCGTGGTCGAGGACGCAGAGACGGCCGTCGCCCGCCATCTCGCCGACGTCTGGCGCGACCGTGCCTCGGTCGCCGATGCGGCGGCCTGGCAAGCGGCGGTGATCGCCGATGCGCCCGATGCCATCTTCTATCCCGAACTGGGCATGGATCCGCTGACCTACCATCTGGCGTCGCGACGCCTGGCGCCACTGCAGATGGCGGGATGGGGCCATCCGATAACCACCGGGTTGGCCAGCATCGACCTGTTCCTCTCGGGAGAGTTGATCGAGCCGCCGGCGGCGAGCGCGCACTACCGGGAACGGCTGGTGCTCCTGCCGGGAGCCGGCTGTTGCACCGTTCCGTTGCCTTTGCCCGCGACACCGATCCCCGAGGTCGAGGCCGAGCTGGCGAGAAGTCGCGGTGTGCGCTTTGTCGTTCCGCAGCGACCGATGAAGTTCGATCCGTCCGATGATGATCTGTTCGTGGATCTCGCCGAGCAGGTGCCCGATGCGGTGTTCATCCTTTGTTCCGACCCGGTTTATCCCTGGGCGACCGACCGACTGCTGGATCGCCTTGCCGGCGCCTTCCGCAAGCGTGGCCTGGCCGCCGAGGGGCGCTTCCTGGTGCTTCCGTGGCTTGCCGCGGGGGCGTTCCTGTCGCTGATGGATGGCTGTGACGTCTATCTCGATTGCCCCGCCTTCTCGGGGTACACGACTGCCTGGCAGGCCTTGCACCGGGGTATTCCGATCGTCACCATGGAAGGCGCCTGCATGCGGCAGCGGCTGGCGGCGGGTGTGTTGCGTCAGGCCGGCCTGTCCGAGAGCGTGGCGGCTTCGCGCGCGGAATACCTGCGGCTGGCGGTGCGGCTGGCGGACGAGTCGCGCGATGCCGGCCTGCGCGCTGCCCGGCGCGAGCGTCAACGTGCGGCTGCCGGCCGCGTGGATGGGGACACGCGCGTCGTTCGCGCTTTCGAGAATGTCGTGATCGCCGCGCTGGAGAACGCTCGGCTCGGTTGATCCGCGCGAGCACGCCCAGTCCGTTCCTTGCCACCTTTGCCGATCGTTGCTCAAGATTGCCCGTCGGCTGCCGTTACCTGCTGTGGACCGTCATCTTGTTGACCCACCGTGCAAAGGAGCGCGCATGTCTCGCCAGTTCCGAAACCTTTCGATCGCCCTGAAGCTCAATCTCGTCCAGGGCCTGGTCCTGCTGGCGATCATCGTCGCCGCGGCGCTGACCACGGCCTGGCATCTGCGCCAACAACTCGAAGACACCGCCGTTCACGATCTCGGGCAGACCAACCGCCTCGTCGTCTCGATGCTCGAAGCCTACGATCGCAGCCTGCGCAGCGACATCGAACGCAGCGGCCGCATTTTTGCCGGGATGTTCGACCAGCCACTGGAACTGCAGGCGGCTGGCGAAGCGCCTCGCCTTCTGCAGAAGGGGATGCCGCTCAACGACCGTTTCGATGTGGTCGAGGCCTTTACGGCGAAAACGGGAACCGTGGCGACCATCTTCGTTCGCCAGGGCGACGACTTTCTGCGTACGGCCACTTCACTGAAGAAACAGGACGGCAGCCGGGCCACCGGCACACTGCTCGGCGCCGATCACCCGGCGCGGCCGGCCCTGCTCGCCGGCAACACCTACACTGGCAAGGCGTTGCTGTTCGGTCGCGACTTCATTACCCATTACACCCCCGTACGAGATGCCGCAGGCAAGGTGGTCGGTGCCTTCTTCGTCGGACTTGAGCTGACCGAAGGCCTCAAGGCATTGAAACAGGGGATTCTCGCCATCAAGGTCGGCGAAACCGGTTACGTCGCTGCGCTCGACGCCGGCATCCAGAAGGGTGTGGCGACCATCCATCCGGCCAAGGAAGGCGCCAACCTGCTGGCGGCCAAGGACAGCCGGGGTTTCGAGTTCGTTCGCGAGATGCTCGACAAGAAGTCGGGCGTCATCCGTTACGACTGGGCCAATCCCGGCGAAAGCAGCCCCCGCCGGAAAGTCGCGGTGTTCGACCACTACCCGGCCTGGAACTGGGTGGTCGTGTCCACGAGTTATGTTGAAGAGATCAGTCGCGGCGCCGATACGGCCGTCCGCGACATTGCCATCATGGCGGTGGCGATCATCCTGGCCGCCCTGGCCAGCGGCTACGTGGCGACACGCGCCTGGGTGAGCCGCCCCCTGCACGAGATCGTCCTCGAGGCCGAAAGGATCGCCGGCGGCGACCTGAGCAGCCGGCTGCTTGCCGATGGCGGCGACGAGGTCGGTTCCCTGAAGCGCGCCATCGGCACGATGGCCGAAAACCTGAAGACGACGATCGGCGATGTGCGCCAGGCGGCGGGGACCATGCTCGAACAGTCGACGGCATTGGTCCACTCGGCCCAGCAGGTCAGCCACAGTTCCGCGGTCCAGCGCGACGCGGCGACCGGCATGGCGGCCTCCGTCGAGGAGATGAGCGTCAGCATCGAACAGGTGGCGCAACACGCCCGCGATGCGCAGCGGCTGTCGAGTGGTTCCGGGGAGGCGGCGAATCACGGCGCCGAGGTCATCCAGCAGGCGGCCGGTGCGATGGGCCAGATCACCGGTTTCGTTCGCCAGGCGTCCACCACGGTCGGCGAACTCGGGCAGCGCTCGCAGGACATCTCGGAAGTCGTCCAGGTGATTCGCGAAATCGCCGAACAGACCAATCTGCTGGCCCTCAACGCCGCCATCGAGGCGGCGCGCGCGGGCGAGCAGGGCCGGGGCTTCGCGGTAGTCGCCGACGAAGTGCGCAAACTCGCGGAGCGGACGGCGAAGTCGACCCGCTCGATCGGCGAGATGATCACCGGTATTCAGGACGGTGCCGGAGCCGCGGTCGAGCAGATGGAGCATGGCGTCGCACAGGTCGCCGAGGGTGGTGTCCTGGCCGATCGCGCGGGCCAGGCGATCGGCGAAATCGATGCCAGCACGCGCGAAGTCATCACCGCCGTCGGCAGCATTTCGGAGGCGATCAGCGAGCAGAGCGTGGCCAGCCAGACGATCGCCCGCGGCGTCGAGCAGATTGCCCAGATGGCCGAGGCCAACCATTCGGCGTCTCAGGATACGGAGAACGCGGCACAGGCGCTGCGCGACCTGGCGGCGCGGCTCGACCAGGCGCTTGGCCGTTTCCGCGTCACCTGACATGGTCTTTGCCGCCGGCGCCGCAGCGCATTGGCCGGCCCGCCGGCAGGCGCGGATTGCATTACCATTCCGGCCATGAGAATCCTCATCGTCGACGACGAGCCCGCGATCTCCGATACCCTGGCCTATGCCTTGCAGGCTGAGGGGTTCGCCAGCGACTGCTGCACGCTGGGTGGCGAGGCGCTGGCACGGCTGGATGCCGGCGGGCACGACCTGGTTGTGCTCGACGTCGGCCTCCCGGACATCAGCGGTTTCGATGTCTGCCGCCTCTTGCGCCGGAACTCGGACGTGCCGGTGATCTTTCTCACCGCCCGTTCCGACGAGGTGGACCGCATCGTCGGCCTGGAACTGGGCGCCGACGATTACGTGGCCAAGCCGTTCAGTCCGCGCGAAATGGTCTCGCGCGTCCGCGCCATCCTGCGCCGCAGCCGACCCGAGTTGCGCACGGGCGCCGGAGCGACCGCGTCGGCACGCTTCACGGTCGATGGCGAGGGCCTGCGCGTCGCCTACCACGGCGTCTGGCTCAACCTCACGCGTTACGAGTACCTCCTGCTGACGCTGTTGCTGGCACGTCCGGGCCGCATCCTCAGTCGCGGCCAGATCATGGAAAGCGTCTGGCAGGATAGCGGCGAGAGCCTGGAGCGGACCGTCGATACCCACGTCAAGACGCTGCGCGGCAAGCTGCGCGCGGTGCGCGCCGACGAGGAACCCATCCTGACCCATCGCGGTCTGGGCTACAGCATCGCGCTACGGTAAGCGGCCGGTGAACGTTTCGGTCCGCCTCTTCGTCGGCTATTTCCTGATGCTTGGCCTGGCGGCGTGGTTTGTCCTCAACATTTTCATGCACGAGGCCGAGCCGGGAATTCGCCAGGCCACCGAAGAAACTCTGGTCGATACGGCACACGTCCTTGCCGAACTGGCCGCGCCGGAACTCATTGCCGGGCAGATCGCCGACGGCGGCTTCGCCAGGGCCCTGGCGGCGGCTCGCGAGCGCTCGCCGCAGGCCAGAATCTGGGGAGTGCAGAAGGACCGCATCGATTTTCGTGTCTACATCACCGACCGGCAAGGGCGGGTGATCTACGATTCCGAGGCGCTTGCCCTGGGCGCCGACTACTCGCAATGGCGCGACGTGGCGCGCGTCCTCAAGGGCGAGTACGGGGCGCGCAGCACGCGCGAGCAGGCCGGCGATGCCACTTCGTCGGTCATGTACGTCGCCGCTCCGATCCTGCGCGACGGCCAGTTGATCGGCGTATTGTCGCTGGCCAAACCCCTGTCGAGCGTCTTGCCCTACATCGGCCACGCCGAGCAGCGCGTGAAGCGTGCCGGCTACATCCTGCTGGCGGCCTCGGCACTGATCGGGGTGGCGTTCTCGGCCTGGCTCAGTTGGTCGATCAACCGTCTGCGGAACTATGCGCGTGACGTCTCGGAAGGCCGCAAGGCCGATCCGCCGACGTCCGGCGGTCGCCAGTTCTCCGAGTTGGCGCGCGCCCTGGCGCTGATGCGCGAGAGACTCGAAGGCAAGCAGTACGTCGAACGCTACGTCCAGAACCTGGCGCACGAAATGAAGAGCCCGCTCTCGGCGATCGTCGGCGCCGCCGAGATCCTCGAAGGCAGCCCCGCCGATGGCGATCGCCGACGCTTTGCAGCAAGCGTCAGCGAGCAGGCGCGGCGCTTGCAGGGAATCATCGAACGGATGCTGATGCTGGCCCGGGTCGAGCAACTGCAGGCGCCGGAAGAGGCGGTCCAGGTCGACCTGGGCGAACTGTTGCGGCGCTGCGTCGACGAACGCAGTCTGGCGCTGCAGGCACGTCAAGTGAACTGCCGGCTCGCCATCGACAAGCCGCTCGGTGTGCGTGGCGACCCCTTCCTGCTGCAGCAGGCGCTGCTCAACCTGCTCGATAACGCCATCGCCTTCTCGCCGACCGGGGGGTGCATCGAAATCGCTCTGCGGCATCACGAGCAGCACGCCGAAGTGGCGATCCGCGATCATGGCAGTGGCGCTCCGGACTACGCGCTGGCGCAGGTCTTCGACCGCTTCTATTCGCTGCCGTGCACCGCCAGCGGCAAGAAGAGTTCCGGGCTCGGGCTGGCACTGGTGCGCGAGGTGGCCCGCCTGCACGCGGGCGAAGCCGATTTCGCCAACCATCCCGAGGGTGGCGCGCTGGCCCGCCTGCTGCTGCCCATTGCCGGGGCGGGCTGACTTCACCTACGCTTCACCGAGCTTCACGGCCGCTTCCTCGTCGGTTCATCGAGACGCCGCAGACTCCCGGTACCGTCAACCAGGGAGAAACTCATGGACAAGAAGCTGCTTCTCAAACTCATCGCCATCGGCTTCATGTCGTTGCTGCTGCTGGTGCCGCTGGCCCTCATCGAGGACCAGATCCGCCAGCGCAGCTCGCGTCAGGACGAGGTCCAGCGCGGTATCGCCAACAGCTCAGCAGGCCAGCAGACTCTCACCGGGCCGGTGCTGGCGATTCACTATCGCGAAAAACTCGAGCCGGAAAGCAAGGAGGACCCCGCCACCGGTCGCCTCAAGAGCATCCCGCGCTTTGCCGAGCGGACCTTCTACCTGCCGGCAGAGACCCTGCGCCTGACTGGTGACGCGCGCGTCGAAACCCGCCAGCGTGGCATTTACCAGGTGCGTCTCTATCACCTCGATCTGGCGGTTGCCGGGCGCTTCGTACTGCCCGCGCATCTCGGGTTCGACAGCAAGCGTGTCATTCTCAGTGCCGAGGCGACGCTGCTGCTCGGCGTTGCCGATCCGCGCGGCGTCGATAACGACCCGGTGGTGAACCTGGACGGCAAGCGCTACCGCTTCGCGACCCCCAAGATCTCGGCACAGGACGGCGATGCGCTGGCTGGCGAACGCCTGGCGATCCCGCTCGGGGCGATCGCTCTCGAGGCCGCGACCAAGCTCGATTTCGATTTTCCGCTGCAACTCACCGGCACCGAGCGGCTGGCGATCGCGCCGACCGGCGAAGCGAACACCATCGCCATCAAGTCGGACTGGCGCCACCCGAGCTTTGGCGGCCGCTTTCTGCCGCGCGAACGCACGCTTGGTGACGACGGCTTCACGGCCCGCTGGGAGGTCTCGCATCTGGCGCGCAACTTTCCCAATACGCTGGCTGCCGCGAAGGGCGGGCCCGCACCCGAAGTGCTCGACATCCTCTTCGTCGATCCCGTGAATGTCTACCTGCAGTCCGAGCGTGCGGTGAAGTACGGGATCCTGTTCATCGCCCTGACCTTCGCCGGTTTCTTTCTCAGCGAGATCCTGCGTCGGGCGCCGATTCACCCGCTGCAGTACCTGCTGGTCGGACTCGCCCTCGCGCTCTTCTTTCTGCTGCTGATTGCGCTTTCCGAGCACCTGCCCTTCGTCGCCGCCTACGCGATAGCCGCGTCGGCCTGTATCGGCCTGATCGGTAGCTACCTGGCCGGCGCGCTCGGCGATCGCCGCCAGGGACTCGCCTTCGCCGTTGCGCTGACCGGACTCTACGGCGTGCTCTACGGGGTGCTGCTCTCCGAGGACAACTCGCTGCTGATGGGCAGCGTGCTGCTCTTCCTTGCGCTCGGCGCCATCATGCTGGCGACGCGGCGCATCGACTGGTATCGGATTGCGCCGGCCGCTACGGCTCGGCCGGCGGAATGAGGCAGCAACATGCCCCGCGCTGTCCCGCGTTGCTGGCGTTCGCTGCTTGCCTGGGCGGCGCTTGGCGGCCTGCTCGCCGTCGCCTGGAATCTCAAGCATCCGCTGCTGTACTGGCTGCGCCCCTGCGAGACGGCTCTGCTGCTGGCTGTCGCCGTGGTCGGCGGTAGCGCCGCGCTTCGGCAGCCACCTGCGCAGCGTTCGCCTGGCAGGCGGCGACTCCTGGCGATCGGCCTGCTGGCCCTCGCCGGCCTGACCCTGTGGCGCGAACTGGAGTTTCAGGTCGATCGCCGGCACGTCCTGGCCGGCGGCCGCGACATGCAGATGCTGGGCGAGCATTTCATCGTCGGCTTTCGCAGCTTCGCCGAGGTCGAGCCGCTGGCGGCACGAGGCCTCATCGGCGGCATCTACCTGACTCGGCGCAACCTCTTGCCCGACGGTGTGGTGACTGTCGCCGCCGGGATCGCCCGGCTCCAGGAAGCCCGTCGCCTGGCCGGCCTGCCGCCGCTGATCGTCGCGGCCGACCAGGAAGGCGGGCCGGTTGCCCACTTGTCACCATGGCTGGAACGCCTGCCGGCGCTGTCCAGTCTGGTGCACGCGGCGCCGCCCGAGACGCTGGCGGTGCGTGCGCGGCTGCACGGCGAACGACAGGGGGCCAGCCTGGCGGCACTCGGCGTCAATCTCAATCTGGCGCCGGTGGTCGACCTGCGGCCGTCCGAACCGGATGCCGTCCTCGCTTTCCTGACCGGCAGCGGCGGCCGGGCCATCGACGACGATCCGGCGGTCGTCACCGAGGTGGCCCGGGCGTATGTCGCCGGCCTCGCCGATGCCGGTGTCGGCGCCACTCTCAAGCACTTTCCGGGGCTTGGGCGGGTGCGCGAGGACACGCATCTGCGGCGCGCCAGTCTGGCGGCGACAGCCGAGGATCTGCGCGGCGACTGGCAGCCGTTTCGCAGCGTCGGCAACGGCTCGCGGGCGGCCATCATGCTCGGCCACGTGGTCTTGCGGGCGGTGGACCCCGACCACGCGGTTTCGCATTCGCGGATCGTCGTGCAGAACGTCCTGCGTGGGCAATGGGGCTATCGCGGCGTACTGATCACCGACGATCTCAACATGGGCGCCGTGTACGGCCAGGGAATCGGTCGCGTCGCGGCACAGTCGCTGGCGGCTGGCGTCGATCTGGTTCTCGTGTCCTACGACCCCGACCAGTATTTTCGTGCCCTCAGCGGTGCCGCCCGGGCACTCGTGCGAGGCGACGTCGACCGGCCGAGCCTCAAGGCAAGCTGCCGGCGCCTGCGTGCGTTGGGCGTCGGAAACCACGGGGCCCCCGGGCAAGACTCCGTAGCGGTCGCGCCGGCGCCCGCTGGGTCTGCAGCGGGAAGCCATTCCGCCAGCGCGGGAGCGCCGATGGCGGTGGCCGACAGACCTGACGCGGCAGCTTCTCCGGCGAGCTGGTTGCAGAGTCTGTCGTCATTTTGCGATCGCTAGGCCGATAGGCTGCTAGAGTTACGGTTCGTTGCCTCAGGCGCGGGGCAGGGGTTGCTGGCCGCCGCCCCGGAGCCGCGAGGCGGAATCCGGGAGAGTCTTCAGTCATGGTCAAGTCGACGCGCAGTGCCGGTGCCTCCTGCAGGCGCCCATCTGCCGGGGGCGGCCGGAGGCGCTGCCTGGCTGTCCTGGCATCGGTCCTGGTCGCCGGCTGTGCAACCCGGCTGGGCAAGGACGGGCGGACAGAGACCGATGTGCATGCACGCTATCTCGCCAAGAGCGAGGCGGACCGGCTCGCCGATACGGTTCGCCGTGAAGTCGACGAGGGGCTGCTGCGGATCGCCGACAAACTCTACAAGCGCAACCCCAGGGAATGGCGGAAGGCAGGCGCGGCAAGCCGCGAGGCCGCGCTCGAGCGCCTGCGGATGCACCGCAGCGTCAGCCCGCCGGAACTGCTTGGCGCGCGCGAAGGCAAGGCGGCGGCACTCGCTTTCAGCGAGTCGTATGGTGGAGATCGCGTCGCGGCCCTGGTATTCGGTCTGCTGACCATGGTCGACGCCGCTTTCGAGCACAAGGCCGATTTCTACATTCTCGACAGCCTGAACGAAATGAAGCTGTACAACTGTGCGCGCAACATGGAAGTGGCGATCTGGAAGCTCGCCAACGACCGCAACGGCGCCGGCGAACTCTACCTGCTGTCGAACGAAGGCGATCCGGTCCGGCGCAACCTGTCGTTCGAGCGCGAGTTCGGCCGTGAAATCGGTCTGCTCGACCTGATGGCGAGCGTCGTTGCCGACCGCAACGGCCGCGCGCTGTCGCGTTTCTCCCAATCTGTCGCGACCATGATCTTCCTGCCTGTGGGCGGGCTCCCGTAGGTACGGTCCGTGCGCCGGGGCACCCGGAGTTCTCCCCTGGTCTGGCGGGGGAGGCGGGGCGCCGGTAACAGCGACGGTCCCGCGCGTGGCCACGGATCAGACGGCAAAGGGGGCCTTCGCCAAAACCCGGCGCAGTTCCTCGTCGAGGACGCTCACGTCGATCGGCTTGGCAACGTAGCCATCCATTCCCGCCTGCAGGCAGCGCTCGCGGTCTCCCTGCAGAGCGTTGGCGGTCATCGCGATGATGGCGGTACGGTTGCCGCTTCCGGCTTCCCGCGCGCGTAGTCGGCGGGTTGCCGTGAGGCCATCCATTTCCGGCATCTCCATGTCCATCAGGACGAGTCGGTAAGGTTTCTGGGCGAGTCGGCTCAGCGCCTCCAGGCCATCGGCCGCGGTGTCGTAGGTCAGGCCAAGTCGCTCGAGCATGGCGCCGCCGACCAATTGATTGATGGCGTTGTCGTCGACCAGCAAGACAGGTCCGGTCACCAACTCGGCCAGCGATCGCCGCTGGCCGGACGTGCCGGCGGCTGCCTCCGCCGTCGGCTGCGTCGCTTCGCGTGGCGCGTCGGCCAGATGCAGGGGGAGCGAGAAACGGAAGCAGCTGCCGACGCCGGGTTCGCTGTCGACCTCGATTTCCCCGCCCATTGCCTGCACCAGCTCGCGCGCAATGATCAGACCCAGGCCAGTGCCGCCGTACTTGCGGGTGATTGATTCGTCACCCTGACCAAAGGGCAGGAACAGGCGGCCCAGTGCTGCCTCGTCCATGCCGATGCCGGTGTCGCGAATGCTGAAGACGAGGCGCTGGTCTTGCGCGTCGATGGCCAATTCGACCGAGCCGGCCTCGGTGAATTTGACGGCGTTGGCCGTGAGGTTGATCAGGACCTGACGCAGGCGCGTCGGGTCGCCGATCACGTGCGACGGAAGGTCTTCCGCGACCTTGGGGATGAAGTCCAGTCCCTTGTCGGCGGCGCGCTGCGCGACGATGCCGCCGACTTCGGCGATCGTCTGGCGGAAATCGAAAACAATCGCTTCGAGCGTCAGCCGTCCGGCTTCGATCTTGGCCAGATCGAGAACCTGATTGACCAGTTCGAGCAGGTGCTGTCCGGAGCGCATGATCAGCCGCACGTAGTTCTGGTGCGACGCCGGCAACGGCTCGCGGTCGAGTACTTGCGCAAATCCCAGGATCGCGTTCAGTGGTGTCCGCAGTTCGTGGCTCATGCGCGAGACGAAGTCCGACTTGGCCCGGCTGGCGCGCTCTGCCTCGTCCCTGGCGACGCGCATGGCGGTCCAGGTCTTGCGCAGCTTGTCGTTGGCCTCCTTGGTCTGGCGCACGAAGAACCAGCCGGCGACGGTGGCCAGAAGCACCACCAGCCCGACCAGGAACCACTCGGTAAGCCGAAAATGCTCGCGCTGCGTGGCGAGGGCCGACTCGATCCTGCGCAGTCGCTCGCTGCTGTCGACGTACAGGCGATTGGCGTTCTCGTTGATGCGGAAGAAGAGGGGCGGAACGTTTTTCGCAAAGACGCTGATTTCTGCGTCGATAAGAAAGAGCTGGTCTCGTTTTCCCTCCTCGCGGTACCTGCCGCGCCGCACCAGCAGTTCTTCGAGTCCGGCCGCCTTGCTGCGGATGGCATCGAGAAGGGGTGCGATCTCGATCACCTCCATGACGAAGGACGAGTCGTCGAACTGTGGCGCGTAAGGGAATTCGCGAACCATCTCGTCGCGTCCCTCGATGTTGAGCTGGATTTCGCGGCGCACCGTGCCACCGTGCTGGAGTACCAGGATGTCACGTTCGAGCTTGGCGAGCTGCGCTTCGATGTCCTGGCGCGCCCGCTTGAGTGCCGGCGGGTTGTCGGCCAGCGCCAGTCGGTAGACGGCCGTTTCGATGCTGCCGATCTCGCGCACGATCTCGTCACCGATGAACAGGCGCGAGCGCTCGTTGCCACCGCGCTGTTCGAGTTCGACGTAGAGCTCGGCAAAGAAGACCTTGAGTC
>Ga0209460_1001745_pt1 | contig 11392 bp, 10 predicted proteins | sample EBPBio132013_DNA_FD_185868 | JGI IMG/M metagenome (GOLD analysis project Ga0209460, IMG submission 185868) | Wastewater treatment Type I Accumulibacter community from EBPR Bioreactor in Madison, WI, USA - Reactor 2_5/13/2013_ DNA (SPAdes)... | ecosystem: Engineered > Bioreactor > EBPR >...
GGGGCCGCGGGCGCGCGCGCGCGCTGCACCAGCCACCAGGCGCTGCCCACCAGGGCGATGATCAACAGCAGCGTCAGCGTCATACCCAGCCCGCGGCGGCGTGGCGGGGCGGCGGCGGGGGCGTTGGAGGCGGTGTCGTCGGGCGTGGACATGGCGTGCGATGCGGTGCGGCGGCGGCCGCGCCGCCGGTTCAGCGCGCATCGTAGCGGCCCCGCGACCACGGGCGCACCGCCGCCAGGTGAAGAAGTGCAAAGCTGGCACGGGCGCGGCACCGCGGACGGCGCGCCGGCCCGGGCCCCTCAATGGACCACGAAATACATCGCTGGCGCTTGACCAGCCTGCGCCAGCAGCTCCTGATGTGATAGTCCTTCAGGAATCGGTCAGTCCCCCGCGCCCGGCATACCATTGCTGCATGTCCTCCACGGCATCCACCCATTTGCTCGCGCCGGCCGCGTTGCGGCACTTGCTGCAGCCCGGCACGACGCTGCTCACCCTCGCGGCCTGCGGCTTGGGGGCGTCGTTCGCTCTGACCTGTGGCTGCGGTTTCGATGCACGCCTGGCCGTCGCCACGCTGGCGCTGGCATTGCTGGCGCAGGCGGGCGCCAACTTGCTGGCCGAGCACCACCTTGCCCGCCGCAATGCACCCGCGGCGCCGCTGGCCAGTCCGGCGGCAGGCCAGCACGCCTGGCTGTTGCTGGGGCTGGTGATTCCGGCTGGTCTGCTGCTGGCCGCCCACGGTGGCGGCGCCCTGCTGCCCATCGGTGCGGCAGGCTTGTTGTTGCTATGGGCCGGTGCGGCACCACCGCTGGCGTTGAACGCCCGTGGACTGGGCGCGCTGGCAGCCGCACCCGTCTGGTGGCTGCTGGTGCTGGGCGCCGACTGCGCGCAGCGCCAGCGCCTGCTGCTGGTGCCGGCGGTAACCGCCGTCAGCTTCGCGCTGCTGGCGGCCAACGTCGGGCTGCTGCGCCCGCGTACCGCCCGCGCCGGACCACGCCCCCTCGCTGCCCTGACTCTGGCCGTGGCACTGCTGGCCCACGGCTGGCAGGCGGCCGCCGTGTGGGCGGTGATTGCGCCTGGTGGCGCGCTCTGGGGCCTGGCGGCGCTCCCATTGTCGCTGGCGGCGGCGCTGGCGGTGCGGCTCGGCTGGCAGGCGGCCGGCGCCCTGGCCGTGGCCGCTGCCACAGTGCATGCCCTGGCCATGGCCACCGGGCTACTCATGTCCACCTGAGCAGGCCCCATGCCGCCCCAACCACCGCCCGCCATGATGCCGACCGCGTCACAGGTGCTGGCCGCCGCCGATGCGGCCAGACAACGGGCACCGGCCGCCACGGTGCTGCACCGGCCCACCTGGCTGGCCAGCCACGTGCGGCTGCTTGGTTTGCCGCTGCCCGCCGCCGGCACGCCGGCGCAGTGGCTGGCCGGCGCATTGGCCGATCACGACGCGGTCGACCACGCACTGGCGCAATGGCTGCCGGCGACCCGCTTCGAGGCCGTCGACGCGCGGGCGCTCGAGCGGCTGATCGCCCAGGCGCTGGCCGACCTGGACGAGGGCGAGGTGGCCGAGGACGACGCACTCCGCTCGGCCCTGACGCGCCTGGACCTGGCGGACGCGCGCCAGGCGCACCGCATCGTCGCCTGCCCGGGCCGCCGGGGCCCGAACGCCCCGTATGCGAATGGCCCGACCGAGCAGGTGTTCTGGCGCGATCGCACCCACTGGCACCTGCTGGAGCTGCACCACGAGTCCTGATGCCCACCGGCCAGCGGCCGCGCGGGCCGGCGTCACGGCAAGGGCGGGGGCGGCGTGTCCGTCCACAAGGCGTTCAGGCGCGGCAGCGCCGCCCGCGCATTGGCGCTGCTGAGCGCGGCCCAGGCCGCCGGCTCGAGTCCCCGCAGCGCCGCCAGCTCGGCGCCGATGCGCGGCAGCTCGCCCGGCTCGTTGCGGCCCTGGGCCGTGCCATGGGCGCGCTCGCCGGCGGTGGCGTAGAGCCAGCGCGGCGGGATGTCGGGCGCGTCGGTCTCCATCACGATGGCATCGGCCGGCAGCTCGGCCGCCAGCGCGCGCAGGCGGGTGGCGCGCTCGTGGGTCATGGCGCCGCCAAAGCCCAGCTTGAAGCCGAGCGCCAGCAGCTGGTCGGCCTGCTGCCGGCTGCCGCTGAAGGCGTGGGCGATGCCGCCCGGCACGCCGGTCTCGCGCAGGCCCTGCAGCACCGCGTCCACCGCCCGCCGCAGGTGCAGCAGCACCGGCAGGCCGTGGCGCCGCGCCAGCCTGAGCTGCTCGCGAAACACCAGCTGCTGGCGCTGGCGCAGCGGCGCCTCGGTCAACTCGGGCACGAACAGGTCCAGCCCGATCTCGCCCACCGCCACCAGGCGCGGGTCGTCGGCATGGCGCGCCAGCGCCGCCTCCAGCCGCGCCAGCGCGTCGTCCGGGGCGCGCGCCACGTACATCGGGTGGATGCCCAGCGCGTAGGCATCGCCAAAGCGGTGCGCCAGCGCGCGCACCGCCTCGAAGGCCGCCGGCTCGACCGCCGGGATCACGCAAATCGCTACGTTTTCGATAGCTGCCCGCGCACGCACGGCGGCCACGTCGGCCGAAAACTCCGGCGCGTCCAGGTGGCAGTGGGTGTCGATCCAGGTGGCCATGCGTCGCATCATGCCGCAGCGCCAGGGCATCAGCGAAATTGATGGTGCCGCATCAGCAATCGGTATTACCCATGACATCGCACCGCGTTCGATACTGGATTCCGCCGCGAACCCCCTCACCCCCCCGACAGGAGCCCTCCAAACGGCAAGACCCTGGCACCCTGGCGTTTGGCCAGCTGCGTGCATCACCGCATCCTTCATCGTGGTTTCCGCCACGGGCGCCTGGGCGGCGCCGGCCACCACGGCGGGCGCCGCGGTCGACGCCGCCACGCCGGTGGCCCCCACCCCCAACGACGCTTCCATGCCCGCACCTCCGTCGCGCGCCACCTGGCTGACCCCCGAAAACCTGCGCTGGGGCCTGCGCCATGCGCGCGAAGTGGTGCCCACCGCCACCGTGCTGCACGCCGAACGGGTGCGGCCGCTGCCCGCCGGCCAAGCCCTGCCCACCGAACGACTGCGCCTGCGACTGACCGACGGCCAGCAGTTCAGTCTGGACGACTACCTGCGCGACAACCACGTGAACGGGCTGTTGGTGCTGCACCGCGGTCGCGTGGTCCACGAGCACTACGCCGGCGACATGCGCCCACGCGACGTGCACAGCTGGGCCTCGATGTCCAAGTCGCTGGTCGGCATCGTGGCGCAGCAGCTGGCCAGCGCCGGCCGGTTGGACCTGAACGCCCCGCTGGACCGCTACGTGCCGGCGCTGGCCGGCACGCCGTTCGGCACCGCCACGGTGCAGCAGAACCTGGACATGCAGGTGGCGCTGGCCTATCCGAAGGAGCTGCCGCCCGACATCGGCATGTTCGTGGCCGCCGGGCTGCTGCCGCCGCGGCCGGGCATGCCGCTGTCGATCCACGACTTCATCCGGGTGCCGCGCCCCGTCGACGAAGCCAGCGGCAGCCAGTTCTTCTACCAGAACGGCTCCACCGAGGCGGTGGCCTGGGCGCTGGAGCGCGTGACCGGCCAGCGCCTGCCGGAACTCATCTCCACCCTGATCTGGCAACCCATGGGCGCCGCCGATCCGGCCTACTACCCGCTGGACGCCGCCGGCAGCGCCTTCGCATCGGGCGGCCTGCACAGCACGCTGCGCGACGCCGCCCGCCTGGGCGAGTGGGTGCGCACCCGTGGGCGCCTCGGCGATCGGCCCACCGAGGCGACGGCGGCACTCGAGCGCATCCACCAGGCGCCGGATGCCGACAACCAGGCGCGCGTGGCACGCGCCGGTCGCGCCATGCCCGGTGGCACGGCTTACGCCAACTTCTGGTGGTATCCGGCGCGCGCGCCCGGCGCGCTGGTGGCCTCGGGCCGGTTCGGCCAGCGCCTGTACATCGACCACCGCCACGAGCTGGTGATCGCGCAGTTCGGCAGCTACGCCGACCTGCGGCCGCGCTCGGTGGCGGTCGGCCAGGTCAGCCCGCGCCAGGACCACCTCTTGCGCACCGACGACGGCCTGGTGGCACTGGCGCAGGCCATCGTGGCGCTCGTCGAGCACCGCTGAGCGGTCGCGCTGGCTGACCCCGAGGGGGGTGAACGTCTCGACCGCCGGCGCCGCATCTCAGCGCCCGAGGCGCCCCGCCAGCCAGGGCGCGCAGGCGGTCACCAGCAGCACCAGCGGCCACAGGTTGCCGCCCTCGAAGCGGTAGGCCGCCAGGATTTCGTCCAGCGTCCGTCCGCGCAGCAGGCCGAACGAGAACTCGAAGCCCAGGGTCAGCGCCAGCCAGCCCAGCCCGGTCAGCAGCTGCGCCCGCCTGCCGCGCAGGCCGATCCACGGCAGCAGCCACCAGCTCAGCAGCAGGATCAGGCCCGACAGCAGCAGGCCGCTCAGCAGCAGGCCCGGCCGCGCGCCCAGGCGCGGGATCAGCAGCGCCTCGCGCAGCACGCCGTTGGCGATCGCGCACAGCAGAATCAGTCCCCCACACGGCCAGCGCGCGGACCAGCATCGCCATGCGCATGCGTCACCTCCATCGCCCCTGCCGCGGGACGCCAAATCATGGTACCGTGACAGCCATCATCCACCCGCCGGGGCAAGTCCATGCGTCGCACCGCGCTGTACAGCCGATCGTCTCCTGCCGCGCCGCCCGCCGCCGCGCCCGCACCCGAGGCCGTGCCAGCGCCGGTGCCCGTACCCTGGCGCCAGCGCCTGCGCCGCGGTCTGCGGCATCCGGGCGCCCTGTGGGCCGCCATCGGGGCGCTGGCCCTGGCGCTGGGGCTGGCCCAGGGGCCGTGGCGCACCACGGCCCCGCGCAAGCTGACGCAGGACGACATCCACGCCGCGGTGATGCACACGCTCGGCACCAAGGTGCTGCCCTCGCAGGCGGCGCGCGCCGCGGCCGCGGTGGCGCCTTCGGTGGTGCGCGTGGAGGGCGTGACCGAGGGCCGCAAGGGCCGGAAAGGCGCCGGCGAAATCGGCCGCGGCATCGGCACCGGCGTGGTGATCATCGACAACGGCACCATCCTGACCAACCTCCATGTGGTGCAGGGCGCCGAGCGCATCACCGTGACCTTCGCCGATGGCACCGAGAGCGAGGCCGGCATCGTCAACATGCAGCCCGAGAACGACCTGGCGGTGCTGCGCGCGCACAAGCTCCCCGACGACCTGCAGGCCGCCACCATGCGCTCCACGGGCGACCTGGTGCCGGGCGACGAGGTGGTGGCCATCGGCTTTCCGTTCGGCCTCGGGCCGTCGGTGTCGGCCGGCGTGGTGTCGGGGCTGAAGCGCGGCTTTCGCTCGCCCGACGGCGGCCAGCTGATGAGCAACCTGATCCAGTTCGACGCCGCCGCCAACCCCGGCAATTCGGGCGGCCCGCTGGTCACCATGGACGGCCAGGTGGTGGGCATCGTCACCGCCATCCTCAACCCCACGCCGGCGCGCACCTTCCTGGGCATCGGCTTTGCCGTGCCGATCGAGAACGCCGCCGCCGGCGCCGGGCAGATCCCCTTCTGACATCTTTTTTCGGAGCATTCCCCGCATGACCGACGCCGACCAACGCCGCTTCGAGGCCAGCCCCGACACCGCCGCGCTGATGGAGCGCATCCTCTACGAGGTCAAGCGCGTGGTGGTCGGCCAGGACCGCTTTCTGGAGCGCGTGATGGTGGCCCTGCTGGCCGGTGGCCACCTGCTGGTCGAGGGCGTGCCGGGCCTGGCCAAGACGCTCACCGTCAAGACCCTGGCCGGCGTGCTGCAGGGCCAGTTCCGGCGCATCCAGTTCACGCCCGACCTGGTGCCGGCCGACCTGATCGGCACCCGCATCTACAACCAGAAGACGGGCGAGTTCAGCACCGCCCTGGGCCCGGTGTTCACCCACCTGCTGCTGGCCGACGAGATCAACCGCGCGCCGGCCAAGGTGCAGAGCGCGCTGCTGGAGGTGATGCAGGAGCGCCAGGTGACGATTGCCGGCCAGACCCACTACGTGCCCGAGCCGTTCCTTGTGATGGCGACGCAGAACCCGATCGAGACCGAGGGCACCTACCCGCTGCCCGAGGCCCAGGTGGACCGCTTCATGATGAAGGTGCTGGTCGACTACCCGAGCGACGAGGAGGAGTTCGTCATCGCCCAGCGCGTGACCGGCCCGCGCATCGAGGTCAGCCCGGTGGCCAGCATGGAGCAACTGGCCGCCCTGCAGCGCGAATGCCGGCGGGTGTACGTCGATCCCGCGCTGACGCAGTACGCCGTCCGGCTGGTGACCGCCACGCGCCGGCCGGCCGACGTCGGGCTGAAGGAGCTGGCGCCCATGCTCAGCTTCGGCGCCAGCCCGCGCGCCACCATCGGCCTGATCGAGGGCGCCAAGGCGCTGGCCATGATGCGCGGACGCGCCTACGCCCTGCCCGAGGACATGAGCGACCTGGCGGCCGACGTGCTGCGCCACCGGCTGGTGCTGTCCTACGAGGCGCTGTCCGAAGGCCTGTCGGCCGACCAGATCGTGCTGCGCCTGATGGGCAAGGTGACGCCGCCGCCCAAGCCGCTGGCGCACGAGCCGCTGGCGGCCTGAGCCTGTCCGCAAGAAGCCCGGAGGCCACTGATGCTGCGCTGGCTGCGCCGCCCACCGCCACCGCACGCGGTGCCCAACCCGCCGCCCGGCGGCATCGCGCAGCCGTCGCCTGGCGGGGCTGACCCCGAAGCCCTGCTGCGCCGCCTGGAATGGACCGTGCTGCGCCGCCTGGACGGCGTGCTGCAGGGCAGCGTGCGCACCCTGATGCGGGGCAGCGGGATGGACCTGGCCGACCTGCGCGAATACCAGCTGCACGATGACGTGCGCCACATCGACTGGAACGTCACGGCGCGCCTGCAGACCCCGCACGTGCGCGTGTACACCGAAGACCGCGAGATGGCGGCCTGGTTCCTGCTGGACCTGAGCCCGTCGGTGGACTTCGGCTCCGGCCCGCGGCTCAAGCGCCAGGTGCTGGCCGAGTTCGTCGCCGTGCTGGCGCGCCTGCTGACGCGACACGGCAACCGCGTCGGCGCGCTGCTGTACGGCGGGCGGGTGGAGCAGGTGATTGCGGCGCGCGCCGGCCGCCGCCATGTGCTGCACCTGCTGCACGCCATCGGCCACCGGCCCGGGCCGACACCGTCCGAGCCCGTCACCACCCGCCTGGCCGAGTTGCTGCGCGCGGCCGGCCATCTGGTGCACCGGCGCTCGACGCTGTTCGTGGTGTCGGACTTCATCAGCGCGCCCGGCTGGGAGCAGCCGCTGGCTCAACTGGCCAGCCGCCACGAGGTGGTGGCGGTGCGCCTGGTCGATCCGCTGGAGCGCGAGCTGCCCGACCTGGGCCTGATGACGCTGCGCGACCTGGAGTCCGGAGAGCAGTTGCTGGTGGACACGCACGATGCCGGCTTTCGCCAGCGCTTTGCCGCAGCGGCCGCGCGGCGCGAGGACGCGTTGCGTCAGGCGCTGGCGCGCGCCGGCGTCGACACGCTGGAGCTGTCGACCGAGGGCGAGCTGGGCGAGGCCATCGTGCGCTTCGTCGAACTGCGCCGCCAGCGCAGCCGGCTGGCCGCCGGCGGGGGCATGCCGGCACACCTTCGCAAGCGCGGCTGATGGGGTCACAATGAAGCCGCAACCGAGCCGCCCATGAACCTCGCCTGGCCCGCCTTCCTGAATTGGCTCGCGGCGATCCCGCAGCCGGCTTTTCTGTGGCCGCGGTTCCTGTGGGCGCTGCTGGCGCTGCCGCTGCTGGTGCTGCTGTACGTCTGGCTGCTGCGCCGGCGCAAGAAGCTGGCCGTGCGCTACGCCAGCCTGTCCATCGTGCGCGAGGCGGCCGGGCGTGGCCCCGGCTGGCGCCGCCACCTGCCGCCGCTGCTGCTGCTGCTGGCGCTGGCGCTGCTGCTGCTGGCCAGCGCGCGGCCGGTGGCCGTGGTCGCCCTGCCCTCCAACCAGCAGACCATCGTGCTGGCCATGGACGTGTCGGCCAGCATGCGCGCCACCGACGTCGAGCCCAACCGCCTGGTGGCGGCCCAGGAAGCGGCCAAGGTGTTTCTGAAGGAGCTGCCGCGCGACGTCAAGGTCGGCATCGTGGCGTTTGCCGGCTCGGCCCAGGTGGCGCAGTTGCCGACGCTCAATCGCGAGGACCTGGTCACCGCCATCGACCGCTTCCAGATGCAGCGCGCCACCGCCACCGGCAACGCCATCGTGATCTCACTGGCCACGCTGTTTCCCAATGCCGGCATCGAGCTGCAGCAGCTCAGCGGCGATCGCCTGCGCGGCGGCATGGGCCGCTCGCTCGACCAGCCGCCGCCCAAGCAGAACGAGTTCGTGCCGGTGCCACCGGGCTCCTACGGCTCGGCCGCCATCATCATGCTGACCGACGGCCAGCGCACCACCGGCGTCGACCCGCTGGACGCGGCCAGGATGGCGGCCGACCGCGGCGTCAAGGTCTACACCGTGGGCATCGGCACCGTCGACGGCGAGATCATCGGCTTCGAGGGCTGGTCGATGCGCGTGCGGCTGGACGAGGAGACGCTCAAGACCATCGCCCAGAAGACCGCGGCCGAATACTTCTACGCCGGCACGGCGCAGGACCTGAAGAAGGTCTACCAGAGCCTGTCCAGCCGCCTGACGCTGGAAAAAAAGGAAACCGAGGTGTCCGCCCTGTTCGCCCTGGCCGGCGCGCTGCTGGCGCTGCTGGCGGGCGGGCTGTCGCTGCTGTGGTTCGGGCGGGTGCTCTGAGGCCGAGCGTCTTTTGCCCATGCGCGCCTTTCGGGCACGAACAAAAAGCGCTCAGCCTCTGATTTCTTGGTGGTTTTTCGGGCTCATACTCGCGAATGATGGTGAGGTACTCGATCAGTGCCGCACCGCCGGGGACGCCAAGGATTGGCAGAGGACGCCAAGAAAACCGATCGATCTTCTTGCTTGCTGCGTCCTCTGCGAAACCTCTGCGTCCTCTGCGTTCGGAGGTTGGCGGTTTCCAATAAACCACCCTTCAAAGCCGTGTCTTGCAGGCCATCACCATCATTCGCGAGTAGAGCCGTTTTTCGCCCACAACGCCCGCCAGGAAAGCGCCAGCAGCTATCTATTTTGATGTGCCCTACAACGCGCCTGCCTGGCGCCGCGCGTGGCCGGGCCGCGCACCGCCACCTTCCCCACCCATGAACGACGACCCCTTTGCCGGCCTGAGCAGCCTTGAGGCCACCGAACGCCTGGCGCGCTTCGGCCCGAATGCACTGAAGCCGCACCGCCAGGCCGTCTGGCGCCAGTTCCTGGGCCGCTTCGCCAACCCGCTGGTGCTGTTGCTGCTGGCGGCCAGCGCCGTCTCGGCAGCGACCGGCGACGCCACCAGCGCCGGCGTCATCGCCACCATCGTGGCGCTGTCGGTCATCCTCGACTTCACGCAGGAGCGCCGCGCCGGCCAGGCCGCCGAGCAGCTTGCGCGGCAGGTGGCGCAGCGCGTGCGCGTCTGGCGTGACGACCGCGAGCAGCAGGTGGCAGCCGACGCGCTGGTGCCGGGCGACGTGGTGCTGCTGTCGGCCGGCGACCTGATCCCGGCCGACTGCGAGCTGCTGCGGGCGCAAGACTTCTTCGTCAACCAGGCGCTGCTGACCGGCGAGCCCTACCCGGTCGAGCGCCGCCCCACCGCCGATGCGCTGCCCGAGCGCGGCGACTGGGACACGGATGCGCCCGGCGCGCTGTTTCGCGGCAGCTCGGTGGTCAGCGGCTCGGCGCGCGCGCTGGTGCGGCGCACCGCAAGGAGCACCGCCATCGGGCGCATCGCCAGCAGCCTGGAAAAACCACCGCCACCCACTGCCTTCGAGACCGGCACGCGGCGCTTCGGCCTGCTGATCATGCGCCTCACGCTGCTGCTGGTGCTGTTCACGCTGGGGGTGAACCTGGCGTTTCAGCGCCCGCTGCTGGAGTCCTTCATGTTCGCCGTGGCGCTGGCCGTGGGCCTGACGCCCGAGCTGCTGCCGATGGTGGTGTCGGTCACGCTGGCGCGCGGGGCGCTGCGCATGGCGCGCGCCCAGGTGATCGTCAAGCGCCTGTCGGCCATCCAGGACATGGGCGCCATGGACGTGCTGTGCACCGACAAGACGGGCACCCTGACCGAGGCGCGCATCCGGCTGGAGCGCCACGTCGACGCCCAGGGTCGCGACAGCGCGCACGTGCTGGAGCTGGCCTACCTCAACAGTTTCTTCGAAAGCGGCTTGAAGAGCCCGATGGACGAGGCCATCCTGGCGCACGAGCACCCCGATGTCGGCGCCTGGACCAAGATCGACGAGGTGCCGTTCGACTTCGAGCGCCGGCGCGTGTCGGTGCTGGTCGAGCGCGCCGGCGAGCGCCTGCTGGTGCTCAAGGGCGCGCCCGAAGACGTGCTGCGCCTGTGCACTCAGTATGAAAATGAGAGCTGCTCGCGCACCTCCGGCGCCGGCTGCGAGCTGAAACCCCTTGACGACGCGGCGCGCGCGCAGATGCAGGCGCTGTTCGACAGCCTGGGGCGCGAGGGCTTTCGCGTGCTGGCCATTGCCTGGAAGCGCGAGCCCGGCACCCTGGTCGACGCCGTGGTGGACGACGAGAGCGAGCTGGTGCTGGCCGGCTTCGCCGCCTTCCTCGATCCGCCCAAGGCCAGCGCCCGCCCGGCGCTGCGGGCGCTGGCCGCCAGCGGCGTGGCGGTGAAGGTGGTCACCGGCGACAACGAGCAGGTGGCGCGCCACGTCATGGCCGAGCTGGGCCTGCCGGTGAGCGGCGTGCTCACCGGCGCCGAGATCGCCGCCATGAACGACGACGCGCTGCGCGCGCGTGGAAGGGGTCAACCTGTTCTGCCGCGCCAACCCGCAACAGAAGAACCGCGTTCTGCTGGCCCTGAAGGCGCGCGGCCACGTGGTCGGCTATCTGGGCGACGGCATCAACGACGCGCCCTCGCTGCACACCGCCGACGTCGGCATCTCGGTCGACGGCGCGGTGGACGTGGCCAAGCAGGCCGCCGCCATGATCCTGCTGCACAACGACCTGGGCGTGCTGCACGCCGGCATCCGCGAGGGGCGGCGCACCTTCGGCAACGTCATGAAATACATCATGATGGCCACCAGCTCCAACTTCGGCAACATGTTCAGCATGGCGCTGGCCACGCTGTTCCTGCCCTTCCTGCCGCTGCTGCCGCTGCAGATCCTGCTCAACAACTTCCTGTATGACCTGTCGGAGCTGGCGCTGCCGCTGGACCACGTGGACGAGCCGGAGCTGGCCAGCCCGCGCCGCTGGGACATGGGCTTCATCCGGGACTTCATGATCCGCATCGGGCCCATCAGCTCGGTGTTCGACTTCGT
>Ga0209460_1001748_pt1 | contig 11368 bp, 12 predicted proteins | sample EBPBio132013_DNA_FD_185868 | JGI IMG/M metagenome (GOLD analysis project Ga0209460, IMG submission 185868) | Wastewater treatment Type I Accumulibacter community from EBPR Bioreactor in Madison, WI, USA - Reactor 2_5/13/2013_ DNA (SPAdes)... | ecosystem: Engineered > Bioreactor > EBPR >...
TGCTGGTAAAAATGTGCATCGCGTACTTGGTCGCGCCGTAAATCGGGTTGATGGTGAACTGCACATCCGCCTGCACCGACGAGGTGATGATGATGCGCCCACCTGTTCCCTGCGCGATCATCTGGCGGGCGGCAGCTTGGCACACGTAAACGTTGCCCTTGATGTTGACATTGACGACCGGCTGTAGATTTTGCGGCGTGGTTTCGAGGATCGGCTGCCAGCGAATGATGCCCGCGTTGCTGGCGACAATATCGATCCGCCCCAACTCGCGCACGGCACAGTCGAACATGGCGTTCACCTGCGCGGGGTCAGTCACATCGGCGGGGATAGCAGCCGCGCGGCGACCGAGCGCCCGCAGTTCCGCTGCCCGCTGCTCCAGTGCATCTGCCTGCGACACATCGTTCAGCACCACGTCCGCACCTTCATCCGCCAGCGCACGGGCAATCCCCCAGCCAATACTGCGGTCGTTCGCCGCCCCCGTCACCAACGCCACTTTGCCTTGCAGCCGCATAATCATCTCTACCTTTTTAGGTACTGCCAACGCACATTATTCCCGTATTATTCCCCTCCCTGTTACTACGGGGAGGGGTTAGGGGTGGGGTACTAACTCGCTGGATAGAAAATGGTCTTAATCCCCGTTTTATCCTCAAAGGTGTCGAAACCCTTTTTCCAATCCGTCACCTCGAACTGGTGGGTAATCAGCGGCTTGGTCTGCACCTTGCCCTCCGCCATCAATTGCAGCGCCCTTATCCACGACGAGGGGACGCTGGCGTTCGTGCCGGTGGCGACCAATTCCTTGTACACCAATTGGTCAACATCCCAGCCAATCGGTCGCCCGAATAAGCCAATCTGCACATAGCGACCGCGCCGCCGTACCAGCTTCAACAGGTGTTGGGCAGCCGGTTCCGCACCCGCGCACTCGTAAACCACATCCGCCCCCAAGCCTTCGACGGTCAGGTCGGCGATCAACTGCTCGGCATTTTCTTTTTGCACGTTGACGATATGATCTGCACCCAACTGCTTCGCCATCGCGAGGCGGTGTTCATCCGCGTTCGTGCCGAGGACGATCACAGTCGCCCCCGCCGCCTTGACGACTTGCAGCGTCAGCAGGCCAATCGCACCCGGCCCCGCGATGACCGCCACATCACCGGGGAAAACAGTGGGCGTGTTGGTGACAGCATGGACGACACACGCCAGCGGTTCGGTCAGCGCACCGGCTTGGAAATCGACATTCTCCGGCAGCAGGTGGATATTCTGCGCGGGAACGATCACGTAGTTGGTGAAACCGCCGTTGACCCGCGACCCAATCGAGCGCCGGTTCAGGCACAGGTTCACCTGCCCGCTGCGGCAGTAACGGCACTGCCCGCACGAGGCGAAATAGGTTTCGGTGGTCACACGCATCCCCGCCTCAAGGCCACTCACACCCTTGCCAACCTCGGCAATTTCAGCCGCGACCTCATGCCCCAGCACGACAGGGGGGATGTACTTAAACTCGTCCTTGAGGATGTGCAGGTCAGTGCCGCATAAGCCTGCCGCTTTTACCCGCAGCTTAACCTGCCCATCGCCCACCTGCGGCTCGTCGATGTCGCGCACCTCAACATTGCCGGCACCCAACGCAACTTTCATAATGGCTTTCATAAAAAGACCTTTGTCACAGAAGTTTATAGTTATGCAATCGATTGCATAAAGTGTAACGCGCTGGGCAGCAGAATGCAAAACCCACCACCTACACTCATATATCCCAAATACACTGGGGATATAGGGAATCGGAAATGTGAACAAATGTTTAAGAGTTGGGATATAACTTGGGATAAAATGGGAATTTGTAGGGGTTTACCGGCGGTAAACCCCTACTCGATAACCGATATTTACCGCGTGACCTGCATCGGCATGATGACGCTGACAAAATCGTCACGGTTTTCAGGGCGGATGACACCGGGGTTCGCCGCGCCGTTGCTTTCCAGCACCACCCGTTCGTCGTTGATAACGTTCAGCACGTCGATCAGGTAGCGGATGTTAAACGAGATGTTGAGCGCCTCACCCTCGACCGAAGCATCCAGCATCCCTTCGTTGTCGCCGCGTTCGGCGGACATACCGACAATCGTCACCGCACCCGGTTCGCCGGGGCCAGCCGCCGGTTTGACCAGCAGCTTGGCGCTGTAGGCCGAGTCACGAGCGAAGATTTCCGCGCGCTTGCAAGCCGCCAGCAGGTCGCTGGTGTACATCACCGACGAAGTCACATAGCTGCGCGGGATAATCGCCGCAAAGTCCGGGAACTTGCCTTCGAGCAGTTGCGTGGCGACATCCGTGTGCTTCATGTGGAATAGAACAATGTCGCGTTCTTTGGGCAGTGTGATCGTCACCACATCGTCATCGTCGCCGATGATACGCCCGACTTCACTCAGCGCCTTCGCCGGAATCACGATGTCGATCCGCTTGGCAAAGGTTTGTTCGATGTCGGTTGTCCGCACCGCGAGGCGGTATCCATCGGCAGAAGCCATCGTCATGACGTTGCCGTCAAGCTGCATCAGCACGCCGGTCAAAATCGGGCGGTTATCTTCCTTCGCGGCGGCGAACACCGTCTGGTTAATCATATCCTTAAGCGTCTTGCCGGGGAGCGTGATGTCTGCGTCACCACCTGCCGGAATGACCGGAAACTCGGCGGCATCAATCCCCTTGACGTTCGAAACCGTCGCGCCGCAGCGCACGTTGACCGTTAGCGTAGCGGGATCGAGCGACAGATCAACCCGTTCTGGCGACAGGTTATTCACGAGATCAGCCAGTGTTTTAGCGGGCAGTGTGATCGAGCCTTCCTGCTCGACCTTCGCGCCAATCCATGTGGTGATGCTCATTTCGAGGTTGGTGGCGGCCAGCTTGACACGCGCGTCTTCGGTGGCAACAAGGATGTTGCCCAACACCGGCAGCGTGGGACGGTTTTCAACGGCGCGGGCGACAATGCCAAGCCCTTTGGCGAGTTTATCTTGTAAAACGCTGGTTTTCATTAGACAGGTGGCTCCTGTTAGCTGCTTTATCCCAAATTATTTCCCAACAGTATACAACAGGTGTTCGGTTATGGGTAGCGGGAGGCGCGGGTAAAATGATCCCAAACCAATCAGACTGATCGATACCCGACAATAAGGTGCGATGAATAGTCATCTTCCGCACCCAGAAACACTTTTGAACCACAGCTTTAGACTGAAAACTGTTGACTGATAACCATTCCCTACACCACACCCACCCGCTGCGCGAATTCTTGCAGTGGGGCGGCTGCCGTGCGGACAATCGGCTGCCCATGCCCGAACAGCAGCGTCTCTGCTTTGAGTGCCAGCAGCTTCTTGATCGACCGCTTATTTTCTTCCGCGTCTGCCGTCAGGAAGGCCAGCGGCAGCGTCATCTTATTCATTAGGTAAAAGATCGCATCGCCGGTAATGACCAGCTTACTCGCCGGATGCCAGAACGACACATGCCCCGGCGAGTGACCCGGCGTATTGATGATCTGCAACCCACCGAGGATGGGCAGCGTTTCCTCACCGTTGAAGGTGCGGTCTACCGTCGTGGGCTTGACCTTCGTATCCGGCGGGCGGAAACCGGAAGGCCGCCGCACCACCGACTGCTCGCCTTGAATGATGGGCTTCTCCAACGGATGGCACCACACTTCCGCGCCGGTCGCCTGCTTGAGCTGCGGCAGGCTGCCCACATGGTCAGGATGCCCGTGTGTAATCAGGATACGCTTCACGGCGGCGGGTTCGTGTCCCGCCGCTTTCAACTGCGCCAGTATCTTATCCCCCGCGTTGGCGATGCTCGTGTCAACCAATGTCAGCCCATCCGTGTCTTGCAGCATGTAAACACGACCGGCGATCAACCCCGTAAACGTGAAAATCTGCGGCAGTATCGGTTCCATAGCGCCCCCGTTATGACACATGATATGACCTAACTATCCGCATTATAGTGGCAATCACGTTTATAGAAGTGTGAACGTTACCTACGGGTTATACACCTGTATGCGCTTATCCGGCTGCCGCTGGGCGAGGCGCTCCATGCTGGACTTCACCTGTGCCACAATCTCGCCTTCATCCAGCGTCAGCAGCTTGCCGTCCAGCATCAGCACCTTGCCGTCGCAAATGGTCGTCCGCACATCGCTCGCCCGCACGTTGTAAACCAAACTCGCCGTCATACTGTGCAGCGGTTGGTGGTGCATCCCGCTCAAATCCACCAATATCAGGTCAGCCAAGTTGCCGGGGTCCAGTGCGCCGAGTTCGTCCGGTTGTCCGTAAACCCGCGCACTCTCCCGTGTGGCGATGTACAGCGCTTCAGGAATCGGCAGCGTTGTCGGCGTACCGCTGGCCTGTTTCTGCGTCATCGCCATCAAGCGCATCGACTCGAAAATATCCAGCGTGTTATTGCTCACCGCGCCGTCCGTCGCCAGCCCCACCGGAATGCCGTGCTGCCGGAACCCCGCCACCGGTGCGGTTCCCATCGCCAGCTTGAGATACGTCTTGGGCGCGTGGGCGAACCCGGCCTCGTGCTTGGCGAGGATCGGCATGTCTTCCGGCAGCACCCCGCAGCCATGCGCGATGATCGTCGGCACATCCAACACACCTGTCTGCTCAAGCACCTGTATCGGCGTGAGGCCGCGTTTCTCAAGGCTCGACCGTGTTTGCCCCATTTCCTCCGAGGCGTGGATATGGATGCCGACATGCAGTGCCGCCGCCTTCTTCACGCCCGCCCGCAGGTAATCGTCATCGCACAGGTACGGCGAGTGCGGAGCCATGATCGTGCGGATGCGCCCGTTCGCCGCCCCCTGCCACTCTTGGATAAACTGCGCGGTACGGTCGATCATCGCGTAGCCGTTGTTGCCGAAGATCGCCCAACCGAGTAGCGCGCGTGTACCCGCTTTCTCGACCGCCTTTGCCGTTTCGTCCATGTAGAAGTAATGATCCGCCACCGAGGTCACGCCCGCGCGGATCATCTCCGCGAGGCCAAGCTGCATCCCCCAGTACACATCCTCGGCTTGTAGGTTGCTTTCCAGCGGCCACATATAATCGTTGAACCACTGTTCAATCGTCACATCCTCCGCCAACCCGCGGAAGATCACCATCGGCACATGCGCGTGCGTGTTGATGAGTCCCGGCATCGCCAGCAAACCGTTCGCCTCGATCACCTGCTTGAAGTGGCTGGGATCTGCCATCCCCGTCGGCTGCACCGCCTCAATCCGGTTACTGCCAATCAGGATGTCGTGTTCGTAGAGGATGAAAGCGCGGGCATCAATCGTAATATTGAGAACGTTGCAGTTGCGGATGAGTAGGTCGGACATAATGAGTTCCTTGTTGCAGGATTGCAGTGCGATAAACGTTAATTGTGACACTCCGCAGCCACTAAAGTGGCGCGGCTTCTAATCCATGCCGACCCGTGTCCACATGAGCGATTACGGGTGTGTCCCACCCGGCTTTGATTAAAACGTTGATGGCGGCTCGGTGATCGCGGTCTAGGCTAAGACCACAACCGCAATTGACCCACCGAACGGACAACTCAATTTTCTCTCTCCCACCACACTGAGGGCATGTCTGGGAGGTATAGGCCGGGTCTACAAACCGTATCTCACGACCAGCACTTGCAGCCTTGTACAGGAGATATTGTTTGAAGATGCCCCAACCGCTATCCAGAATGCTCTTGCTCAAATGCGGATTACGAACCATGTTGCGCGTCGCCAAATCCTCAAGCGCCACACCATCACAGGTTTGCACCAGCTTGGTACTCAACTTGTGCAAGTAGTCGCCCCGTTGGTTGGCGACGTGCATATGCTGACGCTGCACCCGTTTGAGCGCTTTACGGCGGTTCTTGCCGCCCGGTTTCTTCCGCGCCAGCGCACGGCTCAGAACACGCAGCTTCCTTTGCCCCGCACGATAGTAGTTTGGGTTCTCAACCTTCTCGCCTTCGCTGGTCGTGATTAAGGCCGAGATGCCCATATCCAGTCCGATGAAACGTCCAGTTTTCGGCAGTTCTGACTGGTCAGGCAGTTCTACAGCAAATGACACATACCACTGCCCCGCCTGATGCTTGATGCGACAGGTTTTGATTGTGCTCGCTTCAGGGATCGCTCGATGCCAACGTACTGGAACACGCCCAATCCCGAATAACTTTAAGCGTCTACCGTCCAACGTTGCCCCAACACCAAACTGCTTAAAGGCGAAGCTGTTGAAACGATTGCGACCTTTGAAGCGAGGATATCCCGCTTTTTCTCTTGCCTTTACCCGACGGAAAAAGGCTTGAAAGGCTTTGTCGAGATCATCAACCACCGATTGCAGGGTTTGTGAAAACACGATTTGAGCTTGCGGAAAGGTCTTCCGATAGTACTTGCCTTTGGCCTGTTGCTCTGATTTGGTGACATGGCGCTGTTCGAATTCCCAAGCCAGCTTACGTTCTTCAAGACACATATTGTACCAATGGCGGCACACCGCCAGCACTTGGAACATGCGCTTCTCTTGGGCCTTGCTTGGGTACAGACGGTATTTGAAGGTTTTGAGCATCAAACGCCTTTCTGTGCGGCAATGTATCGTTGAATCGTTTCGGCAGCTATATGCTCTGCTGTACTGGCGAAGTACGCACCGGTCCATAAAGACGGCAGCTTTTTAAGTTGCGGGAATTTTTGTCGCAGGACGTTTGAGGTCACGCCCTTGCAGGCTTTGATAACCCCTGCCGCTGAATCAGTAGGCCATACCCGTATAACCAGATGGATATGGTCGGGTTGAATAGCGAATTCTACAATTTGCCAGCCTTTTTCTTGCGCCTTTTGTTCAATGAGCAGGCGACATTCAGCAGCAATTTCGTTCACCAAAACAGCCTTTCGCCGCTTGGGTGTCCACACTAAATGGTACACGATGAGGTGTACACGATGTTCGTCACGTTGGTAGATTAGTTTGTCGTTTTTCATGTAGGTAGTGTAGCATATATCTACACATTAGACAAGCGTCATGCGTTTGGCTAAGGCCTTAAAGCGCTTTCATCCACTGCGGTTAAAACCGCGTGGCTTTCTCGCGGCCTAAAGGCCAATATTGTAAACCAGACATCAAGAAATAGGCTCAACACTCTATCCTGTTTTATACTGGGAAGGATACACGTTTGTTCGGTTAAGCATTCTCGAATCCATAATTGACATCACAGGAGCATTCATGATGCGTAAACACTTCCTGCTCGTACCCATCATCACCCTGCTAGCCGCCTTCTCCCTGACGGCTGTCACCGCCCAACCACGACCGCAGCTCGTCATGGGGGAGTTCGTCAAAGGCAACATCAGCCATGAAGAGTATGAAGCATGGTACACCTTCACCGGAGCCGCCGGTGATACGGTTTTGATTGAGGTCATACCGGACAGCCTGACCTTCAACCTCGATCCGACCGTCGAACTCCGCAACACTAATAATGAGACAATTGCGCTGAACGACGACTTTAACTTCCCTGTCTCGCTGGTTGTTGCCAAACTGCCCACCGAGGGCAACTATACCGTGGTCGTCAGCCGCGCGGGGGGTGAAGTGGGCGATACTGCTGGCGACTTCAGCCTACGTGCCAGTATCGTTCAGCCCGTCACCAGCGGCGCGGTCATCAACGCCGAAGTCAACAGCGATGCCAACGCCATACCCCTGCGTTACGTGCTCAACCCCGCCGCCGACCAAACCATCGAGATCACCTTCAGCCAGTCAATCGGTGAAAATTATGCCGGTATCCGCGTCTTCAAGTGGGTCAGCGATGCCTCGCCGGATGTGCTGATGAACTTGGACAGCACCGCGCAGTTGAGTAAAGCGGTTCTCACCGTCAACCTCGAGGCGGATAACTTCTACATCATCCAGCTCGCCCAAACATCCTATTCCTTTACCGATGCCATGCTTTTCCCTGTCATGCTCGAAATCCAGTAGGCATCAATGGGACTTTTGCTTAACTTGTCGTGAAACGTAATCTCACGTACATTAAGTTATGCAGGATTTTTACCAACTACTCCTAAGGAGCTTGTGAATGCATAAGCAGTATGGATTTGTTTTAGGCGCTGCGATGTTGATCTCCACCCTGACCTTCGGCGCAGCCGCCGCACAGGACAAGGTTGCGCTGACACTCGGCGAAGCCGCCGAGGGTGAAATTACCGCAGACGTGAACGAAGTGCTGTACAGCTTCTCTGGCACAGCGGGGCAAATCGTCACCATCGAGGCGATGCCGATCACAAACGAGGACTCGGACGAACTCGACCTCGATCCGACCATCACCCTCCAAACTGCCGATGGTGAACAGATTGCTTACAATGATGACTTTAGCTATCCCATCGCCATGCTCATCACCGAACTGCCAGACGACGGTGACTACATCGTCGTGGTCGGGCGCTCCGGTGGTGAGGAAGGCAGTACCAATGGTCAATACAGTGTCAAAGTGGCCGAGCCAGAATTTTACAGTCAGGGTTCGACCATCAATGCCAACCTTTCCACCGACTTCTTAGCCGCGCCGCAGGTGTTCATTATTGATCCGTCCGTCTCCGGCCCGGTCGAGTTCACTTTCTCGCAGGAAATCGGCGAAGACTATGCCGGTATGCGGATCGTCAAGTTTGTGAACGACTACTACCCCGAAAGCGTCGCCAATCTGGATAGTACGGGTCGCGTCAGCAAGGGTGTCATCACGGTTGACCTTGAAGCGGATAACTTCTACGCTGTCCAACTGACGACCGTATCCTTCTCGTTCAGTGATACCACTGAATTTCCGGTGACGGTTGAGATAAAATAACGTTTTAACCGGTAGGGGTGTACAGCTTGTGCGCCCCTCACGATAGGCTGTTCACCGTGCCAACCCTCTTTATCGTCCCGACCCCCATTGGCAACTTGGAAGACATCACCCTCCGCGCCCTGCGTATATTGCGTGAAGCCGCGCTGATCGCCGCCGAGGACACCCGCACCACCCGCGTCCTGCTCCAGCACTACCAGATCACCACGCCGCTCACCAGCTACCACGAACATAATAAGCTCGCCAAACTCGATGCCATCTTCGACGCGCTGCAATCCGGCGATGTCGCGCTGGTATCCGACGCAGGCACACCCGCTATCTCCGACCCCGGTTACGAATTGGTGCGCCATGCTATCGAGCAGGGTATCCGCGTCGAGCCGCTGCCGGGGGCCAGTGCCATCATCACCGCGCTCGTCGGTTCCGGCCTGCCGACCGATGGCTTCGTTTATCTCGGCTTCCTGCCGCGTAAAGACCGCGCCCTGCGCGATTTCCTCACGTCGCTTGCCACCGAGCGCCGTACTCTCGTCGCCTACGAAAGCCCCAACCGCCTTGTCGATACCTTAAAAGCGATAGAAAGCGTTCTCGGTGATCGCCAAGTCTGCGTCGCGCGTGAACTCAGCAAGAAGTTCGAGGAGTTTCAGCGCGGCCCCGCCAGCGCTGTACTCGCCCATTTCGAGGCGACCGCCCCGCGCGGCGAAATCGTGCTGCTCATCGCCGGAGCTGCCGAGGTTGAGCCAACCATATGGGACGAAGCACAGGTACGCGCCGCCCTGCGCCAGCGCCTTGACGCGGGTGAACCCCTCAGCAGCGCCGCCCGTGCCGTCGCCACCGCCGCCGGTTGGGAACGCCGCGCCGTCTATTCACTCGGTATCGAAGACGATTAAACACCCATAGGAGGCTGTTGATGATCGCCCGAACGTGGAAAGCCACTGCCGACACCGATAAGGTCAAGGATTATGTCGCTCATTTTGAGAACAACGTCTACGCCGAGCTGAAGCATATCGCCGGTTTTCAGGGCGCATACGTCATGCAAAAACCTCTTGAGGACGGCATGGAAATTCAGGTGATAACCCTCTGGGAGTCGATGGATACCATTCGCACCTTCGCGGGTGACTTGGCTGAACAAGCCGTCGTTGAGCCGCAAGCGCAGGCTGTCCTCCGCGCCTTTGACATGACCGTCACCCACCACGAGGTACTCGTCAACCATCAGGTGTAATAAAAAGATTTACCTATCGTTTTAAACGCACTTTAGGAAAATCGAGTTTAAATGTACAGGCTTCCTTCATCGATTTCCGAAGTCCCTTTAGTGGACTTGTCTGGTGATCAGCATGATGGCTTTAGCCTCATGTGGCGCAACCCGACAATTCTCATTAGCCTTATGCGTCGCAAGCAATTGATCAGAAATCTTGGCGTTCTTGGCGACTTGGCGGTTAACTCTTGCCTCTACCCCTCACTCAATCCCATACGGTTCGACGTAATAACTCGTCAAATCACCCTCCGCCAGCCACCCCTCCGTCTCGCGGTAGCGCACCTTGTACCAACTGTACTCATCCTCGCAGATCGGCCCTTCCAAAACCGTGAACACGCCGTTAATCGGGATCGTCGTCACCACGCGGTTCTCGGTTCCCGCGTCCGACCGCACGTTTACGGGGCGAGGATCATCCGGCAGCACATGACCACGCTCCCCCACGATCAACCGCTCGCGGGGCGCATCGGGGCAGGTCGGCGTAGGTGGGGGCGGCGCGGTGGGCATCACAAACGGCGTGGGAATAGGCGTATCGGTAATCACACGGACGGCTGTTGCGCTGGCGACAGGGGTGCTTGTCCGTTCCAGCCGCAGGTCGCACCCGACCAGTACACAGCCAACCACCGCCAAAAGAAGTCGAAGGAATGAGGTGATGTTCATGGCTGTATTTTAACAGCGATGCCCATCTTTGGGGATCATTCGGATATGGAGCTAAAACCTCAAACGATTTTTCTTGTAGGAGCATAGCCACACGTCCTCTACCGAACAAACCGCAGCCCCTCAATTGGCTGTAGGGACTTAACTTGCTGCATCTGGGAGGAGAAACACCCCTGTGTGCGCCCCTCTACATCAAACTACGCCTATCCGTAACGCCCCGCCACCGACTCGGCATAATAAACCGCCCAATCATCGCCACCGTTACCCGCTTTTACATCCTGATCAAGCTGCACCAGCAGGTCGGTCAATTCTTCCTTACCCGGTGTCGTCCCCAGATGTTCCGGCAGCCGTGGCGAAAGATAATCGGCGTACCACACCGGCCACGCCGGATCATCCCCATCCGTCGCGCTGTAGGCTTCGTGATGGGCAACCGCCGTATTACGGAACAATTCAGTCAGGGCTTCGATTCGCTCGTCCATAATCTATGCTCCTTGTTTGAGCCGATAATAAACCTATTCTAGCCACCTTCCATGAGCGCACCATGACCCAACTAGCCTTAAATTGCTGCCCAAAGGTTTGGAAATTCGAACCAAAAGCCCTTCCTAAAATTTGTGCAAAGAAAGAGACAAATGAGCGAAAAACCACTCCTCACGAAAAGCTCGAAAGACCGCATAGGCGAACGGATGAGCGGAATCAAGCAGGACAGTA
>Ga0209460_1001750_pt1 | contig 11348 bp, 12 predicted proteins | sample EBPBio132013_DNA_FD_185868 | JGI IMG/M metagenome (GOLD analysis project Ga0209460, IMG submission 185868) | Wastewater treatment Type I Accumulibacter community from EBPR Bioreactor in Madison, WI, USA - Reactor 2_5/13/2013_ DNA (SPAdes)... | ecosystem: Engineered > Bioreactor > EBPR >...
CCGTAAAAAGACGAAGACATTGCCCACAGGCAACAACGAACGATTAATGAGGTTGACCATGAAAAATACAATTTACCTTTTTGCCATTGCTTCTCTGGCGGTTTTTACTGCCTGCGGACCTGCAAAAGAAACACAGATGTCACAACGTGGCGATTCACCAGACTGGGTTAACAAGGGAGCCGGAGCCTTTGATGATGAAAACATGCTTTATGGTGTAGGTTCATCTTCAGTTTCTGACCGTTCTGCATCAAGAATGCAATCTGGTGACCGGGCGAAAGCAGAAATCGCCTCTCAACTTGCTGTTAAAATCAAATCACTTTCAAAAAATTACACAACTTCTACTTCTGGAAAAAAGGGAACGACAACCGATGTTTACGCCAATGTTACTGAAAACATCGTAAACAGAAGCCTGGTTGGCGTGAGTGTGGTTGATTACTATTACGATCCGGACGCACGGGTTATGTATGCTCTTGCAAAAGTTGATCTTGAAAACATCCGGGAAGCCATTGATCAACAAAATGATCTTGACCCCGATATGAAAGCTGACATGAAGAGCAAAATGCAGGACATGTTCAAAGAATTAGAATCAAAAACCAAGTAAAATATCCTGGAGGAGACTATGAAAAATTCAGGCCTGCTTTTAACAGCCCTGACCGTGAGTGCCCTGGCAATTGCCGGATGCTCATCAACAGAACCGGCAAAGCGTACCGTAAGCCGTATTGAAACTGATAAACAAATTGACCTCAGCGGAAAGTGGAACGATACCGATTCAAAATTGGTCGCTGAAGAAATTATTACTGATGCCTTAAACTCACCCTGGCTTGAAAGTTCTGATTATACAACTGAAAAGAAACCTGTTGTGACAGTCGGAACGATTACAAATAAAACGGCAGAACATATTGATGTAAGTATATTCATCAAAGATATTCAGCGTTCTGTTATCAATTCCCAAAAGGCAAAATTCGTTGCTGCCAAACCTCAAAAGGAAGAACTCAGAGACGAACGCCGTGAACAGCAGAAATATTCACGTGAAGAAACAGTAAAGCAAATGGCTGCTGAAACAGGTGCTGATATCATGCTACAGGGACAGATTTCATCCATCATTGACCGGTATGAAAATCAGAGAGTCATTTTCTATCAGGTTGATCTTGAAGCCGTTGATATTGAATCGGGTGAGATTATCTGGCAGGGACAAAAGAAAATTAAAAAATTCATTGATCAGGATAACTGGCAATTATGAAAACATCAATTTATCTAACCCTTGTTGTTTTTTCTGGTCTGGCACTTGCCGGATGCGGTTCATCAAAAGAAGTTGCAGGTCCGCCAGAATGGCTGAACAAACCAATGGCAGGTCTGGATGAAGGTGCTTATGCAGCAACTGTCGGCACCGGGGCTTCGGTTGAAAAAGCAAAAGAAAGGGCAGTTCGTGAACTGGGATATTACTTCCAGACGAACATCAAAACCCGTTCTACTCAAAGTACAATGTACAAGGAAACTTCAGACGGAGATAAATCAACCTCTGAACGTACCGACCGGATGGCGGAAGATATCTTCATCACCTCAGCCAACCAGCTCAGTTATGTTACGGTTGAAGAAACCTATCTGAATGACGGAACCTGGTATGCGAGAGCAATTCTCGATAAACCTGCATTCGGAATGTATCTGACTCAAATCATCAGCCGGGAAATGGAATCCTACACGTCCCAGTTTGAAGAAGCTCAGGATAAACCCATTTCGCTTTTAAAATTTTCAGCAGGTGCAGACCGGAAAGCAGCAAGAATCAAACAACTTGATAATTACCTTTCCGTTTTGAATCAATCCACCGGAATTTCTGAACTGACTGAAGTTGAAAAAGAGCTAAATACCTTCCGTCAAAATGTAGCTTTCATGGTTGAAATTCAGTTTAAAGATTCAACTAAAGCAAAAAAGCAAAATATGACAACCAGCGCTCTACGTGATGAGTTAAAACGGTCAGCTCCCGAACTTCGGTTTGGCGAAAATGGAACACCCCAGTTTTATTTATCCTGCCAGGTTAAAACCCTTGCTGAGACTTGGGTAAGACCTGATAATTTTGCTCAACTCAGTTTTGATTACTACATTCTTGACGGTGAGAAAAAACCGCTTGAAAAACTTTCGGGAACTGCAAAAGGGGCTGGTACGACAGAAGAAGAAGCTTTTCGCCAGGCAGGTATTAACATCGCCAGACAGATTGTTTCGAAGTGGAAATAGGAAATCAGTTATAAGTGACAAGTGGTAAGTCGCAAATAAAAAAAGCCGGGAATATCCGGCTTTTTTTTATTCTGTGATGACAACCCGAACCGAGTCAAATTCAAATGACATTTCCTTATTCAGGAAAATCATCTGGAGCAGGCTTCGGTAAAATCCGTATAGCGGAATTGAGCGTGAAAGTTCCTGCCTGAATTGATCCCGGTTGAGTTTGAAAGATTTATGTGACGGCTCAGACATGTGGTCAAGTTCCATATAATAATTGACCAGTGGCTGAAACTGAATTTCAAACATGTGATCCTGCCACCTGACAACACTTTTTATTGCCTGCCAACCCGTTTTTTTCTTTTGCTCGGGCGGACAAAATAAATAATCCTTCGTCTCCAAAAATTCTACCGGACTTACCTTATTCATAAAATTTCGGCTTCTAGCCAACCAGGAAAGCTGGGTAAGTCCGTCTTGTTCAAGCGTGTTGTGTACTGACCGGCAAAATTCATCAGTTTCACAAACAATTTTAACCCCGAAAACATCTTTTACATATTTACTGTATTGCTGAAGCTGTTTATCCCGTCTCAAAAGCTGATCAATCTGGAAAATTTCATCAGTCACTTTATTCCAGATTTCTTCTTCAGCCTTAACCCGGCTGGTAATCCGGTTGATACCCTGAGTTCCCCTGATGGTTGGCAGATATTCAACGAAATTTGCTGAAAGTACCAGAGATTTCCATTGGGAATCGTGGTTATACCTGAAATTATTCAGCATGTGATTCCCGAGATCCAGATCGGTTTCAGAAAACAGCATTTCCCGGGTCAATCTTTCCCTGATCAGAAACGGACGTGTGCTGTCTGGCAAAACGCCGATTACATTGCTGTGAAGTTCGAATTTATTTTTAAAAAAACAGGAAGAAAGCAGATGAGCCAATTGATGAAGATTATTTTCACCCTTTAAAATCTGGTTTTTAAATGCCAATCTGACCGAATCCAGATAGGAACGTGAAAATTCAAAGGTGAGTTTTCTGCCAGGGTTCGCTTCAAGTTCATTTTTTCGTTCAGTCAGCATGGACATGAACTGATGAAGAACAGGTTCATCAATAACCATAAATAACGGCGAATCAGAAAAGGATCGGAGGGCTTTGTCTTCCATAACTATCTTTATATTCTTTATTTATTAAAGATAATAACGATTTTGTATTTAGTTAAATAAATTACATGGAAATATTCTATTTAGTTATTTAATATATTATTTCAAGCCCAACCGTTCAAGCCTTGACCGCAGATGACGTTCTGAGATACCCAGCAGTCGTGCGGCTGCGGATTGATTCCCGGTTGTTTGGCGAAGAGCCTCCTGAATCATCGTCGTTTCAAATTTGGCAAGTTTTTCTTCGTATCCGGCTGAAAGATCTTCAGGATCATTTTCAGTTTTTTCTTTTGAACTCAGGTTTGCAGGAAAATCAGCGGTTGTAATCTGATCGCCACGGCATAAAATCACAGCTCTTTCAAGCAGATTCTGCAATTCACGTACATTTCCCGGAAAATCATATTTCATGAGTTTGTCGAAAGCTTCCCGTGAAAGTGCGGTGACTTTTTTCCCGTTTTCTTCAGAAAATTTCCGGATAAAATGATCCGCCAGAACCGGAATATCAGTCCGGCGTTTTCTCAACGGCGGAATTTCAATCATGACCACATTGAGCCGGTAAAACAAATCCTCCCGGAAAGCACCGGTTTTTATCATTTCTTCCAGATTTCGGTGAGTCGCCGCCACAATTCTCACATCAGCCTGGCGCTGCTGATTGCCGCCAATCCGTTCGTAGGTGCCAAACTGGATAGCACGAAGCAGTTTCACCTGAACAGCCATGGGCATATCACCGATTTCATCAATAAAAAGGGTTCCGCCATCTGCCTGCTCAAAACGACCCATCCGTTGCTGAATGGCGCCGGTAAAACTTCCTTTTTCGTGTCCGAATAATTCACTTTCCAGCGTGCCTTCGTTAAAGGCGGCCACATTCATTATGATCAGGGGTTTGTTTTTTCTCGGACTTGCAACGTGGATTGCTTTTGCAACCAATTCTTTTCCTGTTCCGCTTTCACCACGGATCAGAACCGTTGCTTTACTGTTCGCAACCCGGGCTGCCAGGTTTAGAACGGCTTCCATCTCGGGACTTTGAGAAACGACAGCAGAAATCTGAAACCGGCGGGTTAAGGTTTCTTTCAGGATTTTATTTTCGGCTGTCAGCCGGTGTTTCTCCTGAATCCGGTTGATTGCACTTTCAAGAATATCAAGATCAATCGGCTTGGTGAGGAAATCCCATGCACCCAACTTCATCATTTCAACCGCTTCTTCAAGACGGCCAAAAGCCGTCATCACGACAACGTCAGTTTCCGGCCATGCAACTTTTGTCTGCCTGAGCAAATCAAGACCCGTTCCGCCCGGCATTTTAAAATCGGTCAAAACCAAATCGACAACTTCATTTTTTAGAATTTCCAGGGCTGGTGTCATCCCGGTGGCAGTAAAAACTGTAATACCCCGGCGTTTCAGAAATCCTGAAAGAGAAATCCGTTGGGCTTCTTCATCGTCTACTATCAAAACTGAAAATTGATCGGTCATAAATTCTTTGGTTTAATTGAAAATCACCTATTCAACCGGAAATTCCAGAATGAACCGGGTACCTGATGGTTTTCGATCTTCGATCCGGATGGAGCCGCCATTTACTGCAACCATTTGTCTGACCATGGCGAGTCCGATTCCCGTTCCATCAGATTTGGTTGTAAAATACAGATCAAAAACCCGTGATTTGATGTCATCCGGGATGCCGCTTCCATTGTCTTCAACTAAAATTCTGAAGACAGATGAAGTTGATTTCAGTTCAACACTTACCAACCCTTTTTCGGATACAGAGTCAACTGCATTCTTGACCAGATTTCTTAAAATCTCGGTTAGCTGAATCTGGTCAGCTAGAAGTTCGTGCTTTTCTGAAATTGAGATAATGACTTTACAGGACTTTGAAATGCCGATTGCATTGAATTCCGGTTCAAGTTCCCTCGCCCATTTTTCAATCTGAATCATTCGTTTTACCGGTGCTGCCGGACGTGCAAATTGCAGAAAACTGGTAATTTTCTCATTCATCCGAAGCGTTTCCTGTCTGACAATTTTCAGGAGATGGTGAAACTCTTCTTCGTTTTGTGTTGAGGTAAAATCCTTATCAATTTGCTGCACAAGGGTTCCGATTGCATTCAGCGGGTTTCTCAATTCGTGTGCCACACCTGCTGCCAGTTCAGCCTGATTCTTTGCTTTATCCTCAAGAACCTGATGCTGTTCAAGCTTTCTTACCAGTTCTTCCTTTTTCCCCATCAGATAAATAATCAGAAGAAATGAAAAAGCAAGTCCTGACCATAAAAGTAAAGCCACAGTAAGGCGCCGTGTCATCCGGGTTGAAAATGTATCCCAGGAAGCCACCGAAATTCCTATTCTGAAAATACCCAGAGCTGTTCCATCCAAAAAAACTGCTTTTTTGACTTCAATAAGCGTATCCGGATCAGAAAGTGCAGTTATAAATAAACTATCAGGATGATGAAAAATGGTGTGGATCTCAGTTTCAGAAAGTAAGTCACCCTCAAAATCAGTTGCAGAAACCAGAATATCAGTAGAATCCTGAAGAAGCGCATAACGGACTTCATCGTGTTTCATGAGCTCTGCAAGGTAAAAACCAAGTCCGTTTTCTTTTCTGAATCTAACCAGATGATCTGCACGAACGCCGGCAACCATTCCTTTGCTGTTTCCGGTTGCCCATCCCTGAAAAAACCACGATTTGCCGGTAACCGGATTGGTTTCAAGCTTCTGAAGGTAAATTTCACCTGGTTCAAGAGAATCGGGAACGGAAATTGAAAACAACGTATCGGCAGAATTTGCTTTACTGTAAAGAGCCGGATTTAAGATTGCATATCTGGTTACCTCAAGATGTTCTTTGAGGCGGTTAACCATGGCACGGTCAGCATTCAGGGCAACAGTTGAGCCGGTAATAACCTGACCGGTAAGCAACCGGGCATGTTCCTCTTTCATCCGGTGAAGATCTGCCTTGCTTTGATTGTATTCCAAAAGTGCATTGATTACTGCAGCAAGGGTAAGAATTAAAAACAGAATACCCAGATTGAGGGGTTTGATCAGATTCATTAGGGTTGAAAATCGGTTGGTAATCATTCTGGAAGTTCTGGTTTTTATTTCTTCAAAAGTAAGAAAAATAAATCAGATTAATCATGCTTCAATACATCCCGATCCCGATTCCCGGGACGGGATACTCAGCATGGCACACCTGAGATTTCGTGATTTAAAATTTCGATCAGAACAAAAATCAGAATGTCCAGGAAAGGTAAAGTTTTGCGCCCGATGCCGGATATTGATACCAATAACTGTTCGAATTGTTTTTTTGATAATAACCGGTGAGCTTAAAGTCGAGGGTTTGTCCAGGGGCAAAATCAAAGAAAAAGGTTTTTTCTGCAGAAAGAGAAAGTCCCGGACGGTCATCTGTTCTCAGATCGGATGAAACCAGTACAGAATTTGACCAGGCAACCTGAGATGTATATTGTTTCAACAAATAGGATCCGGTGAGGGTTGTTTTCCATTCTGAGGGAAGTAAAAAGGTTACCCCAGCTTGTAAACCCTGGGAATTGTACCCGGAATTATCATCAAGCCATTCTGATGCAATTGCACTTACTGAGGAAGATTTTTTCTCATTCTGGGCTGATAAAACCCAGTGCAAATCACCGGATAAATTTACTGAGGACCAGGAATTGATATTTTGCGAAACTTTAAACCAGGAATCAGAAATACCGGCAAGCTGCCTTGCGATCCGTGAAGATCCGGCATTTTTCCCGTTTCCCATCATGCCGGAACCTTCAACACCATTTCCCTGCCCTTTTCCACGTCCGTTTCCTTCAATTGAAATTCCGGTAAATTCTTCATACATCATGCTTGTTGATACGGGGATAACTCCTGTTCCGGTTGTGGGTTCCGTTAAAAAATATTTCCCAGAAAGTTCGGTGCCCAGAGTCAGTGAAGTGCGGGTTTCAAAACTGGTATTCCATTCTGTATATCCCGAAATAACAAGTTGATCCAGTTCTTCGGCATCCTGATACCAGGTTCCTGAAACGGAAGCGCCAGATTCAAACCAACCGGTTTCAGATTCATCTCTAAAATAGAAGCCGGCAAATGGCCGGATGAAAGTAAGTCCGGCAACTTCGTTTATGGAAAGTTGGTGGCTTAATCCAAATTCAGACGTCCATTTTCCTGATAAAAAACTGAGAGTGAGATCTTCACCCAAGTAATTGTAATCAGGATCACCGGAATAAGACTGAAACCGGGGATCCCAGTAAATGGAAAGAAAATCATTTGACCACCCGATTTCACCTGAAAAGGAAGAAATAAGTGATGGATTGGTGTATCGGTAGGAAAATGGAGTTTCAGTGTATTCCTGTCCGGTTTGGGCAGAAAAATACCAGTCTTGTGCAAAACTGTTATCCGTCAACATTAAAAAAGCCATCATCAGAATTGAAGCAAAACTGGTTTTCATGATTTACTCTGGTTATTCAGATTACTTGGTTGGAGTTGTTGCAGGTGTAACCGGGTTTTGTATGCAAGCACCTCTGCCCTGTCCACGTCCGGCTCCCTGACCACGGCCACCTTTGCCGCCACGACCCATTCCCTGTCCGCGACCGGCGTTATCATTGATTCCGTCTCCATTTTTATCTACAAAGCCTGAACCCATTCCGGTTCCCTTTTTGTAATCCGGATCGACGCCATTCGGAATTCCGTCGCCGTCATGATCGGGTGCGTTGTCATTAAAGCCATCGCCATTTTTATCAACGAAACGGGGACCGTGAACAGTGGGTGGTTTGATTTTCGATTTATCATCTGAAGGTTTTACTGTTTGAGCTGAAACCGAGAAAAACAATCCGGTTGCCAGCATCAGGGTGAGAGTAAGAAAAGTACGTTTCATTTCAATTTCCTTTCAAAGTGTTCATTCCCATCTGTTACAACTACAGTGCCAGAACGATAATAATTTCTAAGTCATTGTTATTGTTAATGATAGAACTCATCTCCAGACGTCTGCACCACCTATAATACGACCGTCCGGTCGAACCAAACGACACACCGGTCGTAACCAATCTAACTTACTATTTGTTTTATCTATCAGACAGATACTATTAATTGATTTTGTTTATAAGTTATTTTACCGGATCTTTGTATCATCAAAAACGAAACACTAATTCTTAAGGAAAAAAATCATGACTGCATTTTCATCCACCCAAACTTTTAAAAATCTCGAAGCTGCTTTCGGCGGTGAATCAATGGCCAACCGGAAGTATTTATTTTTCGCCAAAAAAGCCCGTGAACTCGGCAACGAAGAAATCGCCAAATTATTTGAAGAAACCGCTGCTCAGGAAACCCAGCACGCGTTCGCTCACCTCGATCTGATTTTCGCTAAAGAAACCCTCACCATTGAGCGGATTCTTGAACTTGCTGAGAATGGCGAACGGTACGAAAACATGAAAATGTATCCGGAGTTTGAGCAACAAGCCATTGCGGAAGGTGATGCAGAAGCCGCCCATGAATTCCGTGAGCAAGCTGAAGAATCGAAAGAGCATGCTGAAATCTTTGCAAAAGCTGCAAAAAGATTTGGTGCTCTGAAACGTGTTGAAGGTATTCACGCTGATCGTTACCTGGCAGCTTTGGAGAACGTGAAAGCCGGAAAATAACTGATTTTAAAACCGTCATCCTTCGATATTATCCGGCAAAAGCCGGATCACTCAGGACGACAATAAAACCACCCCATCCGGCTTTGCCGGATTTCCCCTCCTTAAAAAGGAGGGGAGTTAAAACAAAAATTAAGAAAAGGAAAAATTCTCATGCAAAAGTATATCTGTATTGTTTGTAACCACATTTACGATCCTGCACTTGGTGATCCTGATTCAGGAATTGCACCCGGAACTCCGTTTGACCAGCTTCCTGATGACTGGAGCTGTCCGGATTGTGGAGTAACCAAAGAAGATTTTGAATTGTACGCAGGTTGATCATGCAACCTGAATCAAAAATTGTCATTATCGGATCCGGCATGGCCGGATCTGGTTTGGCCCTCGAACTGGCTTCCCGCCAAATTCCGGTTACTCTGATCACTGCCGAAACTGCCGGGTACTATTCACGGCCTCTGCTTTCACATGCTTTCAGTGACCACACAACCAGAGACCGGATGATGCTGAAAAGCTGGAAGGATATGGAAACTTCCGGTGTTTCGGTGATGACCGGCACCCGGGTGGTTTCGATTAACCGGGAGAAAAAATCAGTTTTATGGGAATCAAATTCATCATCCGGTGAATTATCCTACAGTCACCTGGTTCTTGCTACCGGTTCTGATGCCCTCATTCCTGGTCCGTGGAAAGCTCAAAAGGCACATTTTTCCATACTGAACAGTTTTTATGATCTTGAAAATCTCCTCCCAAAGGTTGCAGAAGCTCAAAATTCAATTGCTATTGTGGGTGGCGGATTAATAGGCTGTGAAGTTGCCTCAGATCTGAATAAAGCCGGGAAAAAGGTTACTTTATTTCACGGTGTAGACCGTCTGATGGAACGGCAGTTGTCTGAATCTCAATCAGCAGAATTACTAACCCATTTTCAGAATCTGGGAATTGATGTCAGATTAAATACCATGGTTCAGGGATTTGAACCAGGAAAAGTTTTGCTTCCTGAAGGAAATTCATTTTCTGCAGATTTGATTTTGGTGGCGGTTGGTTTTCTTCCCAGAACTGAACTGGCAAAACAAGCAGGTTTAGAAACGGGCAGGGGAATCAAAGTAAGCGGTTTTCTAAAAACCAGTGATGATTCCATCTTTGCAATCGGAGATTCAGCCGAAATCAACGGACAGATTTATGCATTTGTTTTACCAATCAGAAGTCAGGTTAAGTGGCTGACTGACTATCTTTCTGGTAAAACTGCTGATCCCTGGGTTCCGGGAGTATACCCCGCTAAAGCAAAGATTCACGGTTTGCAATTAAAATGGTGAGACCGAAAGAAGAAACGAAACGTGTCTGACCTGCTCTCAATTCGCTTCTTACCTTTTTTTGCCGTATTCTTGTTGTCTTGAATTTTAACATTTCACTACTTGTTATTTGAAATTATGCCAGACCCAGACAAAATATCCCGCCGGGAACTTCGTGCAAAAGTAATGCAGGCACTCTACGCCCATGACATGACCGGAGATCCGATTTCCCATCTCAGAACAACTGTCCTGGTTGACATTAAAGAATCAACTCCTGACTATGATTACGCAGCCAAAATGTTGAATTCTGTTATCAACAAGTCGGATGAAATCAATGAATGGCTTCTGAAACATACCAAAAACTGGGATATGTCAAGAATTGCAGTTATTGACCTTATTCTTCTCAAAATGGGAACTGCTGAATTTCTCTATTTTCCTGACATTCCGCCAAAAGTTACCATGAATGAACTGCTTGAAATTGCTAAAAACTATTCGACCGATCAAAGCAGTAAATTTATCAATGGCGTTTTGGATGGCGTTCTCGAAGATTTGACCAAACAAAGTAAAATCGAAAAGACCGGCCGGGGCCTCATCAATTCATAAAATCCAATGAAACTTGCATCCATCCCAACAAATAATACCTATGCCATTGGTGATATTCACGGATGCCTGAAGTCATTAAAATCCCTGCTTTCCACACTTCCGCTAAATCAGGATTCTGTTCTGATTTTCCTTGGTGATTATATAGACAGGGGTCCTGATTCAAAGGGTGTGATTGATTATCTGATTCAGCTTTCCACACGTTTTCACTGCTATTTTTTGGTCGGCAATCATGAAGTCATGATGGCTGATGCACTCAAAACCGGTAAAACCGAAAGCTGGGAACTTAACGGGGCACGGCAAACGCTTGCCAGTTACGTTCAGGATGATGCTTTTGTCTTTGAACTGCCTGATTCTCACGCCCTTTTCCTCGACAGAACCGAATGGTTTATTGACACGCCTGATTTCTTTTTCGTCCACGCCGGTGCAAATCCGTTTCGCAAACTTGCTGAATCAGTTGCACAAGAGCGCTGGGAAGATTTTGTCTGGGAACGTT
>Ga0209460_1001755_pt1 | contig 11278 bp, 9 predicted proteins | sample EBPBio132013_DNA_FD_185868 | JGI IMG/M metagenome (GOLD analysis project Ga0209460, IMG submission 185868) | Wastewater treatment Type I Accumulibacter community from EBPR Bioreactor in Madison, WI, USA - Reactor 2_5/13/2013_ DNA (SPAdes)... | ecosystem: Engineered > Bioreactor > EBPR >...
CGATTTACTCGAGACACAACCCCCTTCCGGTAAATCAGAATCTGAACTCAGCCCTTCAAATGCTGTTTGGCGGTCTGTTTCTGCTGATTTTTTCGGTGCTTTCAGGTGAATATGCCTCTGCTTCTCTGACTTCTGTTACTCCTGAAGGCTGGCTGTCCTGGGCTTATCTGGTTATTTTCGGATCAGTGATTGGTTTTTCTGCGTTTGTATTTTTGCTGAAATGGAGCACGCCGGCAAAAGTCTCAACTTATGCTTATGTCAATCCGATTGTGGCGGTTTTGCTGGGTTATTTCATTTTAGGGGAACCCTTAACTTTAAATATGCTGATCGGCGGCGGAATTATTGTGCTTTCGGTTATCATCATTACGAAGTTTAAGGAATGAGGGTCAGCGGGGTACGGGGTATGTTTTACGCCGTACGACAATTCGTTTATTAAATCCCATTTTGCTTTGCTCACCTGTTTCGAATCCAATCTGTTTTCCTGCCGTATACCTCAAAACGCCAAAAACAAACTTCAGAAATTTTAAACTGGAGTTGTTTTTGGATATAACCGGCTCTTTCCGGTTCAAACCAAATTCTATCAGTTAATCGAAAGTATCCAAACAGATGAAAATCGTTTTTCTGGCACTCGCTATCTGTTATTCCCTTTTTGCTGCTCCACAACTTTTTTCTGCAACTCCCCTCGATAAAGGCATCCAGCTTCTTGAAAAAAAGGATTTCAAAGGTGCAATTCAGTTTTTTAAAGCTAAAGTAAAAGAAAATGAGGACGATGCTTCTGCAAATTATTACCTCGGCCGGTCTTACCTGATGATTGATAAATACGATTTTGCAGTTGAATACTGTGAAAAGGCAGTTGACTTGAATCCGAAAGTGGCTGATCACCATTTCTGGCTGGGTCAGGCTCTTGGACGTAAAATCAGGGAAGTGAATGTTGTGCGGCAGGCGTTTCTTGCACCCGATATTCTTGAAGCATTTGAGAAAACTGTTGAACTTGACCCCAAGCATCTTGGCGGCCTGATCGGACTGACAACCTTTTATACCCAGGCACCTTCAGTTGCGGGTGGTGATCTTGAAAAAGCAAAAACCTTTGCCGCAAGAGTTTCCAAAATCAAAGAAAAACAAGGCAGATTGCTGTTCATTCAGATTTATACCAGGGACGGAAAAACGGCCAAAGCTGAAGAAGAGTTTAAGGCCTATGACAAATCGTTCGTTGATTCCACAGATGGTTACCAGTTTTACAATACTTACGGCTATTTCCTTCTCGAACGGAAAAAGACCGCTGAGGCAGTTCAGAAATTCGAAAAGCAGGCAAAACTGGCACCCAATGATCCGAATGTCTGGGATAGTCTGGGAGATGGACTTCAGGCAGCAGGAAAACCCAAAGAAGCACTTGTGGCCTTTGAAAAAGCGTTAAAACTGAAACCTGATTTCAAACCCTCAAAAGAAAAAGCAGAAGCACTCAGAGCACAACTGAAGGGGAAGTGAAGATAATTACAAGGTTTCAGATTCAGGGTTCAGAAGATCAGTGGTTTGTAAATGAACATTGAAAAGGGGGACCTTTGGCGGGTTTTCAGAGGTGCTCTAAATGGAGCGTCTCTTACAAATAGATAATTTTAACACTCATCACCTTGTCTGCATTTAAATTAAATGAGGCCTTTTTAAATGAAGGTTTGTTTGAAAAGCCAATTGTTTCAAAATTTGAGAATCCGATCCCTTCGGTAGGGAAAATAAATCCTTTATCAATTTCACCGTTGTTGTTTTCATCGTGAAAAATATTTACCGCATAGGTACCAATTGGGATGTCTCTGAATGTTATTACAGACGATCCCTCTATGATTTTTCCTTTCAATATTTTATAGCTTTTCTTAAAGTTTTCATCAGGAATTGAGCCGTCTTTATTGTATAAAGCAAATTGCACTATTCCTTTTGAATTTCTTAGATTTTCGACATTGATTGTTAATGAAACGGTCTTATCTGCCTGATTACCGAATATTGTAAATGGTAGAAAAAGGAAGAACGTAAAAATAACCAGAGTTAGATTTTTCACTTAACAACTTCTCTCTTTTTTGAAAATTTTTCTTTTATACTATCGACCACGTCATAGATTAAAGGAACCAGGAATACGGTTAATATCAATGATGAAAGCAAACCACCGATAATTACCCAAGCCAACCCATTCTTCCATTCACTTGCGGTTCCTTTTCCCAGCGCAATGGGTAACATGCCTATGGCCATTGCCAATGTTGTCATTAAAATAGGACGCATGCGTTCCTTGCCTGCGAGAATTAACGCTTCCTTGAAATGTTTGCCATCAGCTTTCAGTTGATTGGTGAAATCGACAATCAGGATGGCATTTTTTGTTACGAGTCCCATGAGCATAATAAGTCCAAGTTGTGCAAAAAGTGTCAGGTGATTTAATGATAAATTCAGGGCTAAAAATGCCCCGATTGCCGCAACGGGTATACCAAATAACGCTACAAACGGATAAATATAACTGTCGTACAGCGCAATCATGATCAAATAAATCAGAATAAATGAAATAAGTAAAACAGAACCCAGCGCACCAAAACTTTCGTTTTGTGTTTTAATATCTGCACCCCAGCTCAGTTTAACACCTTCGGGCAGTGGTTTTGATTTTAAATAGGTAATCACTTCATCTGCCATTGTTCCGGATGGACGTCCAAATGACTCTGCGGTAAGCGTTACCGAGGCTTGTCTGTTGAGCCGTTCCAAGAGCGAGGGTGAGTTATCTTGAACAACAGTTGCAAATTGCGACAATTCAATTGGAGTATTCATTGGATTGATGATTGTAAGATTCGTGATATCTTCAAAATTTTTGCGATCAAACTCATCAAGCCATATTCTAATTGGATATTCCGTACCATTTTCGGTCAGGGAAGCATCATCATTGCCTGTAAATGCAGTTCTTAAATTCAATCCTACAAAAGCAGTAGTTAGACCTAAACGCTGCATTTTATCTTTGTCGGGAATTACTTTGTATTCGGGGCTTCCTTCCACAACCGATAATTGAACATTGTCAGCTCCGGGAATGGTTTCAATAACCGATTTCAATTCTTGTGATGTTTTCATTACCAACTCAATATCGCCACCACTCAATGTTATTTTGATGGGAGCTCCCTTTGGCAGCAAACCAATTACAGCAACCGAGTAATTAATTCCCGGAAAATCAGAACGTAACTGTTTAAGAAGATATTTCATAAAATCTTCTGTTTTCATGCTTCTTTCATTTGCTGATTTCAACTGGATTGTAAACTCTGATTTATTTGCAGCACCCACACCAAGGCTTCCAATTCCGGTGCTGGGTCCGGCTATATTGCTGAATAATGTCGAAACTTCGGGTTGCTGGAGAATGTAGTTTTCAATTTTCTGGGAGACGATGTTATTCTGCTGAACGGTGATTGTTTTGTCGTATTCCAGGTTCAATCTGAATTTTCCCTGGTCACCTGTTGACATCATTTCTTTGCCAATGATGCCTTGTTTCATTATTCCAAAAGTCAGCACAAAAAGCAGCAAAACAATGCCGGTAAAAATAAGTTTGTGCTTTAGCACCCAAACCAGTTGCTTGCCGTACCATTCAATAAATAGGTTTAATTGATGCTCAAACCAAAGTAAAAAACGGTTCATAAAATTTGTAGGCTGTAAATCTTCTTTTTTTCCGATACGGGAGGCAAGCCAGGGTGTAAGCGTAAATCCTACCAATAAACTGGTTAGCGTAGAGGTGATCACAACAACTGAAAACTGTTTAAGCATATCCGCAACAAAAACCTGCAAAAATAAAATCGGCAAAAATACAACCACATCAACCAAGGTAATTGAGAGGGCAGAAAAGCCAATTTCCATACGACCGTCCATTGCTGCACTGCGTTTTTCTTTTCCTTTATCTAAATGGCGTTGAATATTTTCGAGCACCACAATAGCATCATCGACTAAAATCCCGATGATTAATGACATTGCAAGTAAAGTCATCAAATTCAGGGTATAGCCCAAAAGCCACATCACAGCAAATGCAGTTACAAGGGAAGTTGGGATTGAAATTAATACAATTAAGGAATTGCGATAACTTCTTAAAAACAAAAGCATCACAATAGAAACAAGAATGACGGCCAAAAATAGATCCAGAACAACAGAATTAACTGCTGCAATGGTTTTGTCGGTTGAATCATCGGCTAATATAAATTTTACGCCGGCATTTTTATTCTGCTCCTCAATCACCTTTAACTTTTCACGAACCAGTTTTGAAACCTCTACAGCATTCGCATCACCTTGTTTTTTTAGCATCAGCCCAATACCGTTTACACCATTGTATCTGCTTACTGATACTATTTCTTTAACACCATCGATAACATTGGCAATATCTTTCACATACACCGGGCTGTTGGGCATTGGCATTGCAACCTGCACGTTTATGATGTCATCGATTGTCGTAAATTTCCCGGTAATCCGTACCGAATTATTTTCCTTTTGTGTTTGAACTTTTCCGGCAGGAAGGTCTAATCCTGACCGATTAATGGCATCAACCACCTGACTAAGTGAGATTTTATAATAAACCAATTTTTCTTGATTCACCTTCACCTGAAATTCACGTTCTTCGCCACCGAGCAAAGTTATTTCTGCAACCCCTTTCAATTGTTGAATCTGAGGCAGAAATTCATCTTTCATTTTCTGAAAAAACTGGGTTTCCGGCAAACGACTGGAAGCACTGATGGAGATAATTGGCAAATCGTTGGGTGAGATTTTGCTCATCACCGGACTTTGGATGTCGGCAGGCAAATCTTTCTTGATGTTGTCAATATATCGTTGCGCATCTTGCATGGCTTTGTCAACATTTGTCCCATATTTCAGGTTGGCAATAATTACCGATGCATTGGGCATTGACTTCGTTTCCAGATAATCTACACCTTCCAAATTTGAAAGTGCATCTTCAATTTTTCTTGAAACTGATGTTTCAACTTCCTGGGGTTCTGCTCCCGGATACATTGTCCTGATTACGACTACTGGTTGGTTAAAGTCGGGCAACAGCTCATAACTTAGGTTTTTATAGCCTATAATTCCCAGAAGGGTAAATACGCTAAAAAGAACAATGATCAGCGATGGACGTTTTATGGCAATTTCTGTGATATTCATGATATTTTAGTTCTTAATTGTAACATTGGCACCGTCATATAGATTGATAAACCCGTTCGTAACAATCACGTCGCCCTCTGCCAATCCTTTCTCAATTACAACTTTATTTCCAATTCGTTCAGATAGGGTAATATCACTTAGCAATGCTTTACCCTGCGTTATTTTATATACTTGTGGTCTAATATTGGTACCCACAATTGATGATGACGAAATAACAAGGTGTTTCTTCTCGTTTTCACTTAAAACACGTACATTACCCGACATTCCAGATTTTATTTTCAAATCTGGGGTATTTCCAACTAAAAATTGAACCGGGAAACTATTTCCCATATTGGCCTTACTGCCAATCATAGAAACTTTGCCCTTCAATAAAATTTCGGGAAATGCATCAACGCTGAGTTGTGTTGATTGTCCGACTGTAAACTGATTGATTTTTTGTTCAGGTAAATTGATGGTGAATTTTAATTTCGAAATATCGGTTATTTGCAATAAGGGCATTCCTGGTGCTGCAAAGGCACCTTCCTCGGTCATTTTTGCAGTTACAATACCATTGAACGGCGCTTTGATTGTGGTTTTGTTAATTTGTTCGAGCAGTGTAGCTTTTTGTACGATTGCCAATTTCAAAGCCAATTGCGTTTTTTCAAGTTGTACCCCTTGAATGGCATCGGCATTGGCAAGCATGGTGTATCTTTTCACATCGGTTTCCAATCCTTCAACCTGAATTTCGACCGACTGAAGCTGTAACTTCAGTAACGAGTTGTCCAATTGAATCAGTGCCTGACCTGAATTTACCTGGCTCCCTACATCAACCAGTAATGTGCTGATATTGCCTTGAACTTCGGCACTTATTTTGGTTTCTTTATTCGGTTCAAACGAACCCGAATAAGAATTTTCAGCATTTAAAAACTCAAGTTTCAACGTATCGACCTGAACACTAATGGGAGTTGTTTTATCGTACTGATAGACCCTGTTTTGTGTAGTTTCTTTATTGGTTATCAGACGTAAAACAACCGCAGCAACAAGAACCAGACCAATAACAATGTAGATAATTTTCTTTTTCATAGGTTTCACGATTTTAGGTAATTACTCTCGAACGATTTTTGCCACATTCCTTCAAAAAAACAGGTAAAAGCACTAATACAATTTGAATTCCAATCAAGCTGTTTATTTCCCATGTTTTAATCCATCAGGAAATAAAACCGGGATTTACAAACCCAAACTAACAAATGTTACTGCACAGGTCATTTAAAACAGTTATATGAAATTTTATCCAACCCTTCATTTTTTAAAAATCTCAATGCTGTTTATTTATATTCCCTGTTAATTTTTTTAATTCCAAATCAGCTTTCAGAAAGTCTACAATGGCCGATAAGTGGTTTTGTTGTGCTTCCCGTAAAGCATTATCTGCCATTAAAACATCTGTAAGGTTTGCAGTTCCCTGCTTTTGCTGCAGGCGTGTTTGCTCGTATATATTTTTAGCTAACTCTATTTGAGAAATAGAATGCGAAATATTTTTTTGAGTTACTGCTCTCCGCCGGTTACCGTTCTCTATGAGCATGAGAGTTTGGTCGGTTACCAGTTTTATTTGCAACTGACTATTTTCTAACTCTAACTGTTTCTGAATAATTTTCCGGTAGGTAACGGTTCCATTAAAAAGTGGATAAGAGAATTGCAATCCCACGAAGCTGAATGGGAAGAATTTCAAAAATTCATTCGGTTGTTTATCATACCCAAATCCTGTTTGTCCGTAACTTCCAAACAGTGAAATGGTTGGCAACATCGAATGTTTCAAGGTCTTTAATTCGCTATCGAGAAGCCGGTTTTGGGAATTGACGAGGAGCAAATCAACCGTAGTTGCAGGTGTGTATACAGGTGTGCTGTTGAATAAAATTTCAGTTTCGATAAGAAGATCGCGTGAGGAAGGCAATCCAAGTGACAATTTAAGCAAACTCAAGACCTGTTCAGCATTATTTTCAACAATATCTTTCTGCGTTTTTAGCAGATCCAGCTGGAGTTCAACCTTTTGAACATCAGTCCCTTTTATCATTAAGTTTTGATGCAAAAGCACCAGGCTTTCAAGAAGCTTAGATGTATTTACCAGGTTACTGTCTATAAACGCCAACTGGTGACTGAGAATTTGAGCATTGTAATACAGATTCGAAATCTCAAAATAAACCTGTTCTTCTGTTTTTCTGTATTGAAGTTCTGCTATTTCAGCCCCGATTGCCGAGGATCTGATACCTCCAACAAGTTGCGGGTTGTATAAAGGCAGTGTAACCTGAATTGAAGCACTCATATTGTGAGGAACACCAAATTGAGCTTCCCTGAATTGGCCTTCCTGAGCAGCAGGGTTAAAGGCAGACAAAGGCATAAGTTGATAGGGCAAATCGGGGAAATACTTATAGTCGGCAATTACATTGACTTTAGGTAACAGATTTGAAATGGCTTCTTTTTGTTTCTGTTCGCCTATAGCAACATTATTTCTGCTTATCTGGAGACTTTTATTATGCACTTGTGCAGTGTCGATGCACATTTGCAGAGACCAAATTTGTGCTTGTCCCGGTAGGGCAATACTCATTATTAAGGCAAATGAAAACAAACCAACCTTAGAGTGAATATTCACAAACATCCGAAGTAAATTTTTTTCAGTGTTCATTTTTCATGCTTTTATTAAGAAAAAAGGCAGCTGTTACAAATAAAAAAGTTATGGAAATCCTGAAAATCAGTGCACCAATAGTTTTTGTTTCATAGATGCCACCGGTATCTATGTGTAATAAAAACATAGCAAAAGTTATGATAAGTATACCAGCAGAAATGCTTAGCACTTTTGTTGTCCAGAGTCTTTTTGTAATAATTCCATATCCTGCGAAAAGGTAAAGAAGGCTGCAAATAAGATTTGCAACGGCCACAAATTGCACATAATTTCCTTCCTGAGCTCTGACGCCGAACCAATCAAAAACCAACCCACTGCTTAAAAACAGTGTCAGCAATCCAAAGACGATAATAAATAGAGCAATCGTATAACGAAATACGGTTATTGTTTTCTTTTTCATTTTGATTTACAATAATTTTTTTTGAGTTGCAGGTTTGGGAGCCTTTACAACCAAAATACGAGCCACTGCCGTAGAATTGTTACTTAGGCAGTGAATAATATTTTTAGGACTTTCTACCAAACTATCAGCATTTACTTGAATTTTCTCATCAGCAACCGTCACTTCGGGTGTGCCTTCCAGAATATAAAAAAATACATCGACGGGAGTAATGTGTGGTTTCAGTGCTTCGCCCGGTTGCAGGGTGATGTGCATGACCTGTGCCGAATCATTGTCGTACAATTTCCGAACATCAAGCTTATGTGGCGTTTCTGCAATCGGAGTCTCTGTTACAACTGTAATTTTCATATTATTAGTCTTTTCTTACCATTATTTTAATTGAATTCATTAGCTCCCAACCTCTGTCAATCAGGTTGAAGTCATATTTAGACATGTGCCATTGTTTAACAAACATTCTCAATGACCCCATGATCATAAAGGCCAAATGAGAGGCATCAATATCTGCCCTGATCTCACCCTTGCTCTGCCCGCTTTCAATAATAGCTTTAAGGCTTGCATGGTTTTTACTCATTATTTCTTTCACTTTATCGGTAAGTTCTACCTCGTTGCGAAAAATTTCTTCCGAAAAAATGACGGCAACCAGTGAGGGTGTGGTAGAGAATTTTTTGAAATGATTCAGGAACAGATGTTCAATTTTCGCTGAGGCATGCTCGGTTGAATTCAATTGGCTGGCGAAAAAGGACTCTGAATTTTGTCTGAAAAACTCGAGAATGGCCAGCAGAATCTGAATCTTATTCTCGTAATGGCGATAAATTGCCGACTCAGCGAAACCGATTTTCTTCGCAAGATTTTTAATAGTAAGAGACTGTATGCCGCCTTCTGCAATGATCTCAAGTGATACGTTGATAATCTCTTTTTGTCGGTCTGTTATTTCTGGATTCATTTTCCATACATATAGTTAGTGAATATTCACTCACAATAATAACCAATTTTACTTACAAGTGTCAAATTAATTACCCATAATGTGATTCAGTCAAAAACTGATCGGTCTGTAATGGTTGGTGATTACTTAGGGAAAATGAAAAAAAAGGCCATCCTGACTGTTTGAAAACAAATCAGGATGGGAGAAAGGAAGGGGTCAAAGCCGAAGTTCAATCACAGCTTCAAAAAGTCCGTCATTGGGTTTTCCAGCCGTATTTCTGTTATAGTAATCATAGTCTAACACCAGCTTACTTCGATCGGTGATATAAAAGGCTACTCCGCCAATCCAACGTTCGGCAAGTTTATCACCCGATGCATACTCTGATGTCACCCGGTCATATCGCCCGAAAACATTAATACCCGGATCCCAAACCCTGACATCAGCAAAAACTGAAAATCCGTTCTGATCCACCGGTGAAAAAGAAACTGTATCCTGAATTGCTGTACCCGAATAATTTCCTGTACCCAGAAATCCTGATCCGGTTACAATTAAACCATCAGCTTCATAACTTAAAACTCCTGCGTGATAATACCAATCGGGCGCCTCAGGAATATTTCCTTTACCAACTGCGCCATGATGATGGATTTGAAGCCCGGGAAGCATTTCATGAAACGGTCTGAGCGAAAGCCGTGATTGAATTGTTTTATTCCGGTTATATTCGAGAGCATGATATCCACCACCATTGGTTAGGGAAATCGCCATACTGCCATACTTTCCGGGAAAGGAAGAACTGACCTTTTTCTGATAGTCTTCATCGAGACTTTCGCCGAATTGGGTCATGTAAACCAACCCGAAATCGGCGGAACTCATCACGTTTGTTCGCTCGAGAAACATGGTTCCCTGAACCCGGTAATCGTTTATTGCTTGTTCATAATCGATCCAGGGCAGATGAATCATACCAAATTCCATAAAGGATTTTTTGAGGAAACCAATTTCGGGCAGATTCATTTTCAGAAGCAGATATTTCAGGCGGATTTCAACATCACCCATTCCATCGCCTTCTTTATCAACGGTGATATCGGTCGTGATCTTTCCTGAAAAGGTATCGTTGATTTTCTTTTTGATATCAACATACCCACGCTTCAGGGCAAACTCATCTCTTACTTTATCAGAAAGCTTTCCATTCTGGTAAGCCAAAAACCATTGCATATCGATGGTCAGCCCAGAAAATTGAGACGGAACCTGAGCAACAGGTGGCACAGGTTGAGAAAAAACAGGTACAGCCAGCAGAAGAACTGCCGGCAAATAACGTAAAAACATTAAACCCCCTCATTACACACGGCGCAAAAATAGACAACCCTGTGTTTATTTTACAGTCTTGTCAGCAAAAAAACGGGCATCATTCACGGAATCTGGTTTGGAATCTGATAAAAACTACCGGATTTTATGTTTTTCAGATCAAAAATGGATTTCATGATCACGATTTTACGGGCTTCTGCCATTCTCACCAATTCTGATCCGTCGTTTATTAAGGATGGATTTCTTGTATTTAACGAAAGTGGTATTCTTGAAACCGGGGAGTGGTCTCACTTCCCAAAAGAGAACTATCCAGGAGTTCAGGTAACTAACCTGGAAAACAAAATCCTTTTCCCGGGATTTATTCAAACCCACATCCATCTCTGCCAGACTTTATTTCGCGGACTAGCAGATGATCTGAATCTGCTTGACTGGCTTCAAACCCGGATTTTCCCTTTTGAAAATGCCCATTCGCCGGAATCGATCAAAGTTTCTGCTGAACTCGGACTTCTTGAATTGCTTTCAAACGGAACTACAACCCTTATGGATATGGGTTCGATCCGTCATTATGATTCTGTTCTTGAAGCCGCCGAAAGATTGGGAATCCGGGGCTATTTCGGGAAAGCCCTGATGGATGAAAATCCACTTTTCCCTGGTTTATCAGAAACCAAATCTGAAGCCCTTTCTTCGATGGATGATCAGATTAAATCATGGCATGGCCGTGATTCCGGCCGGATCCGGTATGCAATTACGCCACGATTTGTACTTTCGTGTTCGTCAGATTTGCTTCAGGAATCGCATGACCGGGTAAAAAACGATACAACCCTTCGGTATCACACCCATTCTTCTGAGCAGGAATCTGAAC
>Ga0209460_1001758_pt1 | contig 11266 bp, 14 predicted proteins | sample EBPBio132013_DNA_FD_185868 | JGI IMG/M metagenome (GOLD analysis project Ga0209460, IMG submission 185868) | Wastewater treatment Type I Accumulibacter community from EBPR Bioreactor in Madison, WI, USA - Reactor 2_5/13/2013_ DNA (SPAdes)... | ecosystem: Engineered > Bioreactor > EBPR >...
CAGCTTCACACCGCTACCCCACCGGACAAATTACGAACGGGTGCGAACGTCCGGCGGTGTTCCGCGCTCGCGCCGTGCTGGCGCAGTGCCGCGAGGTGCCGCACCGTGCCGTAGCCCTTATGCTGCCCGAAGTTATAATGTGGAATCGTGTCGTCAAGCTGGCGCATATAATCGTCCCGCCACACCTTCGCCAGCACACTCGCCGCCGCGATGCTCAAGGAGAGCGAATCACCCCGTACCATGCTCTGATACGGCACATGCGTCAGATCATCCCACTTGATTGAATCCAGCAGTAGATAATCCGGCTGGACATCCAGCGCAGACATGGCGCGGTTCATCGCCAGCAGCGTCGCCCGTACAATGCCGTGTTCGTCAATTTCGCGGCTGGTCGCGCTTCCGGTCGCCCAGCTCACCGCCGTCTGCTTGATGTTCTCCGCCAATCGTTCCCGTTGGCGGGGTGTCATCTGCTTACTGTCGCGCACACCTTCCAGCACCGTCAACAGATCATCACGGTCATGCGGCAAGCATACCGCCCCCGCTGCCACCGGCCCCGCCAGTGTCCCACGCCCGACCTCATCAATACCCACTACGTACCGGCAGCCGACCGTCCAACAGGCGTGTTCGTTGTACAGCCCCGCCGTCACACTAGCGCGTTTCTCGTTTGGCATAGACACCCCAGAACCAATTCCGACGAATTTGCCAGATCTCCACCAACAAATTGAGCGAGTCACCGATTAACCGCATCCGGCTGTCGGCATCAAAGTACCACGTAATCGGCACCTGTTTAATTTTATACCCGCGCTTCTTCGCCACAAACAGCAGCTCAATATCGAAGCCGATACCGACCATCTGCTGTACACGGAACAAATCCTCAGCGGCTTCGCGGCTGAACATTTTAAAACCGCACTGGGTATCTTCAAACCCGTTGACGGCCGTCAGCTTAATAATCAGGTTATTCACCCGCCCGATGAAGTGTCGTAATGCCGGTTCGCCCACGCGGTTCGCGCCCTTACCCTCGCGGCTCGCGATGATGATGTCCGCGTCGCCAGTCTGCGGGGGTAAAAACTGGGGCAGGTCGTCAATCCGCATCGAAAGGTCAGCATCACAGATGAAGCGAAAGTCGCCCTTCGCCACCAGCATCCCCTCTTTGACCGCCAACCCCTTCCCACGCACCGCCGCCTCGATCACCCGCACATACGGGTGTGTCGCCGCGAACGCTTGCGATACCTCAACCGTCCGGTCGGTGCTGCCGTTCTCGACGATAATCACTTCCGCCTCATACGGCTGTGTCTTGAGGAAGGCATCGATTTGTTCAAGGCTGGGGGGTAAACGGAATTCTTCGTTGTGTGCTGGGATGACAATCGACAGCAGCGGCGGTTTTTGTTCGCTCAATTCCATCCTATCCTTAACAATGCGCTCGGCTGTCACTTAAAACTGTGGCGGCCAAAGCATCGCCTCTAATTCGTTAATCGGTGTCGTGCGTGCGGCTTGGATCGCGCGTCGTTTGCGCCATGCGCGGGGGATCTGCCACACGCCCGCCCACATCCCGCGTAAACGCGCCCGTGCCGCCGCGCCGCGCCATGCTCGTGCGGCTTCCAGCGCCAGCTTGAACTGCGCCCGCAGCACCTTCGAACCGTACTTGCGCCACAACGCGGTCGGGTAATTCTTGACGAGCACAAAAATCAGGTTCCGCCCGTCATAATAACTCGCCGTCACCCCGCCGCCTGTAGCCGACAAATGATGGTACACGATGGCTTTAGGTGTGTAAAGACAGCGCCAACCACGGAGCTGCGCCCGCCACGCCAAATCCATATCTTCCAGCGAGAAAAAGAAATCGTCGTCTAAGATACCGATCTGGTCGAGCATCGTCTTACGGTAAGCCGACGACCCACCACACGCGCTGAACACGTAGTCCTCGCGGTCGAACTGTCCCTCGTCCGCCTGCCACACGCCGCGGTTCCCCGCCCGACCATCCACCGTGAAGTAATCCCCCGCCGTGTGGATGTGGTCACGCTTGTCGAACAGCAGCATCTTGCTCGCCACAATCCCGATTTCGCCGTGTCGGGTAAACGCCTCAATGACCGCCGCCGCCCAGCCCTCGTCCACTTCGGTGTCGTTGTTGAGCAGGGAGATATAGTCGCCGGTCGCCGCCCGTATACCCGCGTTACACGCCCCCGTAAACCCGCGATTTTCCGGTAGCTGCACCACCTTCACCACCGGATACCGCTCGGCGATCAACGCTTGCGATCCGTCCGTCGACGCATTATCCGCCACGATCACTTCAATATGCGGGTAGGTCTGCCGGTTGAGCGCATCCAAACACGTAGGCAAAAACGTCCCGCCATTCCAATTCGGAATGATGACCGATAAAAGTGCTGAGTGCTGCGGCTGCTGTTGATTGTTTTCCAACTTAATTTTCTTCAACGAAGGAACTGATTATGCGTGTTTGAAGCCTTCCCCTGTTACTACGGGGGAGGGTTGGGTAGGGGTTTTGTTCTCACTTCAACAAACCCTCTTTGACGAGAAAATCATCCACCGCCGCTTGCCACGGTCGCAGCGAGATGCCGATGTGCTTCCCCGCCAAGTTCGCGAGGCTGGCATACGTCGGCGGCACAGAAGTGCGCGGCCATTGGGCAACGCTAATCTTCTCTACCGGCGTATCCGCGTAACCCAGCTTATCGAGGAAGTAGCGCGCGAACGCCCACCGCGAACAGCCGCCCTCGTTCACCAGATGGTACGTCCCATAGCGTCCGGTTTCCACCAGCCGCCCCAGCGCATCCGCAAGATCGTCGTTGTAGGTCGGGTTCGCCACCTCGTCGGTCACGATGCGGAGCTGCTTCCCCGCTGCCGCGTTGTTCAGCACCGCCTGAATAAAGTTCTTCCCGCCGTGTGCGAACAACCACGACGTTCGCACAATGTAATGACGCAGGTTGACGTTCACCAGCGCCCGTTCCCCCACCCACTTGCTGTAGCCGTAGGGGTTAATCGGGTTGGTCACATCATACTCGCGGTATGGGCGGCTGCCGTTTCCGTCGAACACCTCATTACTGCTCACGTACAGCACCGCCGCGCCCACGTTCGCTGCGGCCAGCGCCACATGCTGCGTTCCGAAGCCGTTGATCGCAATCGCCTTTTCGGGGTCTTTCGCGCAGCCGTCCACGTCCGTCCACGCCGCCGGATGAATCACCACGTCTGGCTTAATGTCCGCCACCAGCGCCCGTGTCGCCTCGAAGTCGCCAATGTCCACATGCGTCACGTTCTCGCCAACAATGTCCGCCCCGCTGACCTCATGCCCGCGTGCAGCCAGTGTCGTCAGCAGCCTGCCCCCCAACCGCCCCGCCGCGCCTGTGACTAAGATCTTCATGTTTAATGTGTGCTCCAGTAGTCAAAAACCACTTGTAAATCGGCTTCCCACATCGCCTTTGGGTCAGCGCTCCCCTCAGCGTCCGGTCGCTCCCCCGCGATGCGGAAGTAACCCGTCCCCGGTATACCGCTCTGCTTCCCAACCACGACCGCTGGCAAAATCGGTCGTCCTGCCTCATGCTCAATCGCGCCGATCTCGTCCAGCAGCTTCACAATCTGCGGCGAGTGGTAATGCAGATACGCCGTTTTCAGTTCGGCGCACAGTTCCGAGTACGTAATCAACTGCCCGCGCCGCGCCGTCTCGATCATCAACTGGCGCATCTCGTCACGCAGCGCTTTCCATTGGGCTTCCGCGAGGGGTTTTCGGCTCATGTTTACCGCAGCACAAAAGTTATGGATTGGGTATCAATCCGAATATCCGCCAAATTATAGACCCCGCCGCTCGCGTTCAAACTCGCCGCTTGCAGCAGTTCATTCGCCTTGTCCGCCACTTCCTGTACCCGCTGCCCCAGTTCGCCGCTCGGCAAACCGTACAGTGTCCCGCCCATATCCACCCCCGCCACCGCGAACTGCCGCCGCGACGCATCCAACCGCAGCACAACACCGATGGTTTGCTGTAAGCCCACTTCTGGCACGTTCACATCGGCATAAACCACGCCGCCGTTCGGCTGCAAGTCAATTCGCACATTCTTATATTGCGCGTTGCTGTTCGAGCAGAAGGTCGTCCGCTGCGTACATAAATTCATAATATCCGCTTCGGAAAACGATACGACTGCCGCCGCGCTGCCGTCAATCGTGCCGGTTTGCACGTTCGACGCGGGCAAGTCCTGTACACCCGAACTACCGAGGTTCACCGTGGCCTGTGACGGTGTTGTCGGGTTCTCCAACTGCACTGGCGGCGCACTCGTCTGCCCCGTGAACACCTGCATCGTGCTGCCCTGCGGCGTGAAACCCGCCACCCACAGCGCGAGGCTCGGCATCCGCAAGAACACCACCGCCGCGCCGATGCCCAGCACCATCACGATAACAAACGCGCCAATCAAACAGCCGCATAGGCCAATTGGCATCCCATTCCGTCGAGAAGATCGTTGTACGCGCAAATCCACCTCTATACATCACTTAATGCCTTGCACATTGTACATGAGGACGATAGCTTTTCAACCGCATGGTGTCGCCCTCACGCCTGAATAGCGGTAACATTGGGTGACTGTTGGAGGTAACGACGATGAAAAAATTCACCATTCTCGTGGTGCTTTCCGTATTGCTATCCGTTCAGTTCGCCGCCGCGCAGGACGATGCGCCCCAAGCGGGTTCCAGCGGCCTCGGTGACCCTTACTTCCCCGATTTGGGCAACGGTGGCTACGATGCCGAACATTACACCATCAGCCTCATCTGGGACGACGAAACCAATAACATCGAGGCTACTACCACCGTACTCGCCAAAGCCAACCTCGACCTCATCACCTTCAACTTGGATTTCGGCGGCTTCGACATTGAGCATGTGCTGGTCGATGGCACAGAAGCCACCTTCACCCGTGAGGAACGCGAACTCGCGATTACCCCGGCCACCCCGCTGCGGCAGGATGAAACCTTCGAGGTCATGGTCAGCTACAATGGTGTCCCCGGCGAGGATGTTTCGGATTACTACGATGTGTTCGCGCGGGGCTGGATGCGCTATCCGTCGGGCGTTTACGTCGCCAGCGAACCCGATGGCGCGGCCTACTGGTATCCCGTCAACGATCACCCGCTCGACAAAGCCAGTTACACCTTTATCATCACTGTGCCGGATGCCTACACCGCCGCCGCGAACGGTCAGCTTGTGAGTATGGTGGATAACGACGACCCCACCACCACCTTTACGTGGGAAGCGCGTGATGAGATGGCGAGCTACTTGGCGACCGTCAACATCGCCGAATTTACCGAAGTCACGGCTGCCGGCCCCCACGATCTCCCCATTCGCCACTACTTTCCGGCGGATAAAACCGATGAGCTGACCGAAACCTTCGCAAACTTCTCCGATATAATCGCCTACTTTGAGACCATTATCGGCCCCTATCCCTTCGAAGCCGCCGGTGCAGCCGTCGCCGATGTTCGTCTGAGCTTCGCCCTCGAAACCCAAACGCTCATCCTCTTTGGCAGCGACATCGCCCTCGGTCGCAGCGGCGCGGAGGAAGTCATCGCGCATGAACTGGCGCATCAATGGTTCGGCAACAGCGTCAGCCTCGCTCAATGGAAGGACATCTGGCTCAACGAAGGTTTCGCAACTTACCTTAGTATGCTGTGGTTGGAACATTCCGAAGGCCAGAATGAACTGCTGCGCCAGATGAACGCTTACTACACGTACCTCGCGCGTTCTCGCCGCTCCACCGCACCCGCCAACCCGCCGCAGGATAACCTCTTTAACGATGGCGTTTACCTGCGCGGCGCGTGGGCCTTACACGCCCTCCGCTTATCCGTCGGCGATGCAATCTTCTTCGACATCCTCCGCACCTACTACGACCGTTTCAAGTACAGCAACGCCACCACAGCCGATTTCATCAGCGTCGCCTCTGAAGTCAGCGGTGAAGACCAAAGTGACCTGCTTCATGGGTGGCTCTTGGACGACAAAATCCCGCCCAAACCCAAACAAACCTTCAAACCCTAATCAACAGACGGCGCTGTACCAACCATCATCTTCACCCTGCCGTAGGGGCTTGCCGCTGGCAAGCCCACCACCCACAATCAATGCCTGCCGTAGGGGTTTGAAGCGGTTAATCCATCTCCGCATTTCTCTGTGTCCTCTGTGCCTCTGTGGTTAATTCTCCGTATTTCTCTGCGTTCTCAGCGCCTCTGCGGTTAATCTTCTCCGCATTTTCTACAAACTACCGAAACGTTTTGCCGCCCGAACTCGCCGACCGTGTCGTCTCTTTCTTCTCCGCCTTCGGTTTTCGCAGCGCGGCAGGCAGAGTCGACTTCGCCTTCAACGTCCGCTGAATCTCGCCGGTCAGCGTCTGGCTGTTCAAGTAGTCGCCTTCGAGTGGAATATTCAGGGGGAGGATCGCCCCAATCGCCAGCAAACCCGGCAGCAGGTATCCGCCCAACGCCAGCGCCCCGCCCACCACCGCCAGAATCCCGTAAATAATATAACGGCTGCGCGGGTCGGCCCCGTCGGAGACAAAGCCCCGCACCACCGTCACACCGTTTTCCTTTTCAACCTTCCCACTGATTTCCGTAGTGCGCGAAAACCGCTTCAGCACCGTCGTACTCACCCGCAGCGAAAAGCGTCCGTTCTTCTCGACCCAACCATCGAACTTGCCGCTTTTTTGGTGCAGCCGTTCGTTCAATGCCAGCATACATTGTGAAACCGTTTTCTCGGAATAGTACACGAATTGCACGATGGAACTCCTGTAATGGTTCATCGCATTTTAACAGGTCAAATCAGACCGGTAAATAGACTTCCGTCCCTCAAAAGTTTGGATATTCTAACGCACAAAACCGAATTTTTGTGCTACAATAGATTTTGTATTCTCTTGTGTATTTCTTGGCGCTCTTGGCGACTTGGCGGTTTATTTGAATCGCTTTGTATTTCTCTGTGATCTCTGTGTCTCTGTGGTTAATCGCTTTCGTATTTTTCTTGTAACTTGCAACTTAAAACTTGAAACTTGAAACTCCTTTTGGCAATTTTCTCTCTCACAGCCGCCATGCAAAGACCAAATTGGCGATGGCGGCGGATTATTCCCGTAATTCCGCTGAACTCCCGCCATTTCAGCGGGAACAGCCGAGCCTCCCGCCGCCACAAAATGTCAATTCAGCGGATACACGGGAGCGTGCCGCCCGTCATTTCGGCGGATGAATGTGCAAATTGTGCAAAATCTGCATTTGGTCTAATGATCTAGAACTAGTGATTATAAAGTAAGTGATAATATCGTTGCTCTCCCCTCGCCATGAGGGAGAGGGGTTGGGGGTGAGGGCTTTAGACTAAAATTCAAACACCTGCTGAACTTGGGGCTTCCCGTACTCCGCCCCACCGGTCAGCACCCTCAGGTTATCTCGCACCTGAACGCTGCCCTGCCCGTGCGAATGCCCACACAGCACCGTAAGCTGCCGGTCAGGGTAATCCGCCATCACCTGAACCATCGCCTCGCCCGCCGCTTGGCAAACGAAATGCGGCAGCCATTCTTGGTCGGAAATCCCGCCCTCATGCCAGCACGCCTCGGTAAACGGGGGGACATGCGTCAGTAAAATTACCTGTGGATACTTATCCAGTGCCTTTGGCAGCCACTCGTGGATGTAACGCGCGGCTTCATCGCCCAACTGGTTCAGCAGCTTGAACCGCTGCATCTCGTCCAGCCCAACAAAGTCGCGGATTGCAAGGTAATCGCTCAACAGCACCTTCGAGGTGAAATAATCACCCGCTCTCCCATCCGCCCATCCCTCATGCCCGATCAAGCCAACGTCAGGCGCGAGTTCGACCACCCCACTGGTCGTCAGCCAGTGCAGTCGTTGGGAACGACTAACAATTCCCTTCGTCAGTGTATGAACATCAGCAAACGACGCGCCGTAATAATCATGGTTGCCAAGCACGAAATAGATGGGAAACGGCAGCCGGGATTCCAACTGCTGCATATACCACTGTAACTGCGGCGCTTCACCAATATCGCCGGAAATCAGCACGTAGTTCGGCCTAGAGGCCCTGACCAGTTGGTAAAATTTGTCGATTTGTACAGGTTTGAGAAAATTGAGATGAATATCCGTCAACCATACCGCACGTGTCATAATGCCTGCTCTGCTCGCAGCCGCTGTAGAAAAGCCGCGCAGCCCTTCGTTACCAGATCATACGTGAGGTCAAACTTGCCGTCGTACCACGGGTCAGGCACATCCTCATAAGTCACCGCACCCGACTTCACAGCATCGCTCAAGAACAATGAGACGTTGGCTTTGCTGTCCCCAACCCGCCGTTGTAAATTACGAAGGTGACTGCTGTCCATCGCCAGCAAGTAGTCGAAGTCTTGAATGTCCCCGCCCGTAATCTGCCGCGCCGGACGGAAACCGTCATGTTGAATACCATACTTCCGCAGAATGTTCACCGTTCCGTGATGAACCGTATTGCCCACTTCTTCCGCGCTAATCCCTGCCGAGTCTACGCTAATCTGGTCGCTCAATCCCGCCTGTTCGACCATCGCCTTCAGCACATATTCTGCCATCGGTGAACGGCAGATATTACCTGTACACACCATCAACACCTTAATCATGCGTCCTTATTATCCTTCTGCATGTAACACAATCCCACCAGCGATGGCGACCGGTACCACGTATGCGCCAGCGCGATCAGGTCATGTAGACTGTTTCGTAAAGCCGAGCAAAAAGCCGCGTCAGACATTTCCAACGCCAGTCGGGTCACCCCTTCGATATGTTCCGGTTCGGCCTTCAACAGCAGCGACCAGAAATCCTCTGCCACCACATAGGTCGAGGGCGACCCCGGTTCTGCCGCGTCATAGCGATCATCGAGCGCTCGAATCTCATCCGTAATCGTCAGCGGTATCCACTCCGGTGACCCCTCAGCCGGTAAATTCCCCGCGTCCAGCCGGTCAGCCGTTTCAAACTGCCGCACCCGCGCCAGCAGTTGTAAAGCCGCTGCCGTGCGCATCACCGTCTCTTTAAAGTTCGCTACCAGATAGCAGTTATAAACCGACTGGAACAACGAAGACCGTTTCGCCACCGGTACAACGTCCGGGTACATTTCGATCAAGTACTCGTCGGAAAGATCGCTCAGGGGAACACGCGCGGGGTCATTCAGCGCCGGATTTGGTCGGCGGCTCAACCACGCGGGTGAACGTTTCAACCGCGCCAGCCGTGGCATCAAATCCTCGATTGCGAAATTTTCGGTAACGGGGAAAGGGGTTGAACGGCTTTCGAGGCGGGTAAAAGCCGTGACAATTGGTCGTCTGCTCCAGATTTCTTGTAACTGTAGCAGATCAACCACATCCAGACTAATCCGCATCGCTAGGCCTCTGCCGCAATCGGACGCGCGACCTTCACATTCCGTTCGCCCAAATCGGCCAGCGCCGCGAACGCATATTCCCGCACATCTTCACTCTGCTCGACCATCAACAGTTCCACCAGCGGGCGTATCGCGCGGTTATCTTGGCTCCAGCCGAGCGCCCGTGCCACATACCGCCGCACGTAACCGTCCGTATCCTTGAGTCCGTCGATCAAACCGTCAATCGCCGATTTATCGACCACCCAGCACAACGCGCGGGCTGCGTACCGCCGGACAAATTGGTTCTCGTCGTTCAAAGCCACCAGCAACGGCTGCACCGCGTCATGCCCACCGACCCAACCCAGCGCCGTCGCCGCGTGAACACGCACATCGCTGTCCTCATCCATCAGCAGCGCAATCAGCGGATCAACCGCTTTATCACCAAACTGGATGAACTCCATCACCACCGACTTGCGTATCGCTGGATCAGGGTCAACCAATTGTTCCTGCAACTTGCGGAAGTCGGAGGTGTGGCGTGAAATGGTTCCCGTTTGCCCGCTGTTCTGCGCCCGTAAGGCGAGGGCGCGGTTCAGATAATGCTGGGCGTTCTTGTAATGCTTATCAATCGACAGGATACGCTGAAGGTCGTTAATCACCTGCACCAGATTCGGGTTGTCGCTCAACATCTCGCGCATACAGCGGAAGTACAACTGCTCGATCTCACCGACGAGCGACCGTGCGATGTTGCTTTCGCGGCGCGGCTTAAACCAGCCGAAAATACGATCCAACATGATAATGACAATCAGCACGACGATCATCAGTTGCAGCGGATGTGTAACGGCGTGATCCGGCGCGAGGATGGTTGCCGTGATCGCTGCCCCTACAATCAATATAAACAAAACGCTTAGAAATCGGCGCATGGTGTACTCTCTGCGTCAGCTATGCACTCGGAACGGCGGGAGTTGAGTCATCGCGCTCATCAAGCGTCGGCACGTCGGCATCGTCCAACGGTTCGTCTGCCTGAGCGACCGCATCCCGCAGATCTTGTGTCAGGTCAGCATCAGCGCTAACGGTTTCTGGCGCACTCGCTAAGGGTTCAGCCGACGATTCATGCCCGACCATCGTGATCTTGCCGTCGATGAATGCCCCTTCCTCGGTGGTCAGCGCCGTGGCACGGATGTCACCCCACACGCGGCCTGTACGCAAGACTTGCACCTTCTTGCCGGTTATATTTCCGCGCACGGCTCCAGCGACCGAGATATTACGGGCATTGATGTCGGCTTTAATTTTGGCAGTCTCGCCCACCAAAATATTGCCGTTAATTTCCAGTGTTCCGCTGAATGTGCCATCCAAACGGATGTTGGCGTTACTTTGCAGCGTACCCTCAAGCACACTGTTCGGGCCGAGGACACTATCAAAACCAATAGCGGGCTGGGGCAAGGCGGGTTTAGTGACTTGCACGGGTTGTTCAAGAGCAGGTGACGCGCTAGGCTCGACCTGACGACGGTTTCCAAAGAAAGACATGAGGCAACTCCATCGTAATAGCATGGATATGGAGACTATTCTTATCTTACACTATACAGCGAGTCTATCAGTGATTCAACCACATGAAATTTACAAAACTGGCTCTATCGTGGATATTTTCACAAAAACGTAAATTTTATATCATCAATGCGGGTGTAGACGACATTCAGAAGTGAAGGTACGCTGCTGCCCATGCTGTGTTAATATCATGCCGTCCGGCACTTCGCAACGATGTACACAAGGTTTATACCTCCCCTACCGATCACAGCTTAAGACGAACGCACGATCAGCAAAAGAAAGCTAAAGGTTTCGCGCTATCCATGAACATTACACGCACAGTCGGCATGGCTTCGAGCAAAGAAAAATCGAATTTTCATCACCTTGTAATGGATGTCGTGTGGTTTGGTCTTGCGATCTCGG
>Ga0209460_1001761_pt1 | contig 11240 bp, 11 predicted proteins | sample EBPBio132013_DNA_FD_185868 | JGI IMG/M metagenome (GOLD analysis project Ga0209460, IMG submission 185868) | Wastewater treatment Type I Accumulibacter community from EBPR Bioreactor in Madison, WI, USA - Reactor 2_5/13/2013_ DNA (SPAdes)... | ecosystem: Engineered > Bioreactor > EBPR >...
GGGATCACACCACCCACGCAAACCACACCGGATCCCGGGAGTGTCGCAACCTTGACCGTTGGCCAGGGACGGCCAACGCACATACGCCGCGCGAAGCGGTGCTTCGCATTGAGCGGCTTGGTGCGGGCGTGTCGCGCTCTAGATCATTAACCGACAACGACCAACACACACGACGCACGAAGCAACACTTCACACCAAACGCCTTGGTGCAGGAATAGCACGACCTAGCCCGCAGTCAGAGGCGGCTACATGCCGTCGGCGAGCTGCACCGTCGCCCAGCGGACCTCACGCGGGTCAACCAGTGTCAACCGTTCAGCAACCTCACCACCATCACAGCGAAGCAGCTCGACGGTTGCGTGATCCTCGCCCGCAAAAACAACTTGCCAGGTGCCACCCGAAAGCTCCCAACGATCAATCGTTTCTGGCACTACAGCGAAGGGTGTCTTGCGGGTCCAGCCGACCTCGTCACCGCGGTCGAAGAAGTGGCGGTAGGTGTAGATCAACGGGTGCCAGGCAGAAGGGTTGAGATGATTCGTGCCCTCAACTGTGATCTCGCGGGCCGCGTGCACCCGCACCACCTCAGCCTCAACCATTGCAAACTCGCCGGTCGCAGAAGGGTTGACGCGCACTACTCGGGCCTCAAGTTGCAGAGGTGCCTCGGCCACCCGCGGAGGGGCTACAAGGCCAGAAGCCACGGGGCGAAGACCTGCTCGCTCAAACTTTCTGGGCTCGAACGCATAGCTCGCTGCTTTTTCGACAGGAACCGGATTGCGCCCGGTCACCCCCGCGAGCCGCTCGACGTGCTGCCACTGCGAGGCCGCCGGAAAGTTCACGGTGAGTTCTGGCACCCGCCGCAGGTTTTCGAGTGACTGCCCACCTTCTTCAAGCCCGAGCACGATCGTGCGCCCGAGCGCGAAGTGACTCGAAGCAGGCGCGAGGTTTGGGGTGCCGTCTGGGTTTTGGGTGCACACCAGATACACCGGTGTTCCAACGTAGAGCACGCTCGGCTCGATCACGCGGTGTGTGCTCGCCGGGTCGCTGCTCATGTCGAAGCTATTCTCCGCGAACGCCCGCGAGTGTTTTCTTGCCGCGGCGCAGCACCGCAAAGCTGCCGTGTAGCAGCTGGTCAGCTTCAAGCACCGCGTCTTCTGCAGCAATCTGCGCGTTGTTCACATAGACGCCGCCCTGCTTGATCGCACGGCGAGCCTCACCGAGGCTCTGCACGAGCTCGGCGTCGACCAGCAGCTGCGCGATCGAGGCGCCGGCTGCACTGGTTGTGCCCGGCAACTCGTCGAGTGCCGCTTCGAGTGTCGCAGCGTCGAGCGCGGTCAGGTCACCCTGACCAAACAGTGCTTCAGATGCGAGGATCGCCGCGTCTACCGCCGCGGCACCGTGCACGAGGGTCGTCACCTCGAGCGCGAGGCGCTTCTGCGCGGCACGGCGGAAGGGTTCTTCTTCGACCTGACGCGCGTAGTCTTCGATCTCGGCGCGCGACAGGAAGGTGAACACCTTGAGACGGTCGATCACATCTGCGTCGCTCGCGTTGAGCCAGAACTGGTAGAAGCGGTAGGGCGAGCACATCTCCGCGTCGAGCCAAATCGCGTTGCCCTCGCTCTTACCGAACTTGGTGCCGTCGCTGTTGGTGATGAGCGGCGTACCAATCGCGTGTGCAGACTGGCCCTCGACCTTGCGAATGAGGTCTGTGCCGCTCGTGAGGTTGCCCCACTGATCGCTACCACCCGACTGCAGCTTGCAATCGTACTGGCGAAACAGCTCGAGAAAGTCGAAGCCCTGCAAAATCTGGTAGCTGAACTCGGTGTAGCTGATGCCCTCGTCTGAGTTGAGGCGAGCGGCAACCGCGTCTTTCTTCAGCATCGTGCCAACACGGAAGTGCTTACCGATCTCGCGCAGAAAATCAATCGCGCTGAGCGGTGCAGTCCAGTCAAGGTTGTTGACCAGGCGCACGGCGTTATCGCCCTCGCTTGAAAGAAATCGTGAGACTTGCGCCTGCAGCCGAGTAACCCATTCTTCAACGGTCTCGCGGCTGTTGAGCGTGCGCTCTGCGGTGGGGCGCGGGTCACCGATCAGCCCGGTCGAACCGCCAACGAGCCCGAGCGGCTTGTGCCCCTTCAGCTGCAGTCGACGCAGCAGCAGCAGCTGCACCAGGTTGCCAAGGTGCAGGCTGGGCGCGGTGGGGTCAAAGCCGCAGTAATAGGTGAACGGGGCACCCTCGAGCAGCTCGCTGAGCGCCTCAGGGTCGGTCGACACGTGCACCAACCCGCGCCACTGGAGTTCGGCCCAGAGGGTCTCGAAGCTGTCATCGTTGCGCTGGGCCGACATGATCTCGGCTCGTTCATCAGTTACAGACACGTCTTCAATCGTATCCCCTGCCGAAGGCGCCAAACACCCGGGAGACAGCGCCGGGCGCGAGACCTGTTCAGATCACAGTTACTGCCCCGTCGAGCCCCCCGCCGACGAGCTCCAGCGTGCGGTCATCGTTCTTATCGGTCAGGCCGATCATCGTCAGACGCGGCACCATATCCATGGTGCAAACGCCGTCAACCGTGTTGAAGTTCACTGTGATCGCGGTATCAGTCTCGTCTACCTGCCCAATGACTGGCAGACAGGTAGACGATCCCCAGGTCAAGAGCATGATCCCAAAGCCGTCTTGCACCCACGCCGCGCTCGGCAGGTAGTCGGTTGGGGTGCCTGGTACGCCCGCCAACCCGCTCTCGCCGTCGAGTTCAATCGATGTCTCCTGATCCCCGTAGCTCACGTGGATCGTGACGTTTTCATGAGGATCTACCCCCTCGGGCACACCGATGGCCGAGGCGCGCGCCGTGTAGCCAGCGGTGCACGGTCGATCTTCTTGCCCCTCGATCGTGTCGCTGAGGGTCACGGTGACTTCCTGGCCCTTCGCCGTGACATCCTCCGCGAATGGCACACAACTCGATGACCCCTGCGTGATGACCCCGATCATTCGACCGCCATCAAGCCACGCGGCCTCCATCCCTGTGGACGATTCGCCGCCTCCGGGTGCGGTGACCTGGCTGTCGTCTTTAGGCGTCTCAGCGGCGCAACCGCTCAGCGCAATCGCCACTCCGAGAAGTAGCGCCCCAGCAATTGATCTGCGAATGGTGCCCATGCACTAAAGCTAATGGCTGCGCCTGGGCGGCGCTAGGGAACTGCGCCAATTCTTTCGCTGCACTACTCCTGATCGAAGAGATGACGCAAGTAGCGCTCTGGCGATTGCAGGTACGAGCGGTGGTGATGCACAAGCTCAAGGTCTTCCCAATTCGTCTCGCGAATGCCCCATTCGCCAAGTTCAAGAATGGTTGCGCCAGGCAGCGATGCGAGCACCGGCGAGTGTGTGGCACAGATCACCTGTGTTCCCCGCGAACGCATTCGGTCGAGGCTGGCAAGCCATCGCAGCGTCGAGTTGAATGACAGTGCAGCCTCAGGTTCGTCGAGGATCGCCAGGCCAGTGAAGTACCGCTCGTGATCGAGCTTCTCGTCGAGCAGGGCATTGAACGATTCACCATGGCTGAGACGGTGCAGGTTCGGCCCACTTTGCTGCGGTAGATCTTCGAGCCAGCTGTAATAACCGTGCATCGTTTCGGCGCGCAGAAAGAACTCCCCTTTCGCGGCGCCGAGCCCACGCTGCACTTTGAGCCATTGGCCGAGCCGGGACTCGGTGCGCCTGGTTGACGCACCTCCGTTCGCGGTGCCGCCTTCGGGCGGCAGGCCCGCAGCCTCGGCGATCCCTTCGATGAGGGTTGATTTGCCCGAGCCGTTCTCACCAACGAGAAACGTAACCCCCGGCGCAAACTCCCAGCCGCCAAACGGCGGATTCGAGCGAGCAACTCGAAGAAACTCGCGTACCGCCGGAATAGCTGCGGGCCAAGCTTGCTCGTCGATCTGAGCGTCTTGAAACACCCCTACCGCACGAATCGGTCTGCTGTCGTCTTGCCAATCGATACTCACAATCTCACCCTAATCGCGGGTACCGACAGATCTGTGAGACACCGGTAGGGCTGATCGCGCGGCCACTCGCGAGAGATCAGCCGATGGTACGACGAGCGCGGTACTCGCGGCCGATGACACCATTCGAGCCACAGCGCAGACTCGAATGTATGAATACACCGGCCCTGCAGGCGAGCCTGCTCACGAAACACTACGGATCTACCCGCGCCCTCGACGGTGTCTCGCTCGAGATCGCCCCCGGCAGCTCGACCGCCATCATGGGGGCCTCGGGGTCGGGCAAAACGACGTTGCTGCACGTGCTGGCTGGCATCCTGCTGCCAGACTCGGGCACTGTCATGTTCGAGGGGACGTCGATCAGCTCGGTCGGCGACCGCGAACGCAGTAGGCTGCGCCGCGATCAGTTTGGTTTCGTGTTTCAGCAGGGTCTGCTGCTGCCCGAGCTCACCGCAATCGAGAACGTCGCGCTCGCGCTGATGCTGCAGGGCCGCTCGAAGAATGAGTCGATCGCTCCCGCGGCGCACGCCCTTGCGACGCTCGGACTGGCTGGGCTCGAGGATCGCCGCATCGGTGAGCTCTCTGGCGGGCAGGCGCAGCGGGTCGCAATCGCGCGCGCCCAGGTGACCGGAGCACGCGTAGTCTTCGCCGACGAGCCAACTGGTGCACTCGATTCGACAACCTCGTCAGAGGTGATTGATGCGCTGCTCGCATCAACCGTCTCGCAGGGCCGAACTCTTGTCATGGTGACGCACGACGCGACCGTCGCGGCGCGCTGCCAGCGCGTCATCTCGGTGCGAGACGGGCGAATCGTCGCCGACAGTCTGACGCACGCCCCGCAGCCGCAGCCGCCCCATCCAGCCGCCCAGATGCAGCAACCCACCTACCCCACCGCTCAAGTGCAGCACACCTACCCGGCCGTGCAGACGCAGAATGGGGTTGCACGGTGATCCTACGAGTCTTCTCGCTGCTCTCAAGGCCAAGCAGGCAGGGTGTGGGATCGATCCTGCTGCCTGCCGTCGCATTCATGTGTGTCACCGCGCTGCTTGCCATCGTGCTCGGCGGCGCACAGAGTTTTTGGTCGTACCGCGATGAACTCGCCGGACTGTACCAGGCGTTCACCGTGATCGCGCTCGTGCTGATGGGGGTTCCGCTGGTCTCGCTCGGAGCCGCCGCGGCGAAGCTCATGGCGCGGGGCCGCGACCACCGCCTCGCGACGCTCAGGCTACTCGGTGCGACCGCGAGCGATACCTCGGCACTCGCGGTGCTCGAGGCCGGGGTGATCGCGCTGCTCGGGTCGATCGCCGGGGCATTGGTCGCTGTGGCGGTGAGCCCGCTGATCGGCCTGATTCATTTCAGGGGCACGTCGCTTGGCACCGCATCGGTACTGCTGCCAGCGTGGGGCTCTGCCGCTGTGGTGCTCGCGGTCACACTGATCGCGACCGTGAGCGCGGCTCTCAGTCTCAGGCGAGTGAACATCTCGCCCCTCGGTGTCGCGCTCAAGCAGCAAGCCCCGGCAATTCCCTGGCTGCCCGCCCTGATTGCCGTCATCGGTCTCATTGTCGCGAGTCTGATCACCGGCAATCTTTCGGCCTTCGGAGGTGTCGCCGCGATCATCGCCGCAGTGGGAATCGCGCTCACCATTACACTGTTCGCCATCGATATGATCGGCGCGTGGGTGCTCGGCATGACTGCCAGGCGCCAGGCCAGGCGAGCGCAGAAGCCTGCGCAGTTGCTCGCGGCGAGGGCGATCCTCGAATCGCCTCGGGCTGCTTGGCGGCAGGTGTCTGGGGTCGCGGTCGCGAGCTTCGTCGCGGTCTTCGCGGGAGCCGGGGTCTCGCTGCTCGGCGTGATGGAGTCGAGCGGCGAGCAGATCGGGCCCGAGAAGTACCTCGTCTCTGACATTCGCACGGGCGTGATCATCGTCGTGGTCGGCACCTTCGCAATGGTCGCCTGCACCGTCGGGGTCAATCAGGCCGCTCAGATTGTCGATCGCGCCGATATCTCACGATCGCTCGGCATCATGGGTGCACCGCTCGAACTGCAAGACTCGGCTCGCAAGCAGGCCGCGGTGAAGCCACTGCTGCTGGCCTCGCTGGGATCAGCTGGCCTCGCCGCGTTCTTCCTCTTTCCCATGGTCGGAGGCGCACTGCTCTTCGCCCCGCTCTCACTCGCGATCGTGCTCTCGTCAGTGGCGATCGGTTTCGCGCTCGTGCTGCTCGCGCTGCGCGCGACCAAGCCGCTGCTCCTGAGAGTGGCCTCTGCTTAGCGCAGCGCCCCGATGAGCTCGGCGAGGCGCGCGAGCTGCTCGTCAACACGCACACGAGCCGTGCCACCCGCACCGACGCGCGAATTCACCGAGCCTTCGATCGTGAGCACTTCACGCACGCCGGGAGTGAGGTGTTCAGATACCGACAGCAGCTCATCATCGCTCGGCTCGTGCAGCTCGATGCCGCGATCCTCGCAATACTTCACCAGCTCACCCGAAATCTCATGCGCGTCGCGGAAAATCACGCCCTGCTTCACGAGCCGCTCGGCTACGTCGGTAGCGAGCGAGAAGCCCTGCGGTGCGAGCGCTGCCATGCGCTCGGTGTCGAAGCGCATCGTCGCGACCATGCCGGTGAACGCGGGCAGCAGCACCTCGAGCTGCTGCACCGAATCGAACACGGGCTCTTTGTCTTCTTGCAGATCGCGGTTGTACGCGAGTGGCAGCCCCTTGAGGGTTGCCAGCAGGCCGGTGAGGTTGCCGATAAGGCGGCCCGACTTGCCACGCGCGAGCTCGGCGATGTCGGGGTTCTTCTTCTGCGGCATGATGCTCGACCCGGTCGAATAGCCATCGTGCAGGCGCACGAAGCCGAACTCCTTGGTGTTCCAGATGATGATCTCTTCGCTCAGGCGCGAAAGGTCGATGCCGATCTGGGCGGTGATGTATGCGAACTCGGCGACCACGTCGCGCGCGGCGGTGCCGTCGATCGAGTTTTCAAGCGGATCGCCAAGGCCGAGCTCGGCGGCAACCAGGCGGGGGTCGAGCCCAAGCGAGCTGCCAGCGAGGGCACCCCCACCGTAGGGCGAGCGCTTCGCGCGCTTCGCCCAGTCACGCAGACGCTCAACGTCGCGCATCACTGGCCAGGCGTGCGCCGCCAGCTGATGCGCGAGCAGCACCGGCTGTGCATGCTGCAAGTGAGTGCGGCCCGGCAAGATTGCGTCGGGGTGCGCGAGCGATTGGTCGAGGATCGCGGTCGCGAGGTCGAGCAGCAGCTGCTCAATGGTCGCTGCGTGATCGAGCAGGTAGAGGCGCACCAGTGTCGCGATCTGGTCGTTGCGGCTGCGGCCAGCACGAAGCTTGCCGCCGAGCTGCACACCGGTGATGTCAATAAGCAGGCGTTCGAGCGCCGAGTGCACGTCTTCGTCGTCTTCGGCTGGCAGAGCACGGCCATCGGCGACCCGAGCTGAAAGCTCGTCAAGACCCGTGTGCATGTCGCGCAGCTCGTCGGCGCTCAGGTAGCCGGCTGCGGCGAGCGCGACGGCGTGTGCCTTTGATCCTCGAATGTCGTATTGCGCGAGAGCCCAGTCAAACTGAGTCGACTTGCTGAGCAGCTGCAGCTCGGGCGACGGGCCGCTCGCGAATCGGCCGCCCCAGAGGGCACCCGCCTCTGCTGCGCGGTTGCCGGTTTCGTTGTGCGTGTTCTCAATAGCCTCGGTCACACAACCAGCTTACCGAGCGGTGGGCCCGAGCGAAGACGGTCTCTGGTTCTCAGCGCAGGCCGAATCGAGCGACAGTCTCGGCAATCCAGCGAGCGAGCAGTTCTTCACCATGGCTTGCCAGTTCGGGCCCGAGCTGTTGAAACACTTCGGCACTGATAAGCCCGATCAGGCCCGTCCAGGCTCCAAGCGCGGCGACCCCAACCTCAGGATCTGCATCGATCCCGAACTCCTCAGCTCCGGCTAACAGCTCATCGCGCAGTGAGGGTGAGGCCCTCGGCACGCCATCTGGGCGCACGGACTTGCCCGCAGAGATTGCCCGCAGAAATACCGCCATCACCAGTGTTCCCGGACCATTGGTCTGCTCTGCAGGAGCCGAGTAACCGGGCACTGGGCTGCCGTAAGCGAGCGCCCATCTTGCCGGATTTGCAATCGCCCAGCGGCGCATACCCGTCGCGATGGCAGCAAGTTGCCGAGCGGTCGGCGCACGCTGGTCGACTTCGTAAAGCGCCGACTCCGCGAGATCACGGTAAGCATCAACGATCAGCAAGGTGAGCAGGTCGTCGCGGTTTGCCACGTGCCGGTAAATCGCCGACGAGGCGACACCAAGGCCGCGCGCGATCTCGCGCACAGAGAGCGCAGGGGCGCCGACTTCGGCGAGCTGTTCGTTGCCAAGTCGGAGAATTCCTTCGCGCATCTGCGCGCGGGCCTCGGCGTGGCTGCGGCGCGGTCGACTCATGCCGCAAGTCTGCCAGGGAATCTTCGCTCACGCAATTTAGAGATCACCGCTCTTGATTTTTCGCAACATAACAAGTAACGTGGCATTCGTAAATTAGTGAGCATTGATCACAAAAAGGAACACGAATGCGATACCTCATCACTGGAGCGGGGCAGATCGGCACCCAACTTGCCCTCGACTTTGCTGCCGCAGGCCATGACACAGTCGTGCTGCGCCGCGGGAACACACCACTCCCGGGTACTCTCACGAGCAGCGGTGATGCCGGGGACCGAATCGCGTTGCGCGCGGCCGCAGCTGGCGTCGACGCGATCTTCCACTGCATCCACGCCGCTTACTCGGCGAAGACGTGGCTGCAAGAACTCCCGCACCGAGAAACCGCGGTCATGGATATCGCCGCAGAACTCGACATTCCAGTGGTATTTCCCGAATCGGTCTACGCCTTCGGGCAAGGAGCACAGCATCTTTTAGAGGACTCCCCCCTCGCCCCCGTCTCGCCGCTCGGCCGGGTGCGCGCACAGCTACTCAAGACGCGTGCCTCGCACACGGCTCGCACGGCTTCGGTTGTCGCCTCCGATTTGCTCGGCCCCACCTCGACTAAGGGCGGCTCGGTAGTGCTCGGCACCCTGCTCGCACCAGCGTCGAAGGGCGCGCGAGCCTGGGCAATGGGCGACCCAGATGCGCCCCACGCCATTACCTACACTCCCGACCTCACTCGCGCAATGCTGGCGGCGGTTCCCCTCGCCAGGCAGGGTGGGGCCACACTGTTGGCTCCCACCGCTCCAGCTAGGTCACAACGGCTGATAGTTGCCGATGCGGCGGCGGCCGCCGGCCTCTCGCCCGCAGGGGTCACCCGCATTCCCACAGCCGCGTTTGCGCTGGGCGCACTATTTGCAGCCCCCATGCGCGAGCTCTTTCACCAGCGCTATCTCTGGAATGCTCCGAGCGAGCTGCTACCAGGCTTGCTCACGACAGAACTCGGCCTACTGCCGACCCCATGGGAGAGAGTTCTCGAGGAATGGGCGAGTCAGCTCACGCCCGGGCGAGCAGCCAGACCATGAGAGCCTTCTGCGCGTGCACGCGGTTCTCGGCCTCATCCCACACAGCGCTCTGCGGCCCGTCGATCACCTCGGGGGCAACCTCAAACTCGCGGTACGCGGGCAGGCAGTGCAAGAAGATCGCGTCGCTCGCGGCCTCGGCCATCAGCTCGGGCGTCACCCGGTAGGCACCGAAGGTTGCCACGCGCTCGGCCTTCTCGGCCTCCTGCCCCATCGACACCCAGGTGTCGGTAATGACCACGTCGACACCCTCGACCGCCGCATGAGCATCGGTCGTCACAGTCACGCTACCGCCGGTCTCGGCGGCGATCCTCTTCGCGTCTTCAACAATGTCAGCTCGCGGCTGGTAGCCCTCCGGCCCGGCAACGCGAATATGCATACCAGCCGTCGCGAAACCAAGCAGGTACGAGTGGCCCATGTTGTTTGCCGCGTCGCCGAGGTAGGCAGCGGTGAGGCCTCTGAGATCACCCTTGCGCTCGTGGATGGTCTGCAGGTCAGCGAGAATCTGACACGGATGAAAGTCATCACTGAGCGAGTTGATGACCGGCACGCTCGAGTGCGCTGCCATCTCTTCGAGGCCCGAGTGCGCATAGGTGCGCCACACGATCAGCTCAACCATGCGCGACAGCACCTTCGCGGTATCGCTGATAGATTCTTTGCCGCCCATCTGGGAGTTCTTCGAGTCCATGATGAGCGGGTTGCCGCCGAGGTCTGCAACACCGACCGAAAAGCTGACCTGCGTGCGCGTGCTGGTCTTATCGAAGATGACTGCGGCCGTCTTCTGCCCCTCAAGCGGGCGCTCTGCGAATCGGTCTCGCTTCAGCCTGGCTGCAAGCTCGAGCACCTCGAGCTGCTCAGCGGGAGAAAGATCGTCATCGCGAAGAAAGTGCCTCGTCATGCATCAAGCCTAGCGGGGCGACAGGCTCGATGATCGCCGGTCGCGCCTGTCGAGACCGAGCCCGTATCACCCCGCATAGAGCATGGCGAGGATCGCCTGACCCCCGTGCTCGCCCCAGCTTGCGCGCAGAAAGTACTGATCTTCGCGCGGTTCGAGCTCGGGGTCGAGCGCCCGCACGATGTCGAGCACGGCAAAGTCGCCTGAGACCCGGGTAAGGGCACCCACCTGCTCAACTGTTGCGTCAGCGAGTTCTGGCGACTGCGCAGTGGAGCGCCCCGTGCCCTGCACGCGCACGGCAGGTTCACGCAACACCCGATTGCCCGAGGCATCTTGCACAAACTCTTCGGCCTGGCGCCCGCCTCCCGCGATGATCGAAGCAATGGCCTGACGGTAGACGGGGTCACCCGCGGCATCGCTGATCCAGCGAGTGCCGAGCACCCCGTGCTCCGAGGTGCCCACCAAGAAGTCTTCGCCGCCCTCAAGCGGCGCACCGCGATAGCTCAGCGGCACATAGTAGACGGTGTCGTCGCCGGCGGTCAGCAGCATCCCCTCGAGCCCAACCTCACCGGCCGGGTCGTCGAGACGAAACCCTCCGAGGCTCTCCAGTGCAGACACATCGCCCGAGAACCAGGGCTGACTCGGCAGCCACGCGGCAAGCAGTTCGAGTTTCGAGGGGGCCATGGTGGTCTGATGCATGAGTGCCATGCCCTGATCCTACGCCCCTGAATTGCAAGAGCAACATCAGAACGCAACACGAGCGACACAACAGCCTCACTATTGCATATTCCGCCCACGCGCACGATATCGCGAAGTGCAACATAGACCGTATGCTGCCCGTGAGCGATATTGGTATTCCCAGATTTCTCAG
>Ga0209460_1001764_pt1 | contig 11232 bp, 9 predicted proteins | sample EBPBio132013_DNA_FD_185868 | JGI IMG/M metagenome (GOLD analysis project Ga0209460, IMG submission 185868) | Wastewater treatment Type I Accumulibacter community from EBPR Bioreactor in Madison, WI, USA - Reactor 2_5/13/2013_ DNA (SPAdes)... | ecosystem: Engineered > Bioreactor > EBPR >...
AAGAAGCACTTTTGCGAGGGCTACTCGTTTCCGTTGGCCGCCAGAAAGAGTTGTGACATCTGCATCCAGCTGATCCATTCCCAATTTGTGGAGCATTTTGGTTGCTTCAGTTTCAAGATTCCAGCCGTTCAGGTGATCAATATCATGCAGCAGGGATTCCAGCCGTTTCTGATCGGGAGAATGGGTTTCTATCAGTTGATGATATTCCATCAACTGGGAAAAAACTTCAGGTCTGGCTTTTAAAACTGTGGTCAGAACCGATTCTTTTTCTTTGAATTCGGGTAACTGAGGCAAATATTCAAATCTGACAGTTTTATTCCAGGCCACCGATCCCAGATCGGGTTCTTCATCACCTGCAAGAATTCTGAGTAAAGTGGTTTTACCGGCACCGTTCCGGCCAATGATTCCGATCCGTTCACCATCCTCCATACCGAAAGAAATATTCTCAAACAAAAGTCTGAGGTGGTAAGATTTAGAAAGCTGGTAAGTGGTAAAGAGGGTCATTTTTGCTTTTATTATGGACGGTGAAAAACGAGTTGGGCTAAAGCCCATATTTGTTTGAGTTGATTTTGTCCGTCAGCTAAAGCAGACGGCAATGAAATTATAAAAGATCCGTTTCGAAGAGATTCTTAATAGTTTGGGTAATTGCTGTTTTTTAGATTAAGTAAGATCCAATTCCTCAGTATTTATTGCCGTCTGCTTTAGCTGACGGAAAATGAAAACCAAAAAAAATACTGGGCTTTAGCCCAAATCTGATTTATTTCCAAACTCAGAGGAAATCAGCCAATTGTACTTTTTATTGAACTCTTCAATTTCCATTGAAAATGATTTTTTCTTATGGTGATCTTCCTGATTCCTGATATAATTCTGAACTGATTCTATTTGTGATTCACTAATGGAAACTGCAAAATAATCATCTTGCCAGGCAAATTTACCGGCAATAATTTTTTCTTTATTTATCCAAAATGCAGATTCACCCTTTATTAACTGAGCAACTTGCGAAATAGTTTGATTTTTATTTAATGATATCAAACAGTGAATATGTTCAAGGTGCCCATTTAGATCTGTAAGAAAAATTCCCTTTTCCCGGCAATTAAGTTGTATGTGGTTATAAATTAGTGGTCGGATTTCTTTTGAAAAGAATGGGGACCGGTCCTTTGTTGAAAAAACAAGATGAACCCAAATCCGGACAAAAGACATAAAATACCCTTTTGGGCTAAAGCCCAGAATTGTTTGAGTTGATTTTGTCCGTCAGCTAAAGCAGACGGCAATGAAATTATAAAAGATCTGTTTCAAAAAGATTCTTAATAGTTTGGGCAATTGCTGTTTTTTAGATTAAATAAGATCCAATTCCTCGGTTTTTATTTCCGTCTGCTTTAGCTGACGGAAAATGAAATCCGAAAAAAAGTGGGCTTTAGCCCAAATGTATGTCATTCAACATTCAAAATTTAAAATTCAAACTTCAAAAAGTGGATTCCTGCTTCCATCTGGCCATCGGATGTTTGGCACAGTCATCTGAACAGGCGCCATTATGTTCCGGTTCACAGGACTCACAAACAATTATCTGTTTGTTGCAGGCAGCATTGGTGCAGTTAATGTACCGGTCTGAAGGTTTTTCACAATACCGGCATGTTGAGATGACGATATCTTCAAACTGATTCACCGGTACTGAAATCCGTCCGTCAAAAACGTAACATTTTCCTTCCCAGTTTTTACCGCCGGTTTTTTGTCCGTAGGTAATGATACCGCCGTGAAGCTGATACACGTGTTTGAATCCGGCCTGAAGCAAAACTCCGGTTGCTTTTTCACAGCGGATTCCACCGGTGCAATAAGCCAGAATTTTTTTATCCTTCAAATTTTCAATGGATTTTACATAGTCAGGAAAGTCCCTGAAATTGTCAATATCGGGAGTAATGGCATTTTTAAACCGGCCGATTTCTGATTCATAATTATTCCGGGTATCAAGAATCACCACATCGGGGTCATTTTCCATCATCTCAAGAAATTCCTGAGGTTCGAGATAGGTGCCGGTAAGTTCGTTCGGATTCAGATCAGGTGCACCAAGATGAACAATTTCATCTTTCGCCCGGCAATGCATTTTTTTGAAGGGCTGGCGATCCCAATACTCTGTTTTAAATTCAATTCCGGCAAATCGGGAATCGGCGGTAAGATGAGCTTTGTAGGTTTCAGTTTGTTCGGCAGATCCGGCAACGGTTCCGTTAATGCCTTCACCCGCAACAATGATTCTGCCGGTCAGGCCAAGGGTTTTGCAAAATTCAAGGTGATCTTTTGCGAATTCCTGGGGGTTTTCAATGGTTGTATATTTATAATAAAGGAGAATGACAATCTGATCCATCTGCACTATTTCTTTTCTGGTTGGGGTGCAAAGATAAAAAATTCCCCGTCAAGGTGAAATTGTGTCCGGTTTTATTGTTTAAAATTTCTGATTTTGCCATGTTTACAGTTCCAAATGTGGGTTTTCTATGAAATTCCTTTTATTCCTTTTTCTTTTTTTCCCGGTTTCAGGTTTTACACAAACTGACTTACCTCAAATTATTCTCTCAACCAATGGTGAATGGATTCCCGATGAACCCAAGGTGAAAGGAACCCTTACCATCAAAGAAGGTGGAGTTGTAAAAAACACTTCCTATATGGGAATTGAAACACGTGGAAGCTCCTCCCAAATGTTTCCGAAAAAATCTTATGGTGTTGAACTTTGGACTGAAGCCGGTGAAGATACTTCACTTTCACTTCTTGGGTTTCCGAAGGAAAGTGATTGGATTCTTTACGCTCCCTATACCGATAAAACAATGCTCAGAGATGTTCTGACATTTTATCTTGCATCACGAATGGGGCACTATGCAAGCCGTTTCCGGTTTGTTGAGCTTACATTGAATGATGAATACCTGGGCGTTTATGTACTTCTTGAAAAAATTAAAAGAGGAAAAAGCAGGGTCAATATTTCAAAAATGGAATCGGGTGATAGTGCGCCGGATTCATTGACAGGTGGCTATATTCTTAAAATTGATAAAACCACCGGTGACTGGAGTGGTGGGTGGTGGTCACCCTATCAGACAAACGGTAAAAGTATTCTTTATCAGTTTGAGTATCCAAAAGCTGAAAATATCACTTCCGGTCAATCAACTTACATACAAAACTGGGTGACTGACTTTGAACATATGATGAATTCAGAGTCATTTTCAGATCCGGTTTCAGGTTATCCAAAATGGATTGATGTGAATTCCTTTGTTGATTTCGTGATTATAAATGAACTGGGAAAAAACATTGATGGCTACCGATTGAGTTCCTTTTTACATAAGGACCGTGACAGTAAAGGTGGAAAACTTGTGGCAGGTCCTCTGTGGGATTTTAATCTGGCTTTTGGCAATGCAGACTACTATGAAGGATACCGCACAACTGGTTTTCAATATGAGTTTGATTCTGAGGGGGATTGGTACCAAAACCCGTTTTGGTGGAAAAAACTGATGACGGATTCCACTTTTCAGAATCTAGTAAAAACCCGCTATTCACAGCTAAGAAAAACCATTTTAAGCAATGATTCACTTTCCGTCTGGATCCGTAATTATGAAACTGAATTGACACCTGCTGCTGCCCGTAACTATGAAAAATGGCCGATTCTGGGTCAGTATGTTTGGCCGAATTATTATATTGGTGAAACTTACCATGACGAAATCAACTGGATGATCAACTGGATCAAAATAAGAGTTGCGTGGTTGGATGTTTATCTTCCGGGAAAAGTGTTAACCGGTGTTGAATCAGAAGAGTTACCCGATAATCTGAGTGTCTCTGAGGTTTATCCGAATCCGTTTAACCCTGAAACCAGGTTGTCAATAAAAGCCAACAAAAGACAGTCAGTAACTGCTGATTTATATGACCTGACAGGCAAAAAAATAAGACAAGTATTTTCAGGGGTTTTGAATCCTGAAAGTGCAACCAGTATTGTGATCAACGGTACCGGACTCTCAAGCGGAATTTATTTCATCATGGTTAATTATTCGGGCGGATTTGTTTCAAGAAGAGCTGTAATCATTAAATAATGGTTACGGTTTTTTGTTAAGTTGAATTCAGAATTTTGGCTCTGTATATTCGTTAAGAAAATTAAATACAAAGGTATACTCAATGGTTTCCGAGTCATTATCCGGGCTTGAACTTGTTTTTCTGGCTTTTGCAATTACGGGCGGGGTGATTGTTTTGGTAAAACTGGTTATTCAATTTATTGCCGGAGCCGATTCTGATATTGGAACTGATACAATTGATCATCCTTCAGATTCAGATCTTGGGTTCAAAATGCTTTCCCTTCAGGGCATTGGTGCATTTTTCATGATGTTCGGTCTTGTTGGTCTTGCCATGTACAGAGAAAGTCAGATGGGAGTTATTTTATCTGTTCTGATGGCTTTTGTTGCCGGACTTTTCTCTGTTTGGATGATTGCAAAACTGTTCAAATTTGCAAACAAGCTGCAGTCAGATGGTACCGTTGGAATCGAAAAAATGAAAGGTTCACCGGCAACCGTTTATCTGAAAATTCCGGCAAAAGGTATTGGAACCGTTACGGTTCATTACAACGGCAGAGGGCGGGAATATGATGCAAGAGAAAAATCAGGTAAAGCCATTGAAACCGGTAAAGATGTCGTCGTTTTAGAAATCAGTGGAAAAACACTAATAGTTGAGGCAAAGGATTAAAAATGGAATTTATTGAATCGTTAAACTTATGGGTCATTGCAATTTCTGCATTGGTCATTATTCTTGTTTCTACTTTTTTGTTTCTGGCTGGGCGATATAAGAGATGTCCATCAGATAAAATTCTTGTTGTTTACGGGAAAGTTGGTGAGGGTCAATCGGCGAAATGCGTTCATGGTGGTGGTACACTTGTATGGCCCCTTATTCAGGATTTTGCCTACCTGAACCTGACCCCGATGACAATCAGTATTCCACTTTCAAAAGCCTTGTCTCTTCAGAATATCCGGATCAATGTACCTTCCACTTTTACAATCGGTATCAGCACCGATCCGGAAGTGATGAATTCTGCTGCAGAAAGACTTCTTAACCTTCAGCCGGTTCAAATTGAAGAAATGGCCAAAGAAATTATTTTTGGGCAACTTCGTTTAACGGTTGCTTCCTTAACCATCGAGCAGATTAACCAGGATCGTGAAAGCTTCCTTGAATCCATCCGAAAAAACGTTTCTCCTGAATTGAATAAGATTGGATTGTATCTCATCAACGTGAATATTACTGATATCACTGACGAATCCGGTTACATTGATTCCATCGGAAAAAAAGCTGCTTCAGAGGCCATAAATAAAGCAAAGGTTGATGTTGCTGAACAGGAAAAACTGGGTGCAATCGGTGAAGCTGAAGCAACGAAAGTTAAAGAAGTTCGTGTAGCTGAAAATGTCGCCGAATCTGAAAAAGGAAAGAAAAAAGCACAGGCTGATCAGCGTATTTATGTTCAGCAACAGGAAACTCAGGCTACTATTGGTGAAGCTGTTGCAACAAGAGAAAAAGAAATAAAGGTTGCAGAAAACCTAGCCGAATCTGAAAAGGGAAAGAAAAAGGCTGAAGCTGATAAACGGGTTTTTGTTCAGGAACAGGAAGCTCAGGCCGTTCAGGGCGAGAACTTATCAAAAGCAAATATTGCTGATTATAATGCCGGATTGGCAATTGCCCAGGCTGAAGCCCTTCAAAAAGGGGAAGTTGCAAAACGTGAGGCAGAAGTAGAAATTCAGAAAGCCCAGTATAAAGCAGAACAGCAGAGACTGAACGCACTTGAAGTGGTTCGTCAGGAAATTGATAAACAAAAAATTGAAATTGCTGCAGAGGCCGAAGCTGAAAAAACCAGACGTGAAGCTAAAGGTCAGGCCGATGCAATTCTGATGAAATATCAGGCTGAGGCTGAAGGTATTAAAAAGGTTCTTGAAAGTAAGGCTTCTGGTTATCTGGCTTTGGTTAAAGGTTGTAATGGAGATGCAAAAGCTGCAGCCACTTTACTCATGACTGAAAAGATTGAACAGATTGTTAACCTCCAGGTTGAAGCAATTAAAAATATCAAAATTGACAAAGTTACAGTTTGGGATTCTGGTAATGGGAAGGATGGCAATTCTTCAACTGCCAATTTTCTGAGTGGCTTAATCAAGAGTTTGCCACCGTTGCATGATGTGGCAGAAATGGCGGGAATTGACCTTCCTAAATATCTCGGTGAAATTCAATCACCAGTTTCCCGTTCTGAAGAATCAGAACCTGAAAAGGAATCAAAAAAATAAAAAAAGGGGCTGTTTTTGACAGCCCCTTTTTTTATCTGAGAATATCCTCAATCTTTCGAAGTTCTTCCTGACTCAGTGTCATATTTTTGACAGCTTCAATCGCATCAGAAATCTGACTTACCCGGCTTGCACCAATAAGAGCAGATGTCACTTCCGGATGCCTTAAAATCCAGATAACAGCCAATTGTGCCAGTTTTTGCCCTCTTGCAGCAGCGATTTCGTTTAATTTGATCACCTTTTCTCTGACTTCCGGGGTAACCTGATCTGCCTGCAAAAACCCGGATGGTTTGGCTGCCCGTGAATCTTCGGGAATTCCCTTCAGATATTTATCAGTGAGTAGTCCTTGTGCCAGCGGGGAAAAGGCAATGCTTCCCATTCCTGATTGAGACAGAACCGGCAACAATCCATCTTCTTCAACCCACCGGTTGAACATGCTGAATTTGGGCTGATGAATAATAATCGGAGTCCCCAGCCTGTTCATGATTTCTACGGCTTTTTTCGTTTCCTCAACCGGATAGTTCGAAATCCCGGCATAAAGTGCTTTACCTGATCGAACAATTGAATCTAAAGCACCCATGGTTTCTTCCAGCGGTGTTTCAGGATCAAACCGGTGCGAGTAAAAAATATCCACATAATCCAGTTCCATCCGCTTCAAACTCTGATCCAGACTTGAAATCAGATATTTGCGTGAACCCCATTCACCGTAAGGGCCTTCCCACATTTTATATCCGGCTTTTGAAGAAATGATCAGTTCATCCCGGTAAGCAGCCAGTTCAGACTTTAAGATTTTTCCAAAGGTGATTTCTGCACTTCCCGGGGGCGGACCATAATTATTTGCCAGGTCAAAATGGGTAATGCCATGATCAAAGGCGTAAGTCAACATTGACTTGCAATTTTCATAATTGTCTATTCCGCCAAAGTTGTGCCAGAGACCGAGGGAGATGACCGGCAACTTGAGCCCGGTTTTTCCGCAATGGCGGTACGGAATGGTTTCATAACGTTTTTCTGAAGGATGATAAGTTGAAGGCGTGCTCATTTGGTACCCTTTTTAGAGAGAAGTTAAAAGTTGGCTGCCTGTCCAGGTTTGCCCGGGATTTAACAAGATCGGATTTTCGATTGAAGCCGGTTCAACACAAAGAAATTGCTGATATCCGTTTTTATCGAGGTCGGCTAGTTTTGCTCCGGTTTCTTCCCATGGATTCCAGACCACCGCATCTTTGAATCCTGCAGATTCAATTTTCAGAATGGGTTTCCCCGCCTGATTAATAAAAAGTGGATGAATTGCATCCAGATAAATTCTGTCAGTTTCTTCACTGAAGGAAAGTTTGTCCACTTTGGACGTTCCTTTTTCATTATTCTTCAGGGAATCGGTGTAAGTCAGCCTGTCTAACCCGTTCAGGGTTGTCGTTTGAATATCCTGAACTGAAAAATAAGAATGAAGTGCTGTGGTAAACGAATAGGACTGAACACCGTTGTTGTAAATTGAAAGGGATGTCTGAAGTTGGTTTGTTGTCAATTTTACCTGGTAGGTTGCCTTGAACCGGTAAAGCCAGATATAACGGGATTCAGGAGAATCCTCCAGTCTGAAAGTAAGGGAAGATTCCGTTTCTCCCTCAGTAATTTCTGTGAGTTCCCATTCTGCCAATCTTGCAAAACCATGTTTGGGTAACGGACCCCTGTTTGAAAATTGAGGAAAAATGATAGGTATTCCGCCACGGATTGCAGTTTTCCCGGAAAGGTCAGACTTTTTGCTCAGATAAAGTAGGTTTTCAGTTCGGTTGGCAGGAATCCAGGACAAAACATGTGCACCAAAGTCAGAAACGGTGACAATGGCTCCAGATTTTGTTGAAATCTGATGGCTGGAAACTGTTTTTTTCATCTTCACTCTTTTTGATGATTGAATCAAGGTTTGAAAGTTAGCCAAATCATGAAAAAGAAAAAAGAAATAAGGAAGGAAAAGGTGACACGTTAAGATGGATCCCAGATCCGTCTCATAACTCAGATCCATCTCGTATCTCAGGTAGGTTTTTCGGGCAAAAAAAAACCCCGGTGACCAAACCGGGGCAAACCATGAAGATACAGAAAAGGAGATTCAATAACTGGTTAAATTATTGGCTCTTTCTGACGGTATGACCAGTACCATCAGGAGCAAAGTTAAGAATACAGAAATTAATTGTCAATAGTTTGGAATCCCTTCCACTTAAAAAAAGTGGTTGACCTTTAATTTGCTTCCGACAATATTGTAAAAAACACAGGGTTCAACCTTAATAAGTAAAGTACAGGGTGAGTCCGGTATTGCAGTATTTCAGAGAAATGTTTGGGTGGTTTTCGAAATATCAAAAAGAGATAGTGTGGTATGCTATTCTTGCCGTATTATATCCGGACGATCTCGCCTTTTTCCGCATATTTCTTTCCGGGTACAACCTTGCATGCAGAGATTGCCGGATCATGTTCGAAAAAGAGTGTCCAGTTTTCTTCCACAGCCTGATTCAGCAGTTTTTTCTTTTCTTCAAGCATCAGCATAGGCTGGATGTCATATCCCATAATCCACGGAACTGGAATGTGGGCAGAGGTAGGAATAAGATCAGCACAATAAACAAGTGATTCCCCATCACCTTCAACCTGAATACATTGCATGCCAATGGTATGCCCATTTGAAACGATTGCCCTGATGCCTGGCAGGATTTCGGTTTCACCATCAACAAGAACCAATTTATTTTGCTGGATGAGAGGTTCGAAGTTTACTGCTAGATAACTGGCCCGTTCCCGTTCATTCGGGTTTCTGGCCCAATCCAGATTGCTTTTCTGAATGTAGTAAGTGGCGTTTGGAAAAGCCGGGATAATTTCCCCGTTTTGAATTTTGGTTGCACCACCTGCATGATCAAAGTGAAGGTGAGTTAAAATCACATCGGTGATATCGTCGGTCGTTAATCCTTCAGCTTTTAAAGAATTTTCCAGTGTGTAGGTTTCATTGCTGAGGTGATACATTCCTTTTTGTTTATCATCCCATTTGTCACCCATTCCCGTATCAATCAGAATGGTACGTCCGTTTCCTCTGATCAGTAACGTTCTTAAGGCCATTTCAATCCGGTTTGACTGATCCGCAGGGATTTGATTTTCCCAGAGTACTTTCGGGATGGTTCCGAACATGGCACCACCATCCAGCCTGAACCGACCGGTTTCTACAGAAACAACCTCATAATTTCCAATTTTCACGCTTCACCTCCCAGTTTGTCCAGATCAATCGGCGGAAAATGTTTGGCATGTCCGTTTGCCCTGATCAGCTTTTTAACTTCCTCGAAATGAGTGATTTTATCAATCAGAAGCATCAAATGTTTTTCAAGAAACCGAAGACGGTCATTTTCCGTGATCAATTCAAGTAATTTTTGTTTGTCGTCCAGTTCAAGTCCGGCAGAATGTGCCATTAGAAAGGATGATTTTACCTGATTGTAAATACCGGCCGTTTCAGGAGCATTTGCCATTTCAAGCAGGTGAAGATGAAAGGCCGAAACCCGGGCTCTCAATATCAGGTCGACTTCATCATGCTCATCTGCAAAGTAATCGACAGTTCCTCTCAGGTAACTTTTTCGTCTGTCTATTGAAAGCAGTTGAAACCGCTGAACTCCTTTCACCAGAATATCCATTCGCCCATCAGGGTATTTTTTAATGATTTCTGTAATGTGCGCAGTACAACCGGTTTGTTTCAGTTCAGATTCGTGAAACAGAATAATCCCAAAATGCCGGTCATCTTCAAGGCAGGTCATAATCATTTCTTTGTAACGTTCTTCAAAAATATGAAGAGCCGTTGTTTCACCGGGACAAAGAACCATATTTAACGGGAAAAGTGGAATCATAAATCTCCTTAAGAAAAGTCAGGACGAAGATTTTTTCTGACGGATGAGGTCAGAACTTCAAATCCCGTTTCCGTTACAAGAACATCATCTTCTATCCGGATTCCGATATTTTCCTTGTTGATGTAAAGTCCGGGTTCAACGGTTACCACCATGCCCGGTTCCAAAAGTTGTGTGTACTGCCCGACGTCATGAACATCCAAACCTAAAAAGTGACTGACACGGTGCATGTAAACGTTGGTGATTTCTGACGGAAGCTGAATCAGTTTCAGTTTCATGGCTTCTTCAGTGAGCAATTCTTTTGCAAGATCATTCAGCGATTGGTAAACAATTCCGGGTTTGATGGCTTTAATGACTTTTTCATTAACCCGAAGGACCGCTTCATAAATGGCTGCCTGCCGGTCGTTCATTTTATTTTTCGGAAAAACACGGGTAATATCGGCTGAGTAGCCGTCAACTTCTGCACCCACATCAACCAGAATACAATCGTGATCACCCAATTGCTGATTATTTTCGGAATAATGCAGAACCGTAGCATTTTTCCCGGCGGCAATAATGGGATGGTACCCTTGTTCCTTCACGCCATGACGTTTGATTTCGTGGATGAAGGCTGCTTCAAGTTCATATTCAAAATCAACAGTTGGGGCAACCTGTCTCATTTTTTCAATTCCGGCACCGGTAACTTCAATTGCCCGCCGGATTTTACTGAGTTCGTGATTTTCTTTGAGTTGTCTCAGTTTTGAAGTCAGCGGGTTTGCCGATCCGAATGAAACCAGTGGAAACGCGGCCCGGATTTTTTCCAGAATCGTTTTTGCAGGATGATGGATGTAACTGAAATCAAGTTCGGGAATGTTGAGAAGCACTTTCTTCTGGGATGAAAACATCCGTCCGAATTTCAGTTCAAACTCATCCCAATAATGCAGATTTGAAAGTCCTGTTTTTTCCTGAATGGATTCTTTTGTTTCAACCCCGCCATCCCAGCGTGCTTTAACCTCATCGGGGCGGGGAATTAGCAACCATTCATTTGAACCCAGAAATCCTTCTGCAGTGATGATCAGAAGGGCAGGTGTGAGTTCCCAAAGACCGGTTAAATAGTAAAAATT
>Ga0209460_1001765_pt1 | contig 11223 bp, 9 predicted proteins | sample EBPBio132013_DNA_FD_185868 | JGI IMG/M metagenome (GOLD analysis project Ga0209460, IMG submission 185868) | Wastewater treatment Type I Accumulibacter community from EBPR Bioreactor in Madison, WI, USA - Reactor 2_5/13/2013_ DNA (SPAdes)... | ecosystem: Engineered > Bioreactor > EBPR >...
CCTACCACACCATCGGTCAGCGCAAGGGATTGCACATCGGCGGCGTCAAGGGCGGCAAGAGCGGCGACAGTGGCGACCACGATGCCTGGTTCGTGGCCAGGAAGGACATCGCCACGAATGTCCTCTACGTCGTCCAGGGGCACGCGCATCCGGCGCTGCTCGCCGACCAACTGACCGCCGGTGACCTGTCCTGGGTGGCCGGCGAGCCGCCGCACACGCACTGGGTATATACGGCCAAGACGCGCTACCGGCAGGCCGATGCCGCGTGCGAGATCGAGCGCGTCGACGCGCGCTCCTGCCTGATCAGCTTCGCCGAGCCGCAATGGGCCGTGACGCCGGGGCAATCGGTGGTGGTCTACGAAAGCCGGGTTTGCCTCGGTGGTGGGGTGATCGCCTGACCAATTCGTCGGCGGGCTTGTCGGCACGATTCTGTTGGTTACGATGCTGGAATGGAAGCGCCTTCCGTCCGTGCGCAGGCCGCCGTTCCAAAGGCCTTGGGCTGCGCGTCCGGGCAGTCGTCGCGATATCTGCAACGGCATCTCCGGGTGTGCGGCGCGACGGTTGGCTGTCGGAAAATTTTACACACGATCCTCGGAAATCAGGTAAGTCACTGAAATAGTTGTCTTGGCATAATTCTTGCAATCTCTGGTGCGGAGGTGCTGATGGGCTCGATTGCTGGCTGAGCCGGGTCGGTTACCGTGTGCAGCGGTTGTGAATTTGGTGGCGTTTCTATCCTGTAACCATCTGGGGGGGGCTTACACATGCGCAAATTTTTCGTCGGCTGGATCGCGGCGATTGCTCTTTCGATGCCAGCCGTGGCACTGGCCGGCTTCTCGACCATGTACGTTTTCGGGGACAGCTTGTCGGACAATGGCAACCTGTACAACTGGACTGATGCTCCGAATCCGATTACCGCTGGGAACCCGATTCCCGTGACCGGGCTGCCTGGCATTCCTGTGCCCCTGTACAGCGCTGGGCGTTTCGAGAATGGCAAGAGTTATTCCGAACTGCTTTGGAGTGGGCTCCAGTCCACGGAACACATGGGTGCCAAAGGCGACCTCACTCCTCGTGGCCTGAAGCCGTGGAGCGACGCTGTCCCTCCCGGGATAGATCCGAATCCCCCCGGTGGAACAAACTATGCCGTCGGCGGTGCGCGGTCGCGCTACCACACCTTCGACGTAGCGGGGGGGTTGCCGCCGGTCGGCTTGCCGACGCCGGGATCGCCGGGTTCTGCCCTCTTTTCTCCGTTCAGCCTGCGCGGGCAATACGCTCAGTTCCTTGCGGACACGGGAGGAAAGGCTGACTCGAAGGCTCTTTTCGTCGTCTGGTCGGGGTCGAACGATATCGGTGACGTGGTGAAACTCGCTGCGGTGAGCCGCGACGCGGCTGTCGCGCGGTTCGCGGAAGCCGTGCAGGACATCGGTTTCGTGCTCAGCGGTCTCGTCGCCAGTGGTGTCGACTATTTGTTGGTACCGAACGTGCCGGACCTTGGCCTGGTGCCGGAGACCAACGGCAATCCAGCGGCCTCGGCGGCGGCCACGTTCTTTTCGCGCTTGTACGACGACGCGCTCGCACGCATTCTCGACGGGCTCAGCCTAGCGAATCCGGATGTCTCGGTGCACCGCTTCGACAGCTTTGGCTTCCTGCGGGAGGTTGCCAGTTCTCCTGGCGACTTCGGATTCACGGACGTCAAGAACCCTTGCTTGGCGGGACTCTTCGTCTCGCCGCCGCCGACCGGCCCCATTTCGGTTTGCGGCAACCCTGACGACTACCTGTTCTGGGACACCATCCACCCGAGCGCGCGTGCGCACGAGTTCCTGGCGGAGCGGATGCTGGCAGTGGTTCCCGAGCCCGCCACGCTTCTGCTGGTGGGCATCGGTCTGGCGGCGTTCGGGCTGAGGAGCAGGTATGGCCGTGGCGAAACCGTTCGCCTCGCCGGCGTTTCTGCCGCACGCTAGTCGGCAGGGAGTCGGTCCAAGAAGAGAGGATAGCCGGAGGGTGCAGGATGTCTGGCTAGGGGCGTCCTGCGCCCGCTGCTGTCCGCTTTAGCGCTGAACGGCGATTTGGCTGGATCGCGGGTTTGGGGCGTAGTGAGACGAGAACGGCCCAACGTTGGTCGCCAACGGCTGCCGGACGCAGAGGCAACGCCGGTCGTCAGTGGTTCTGGCGGAGCGCATCGGCGACCGGCGTTCTGGCAACGCGGCTGGCGGGAAAGATGGCTGCCGCCACCGTTGCCAGCATGCCAACGGCGAAGGCGATGGCGAGCACCGAGGGCACGACGCGAATCATCGCCGTATAGCCGATGTTGGCATTGGGTGGCGGCGGCATGGGAATGCCGATGGCGGAAATCGCCAATGCCAGGACCGTTCCCACGGTGATGCCCAGAAAAGCCCCGACGGTGCCCAACAACAGATTCTCGGTGACGACGAGCTTGAAAATGGAGAGCCCGTTGTTACCCAGAGCCATCATCGTTCCGAACTCGCCGACGCGCTCGAAGACACTCATGTTGACGCTGTTGCCGACGCTCAACAGCACCATGACGAGGATGATGGCCTGCAGGACACCGAACTGACGCTCGTAGAGCGCTGCGGTGCTGCTGTAGAAGTCGTTGAGTTCCTGCCAGGTCTTGACCTCGAGGTCCTGGCCGGCGAGGCGGGAGCGCAGCGCGGCCGCCACGCTTTGTGTGTCGTCTGTGGTCTTCAGGGAGACGACCACACTATTGGCCTTGGGATTGCCCACCAACTCCTGCGCGGCGGCGAGCGGGATACGCACTGCACGCGCGTCGAAATCCTTCGAGAAGCTCTGAAAGATGCCGACGACCTGGAACTCCAGCGTGTTCAGTGCGCCTTCGCTCGTGTTGAGCAGCAAGGTGGCGGTGTCTCCAGGCTTTAGTTTCAGCATCTGCGCCACGCCATCGCCGAGGAGGATGCCGTTGACGTCGGTCGAGGCAAGTTGACGGCCAGCGGTGATTCTCAGATGCGTGCCCAAGCGGGCTTCCCGGTCCGGTTCGACGCCTTCGCCAATGATCGGCCAGTCACTTCGGCCATTGTTGATCAGGCCCGAGAAATTCATCCGCAACATGACATCATCCACCTCAGGCAGTCGCGAAATGGTCTGGCGCAGCGCGTCCGGACTGTCGATCAGGTACTGGTCCGGGCTGCGGCCCCCCTTGGCGAAATAGCCCGCCTTCAAGACCTGCAGGTGGCCGGACTGGGAGCGTATGATGGTCTCGCCCAACTGGACGAGCATGTCCGCCACGAAGCCGCCGCTCAGGATGAGGCCGACGACACCAAAAACCACTACTGCCAGAGTCATCGCGGTGCGGAACTTCTGGCGCAGGATGTTGCGCAGCGCAAGTCTCAGCATTTCTCTTCTCGGTCCGCGTGGGTTGAACGGGCTAACGCTGGTGCCGCAAGGCGTCGACAATCTCCATGCGCGAGGCTCGCCACGCCGGATAGACGCTCGCCAGCAAGGTCGTCACCAGCGCCAGAACGAAGGCTTCGGCCGTCAGCCGGGAGGTCAGCATGATGGCGCCGGTATAGCCCTGGGACATGCCGGGTGGCGGCGGCATGGGAATGCCCACCTTGGAGATCAGGGTGGCCAACAGCCAACCGAGGGCTACTCCAAGCGTGCCGCCGATCAGGCCGATGGTCAATCCTTCATACAGAAACTGGCGCAGGATCTGGCGCCGGCGACGACCAATGGCCAGGCAGGTGCCGATCTCTGCCGTCCGCTCAAGGACGTTCATCGTCATGGTGTTCGAGATGCCGAGCACGATGACGGCGGCGATGATCAGTTCGACCACCATCACCTGTTTCGACAGGAGTAGCACCATCTTGTTGTAGAAGTCCGCCAGGTCGTACCAGGGGACGAAGGCCAGGTTAGGGTCTCCGAACCGGGAGCGCAGCACCGTCAGCACCTCACTGGTCTTCGCCGTGTCATCAAGCACGAGAATGGAGCGGTGAATCCCCTGGGCGCGCAGCAATTTCTGGGCGATCGGCAGGGGGACACGCAGCGCCGAGTCATCGTAAGCCTTGCTTACCGTGTTGAAAAGGCCGCGTACCGTCACCTCGACGGCGGCAAGCCCGCCGGCGGGCGTGTTGGCGAGCAGCACCACCTGATCGCCCACCTGTGCGCCGAGGTTCTCGGCCAGGCCGCGGCCGAGCAGGATGCCGCGCGTGTCCTCTGGCGCAAGGTTCTGGCCGGCGCTGATCAGCAGGGTGGGGCTGACCACGCGCTCCTTTTCCGGATTTACGCCTTCGCCCATGAACGAGAGTGTTGTTTCCCCACGACTGATCAGGCCGGTAAACGCGACCCGCGGCGCCACGGTGCGCACCGCGGGAAGCGCCTCGATGGCGGACAGTTGCGCCGAGTTGTCCGGCATCAGGAAGCGGTTGGGATCGGCCTGCCCGTCCTCGAGGTAGCCGGGCCGCATCACATGAATATGACCGAGCCCGGCCTGGATGGTGCCTTCGCGCGATGCCCAGAATATCCACTCGACGAACCCGGCGGCCAGCAACAGGGCGATCACGCCAAAGGCTACCGCCGAGATGCCGAAGAGGCTTCGCCGATACTGGCGGACGATATTCCGAAAAGCGCTGATGAACTCCGACCACGCGACTTGCACCTGACCACCTCTCAAGATGCTTCTCCCCGCAGATCCTGCGAAACGGTACAGAATGCATTCTGGCACAGCATGCCGGCAAATGCGATCTGCCTGACCTTAGTGTCGAGGGCAGCCGACCAACGGCCGGGCCGACTCGGGCACTGCCCTCGAGGCGTTGAGGATGGTAAAGTGGCCAGGCGATCGGAAGGCGTTACCGAGAGCAAGATGCCGATGAGCAGAACCACGTGCGTGGCCCGACTCCTCCGGCGCACTGTCGATCAACGCTGGTCGCCTCGCGGATGCGGCCGGCAACCCTTTGCGGATGACCAACGGGTCAGCGCCTGACGATAACCGGATGAAATCTGTTCTGTTCATAGCCGAAGCGGCGACTCTCGCCCACATCGCCAGACCGCTGGCGCTTGCCGCTACTCTTGACCCCGCCAGTTATCGGGTCGAACTGGCGTGCGATGACCGCTGCCGCTGGCTCACCGACCGCTACCCGTTCCCCCGCCATACGCTTTCTTCGCAGCCCTCCGGGCGCTTCCTGGAGGCGCTGGCAAAAGGCAGTCCAGTCTTCGACGCAGCCACCCTGCGCGCGTACGTCAAGGACGATCTGGCTTTGCTGGCGCGCGTCAAACCCGATCTGGTGGTCGGCGACTTCCGCCTTTCCCTGTCGGTCAGTGCGCGACTGGCGCAGATTCCTTTTCTCGCCATCAGCAATGCCTACTGGAGCCCGTACGCCCGGCAGCGATACGTCGTTGGCTCGTTGCCCATGACGCGAATCCTGCCCATTGCTCTTGCGAACCTGCTCTTCAATGCCGCACGTCCGGCCGCGTTTGCCTACCATACGCTGCCGCTCAACCGGGTGCGCCGGGAGAACGGTCTCGGTTCGCTTGGCTGCGACCTGAGAAGGATCTATTGCGACGGCGATTGGGTGGCTTACGCCGATCTGCCGGAACTGTTCCCCTTGTCGCACGTGCCGCCGAATCACCGGTTCCTGGGTCCCGTGATCTGGTCCCCGCCTGTGCGACCGCCGGATTGGTGGGACGCCTTGCCGACTGATCGTCCGATCGTTTACGTGACGCTCGGAAGCTCGGGGCTGGGCAGCCTCCTGCCACAGATCACGGCCGCGCTGGCGGACCTCCCGCTGACCGTGATCGCCGCCACCGCCGCCACCGGGACGCCGTTCGCTGCGCCGGCCAACGCGTGGGTCACGGACTACTTGCCGGGTATCGAGGCTGCACGGCGGAGCCGCCTGGTGATCTGCAACGGCGGCAGTCCGACCAGCCAGCAGGCGCTCGCTGCCGGCGTGCCGATCATCGGTCTGGCCACCAACCTCGATCAGTTTCTCAACATGGCGGCAATCGAGTCGGCCGGGGCCGGAGTTGTCTTGCGGGCAGACCGCTTTTCCGCCAACATGCTGCGAGCGCATGTCCAGCGATTCCTCGGCGGGAAATCGGGGGGTGCTGCCCGCCAGCTCGCCACGTCCACAGCCGCCTGCCGTTGCGAACGGAACTTTCCGCGACTCGTCGCGCAGGCGGTCGCGCCAGGGGAATAAGGAGGAGACTAGTGAGAAAGATCAAACCGTCGCAGATCGTCGTCTTCGCCTTGCTGCTTGGCGGGGCCTTGCTGCTGTCTGTCGTTACCGCCTGGGCTTCGCTCGGGCAGGTGCCCCTGGGGGACTTCCGAGGTGTTGTTCTGACGCTGCTCGGCGTCATTCTGCTGTATGCCTATAGCATCCTCTTCTATCGACTGTTTCTCAGAGTTTTCCCGCTGCACGCGGGGGAAATCGTGGCTGACTCGCAGCAGGAGTTCGTCTATCACGTCTACATTCTCTTCTATCTCTTGCTGTTCTATCCGGTGATACGCAGTGGCTTCATGCCGGCGCCGCTGATGCGTGTCTTCTACCTTGCTCTTGGCACACGGTTGGGGGAGAACACCTACACCCAGGGAATTCTCCACGACCCGCCTTTCATCGAGATCGGCCGTGATTCGGTGGTCGGTCAGTATGCCATTCTCGTGCCGCATGTCATCGAAGGTTCCCGGCTGGCGCATCATCCGATCCGTCTTGGCAACAACGTCACCATCGGCGCCCACGCCTCGGTCCTTTCCGACGTGACGATCGGCGATGGCGCGATCGTCGCCACGGGTGCGGTAGTGCGGAAGGGGACGCAGATCGGAGCGGGCGAAATTTGGGGCGGCGTACCGGCTGCCAGGATCGGACGGATCCCTTGACCCGGCCGACCTGCAAGACCTGTCAACGCCGGGCGTCGACGCATGCGTTTGAATCCTGGCCGGTGATCGCGGTGGCCGTCGTTCGTTCCCGGCACGCGAAGTCAGTGTCGGAATTTTTTACATGGCGGCTGGTCTGGTGTGCGCGGCCGCTTCGGGAAAATGGCTTATCTTATTGGTTTAGAGGGTTTTGTGTTGTGTCATGTGGTTCCTGGCACACTTCTGGCTTTATGTGATTGCGGACGCAAGCATCATCGCTTCGTAGGACTCAAAAAATTCTTGCGTGACTTTTCTGTGGAGATAAATATGAATATGAAACTGAAGACGCTTGCAGTCGCCTTCGCCGCATTGACGGCCAGTGTTGGCGCGAATGCGGGCATCGTCGACCTGTTTGACGACGGCGACCAACTCTACGTCGACAACACTGTCGGGGACGGCGGCAAAGCGGGTACCACCTCGCAAGCTCCTGGTGCACCTATCAGCTATGCGACCATCCTTGGCGGAAACCGCGATCTGATCGTGGAGAAGTTGCGGGACAACGGTTCGACGGTTATCAATAATCCGAGCCGCAATGCTTCGATCGGTGTTAACGGTGGTCAGTTCGACTTCAGCACGAGTTCGCTGACGGCTGGTCGCGGTCAGATCCAGTGGGACGGTCAGAACGACGCGATCGAAGGGGTTGATGGTAGTGGCCTCAACGCTGTCGGACTGGGCGACTTCGACCTGACCATTGGGGGTACGGTGGACAAGTTTGCGCTCGGTATCATCTTCTCCGATGCCGGTTTCAACTTCGAAGTGACCGCCTACACCGACGCTGCCAACTGGACGAAGATCTCGCTGGTCGCGACGTCGCATGCCGCTCCGATCACCACCTACATCCCGTTCTCCGCGTTCGAGAATGATTTCCTCTGCGGCATTCCCAACCCCGCACCGGGCGTTCTCCTGATCACCTGTGGCGGGACCGGCGCTGACCTGAAGCACCTCGGTGCGCTGGTTGCGGATATCGACCCGCTGGGCGGCAGCGTCGCGATCGACCTCACGCTGGACAAGATCACCACCATTCCCGAGCCTGGTGCTCTGGCTCTCGTGGCACTGGGTCTGATCGGCGCGGGCGTCTTCCGTCGTCGTTCAAAGGTCTAATTTCGGCGCGTTTCCTGGCTCCTTAGGAGCTAGGCAGCAGCAAGGGCTCTCGTCGCAAGACGAGAGCCCTTTCACGTATTGGGCCCAAATGTTGCCGTGCATCTGCCCCCGCGCTGGCGGTGTGCGCGATAGCCGCCCTGGAGGCACCTTGCGGTCCGCAGGCCATACCCGTCTTCGTTCGCCGAGGTAGTCTGATGAGGAACTTGCGTCGCCGGGTTCTGCCCATCGCCTTTCTGTTCGCTGCGGGAGCTGGCTTGGCGCAGGCTGCCAGTGACGTGCAGGTGGTCCAGATCCCGCTCAGCATGTCGAATGTGCATCTGATCAGGGGTGCCGTTCGTTCCTTTTTGGTCGACACCGGCAGCAAGGACGACCTGCCGGCGCTCGCCGCGGCACTCGCCCGCGAAGGCGTGCGTTTTCAGGATCTGGCGGCGGTGATCCTGACGCATGGCCATGCCGACCATGCCGCTCTGGCAGCGGAAGTCAGGCGCCGCAGCGGCGCGGTGGTGATCGCCGGCCGCGGCGATCGTTCGATGCTGGAGTCCGGCGTCAACGAGCCGGTCACGCCCACCAGCTTCACCGCCAGGCTGATCCTGATGCTACCGCTCGATCCTCGCTACGAGCCTTTGCGGGCTGACGTCGAGGTCGATGGCGAACTCGACCTGGCCCCGTACGGTCTGGCCGGGCGAGTGCTGCCAGTGCCCGGGCACACGCCGGGGTCGCTGGCAGTGGTGCTCGACGATGGCCGTGCCTTCGTCGGCGACATGATGCTCGGTGGTTGGCTGGGGGGGGCGCTGTTTGCCCAGCGGCCGGGCGAGCATTACTTCCACATGGATGTGGCAGGCAACGGCCATAGCCTGGCCGCTCTCGCGAAGCTGCCGATCCGGCAGTATTTCCTCGGCCATGGAGGCCCGCTGAGTCAGGAGGCCGTACGCGAGTTCCTTGGCCGCGAGGGCGCTGCGCGCTGAACTCGGAAAGGTAAATGCCGCTAACGCATCAGGCGCTCGCGCTCGAGTCGCAGCGAACGACTGGACGGTACCGACGAAACTCCGACACGGCAGAAGAAAAAGAAGGGCTCGTCCGGACCGCAGCCGGCCAGGTCTTCAAACACCTGCGCAAGGCGGTGAGCGCTTGCGAATAGCGCCGGGTCGGCGGAAAACCGGCGATCGGCGCGCGCATACCAGCGAAAGATCACCGGCGTCAATTCGGGCTGCAGGTGCAGCCCCTCCCTGGCGACCGTCAGCCATACACGCTGCAGGCACATGCCCAGCCGCACCCAGTCGTGCAGCCCGGCAGGTGCTTGCCTGGGGCGCAGCAGCAGGTGCGCGCCGCACAGGACAGCCGGCAGGAAGTCGAGCTCGACGCGTGGAATGACGGTGCCCAGGAGGTAGCGATTGAAGAACTGCACGCGCTCCCAGCTCTGCATGACCCATTCCATGAGACGGGCGGTCATCGGGTCAACGCCAACCGCCCGCTCCGGGATACGATCCTGGCTGAAGCGGGCTCGCCATTCGATGACGTCCCTATGCACGGCGAACGCCTCGGGGCAGGTGAGGCGTATTTCAGCGTTGTGCCAAAGCAGTGACGCCACCTTGAGGCGCTCCGCGAAGGATGCGAAATACTGGACGGCGACTTCATCGCCAGCGGCCGCTTCGATCGCCGCGCGCTGCGGCGCAGTCAGCGGCGTGGTACGCATCGGCCGGCGCTGGACGACCCGTTGCTGGATATGTGGGAACAGCAGGTCTGGCGGCACGCCCGGATTCGTCGAGAAATGCACGTCGTACGTGGGCGAGCGTGCTTCCTCGTCGGCTTCGACTGTCCAGTGCGTTGCCAGACCAAAACCCGATGCGGCCACGCGCAGCGTCTCGAGCAGCGCACCGTGCGCCATATGGCTGGCACGACCGTCGTAGTCGTAGAGGACGTGGTCACGCGTATCGTGGCCATGCACGCGCAAGTGCTGGTCGCCGACGATGCTGAAGCGCCAGGGTTGCGTGTTGTCGCCGCTGGGAGCCCAGCGCGCGAGATCCAGTAACTGGAGCAAGGTCTCACGGTTCATGGTGGCGTCCGCTCGGTGGCGTTTTGGCCATTCCGTTGAGTTGTGCCTTGACCAACATGATCATCAGGCGCTGTAGCGGGTTGCGGTAGCCGAGGGGGCGCCAGGTCCGTACGAGGCGCATGCGGTAGGCATCAAACTGGCTGGCCCAGGGGGCCAGTCTGACGCCGCCGCGGCCGAGGAGCAGCTTGAGGACGTCCACCGCCGTCACGCCGGCGCAAAGCTGGCACGCGGCCATGCTTGACGGGCCGCGCCTCTCCGCCAGATTGATGCGCGTGCTGTCGGCTACGTAGCCACGCTGGAGCATCGCCGGCGACAGGCCGACGAGGAAGCGCACCGACATCTCGAGTTCATCGCCATCGTCCCAACCGAAGTAGTCCTCGAACGACATCCCGCCGGGGCCGAAGACCACCAGGGCGGTACCCAGACCCAAAGGAGCTGCAGTGACCACCGGAATGCCCTTGCGTTCGCACGCGGCAAAGGTCATTCGCCGGGCGCCGAAGGCAAAGAAGTCCAGGCCGTCAACGTAGACGTCGACTCCATCGAGGAAAGCATCGATCGAGTCCGCCTGGATGCCGTCAGCGAAGGCGCGCAGATCGACCTCCGGGTTGATGTTGCGCAGCATCTGGTCCATCACGTCGATCTTCGGGCGGCCCAGCGTGTCCACCCCGGCGCCGATCTGGCGATTGAAATTGGCCGTCTCGAAGACATCGAAGTCGGCAATCGAAAACCGACCGATACCCAGACGGGCGAGGGTGAGCAGGTGAACGCCGCCGACTCCGCCGAGCCCGCCAATGGCCACGCGCGACTGACGCAGCTTCTGCTGCTCGGCCTCGGTAACCCAGCCGATATTTCTCGAAAAGGCTTCGTGGTAATCGAAGATGCCCATGGTCTTCCTTGGTTGCGCCAGTTTGAGTTTCGAATCAAGACCCGTACACTACCTGAAGCACCGCACCGAGCCAATCGGCAGCTCACCGGGCGGTATGTTCGATGCTGCCGTTTCGCCTGCAGAATTCGCTGGCGGGCAGCCGGCCGGCCGAGCATCTTGCGCCCTGATCTGGCAAACGACGGCAAAATCCATTATGCTGAAACTCCCAGAACATAATTAAAGATGGAGTTTGAAGGATGACTAACAAAGGGCAACTTCTACAAGACCCCTTTTTGAACACGCTGCGGCGCGAGCGCGTGCCGGTTT
>Ga0209460_1001767_pt1 | contig 11216 bp, 10 predicted proteins | sample EBPBio132013_DNA_FD_185868 | JGI IMG/M metagenome (GOLD analysis project Ga0209460, IMG submission 185868) | Wastewater treatment Type I Accumulibacter community from EBPR Bioreactor in Madison, WI, USA - Reactor 2_5/13/2013_ DNA (SPAdes)... | ecosystem: Engineered > Bioreactor > EBPR >...
TGAGCGAGGCGATGTGGCTGGCGCTGCGGGCGATCCTTGACCCCGGCGACGAGGTGCTGGTGACCGAGCCGTGCTTCGTGGCGAACGCAGCGGCGGTCGAGATGGCGGGTGGTCTTCCGGTGCGTGTCGATACCTTCGTGAAGGACGGGTTCCAAATCACCGCCGAGATGCTTGAAGCGGCGATTACCCCTCGCACAAAGGCGCTGCTCATTAACTACCCGAATAATCCAACCGGCGCGATTTTGACGCGCGAACGGATGCTGGAAATCGCGGCAGTCGCCGAGAAGTACGACTTGATCGTGCTTTCTGACGAGATTTATGAACGATTGGTATATGATGCCGTTCATACGAACTTCGCCTCGCTGCCGGGGATGTACGACCGTACGATTTTAATGAGCGGTATGAGCAAGTCGTTCGCGATGACCGGCTGGCGCATCGGTTACGTATCGGCCTCGCGGGAAATTATGGAAGCCATCCGCAAGCTGCACCAATATCTGATTATGTCCGCGCCGACGATGGGGCAAATCGCGGCAACCGAGGCGCTCAACCACGGCGAAACCGATGTACAGGATATGCGCGGCGAGTATGACGCGCGGCGGAAGTTGATCGTCAGCGGGTTTAACTCGTTGGGGCTAGACTGTTTCGAGCCGCACGGGGCGTTTTATGCCTTCCCCAGCGTCGCCGCCAGCGGGATGAGTGATGAGGTGTTTTGCGAAAAGCTGCTGTACGAAGACAAAGTGGCGCTGGTTCCGGGGAGTGCGTTCGGGCGCAGCGGCGCGGGATTTGTGCGGGCGAGCTATGCCACCAACCGCGACAATATCGAGATCGCGCTGGAACGGATACAGCGGTTCATGCAGCGGCACGGGTAAGAGCAATCAACATTCGGATTGATTCAGGGAGCAGCTATGGCCGCTCCATTTTGATTTAAGGCGCTCCTTCATTTTGACCCCAATCGTCGCTTTTGACGGCTCGCCGTCCACGATACTTATACCATTTTGATAAATACTTGTTAGACAAACGCAATTATATGAACTAGAATTATTTAGATTGAAGGGGTTCAACACGCCATCACATTTCGAGTAGAGAATGCGATGCGTATGATGCACGTCAATAACGCTTTGTAACACTATGGGTTTGAAACGCCTATATAATTGAGCGCTATGTGCATAACCGATTATAACGGCCTCGAAACGGGAGATCATTCGATATGCAGACTGTCCTTGTGGTATCAGACAAACCGGATACCCGTCAGAAGCTGTGCGAGACTTACTTGCACAGTGGTTTTACCGTACTTGAAGCCGAAAACCCCCAAGCCTGTTTCGCCGCCGTCCAGCAGCAACTTCCCCACATCATTCTGCTGTACCTGACTAAAATCCCTGAGGCGATCAATACCTGCGTCCGATTAACTAATGATTATCACGTTCCGGTGTTATTTATGACCACCGAAGCGCACATTGAGAAAGCATTGGATGCAGGGGCGCAAGATGTCGTGCTGACTGCGAGTCCTCGATTTGTCTTGCACCGCACGCGCATCATTCTGGAAATGATTCAGGCGAAAAAACAGCGGGCATTAGCCGAAGCGCTGCGTGATACGGGCATCATGCTCAACCGGGTTTTGAGCGTCGAGGTTATCCTTGACCGGATACTCGAACTGATACAAGGGGTAATCCCCAACGATCTGTGTACGATTTACATGATCGACGTGGAGAAGCAAGAGGCGCGTACCGTCCGCACCATTTCGCCTAACCACCCTGATTTGGAGGAGGCTATTAGCTCGGTGGTGCTGCCGATCCATGAAATGAGCCACCTGCGGCAGATGATGGAAACGAAAGCGCCGCTGCTGATCGAGGATACACGCAAGCTGGCAAGCTGGGAGATTTACCCACCGACGGCATGGATACGTTCGGTGGTCAGCACGCCAATTCTGGTTGAGGGCGCGGTACTCGGTTTTATTTTCGTGAATGCCGAGCGACCAAATGCCTTCACACCAGCGGACTGCGAAACGCTGCAAATCTTCGCTATTCAAGCCAGCCTCGCGATGGCGAACGCCAATTTGTACGAGGCGCGCAGCCGGTACGCTGAATCGCTCCAGCAAGAGGTGAGCAAGCGGACGGCGGAACTTGAGCATAAGTCGAACCAGCTTGAGGTGATCCTCGAATCGATTGGCGAAGGGGTGCAGGGGGTTATTTTTGGCGAAAACTCGCAAAGCACCAGCTACAGCTTTACGAACACGGCGCTTTATGACCTGCTGGGTTATGAACATGACGAGCTAACCACGCTTGACCACCTGCGCCCGAATGATGTGGACAGCGCTTCGTTCGCCGCCGTGACGGGTGAGGCGCTCAAGACCGTTATTGAGAAGGGATTGTGGAAGGGCGAACGGCGGCTGAAACACCGTGACGGCTGGGTGGTGGATACTGAGATGATCGCCAGCCGATTGAACGACGCGGACGGACGCATCATGGGCATGGTGACTATTTTCCGTGACCTGCGCCAGCAAAAAATACTGGATGCCGAAAAGACGCAGTTCGTCACCAACGCGGCGCACGAACTGCGGAACCCGATTGCCGCGCTGAAAGCCCGTTTATACCTGCTGGAGAAACAGCCGGATCGACTCACAAGCCACCTCGACATCCTCGACCGTATCAGCACGCATATGGATAATCTGGTTGAGAGACTGCTCGACCTCGCGCGACTCCGAAACGGGCTGATTAGCCTGCACGATAACGTGATTGAGCTGACGAGCTTCGTGCGGGATACCATCTTGATGATGGAAGCCGAATCCGAGTTGAAGGATATTTGGCTGATCGATAAGCTGTCGCACAAACCGATTTATGTGTCGATTGACCAGACGCGGATGCTGCAAGTCATCACCAATCTGGTGTCGAACGCGGTGAAGTTCACACCGGAAAACGGGTCGATCACGATTTATGTGCAGCCGGGAGCCGACGGAACCCCGGAAGAAGGCTGGGCGGTGATCAAGATTATCGACACCGGCAGCGGTATTCCGCCGGAACACCTGCCGTTCATCTTCGACCGATTTTATCAGGCGGGGAAAACGGGTCGCGGCCTCGGTTTGGGTTTGGCGATCATCAAAGAGATTATCGCGCTGCACGGTGGGAAAATCAGCGTGGAGAGCGAGGTCGATAAGGGAACGACGTTCACGGTGCTGCTGAAGTTGGTGCCGAAACCATAATGAATATATAGACCCCCACCCCAGCCCTCCCCCGCACGCGATGGAGGGAGCAATACAGGATAGACCTGTGTGACTATTCCCCTCACAATTTGTAATTAGCACCAAAGGTTATTGAATACAATGTCGCCCTACTCTCCTCTGCAATTGGCTGAAGCGTTTATACGTACCGGCGAGCTGGCGGATGCGCTGAATGCGCTCAACCTGCACCTCGAAGCAAACCCGACCGACGAGGCGGCGCTGCGGCTGCGGGCGGCGGTGTTGATGCGGCTGCCGGGGGAAGACTACGCACGGGCGGCGCTGGCGGATTTAGAACGCTTACCCGAACCGACGGCAGAGGATTACGTGCAGCAGTCGATTATCTGTCAGATGGGGTTGGGCGACTGGCAGCAAGCGCTGACGATGACCGAGCAAGCACACACGCTGGCAAAAGGCGATGAGCGGATTGCCGAGCGGCTGCTGATGTTGTATGAGCAAACGGGTAAGCTCGACGCGGCGCGGAAGTTGGCTGCTGACCAACCACAGAACTGGCGCTGGCTGCAATTGGCAGGTGATATGGCGCAGAAGGCGGGCGATTATGAAGCAGCAGCCGAGACGTATACGCACGCGCTGGCAGATTTAGAGGCGAAACTGGATGCGGAGCAGAACGCCATCACCCGCAATATTAAGGGGATGATCGTGGGCAGCAGGGCAGCCGCCTACCTGAAAGCGGGGCAGCCGAAAGCCGCCGAAGCTGATTACTATGCTGCCGCCGCATACCTGCCGACCGACCTCAGTTACAGTTTGATGGCGGGCATTGCAGCGGCGCTGCAAGGGCAGCCAGAACGCGCGTTTACGCTCTGCCAGAGTGTGCTGAACGACGAGCCAGCGTTGATCGACCTGCTGCGGGAACAAGCGGCGATTTACCCGCAGCTTGAAGAGTTGATCGACCAGTTGAAGCGATAGGCTATTCGTCGGCTGGACGCTTAAAGACGCAAAAATATTGGCTCGTCCAGCCCTGCGTACCGCTGCCCGTATATTGGGCGAGTACATCGGCGTTACGCCCGACAACCACCGGCTGCATATGCACGAGTTCCCAGCCGTCCTGCCCGTAGGAATCCAAGCGCGGGATCATGGACTCCGGGGTATTGCGGGGTACGCCATTCTTCCACGATTTCAGATCTTCTAAATAATCGATCACTGGTTCGGAAACGGCATCTACAAACACCGATAAATATTCCCACTTTTGACGCTGTGCCATGTGTCCCTCCTGAACTATTTCCTACCCATTTTTACGCATGAAAAGATGAGAAGTTGCACGAGTTTTTGATTAGGGCGAAACCTGTCCTAAACCTACAATATCCTTATGTATAGATCAGCATTACACATAGGGAGTTCAAGATGAAAATCCTCGTAACAGGCGCAACCGGAACCGTCGGCGGTCACATTGTTCACCAACTGCACGCGGCAGGGCATCAGGTATTGGCGCTCACCCGCAGCGCGGCGAAGGCGAATTTCCCGGCAGGTGTCACGGTGGTTGAGGGCGACCTGACCCAGCCGGCAACGTTCGGGGCAGCATTAAATGGCGTTGAGGCGATGCACCTCATCAACTTCGGCGGTGATGATTACGCGGATTTGCAAACGGGTGAGGAAATCATCGCACTGGCGGAAAAGGCGGGGGTCAAGCGGGTGACGGTGCTGCTGGGCGGCGCACCGGGTCAGTTAGAGGAATTGGTGCAAAAGAGTTCATTGGCATGGACGCTGCTTCAGCCAGTCGAGTTTATGGATAACATGCTTGAATGGGCGGAAAGCATCCGCAATGAGGGTAAAGTGCGGTTGGCGTTTGTTGACCGTAAGACGGCGATTGTTCACGAAGCGGACATCGCGGCAGTGGCTGTGGCGGCGCTGACGCAAGACGGTCACGGTGGCAAAACTTACCCGATTACCGGGCGTGAAGTGCTGTCACCGCGCAAGATGATCGCAACCATTGGTGAGATGCTCGGCAAGACGATTGTGATTGACGAGTTGGCACCGGAGCAAGCGCAGGACGAGATGCGGGCGGCGGGGCAGCCGGAAGAACTCATCCAGTTCTTCATGTGGGTGTACGGCAATCCGCCGGAAATCGGTTATACGGTTGCGCCAACCGTGCAGGATGTGACGGGCAAACCCGCGCGGACGTTCGCGCAGTGGGCGGCAGAGCATAAGACGGCGTTTGCGGAAATTGTGACGGCGTAGGTAGACGTTCTACTATCGGTCAGGGCGCATGGTGATGCGCCCTACACCAGAACTCCGAAGGTATTGCGGAAAAAGCAATAGTTTGAAAATGAGCTTAGTCCGAAACCCGTGCTAATATCCGTCGCGTTCCATCTCGATGGATTCGATAATTTGCTGTGGGCGCGGTTTCGCGGGTTGGCTGGCGAGTGCGTTGTTGAAGATGCGCGTTAGTACAGCGGGGTTGATGCCACCGGCACTGCCGATGACAACCATTTGGCTAGACGGTTTCTGGCTGCCCCACGGTTCGCCGATCATCAACGAGCCGCGGCGACCGACGATTTGTAGGATGAAGCGCGAGTCGGGGTAATCGCGAATGTAGACGAAGCCTTTAGCGCGGTAAATGGTGTGCGGGAGTTTATCCACCAACGCTTGCACCGAGTCGATAGTAAAGGGCTGATCGCTCGACCAATTCCATGTGTTAAATACGAGGCTGTGGTCGTGGTGATGATGGTGGTCATCGTCATGATGTTCGTGTTCGTCAGCAGCTTGGTGAACGTGGACATCTGGCGAGTCGTGGCCTGCAAGCTGTTCCGGTGCGTAACGGCCTACGCCCAGTACCAGTTCCAGCGGCACTTTACCGAAGGTGGTTTCGAAGATACGGGCTTCAGGGACGACATCCCGTACCGTGTCGCGCACGTCGTTAAGCTGTTCGGGCGTAACGCAGTCAGCTTTGTTTAGCACGACCATATCGGCGACGATGATTTGATGACGGGCGAGCTTTTGATATTCGCCTTCGAGGGAGGGGAACTGCTCGGCATCCATCACCGTGATAATGCTGTCGACGATAAGGAACTCTTGCAGTTCAGGGAGCATGAACGTCATAGCAACGGTGGCTGGTTCAGACACACCGCTGGTTTCGACAATAATATATTCTGGCGGCTGAAGCCGTTGGATGAGCCGCACGGTTTCGGTGAGCAGGTCATCGCGGATGGTACAGCAAATGCAACCATTGGAAAGGCTGACGGTCTCGCCTTCCACACCCACTACCAACTGCGAGTCGATGTTGACTGCGCCGAAGTCATTGACCAGCACCGCGATCCGCAGGCCATGATTGCCATGCAGAAGGTGGTTGAGGAGCGTGGTTTTGCCCGCCCCCAGAAAGCCAGTCAAGATGGTGAGCGGAATCGGAAAACGAGGTTTATCAGACATCAAACGCTCCGCGTGAATGTGGGATTTACAGCCGCAAACCCCGGCATCGCTTTAGAGCAGGCTGTTGATGGAAATCCCGCGCTGCTTCAGGAAAGCGATCAAGCCAATCTTATCAATGGTACGCAGTTCGCCTGCGGTAATCATGACGCGAACGTGGCGATCCAGTTCCGGCACATAAATGCGCTTGTTTTGCAAGTTGGTTTCCCACTTCTTGCGGGTCGCACGCAGCGAGTGGCTGCGCTGGTTGCCGAACATTGGCTTCACGCCGGTGACTTTGTGTTTGCCGGGCATAAGAAGGTCTCCTAACAGAACAAATTTGATGAACTCACGGTAAAGGCTGGCAGCGTTCAGCCAAACGCGGCCACGCTTTGATCACACATCAGTTGGTGAAAATCTCTCGATTTAAGCAACAAACTGCCGATGCCTGTGTGAGTATACCATAAGGAAAAGCAGCAATGAATGACGGAATTTCCAGATTCCTTAAATTCGCAGGTGCTTCTATTCTCAGAAAAGCTATTTCCAATCCATCGCGCCATTTTAAACGATACAATGTATCAGAAAAACACCAATGATTATTGGTTTAGGGTGAACATGATGGAAACTTTGAATGTCGTGGGCAGTGCGCGTAAGTCCCACAGTGTCTGGTAAGCATCCACGCTGACGCGAATGTCAGTCGGCGGGTGCGGCGGGGTGAACCAGAGTACGCCGCTGATGACACTGCCGATAGGAAAGTTTTCACCCATTGCGCTTAAGAAACCCGCTTGCAGATCAGGCCGCAGCACATCGGCATAATAATCCGGCACGACCTCGACCCCATCGGCATAAACACGTATCCAATAGCTCCCCCATGCGCGGCTGGCGGATAGGCTGATCGGGATGCCGATATGCTCGACACCGTTTTGCTGGCTGGTCATCAGCGGGCCGTTGATCCGCGCCTCGCCCATCAACAAGCCGTCATTGTTATAGAGTTGAACAGGTTCAGCCGTCGTGTGCAGCCCCAACGGTGAGTTAGCGATAAAACGCGGCAGGATAGAGGCATGACCGGATGAGTCGTACAGTACATGAACACCACTGCGAACCGATAGAACGTGATTGGGCGTTTGCTCCGCACCGAGGGGGTAAACGTTAACAGCCACGAACTTGATCCGTTTGAACGAACCACGCAGTTCGGGCGGTATCCACTGGAAGTAGATGATGTTGTGGTTGACGGTGGCGGTGCAGCCTAAGGCATAATTGTTCATCACGCGGGAAGCATCAATCGCGGCTTTCAGTTGGGCATCGCTCAAGTCGCCGTGCCACGTCAGGTCATATAAGAGCGATTGGTCGAGGGCAGGGTTACAGAAAGCATCATACCAACGCTGTACCAATTCGGCTTCCGGCGTAATCGGCTGCCCAGCGAACACCATCAACAGAGCGAATAAGACACCGATGACAGCCGTGAAAATGACATTGACGCGGTTCATGGCACGTAACCGGCCTGATAGGCGGTGATGTTCAATGAGATCAGCACCAGCAGCGACAGGGCAATACTCATACACCACAAAACCGTATCCAACCAGCGGCGGCGCGGCGGGATGACATACATGAAGGCTATCGGTAAAAAGGTGATGGTAGCAAAACGCCCGATGGCGAAAATATCGGTCAGCAGCGGCAGGAACACACTGAGTATAGTGAACAGCAGCAGTTCCCAGCGCAGCCTCCCCCGCCACCACATAACCAGCAGCACCAGCAGCCCAAGCACCAGCAACAGGAGCTGCCAACCTTCCAGCCACCTGCCGGGGCTGATGGTTTCCGGCTGTGTGAGCATCATTTGGATACGCTCATAAATGCGCTCCCACGGCATCATCACTCCGGTTTGGCGCACGTCACGCTGGGCGAGGTATGGGCTGAAGGGGATAGCCGTTACATCGCTCACGCGCCATACCCACGCGATCAGCCCAATCGACGGAAGTAGGCAAGCGCTGAACACCTTCTGCCAGAAGGGACGGCTGAACAACGCACGTTTTATGCCATCCGGCCGCACAGCAGCCACCAGCAGCGACAGCGCGAATACTGGCATGAGCAGCGCCCCCTGCGGTCGTGTCCACACCGCGAGGGTCGCCCATAACCCCGCGCGGTAGGTCTGCCCATCGAAAAGCGCGGTAAAGGCCAGCGCCCACCATGCCAGAAACAGCGGATCAGGATAACTCATCCAGTAAATGAAGCCCGTGCCAAAGAGCGTACAGGCCATAAAGCCGACCGCACGGTCCGCCATCTGCGGGTCGTAAAGACGCGCGACCAACCGCCACAGCGCCCAAAAGCCAGCGAGTACCCCTACCTTATTAACGATAAACAAGCCAACTTGAATGGAAACGCCGAATACCTGATGCAGCAGCCGTGCCGTCAGCGCCGCCAGCGGGAACTTGGCGCTGGTTTGCGGGGTGAAGTCCGGCCCATAAGATTGGTCAGCGATCCGCATCTCCCAGTTGATGTCCCAATGTGCCAGCGTACCCGCCCAATCCGGCGAGGAGAACCACGGCGCTTCCGGCAGTTCAGGGTGATCTTGCATATAAAAGGCAAAGGTGAGGCTGATGATAAGGTGCAGCAGCCAGAATGCCAGCACAACACGGGGGATGCTGATGTGGGGTAAAGGGAGACGGTGGGAGTCGATGACCATGTGCTTAACCGGAATGTGCAATAAGGTAATCATAGATCACTGACGGCCTTATGCCTTCTGGTCAATGATCGCGCGGTCCTAAGTCATCCACTGTATAACCACTTGGATACGACCGCAACACCGATTGTGTCAGTAAGAAAGGTTTGCGGCGGCGCGGCAGCCATTTGACGATATGCGCCCGAAGCCGCAGCAGCCCCCGCACCAACCCCCGCCACCCACGCGGCGGCTTGGGGAAACCAACCGCTTCGAGCAGTGCGTCATCCATCAGCGCGTAAATCGCCTGCCGTGCAATCGGGCGAAGCGGCGCAGGAAACCATTCCAAGAACACACGCACCGAGGCTTCGGCGACTTGATGATTAGTTTCATGGTAACGAAAATGGTCGCGCTCGTAAGCACGGTTAAACTGGTCAAAGGCTTCCAACGTGTCGGGAATAGCCTGAATATTCATGCGTTTACCGATTTCGCGCCAGAAAACATAATTCGCCAGCTTCTCGTTATAAGTCGCCTCTCGCCACGAGAGCAGCCGTCCGAAACGGCTGGGTTCAAACACAAATGTGGACAGTACATACAGGTAATCGTCATTGGTAATCGGGAAGTGGCGGTGAATCTGGTTCATACGGCGGATAGCAGCCCGTCCTCGTTCGCTGTCGTAACCGTTCTCGGCAATCTCGGCGATGATGAGCGCGGTATCGTCGTAGCGCTTCTGCCCATGCGCGGCGAAGTAACCGGTATGGGCGAGCAGTCGGGAGATGCTGGGGACGGCGAAGGTGCGGAACAACGCGAACTCCAGTGAACGCTGGGTTTCAAATGGAAATTCGTACTCACCCACCCACTGAACAATTTTGAGGTGGTCGCGGATGGGATCAAGCGCGAGTATTTCGGGTGGCGTACGCCGGGGGGAAAACATAGGGATGATTTGCTCTGGAGATTAATCAATAATGTGTATTTTAGCGATTCACTGCCAAAAAGCAGCGCCTATCATAAATCTTAACGCTTACCCCAATTGTTAACAATTAGACTAATAATAGTTGAAGTATTGACACACCAATTATCAATCGGTTTCAGAGTGAATTGAGGATAGCAGACATGCCCTACCAGCCAGAATGGTACGACACCGATAAGTCAATTATTTGTGTTGACATCAACGGCCATGTCACATGGGATGAATGGTACGAGATGAATAACCGCGTCATCAATATGATGGCAACTGTGCCCCACCGCGTGGATGTGATTTACCACGACAAAGTTGGAATGCCGAAAGGCAACCCTATGCCGCATTTGCGCGCAACCAGCGCAAAGCTCATCGCACAAGGCAATCTGGGTATTATTGTCTCGGTTAGCGTGCGGCATATTTCCGGCATCGTCAAGGCGATGGTCGATATTATGATGCGTGCCTACCGGATGGACAGCCGTTATAATGGCGGATTCGTTGATACAATAGAAGAAGCGATCAACGTGATCAAAGCATCCAGAGCAAAAAACACACCCCAAACCGGAGCAGTTCGCTAACAGCATCCATCATACGCTTATACCTTAGGTATACGCACCGGATTAAATGCGACCTGCCTAATTAACCGCGCCTCGCTCACGACTTTCGTGGTACAATTTCCCCCACATTATTGACCGACTCACGCCAATAGGTGATACCCCATGAGTATGAGCGACTGGAAACCCGTTATCGGCTTGGAAATCCATGCCGAACTGCTGACCGAAAGCAAAATGTTTAGCGCTTGCCCGGTTGTGGATAGTGTCGAGGCCGAACCGAACAGCGCCGTTGACCCCCTCTCGCTGGGCTTACCCGGTACGCTGCCGGTTGTGAATGAGCAAGCAATCCAATTCGGCATGATGGTCGGCTTGGCGCTCAACTGCGAAATCCCGCCGATTAACCAGTTCGCGCGTAAAAGCTACTTTTACCCCGACCTGCCCAAAGGCTACCAGATCAGCCAGTATGACCGCCCACTGGCG